>OCVV012842871.1_pt1 | contig 40850 bp, 22 predicted proteins | sample 1539721 | NCBI WGS metagenome assembly OCVV01 (sample SAMN02144230, study PRJEB22623) | gut metagenome | biome: sheep rumen | host: Ovis aries | place: New Zealand | reverse complement strand
CAGCTGGTCGAAGGTATAGTCCTTCCATGCCGCAGGTATTATCTGGTTGCTTGGGTCAGCCCATGTGTCAGAGAAGTGGAAGTCTATCATCAGGCGCAGGCCCAGCGCATTAGCGCGGCGAGCCTTTACGAGCACGTCGTCCATGTTGCTCCAGCCTTTGGTAGGGTTCACCCATACACGCAGGCGGATGGAGTTCACGCCGCAGTCATCCTTCAGCAGCGTCATCAGTTCCTTCTCCGTACCGTCCTGACTGTAGAACTTCAAACCCTCAGCCTCCATCTGTGTCACCCAGCTTACGTCGGCACCCTTAGGGAAAGTGGTGCGGTCTATCACAACCTCGTCGGTTGGTATGACGGTAGAAGGCGAGCTTTTTGGTGAATCCTCGGTGCATGAGGTGGTCACTGCTGAAAATATCAGCAGTGAAGCGAGGAGTGAGGAATGAAGAGAAAAGAGTGCTTTTCGCCCAAGGCTTTTCGCTATGTCTTTCGCTATATAATTTGAAAATAAGATATTCATTTCCATTTTGATGTTTTTATGGTTTTTCTATTGAGTAAGTGAGGTTTACGGTGTCGATGGTCACCTTGTAGCGTGAGCCTGGCTGCCATATAGTAGCGTCGGGAGTGCCGCCAGCCTTCCATCCTGACGTGAGGACGCCGTCGGGCTGAGTGCCGTAGTATTCGCTCCATGAGCCGTTGACGAGGAACTGCACGCCCCACTTATTCTCTGCCGTGGCATTGACGTAAGCCACGTATGTGCCCTGTGTGGCAGTGGGGTGCATTGGTGTCACGGTCCAGTCGTCGTTGAATCCGGCGTAGCTGATCTCCACCTTTGGTGTAAGGAGATATTCCATTTTGTTCACGTCGATGACGATATAGTATGTCTGTCCCTTCTGCCAGACTGAGGCAGACGGTGTGCCGTTGTCCTTAGAGCCGTCAAGGAGAGTGTGACCGTCGGCAGAGAGACCGTAGTAGGAGTCCCATGAGCCGTTTTTCAGTATCTGCACGCCCCATTTACATTCGGCAGAGGCAGTCACCTCGCCGTAGTATATGCCGGTGTTCTCTATCTCGATGAGGTCTATGGGGTCCCACTGATTGTTGAATCCTGCAGCAGAGAGCAGGTCGTGCGTTTCCTGTCCGCCCTCCTCGATGGTATATGAGAGTCCGTTTACGTTGTCAGAGAAATCGATTACGAGAGTCTGGGGCGTGCCAGCCTGCTCTACATTGAGGCTTACCTGTGCCGACTCATAGCTTATGCCCTGGTCGGGGTTCATATATATGCTCTTTGTCTGTGCCTTGTCGGTAGCGTCGCGCGATGACTTGTCAAAGAACTTTGCCTCGGGGCATGATATGGTGATGGTCTTCTGGCCTGCTGTCTCTGGTGTGAATGTCATGGTCCACTTAGCCTCCAGAGGGTCGAGCTTCATGTCGCCGCTGATGTCGCCGCTGACGGTGAGTGAGGGTATGTAGAGAGCTGTCCACTGCTTAGACTGCGTGTCGAAGGTGGTGTAGTAGCATCCGGCAAACTCAGGATACCATAGTTTCCAGTCGGGAGTTTTGGTCACCTCGAAGGCTTTGTTTGGCTCTGTGTACCAGAGAGTGCCGTCGTTTTCTCTTAGGAACATATTGTACCATCCGCTTGGTGTCTTGTGGAAGCCCTCATAGTGTCCGTCCTCATCCGGTGAATAGAGGAAGAGTCCTGTGTCGTTGCCGTTGGCATCGATGACATGAGCCTGGTTGAGATATATCTTATAGGGCGTGACATTGAAGTGCAGCGTATTGGAATAGACGGGTTCTATATTGTCGCCCGTGGATGTAGCCATGCGCACGTAGATGTCGTGCTGCTCGTAGGGAGTAAGTTGCAGGCGTGCTGTTATCTCATTGAGCAGTCGTGCGGTAAACTGCATCTGACTGACGCCGTCGTTGACCACTGTCTCGTCATAGGAGGCGAAGTTTTCGCTATCAGACACCTGGAGTTTGTTCTTGCAGGCATTGAGTGGCAGGAGCACGTCGCTGTAGTTGGTCTCAAGTCGTCCTGCGGTATTGTCTGTCCAGTGCAGTGTCATGGCGAGAGCGTTGGTGTTATGCTCGTCGAGCGTGCCGAGGCATGAGCCATCTATTACAGCCGCTGAGGGCTGCTGTGCGGTGACGATGTCGCCGTCTTTGGTGCAAGAAGCTGTCATTGCCGATAGTATCAGCAATGAGGTGAAGAGAGAAGAGTGAAGAGTGAAAAATGCTTTTCGCCTCTGGTCCTTCGCTATGTATTTTGATAATGATATATTCATTGTAGTTTTTTTTTATTTACTTTAAGTTAGGGTTAGCCTCTTTTTCCGCTGCCGGTATGGGGTATGTGTTGCGTGTTGCGTCAACGGCGCGTCCAGATAGCGTGCCGCCCTTCCACTGCCACAGACGGCTGGCGGTGGTGAACTTTCCGCAGCGCACGAGGTCGGTGCGTCGCTGGCACTCCCACCACAGTTCGCGGCCTCGCTCAGCGAGGATGTAGTCAAGAGTCAGTTCATCGTCGCGCACTGTTGGCACCGTCACCTCCTCGCCGTCGTCGGCAGGCAGTGACTTTCCATAGGCACGGTCGCGCACTTGCTGGAGCAGAGCCTTTGCTACTGTCTGATCGCCGCCAGAGCGTATGATGGCCTCGGCATGAGTGAGCAACACCTCACCCAGACGCAAGAGAGGGAAGTCGGTAGAGGCACCGTCAGAGGCAGTGTTTGAGGCAGCCACGCCCTGGTCGTTGAAGTTGGTAAACTTGCAACCATAGTAGCCCTCCTTTTCATTAGTTATCGTACCTGTGAAATACTGTCCGCTATTCTCAGTGAATAGGGCACGTCGGTCGCCCTCGTCGGTGAAGAGAGCAACGAACTCACCTCTGAGGCGGAAGTTGCCCCATCCTGTCTGTGCGCCGTAAGCAGAGGCGTCGCCCTCTGGAGCACCGCCACAGATGATGAATGTTGTGGCACCCCAGGTTACGGTGTTGTCGGCATCAATGACGAGCGGCATTATTATCTCGTTGGTGCGCAGGTGGTTGTCGGCATTGAATAGTTTTTTATAGTCAGGCTCCAAGGTGAATCCGTAAGCCTCAACCTTCTCACAGGCAGCAATGCAGTCGGTCCAGTGCTGCCCGGCCCCATACACCTCGGCGTTGAGGTAAAGTCTGGAGAGCAGGGCCCATGCTGCAGCAGAGGATACGCGGCCATATACCGTGCTTTGCGGAGCCGGCAATATGTCGGCCACCTCCTTTAGTTCCTTCTCTACGTAGGCGAAGAGCTGACTGCCCGTATATGCCGCCGGCACGTAGTTGCCTATGCCGGTATTCTCGTCCACGAAAGGACCTTTGCCAAAGAGGTCGAGCACGTAGCTATAAGCCAGAGCGCGCAGGAAGCGAGCCTCGGCACGATAGAGACTTATCTCATCCCCACCGCGCGACGCTGTATTTTCGAGGAAGGAGTTGCTCAGTGCTATGGTATAGTACAGTCGGTAGTATGTGTCGGCCACCCAAGGGTCGTTGTCGTCCCAGGTCATATAGGTCAGTCCGCCGATGTTCTCGCCCGAGAGCCATTTGCATGCCATTTCCTCAGTAGGAGCTTCCTGCAGGTTGATGAAGCCTCGCATGAAGTCGAAGCCCTGATTGGAAGTGAGGTCATTGTTGCCGTCCTTTGACTGTCCGCTGATGACGTATGAGGCATAAATCTTTGTAAGAGCAGAGAAGCATCCTTCCGTGGTGGAATATACGTCGGTGGCAGAGGGTTGTTCGTGTGGAGTTTCGTCGAGCGAGCAGGAGGTCACCACGGCAGGTGCTGCCAGCAACGAAGTGAAGATTGAGGAGTGAATAGCGAGGAGCTTTATCCGCTCAAGGCCTTTCGCTCTGTATTTTGATAATGAGATTTTCATTTTTATCTTGTTTTTTTGTTTATGGAATAAGGGTGTTTTTAGTTTTGTTTCCAGACACTCCCCAGGGCTTTCCCAGGGCTTTCCTGTATGTTCCTATATTCACTAAAAAGCCCGTCAGAACTGCAGACCTATGGTCATGGAGTAGGTGCGTGGGCGCGGATATATCTGTCCGTCCATTCCGCCGTTCACTTCTGGGTCAAGCCCTTTATACTTAGTGATGGTGAAGACATTCTGCACCATGAACGAGAGGTTCATGCTCAGGCGGTTGGTGATTTGTCCGAAGTCGTAGCTGAGCTGTATGTTGTCCATCTTCAGGAACGAGGCATTCTCCACGTAGTGGTCGCTCTCATACTGTCGGGTGGTGAAGTGGGTGTCGCGGTATGAGGTTGACATACGGTTCATCTGGTAGTCGTTGTAGAATACCGTTTCCCATGCTCCGGTGTTCATAGAGAGTTGGTTATACACGTAGTTCCCCACGTTGGCTCTGAGGCTGGCAGAGAGAGTGAGACGTTTCCACGTAAGGCTGGTGGAGAGTCCGAAGAGCCAGTCGGGCGCTGGTGAGTGATAGTGGTATCGGTCGCTGTTGTCGATGGTGCCGTCGCCGTTGAGGTCGGCATAGAGTCCCTCGATGGGTTGCCCTGTCTGCTCATCGTAAATCTGCTTGAACACATAGAAGGAATAGGGAGCATAGCCCTCGGTGAATGACTGCACATAGTAGCTATCCACCCATCCTTGCGGAGTGTTTACCTCACCCTCAGATGCTGCGGTGCGCAGGTTGGTGATACGCACTCGTTGCCATGTAGCATTGCCGCTGAGCGTCCATTGCCAGTTGCGCTGCGAGATGATATTGGCATTGAAGGATAGTTCCACACCCTGAGAGGTGACGTTGCCTATATTGCGCATCATGTTTTTGTCGAAGTTAGTGCCGGCAGCCACTGGAACGGTGGCGAGCAGGTCTTGCGTCTTGCGGTGATAGTAGTCGGCACTGAGAGTGAAGCGGTTATTGAGCAGTCCGAGGTCTAAACCCACGTTGAATGACTTTGTTGTTTCCCACGTGAGATCTTCGTTATACACCGTAGGTCGATAAGAAGTGTATGGCACGCCGCCGAACATATATGATGCCCCTTTCTGTGAGAGGTAATATACGGTTTGGTAGCCATAGTTGGATATTCCGTCCTGCTGACCCGTGATGCCGTATGAAAGGCGTAGCTTCAGGTCGTTGACGGCATTGGCGAGTTTCTGGAAGAAAGGCTCACGCGCAATGTTGTATGCCAAGGCAACAGAGGGGAAGGTGCCCCAGCGTTTATCCTCGTGGAAGCGTGAAGAGCCGTCGCGTCTGATAGTGGCGGTTAGCATATAGCGGTCCAGGAGGGTATAGTTCAGTCGGCCGTAGTATGACATGAGCGAGTGGCGCTGGTCCTCGGCAGCCGTTGTTGACTGCAGTATGCCTGCCACGTTATACTTATTATACGCATCGGTGAGCTGGCGCCAGTGCTGGTAGTCGTAACCTGCTGTGAGGTCGATGGTTTGCTGCAGTCCCTGCTCTATGTCCTTATGATAGTTAGCGTATGCCGTGAAGAGGGCGTTGCCACTGCGCTGCGGACCGTAGGCATAGCTCACTCCTCCGTTGTCGTAGGCGCTATATGCCTCAGCCGGCACGAAGTATGTGCCCTTGCCGTGAGAATAGTCATATCCACCGGTGAGGTGCAGGCGCAGTTCCGGGAGGAAATGCAGTTTATAGTCCACGTCCATATTCCCCACGAAGCGTTTCACACTTGACTTGTCGAGCGTCTCGCGCAAGAGTTCCACAGGGTTTGCCGTAGCGCCCGACACCACGCCGCCGTCGGTATTGACAGCCTCGTGATAGCCAAGGAACCTGCTGCTTGTGGTATAGACGGGAGCGTAGGGGTTGCGTGTGAGTCCGCCCCAGATGGCACTTTGGTTGGCAAAGCGGTTTTGGTTAGTGGTGCCCTTGAGGTTGAGCGTGAGGCGCAGGTGGTCGTCGAGCAGCGACGGCGAGAGGTTTACTGCCGCCGTGGCGCGCTGTGTCCAGTCGGTCTTCAGTATGCCCGACTGATACATATATCCCACACTGACGCGGTATGGCAGCCATGAGCCTGCCGTGCCAGAAATGGAGAGGTTGTTGTCGGTGCCGTAAGCGTTTTGGTATATGGCATCGTTCCAGTCAGTTGCTGTGCCCAGACCTATTGCGCCAGCATACACCTGGTCATGCCATGCCTGTGCCTCATCACTGTCAGGTATGCCTGCCACGCCCTTCTGACGGGCAGTGCCATACTTTGCCACCACCTGCTGCATCTCGCTGAGCGACATCATGTCAACGGTCTTTGCCACGGTAGCAAGGGAGTTGGTGGTAGAGAAGGTGATGCGCGGACGCTTGTCCTTAGTACCTTTCTTGGTGGTTATGATGATGACGCCGTTGGACGCTCTGGAGCCATAGATGGCAGTGGAAGAGGCATCCTTCAGTACGGTCATTGTCTCTATGTCGTTAGGGTTGATGAGCGACAGAGCATTGCCCGAACCGCTAATGCCCTGCCCCACCTCCATAGGCACACCGTCGATGACTATGAGGGGGTCGTTAGAGGCGTTGAGCGATGCACCGCCACGTATGCGTATGGTGCTGCCGGAAGATGGAGAGCCGCCACTGCTTACTATCTGCACACCAGCCAGGCGACCGTTGACGAGTTGTTCGGGCGAGGTGATGACACCCTTGTTGAAGTCCTTCTCGCCTATGGCAGAGATGGCACCTGTCAGGTCGGTCTTCTTCTGCACACCGTAGCCTATCACCACCACCTCGTTGAGTTGGTTGTCACTCAGCATCTGTACGTTGAGCGTCTGTTCGGTGATGTCGAGCGTCTGCTTCTGGTAACCTACGTATGAGAACTGCAGTTGTGTAGTCCCTGCGGGCACGTTGACAGAGTAGTTGCCATCGAAGTCAGTCACGCCGCCAGCCTGCGAGCCAACCGCCATGACAGTCACGCCGATTAGCGGTTCGCCTGCCTCGTCGGTTACCGTACCAGAAACCTTCCGCGTAGTCTGAGCCATGAGCATTGCCGGCACCATCATCATGAGGGCGCAAAGCCACAGCCTCAGTTTACTGAGATTGTCTTTTTTCATTGTTTAAGTTTGTTTTATATGATTAGTTAGTATATCTTACCTATTGTCGTTAGTCAGCTGTATCTCTCTTACCCTCAGAGAGTTGTAATAGCATAGCTTTTGCGTTGCAATCGCATAGCCTTTACATTGTAATCAGATAGCGATTAGTGGGTAATCGCATTGCGATTGTATTATGCTTTTTCACAAATCGTTGGCAAATGTAACATTTTTTTTCATTCCCTGCAAGTTTTATCGACGAATATTTTGTATGTAGAGAGGAAAGACGATAGTTTTGCAAAGTGAGATTAGCATTTGTGCTGATGAAGAAAAAAAGCATGTTGCTTTGCCATTTCAGGAAAAGTTTGTAAATTTGCAGGCGAATAAAAAGTACGAATATGAAGCCAATGATAAAATACAGAGGAGGGAAATCCAAGGAAATACCAAATATCATGTGGTATATTCCGCGCTTTCGTGGGCGCTATGTTGAACCTTTCTTTGGTGGTGGTGCCCTGTTCTTCTATCTTGAACCGAGAGAAGCCATCATTAATGATATAAACGAGAAACTGGTAAACTTCTACAAAGGTGTCAGAAACAATTATCAGCAATTGCGTGAGGAACTAGATGAATTGGAAAAGCTCTATACGCAATATCGTATGGAATTCGATACTCTAAAGGCGTTAAAGCCAGATGAACGTGTGGAAGATAAAAACGAAAGCTTATACTACCACCTGCGTGCTCAGTTCAATGGCATAGAGAAACCGTGCTATTCAGATGCAGCCCTATACTACTATATCAACAAAACTGCATATTCTGGGATGATTCGTTATAATTCAAACGGTGAATTTAATGTGCCTTTTGGTAGGTATCCTCGCTTGAATACGAGTACGGTTTCGATATCTCACAGCAAAGTTTTGAATCGCGCTGAAATATTCAATTTGGATTATAGCAAGATATTTAGCATGTGTAGAGAGGATGATTTCGTATTTCTCGACCCTCCTTACGACTGTACTTTCTCTGATTATGGAAATCAAGAGTATAAGGACGGTTTCAACGAAGAAGAACACAGACGGCTTGCAAGGGCGTTTTACGAACTGCCATGTAAGGCTATGATGGTAATAGGTCGTACTCCTCTTATAGAAGAACTGTATGGCAAAGACATTGTTGACGAGTATGATAAAAACTATGCGGTTAATATTCGCAATCGATTCAAATCAGGGGCAAAGCATGTAATCGTCATGAATTACCGTAAGGACTGGGATAATAAAGAAGAGGTTGGAGTAAAGAAATACGAAGATTATACTCCTGAGATTTCACAACTTAGGTGTTTCGAACCAGAAACAGACGAAGAAAAGTATGGCAAGAATCGATAGTCAGTTGTTATTCTTGACGACATCGCCAAGGACACCCGAAAAAATGATTCCAGAAATAGAGTTGCTCATTAGGCACTTTGACGGACATGTGTGGAACCATGAAAGCCAGTGTGGTTTTATGAAAGTGCTTAGAGATGAGGATTATTTTAACGGACAAGGGGCAAAAGACCCTGCTTTCAGCGCACGTGACCGTATTAACCGTGCGCCGAAGTCTCTCGGCTTCGTAATTCTGGAGCCAAAGCTGCAGTTGACGCCTGCGGGACATGCTTTGATAAATTCGTATAGGAAAGACGAAATCTTTTTACGTCAAATGTTGAAATTTCAGGTTCCGTCACCCTATCACAAACCGACGTCTAAGGCTACCGACTTCTGTGTGAAACCTTATCTTGAAATGCTGCGTCTCGTCCGAAAGATGGGAACATTGAAATTCGATGAGTTGCAGATGTTCGGGATGCAGTTGACGGACTATCACGACTTTGACCGCATCGTGCGAAAGATAGAGAAATTTCGTATAGCCAAAGCACAACATACGGGCAGCTATCGCACATTTAAGACTGAGTATCTGAATAACGAACTGAAGAAAATATACCGCGACCGCATACTCAAAGGTGAGACCAAAACGAGAGAAAGCAACGATGCGTCACTGGCGAATTTCTTAAAGACACAAAGCAATAATATGCGTGATTATGCAGATGCATGTTTTCGTTACCTCCACATCACGGGACTAGTTAATGTATCTCATGTAGGTAAATCCTTGTCGATAGTACCAGAACGAGTAGATGACGTGGACTTTATCCTCAAGCATGTAAACCGTGAACCTGTTTATGTGGATGATAAAGCAGCCTACATTGAGTATCTGGGTGATGAAAACATACCCCAACTGCTTACGGATGATTATGATATGCTTGTAAGAAAGATACGTGCAGAGTTTAAGGATGTGACCATTTCTACTGATTGCTCATTAGATGATTTGAAGGATGTGTTGGCAGACTTGCTGGAGAAACGCAAGAATGATAACATCGCTAAACAGGTTGCTGAGATAAAAGACTACCGCAAGTATAATGAGATACAGCAAACTTATGAGCAAATCCTGAACAACAAGTTATATGATGCTCCACTGATGTTGGAATGGAATACCTGGAGAGCAATGACAATGCTTGATGGCGGCAATATAAAGGCTAATCTGAACTTTGATGATTATGGTCAGCCCCTTTCTACAGCTGTAGGCAATCTGTCTGACATAGTATGCGATTACGGTGACTATATGGTGTGTGTAGAAGTGACAATGGCAAGCGGACAAAAACAATATGAGATGGAGGGAGAGCCTGTAACCCGACATCTGGGAAAATTGAAAAAAGCAACAGGAAAACCGTGCTACTGCCTTTTTATTGCACCGACAATAAATGATGCATGTATAACTCATTTCTATACCTTACACCACCTTAACCTGGCTATGTATGGTGGAAAATCTACCATTGTTCCTTTGCCTTTGGAGATATTCCGCAAGATGGTAGAGGATTCTTTTAATGTAAGTTATACACCCAATCCGACGTATGTTCGCAATTTCTTCGAGTCTTCCAATATGTTTGCTAAAACGTGCGACAATGAGTTAGAATGGTATGAGAAAATAAAAGATAAGGCCTTGCATTGGTTGGAATAGTATGGAGAAACGAGAGAAGGAATTATTAAGAGCTGATTATACTGACAACAGAGTGGCATTGTCGCTCTCCGAACTTAACCTGTTGGTGAAGGAGACGGTGGAACTGACCATGCCCCAGAGTTTCTGGGTCAGAGCCGAACTGGCTGGCATCAATGATGCGCGAGGCCACTGCTATATGGAACTGGTGGAGATGGGCATTGACCGCACGCCGGTGGCGCAGGCGCGGGCCTGCTGCTGGCGACAGACGTGGATGAGGCTCGCACCGAAGTTTCTCAGGGCTACGGGCGAGGAGATGCGCAGGGGAATGAAGGTGATGCTGCAGGTGAGGGCCGACTTCCACGTGGCTTACGGATTCTCGTGGATTGTGACCGACGTGGACCCTGCATACACCATGGGCGATATGGCTCGCCGCCGTCAGGAGATAATACGCCAGTTGAAGGAAGAAGGGGTGTTCGACCTCAACCGTCAACTCACGATTTCGCCCTTCTGCCAACGCATAGCCGTGATTTCGAGTGCCACGGCGGCTGGCTATGGCGATTTCTGTAATCAACTCGCTGACAATGACTACGGCCTACGGTTCGTGACGCGACTGTTCCCTGCCGTGATGCAGGGCGAACAGGTGGAGCAGAGCGTAACGGCTGCGCTCGACATGGTACACACTTGTCTGCTTGAAGACCCCGGGGCGTTTGATGCTGTGGTGATAATCCGTGGCGGCGGAAGCACGGCTGACTTGTCGGGCTTCGATACCTTGCTGCTGGCAGAATACGTGGCAAACTTCCCCTTGCCCGTAATTACCGGCATAGGTCACGATCGCGACCAGTCGGTCATTGACCTCATAGCCTGCCGAAGTGAGAAGACACCTACGGCCGTGGCAGCGTTCCTCATCGACAATCTGGCTGAAACGCTGGAGCGCATCAATGACTGTGCGCAGCGCGTACAACACGTGATAGGGATGACACTGGAGCGCGAGCGCGAGCGCACCAGTCGCATGGAGCAACGACTGCAGTCGGCATTCGGACAGAGACGCTTGCGTGAGGACAACAGAATCAGTGACATCATGCATAGGTTGTCGGGCGGCACTGACCGTCTGCTCCTTCAACAGAAAAACCGCATAGATTCTTTATCTATGCGATTTCCCGTTATGCTAAATAGAATTATCGAGCGTGAGCGCCACCGGCTTCAGCTGGCAGAGCTGGGCGTTAAGGCTGCTGACCCCGTCAACATACTGCGCCGCGGCTACAGCATCACGTTGTATGAGGGCAAGGCTGTGACTGATGCCTCGTCGCTGCAGCGTGGCGACAACGTCACCATTGTCATGGCCAACGGCCGCAGACAGATGACCGTCAGTGAGTGAGCGATGCTTGTCATTCCACGTCGATTACTTCGGTGTTATCGTTAGTGACTTCATCTTCGTTACTTTCAAGGATAAGGTCTTCGCCAGCCTGCTGACCTTCCTTCGGGGTATCGTCAAGGATAAGGTCCTCGCCATCCCCGGTGTCTCCCTTCGGGGTGTCATCGAGGATGAGGTCTTCTCCTAAGTCGCCATCGCTGGCAGTGTCGTCAAGAATGAAACCATATTCGTCAGTCTCTGTCTCCTCGTTGGTGCGAGGCTTGCGTTTGACGGGCTGCTGTTTGAGGTTGCCGTCTTTGTCAAACATACCGTAGGTGGTGCGCAGCACCGTAAACTCCGTGCGGCGGTTGAGAGCATTGGCGGTCTCCTGCTCGTCTTTCTTCAGTTTGCCTATAAACTCCTCTGTAAGCACGTCGCCCTCCTTTAGCCACGGATAACGTTCTGCTACGCGGCGGCGTATCTTCTTAGGTTTCTCCTTGCCATAGCCTACGGGGGTCAGGCGGTCGGCGGCAATACCTTTCTTTATAAGGTATTTCACTACCTCCTCGGCACGCAGTTGTGACAGGTGCTTGTTGTACTCAGCCGAACCCTTGTAGTCGGTGTGGGCTCCGAGCTCTATAGTGATGTTGGGGTTCTCGTTGAGCAGCATTACCAGTGAGTCGAGAGCCTGCGTGCTCTGCGAGAGCAGCGTGGCCTTGTTGAATTCATAGAATATGTTGTCTATCAACACGGGAGCGTTGATGTTGGCCAATGCAAACTGCAGGGTGTAGGTCTCGCTCTCCTTCACCGTGGGTATGGTCAGTTCTTCCTTATGGTTGAGGTAGCCGGCGCAGCTGCCCAGCACGATGTAGTCCACACCAGGATGCACAACAACCTCAAACGAACCATCACTCTTTACGCCCAGACGCTGGTTTGTGCCGTCGGTGCCTACAATGCGTGCCTCGCCAGCCACGAGCTCGTAGCCGTCCTGCTCGTATATCCAACCCTTGATGGTCTGCACCACCTCGGGGTTTTCAAACCAATATATATGGTCGTTGCCACGACCGTCGTTACGGCTCGATGAGAAGTAGCCACGGTTGTGATTGCCTTCAAAGGTCAGTCCGAAGTCGTCGGCCATGGAATTGAGCGGATACCCTGGATGGGTCAGGTGATACTGCATATCATCGCCTATGCGTGCGATGAACACATCGAGACCGCCCATGCCCGGATGCCCGTCAGAGGAGAAATACAGGTCGCCGTTGGGTCGGAAAGTAGGAAACATCTCATTGCCAGCGGTATTGATGGGTTCGCCAAGGTTCTCCACACCCATCGCCTTACCACCCATGATGCGTGTGCGCCAGATGTCGAGGCCACCCTTGCCGCCAGGCATATCGCTGACAAAGTATAACCACTCGCCATCAGGCGACAGTGCAGGGTGGGCAAAGCATGACAGCGTATCCTTTGTAAGTTCAAAGTCTGACGCCTTGCCCCACAAGGCATCGCTGCGGCCCGACACTACCACCTTGGCATAGCGAGGTCCGGAGGCATCGTAGGTGCATTGTGTTAGATACATCTGACTGCCGTCAGGCGACAGACAGCAGGCTCCCTCGTCGTATTCGGTGTTCAGTCCGGTGCCGATGGCTTCAGGACGACTCCACTTGCCTTTGTCGTCCTTCTCAGAATAGTATATGTCGGCAGACTTCATACCCGTAACGCCGTTCAGCTCATCGCCCATGGCATCGTTGCGCGTGGAGGTGAAATAAAGTCGGTCGTAATCCTCGCCGCCAAGGCATGGCGAGTAGTCATCGCGGCGCGAATTAAAAAGGTCCATCTTCTTCACCTTATACTGCGAACCCTCTTTCTTCCATTCTGGAGCCATGCGTGCCGACGTGATGCCGTTCTTCACCAGCTCATTGTCGGGTAATGAATCCAACAGAGCCTCGAATATAGTAAGAGCCAGTTTATAGTCGCCATTCTTCAGTAGCAGCCGTGCATAGTGCAGACTGTCTTCCGTGTTTGCGGTATTGTAGCGTGCTGCATTGCGATAACCGCCCAGAGCCTTGGCCGTATTGTTGATATGCTCATAGCAGCGTGCCATCTTCAGAGCACGCTCGCCACGCTTCGTGTGCTCCGACGGCGGTGTCTTTGAGTAAGCCTTGCGGTAATAGTCGGCAGCAAGGAAATACTCGCCCAGAGCCTCCGCCTTATCGCCCTTCTTTACGAGCGACTCAGCATTACACGCCACGAGCGTCAGCGTGACGGCAAGGTATATGATATGTTTCAGAGAATCTTTCATTACTATTCTTTATATAAGACTGGTGCATGTCTTTTGATTTCTGATTGCTTTTTCGCACGAAGAAATAATGCTTGTCAGTCATGGGACTGGTGCATGTCTTTTGATTTCTGAGTGCAAAGTTACAAAAAATATCCCGCATCAGCAAGTTAACCATCATAGAACTATCACACAACAAAGAATTTTTGTGATTATGGACTATTATGCTAATCCGTTTCTAAACCAGTTGCAGTTTCAAACCCACTGAACGATTACTTTTTTCAAGAATATTTGCAAGAAATCTAAAAAAACTGTAACTTTGCAGTTGAATAACATTTATAACCATGATGAAAAAGTCTTATATCTTTCATACTTCGCTACTCTTCGCCATGCTGATGATATGCTCAGGCATGGCTGCCCAGATGAAGCATACCATCAAGCGCCCGGCGCAGGGTATGCAGACAACCTCTGATGCAACGGCAGTGAAAGACGGTACACAAGGCGACTATGGTATCACAGTGACATTAGGCAACGAACAGTACATCCGCGTAAGAACGGCGGAGCAGTTCCTTAATGCGCTTGGTTCACATCGCAACGTACTCGTTGCGGCTGACACAGAGATAAACCTGACACCGCTACTCAACGACCAGAGCATTTTTCGCACAAAGTACAGGGTGTGGACATCCGACATTTCGGGCGGCATGGCTGACGGACGCGAGGTGGTGGCAAGCGAGGAAGTGACCGATGGTCGTCAACTCACGCTTGTTAACTTTGAACAGTTGAACATCGTGGGTGAGCGCAACTCGCGCATCGTGGTGGAGCCTCGCTATGCCTTCTGTCTGCGTTTCGTTGACTGCAAGCAATGCGAGGTGCGCAACCTTACCATCGGTCATACCGAGGACGGCAACTGCACTGGTGGCGTGATAGGAGACCTGCGCGGCTGGCGCATATATGTTGTTAACAGCGACCTCTATGGCTGCGGTGCCTATGGTCTGGAACTTGAGAGGAGCAATAGTTTTGAGTTGCGTAACTCAAATATTCACAATTGCACCTACGGCATCATGACCCTCAGTAACGTGACGTCGATGACGGCGTCGCACTGCAACTTCTTCAACAACCGTGAGTATTCGCTCATCGGCAGCGGCAATAGCGCTGGCGTGGTATTCGATGACTGCTGGTTTTTCAACAACGAAGGTACGCTGTTCTCATTCGATAGTGAGTTCTACCTTCGCAACAGCAAAGTGTTCCATCCAGAATCAGATCTCGGTAGCATGGAGATGGCAAACCAGAGCGGCGGCAACAACGAGTTCGGAGAAATCTTCTCCTATCACGGTGCATACGGTCAGATGCTTGAAAAGCGAAACCGAAAGATTGGCCCTGATGTGAAGTAATGGAAAAGACGAAGCACATTCGCAAACTGCAATGTTAAGGAGGGCGTTGTTTCGTAACTTTGTATTTGGAAAGAATATCGCCAAGTTTGTCAGGATAAAAATATAAACACACACAATACATATAAATCAATGGAACAAACACTGATTATATACAACACACTAACACGACAGAAGGAAGCCTTTAAGCCAGTAAACCCCGGGCACGTGGGAATGTATGTCTGCGGACCTACTGTATATGGCGACGCACATCTGGGTCATGCGCGTCCGGCTATCACTTTCGACATCCTCTTCCGCTATCTGCAACACCTTGGATACAAGGTGCGCTACGTCCGCAACATCACCGACGTAGGTCACCTTGAGCATGATGCTGACGAGGGCGAAGACAAGATTGCCAAGAAGGCACGACTGGAGCAGGTGGAGCCGATGGAGGTGGCACAGTACTATACGCGTCGCTTCAACCGTGCAATGGAGATGCTCAACGTCTTGCCGCCGTCTATTGAGCCGCATGCCACTGGACATATCATCGAGCAGCAGCAACTCGTACAACAGATACTCGACCGTGGCTATGCCTACGTAAGCAACGGTTCTGTTTATTTCGATATAGAGAAATACAACAAAGACTTCAAGTATGGCATCCTCTCTGGCCGTACGCTGGAAAACATTAAGGATGCTTCGCGCGACACCCTTGCCGGTGTGGGCGAAAAGAAAAATCAGGCCGACTTTGCGCTGTGGAAGAAGGCTGCGCCTGAGCATATCATGCGCTGGCCGTGGCTCATGGGCAACGCAGACCAGATAGCCGAGGGCTTCCCCGGCTGGCACTGTGAGTGTACGGCCATGGGCAGGAAGTATCTGGGCGAGGAGTTTGACATACACGGTGGAGGTATGGATCTCGTATTCCCTCACCATGAGTGCGAGATAGCACAGGCACAGGCCTCAATGGGACATCAGGCCGTGCGCTACTGGATGCACAACAACATGATTACCATCGGCGGTCAGAAGATGGGTAAGTCATATAACAACTTCATTACGCTCGACCAGTTCTTCAAGGGTGAACACGAACTGCTCACGAAGCCTTTCGCACCAATGGTTATTCGTTTCTTCATCCTTTCGGCTCATTATCGTGGCACGGTAGATTTCTCATCAGAGGCTCTCGAAGCAGCCGAGAAGGGACTGGCGCGACTGATGCAGGGAATGAAGGATCTGAAGCGCATACAGGTGGCCAAGGGCTCAAGTCCCGAGGTAGAGAAGTACGTCAAGGCTTTGCCACAGAAACTCTACGATGCTATGAATGATGACTTGCAGACACCTATTGTCATCTCAGAACTCTTTGAGGCATGCCATCAGGTCAACCTTCTTGTTGACCGCAAGGCGAAGATATCACAGGCCGACCTTGACAGTCTGTCTGAGACCATGCACCTCTTCACCGAGGACCTGCTTGGCCTCACCAACAAGTCTGCCGCCGGTGCTACCTCTGAGAAGGACAAAGCCCTCGACAAGGTGATGCAGATGGTACTTGAGATGCGTCAGAAGGCGAAGGAAGAGAAGAACTGGGCTGTCAGCGACCAGATACGTGACGAACTCTCTGCTGCTGGTGTCATCGTCAAGGACACCCCCGCTGGAGCAGTGTGGGAGGTGTAAGTATTTCATTTTGATATATACCTGATATATTATAAATTCATTATGATATATAAATTAGCGTCATTCCTTAATAAGGGAATGACGCTAATTTGTATAACGTGACCTCAGAGTAACACACTGAGAATATCGTTCATACATAGTTACTTCATAAGCATTAGTCGGTAATCCACCGGCGTCATGCCGATGGCATCCTGTATGCGGCGTTGCAGCGTGCGCACGCTGGCGAAACCAGCCTCTTCGGCAATCACGGCAATGGTGTAGTTGGGATGCTCGCGCAACAACTGCAGGGCATGGAGCGTACGCAGATTGTCGATGTAGGCAGATGGCGTGCGGTGTATGGTCTTGCGCCTGAACAGTTGGTTGAGGCGCTCCTGACTGACGCCAATCAGCTCTGCCAAAGCTTTTACGTCGAAGTCAGGGTCGGAATAAGCCTTCTCTTGCTCCACGCGTATCTCTATCATAGCCATGAGTTGTCCGTCATCCTGCAGGTCGGCATTGCGCTGTCGCTCAATGTTAGCCTCCAGTATCTCTCGTGCCACCTCGGTGCGGCGGCGCAGCTCTACGTCATCCTCAAAGCGCTCGGTAAGGTCGAGGTTGCGATTGACAAGACGTATCATCTCATCTTTCAGTTTATCTACTTCGGCGCGCAAGGCAGCGTTTTCCTCCTGCAGTGCTTTTATCTCTTTGTCTGTCATAGGGCTTGCAAATTGACAAATTGTCTTTTACTGTATGTTGAAAAGTTGCGTGAAGCCAATCTCGTCAAACACCTGCTTGAGGTCATCATTCAGCCCGGTTACGGTCACTGTGCTGCCCTTCGGTTTGGCGTTTTTGAGTACTCCGAGGAACAGTCGCAGTCCGCTCGACGAGATATATTCCAGTGCAGAGCAATCGAGTGTGATGTCGCGCCCTTCGCAGTCGTATAGAGCCTTCATATCCTTCTCGGTCTGCGCCGAGGCTGCAGTGTCGAGCCTTCCTTCAAAAGCCATGATGAGTTTATTGGCTTCTTCATTTAGTGTTGTCTTCATTATTCAGAGTTTTTCTTAAAGTCAATATATTCTTGTTGTCTAATCTCTCGTAGTTCATGCTATCCATATAGCGGCGTATGAGATGAATGCCCAGTCCGCCGATGGAGCGTTCCTCCGCACTCAGCGTGGTGTCGGCATCGCTGCGTGTGGTAGGGTCGAAAGGCCGTCCGTTGTCAGTGATGACGAACTTCATCCTCTCCGTGCTTGCAGATGCCTCAATCTCAATCAATCCTTCGGTGCCACGGGGATAAGCGTAGTTCATCACGTTGACCACAGCCTCCTCGATAGCCAGATTGACCTGCATGGTATCAGCCGCTCCGACTTTGGCTTCAGCGCATACCGTCTCTACGAACTCGGCAAGCTGCGGTGTTAGACTTACGTCGTTTGTAAGCGTGAGTGAACGCCGCAATATATCCTTCTGCCTATGGTGTTTATAGCTTATGGCAAGCATGGTGAGGTCGTCGCTCTGCTCCGTATCGCCCACGAAAGCGTGTACAGCCGTCGTCATGCGCTTTATGATGTCGGCAGGCTCTGCATCGTCGAGCAGTTGTTCCTGCATACGTTTCGTGCCAAACTGCCCATGCTGTGCATTCTCAGCCTCGGTAAGTCCGTCGGTATATAGGAATAGGGTAGTGCCTGACTCAATCACAGTCTCCTGTGCAGAGTATTTCCATCCGGACATTGCGCCAACGGGCAATGCGCTTCCTACCACGTTGTAGTTTTCGTCACCCTTCTTCGCCAGTGGCAGCATGATTACGGGCTTGTGTCCGGCATTGCAGTAGCGCAGTCGTCCCGTGGGCAGGTCGAGCACGCCTACGAGCAGTGTTATGAAGAAATTGTATTCATTATCGCGCGCCAGTGCCTCATTCATCTGGCTCACGATGCGCTCCGGGCTTGACTCCTGCATTGCCAGTATGCGGAAGGCCGACTGTGCCATAGCCATGACCATGGCGGCAGGTACGCCCTTGCCGGCTACGTCGCCAATGCAGAAGAATAGTTTCTCGTTGCGCACGAAGTAGTCATACAGGTCGCCGCCCACCTCGCGAGCAGGTGTCAGCGAGGCACAGATGTCGATGTCGTCGCGCCCGAGTGGTGCGCCGGTGTCAGACTGTTGCTTTGGCAGCATGGCCTGTTGTATGCGTTGCGAAATAGCCAGTTCGTTGTCTATACGTCGTTTCTCGATGTCGGCACGCTGCAACTTACGCATATTCTTGATAGAGCGAAACATGATGTAAGTCAGCAAAGCCAGTCCTGCCAGCATAAGCAGCATGAGGTTAAAGCCCACCTGTCGCAGTCCGTGGTAAATCTCGCGGTCGGAGCATACCACCGCCATTGACCATCCTGTCGATTCTCCTCCTGCCAGCGTGGTATCGCTGCTGAGTGGAGCGAAGAACACGTAGTTCTTCTCACCGTTGTCATCGTAGATGGTAGCCTGTCCCGTCGAACCGTTCAGCATTTGTCGGTTGATGCCCCTGAAGGTGGTATCCTTCATGTCAGCCGTAACCTCCTGCAGGCTGCGCCGCATTATGAGGCTCTCCACGGGGCATGCCATCAGTTTGCCTGTGCGCGACACCATGAGGTTATACGATGACGGGTATATGTGGCTTTCATTAAGCAGCCTGCTTATCCAGTCGAGCGATATGTCTGTGCCGAACACGGCAACAATCCTCCCTTTACTGTCGCGTATGGGCAGAGCATAGGTCACGAGCATCATGTGGCCTCCGGCATTGTCATAATAAGGCTCTGTCCAGTAGCCGCGTCCTGTGCGCATTGGTTCTGTGTACCATTCGGCAGTGAAGTAGTCGTGGCTCTCGCTTCCTATGTTGCGACATTCTGCCTTCTTATCGCCCTTGCGCAGGGCGTAAGGTTCAAACCACATACCCTTGTCGTGATAGTAGTAAGCCTTGAAACCTATGCCGCAGCCCACGATGTTGGAGTTCACGCGCACCATGTTGGCAAGAGCATCCTCCACGTCCTTGCTGTCGCCCAGCCGGCTTTCTATTACCCATGCCGTGGAGCGTGCAGCCGCTTCAATGGTGTTGACTATCTTCTCTATTTCAAGGTCTTTCACCTTCAGTTCGCTCTCGGCGCGGTGCTCCACCTCCTTGCGTATGCCTTCGCGGGCATACCAATATTGCACCGCAGCGGTAATCTCTATGAGTGCCGCCGCCGTGATGAGTACCGCCAGTGTCGATTTCGTCTGCACCGACTTCCACCAGCGTTTGAGTATGTTTTGTGTATTTTCTTGTTCCTTCATTGTGCCATGCTGTAAAGAATCATTGGCAGATGAGAGCAAAGTTACGAATAATTTTTCTAACTGCCAAGAGTTGCGGGTGAATATTTTGTTAAATTGTGGATTGGGAAATTAAAGTCGTAACATAGGCAACCATAGTCGGTGTGGTGTAGGCATCCATAGTCAGTCACATAGTCAGAAAAACGTTTTTATTTTGCAGTTACGCAAAAAATTTGTATCTTTGCACCCGAATATGTCAACAATTATCTATCCATCACCGGTCTTCGGACCAATACACAGTCGCCGCCTCGGCGTATCGCTCGGTGTTAATCTCATGCCGGGTGACGGCAAGGTATGCTCTTTCGACTGCATATACTGCGAGTGTGGTTTCAATGCCGACTTCCGACCTCACGAGAAGCGTCCTACGCGCAGCGAGGTGCGCGAGGCACTGGAGCGAGTGCTCAGCGAGCGTCATGCTAACGGCGAACCGCTCGATGTCATCACCTTTGCCGGCAACGGCGAGCCTACGGGGCATCCGGATTTCCCTGCTATCATAGCCGACACCATGAACCTGCGCAACCGCTACTTCCCACAGGCAAAGGTGTCAGTACTGAGCAATGCCACATATATACATAAGGATAGCGTGCGTCAGGCACTGATGCTCGTGGATAACAACATACAGAAACTCGACACTGTCAACGACGACTATATCCGCATGGTTGACCGTCCGGTGCAGCCCTCATACTGTGCCGCAGACATCGTGGAAGGGCTGAAGGCCTTCAATGGACACGTCATCGTGCAGACCATGTTCATGACGGGCGAAAGCGCCGGACGAAGCGTTGACAACACCACGGAGGAATACATACAGCCGTGGCTCGAAGCCCTGAAGAGTATAGCCCCCGAGCAGGTTATGATTTACACCATTGACCGTGAAACGCCCGACCACGGACTGCGCAAGGCCGGCAAGGAGACACTCGATGCCATAAAGGAACGTGTGCAACGGCTCGGCATCAGTTGCTCGGCAAGCTACTGACCTTTCACGTGGCGCATAGCCCCCCCCTATGCAATGGCTATGCTTTTACACCGTAATCAGTAAGCCATTGCGCGGTAATGGCAATGCGATTGCATGGTAATTGCATTGCGATTACAAACCATTGATAATGACAATGTTATGACAAGAAAAATCTACGATATGATACGAAAACTGTTTTCTCTCATCGTGCTTTCAGTGCTGTGTGGCGCTGAGGCAGTAGCGCAGCAACCGCTGGAGTTGGCCAAGCGTGCCAACGATTATTTCATGGCAAAATGGAGTGACCCCTCCGCGCCTACCAATGCTAAGAAGTTGCGCCCCAGTAACTTGTGGACGCGTGGCGTGTATTATGAAGGACTGATGGCACTCAATAGCGTTGAGCCCGACGAGAGGTACATGGACTACGTTGACCGCTGGGGCACGTTCCACAAGTGGATGCCCTACAGCAGCAGACTCACCACGGTAGATGCCGACCATCAGTGCTGCGCACAGACATATTTCATGCGCTACCAGATGGTGGGAGGGGAAGAGAAAGTCGCTTCCATGCGCAAGAATTTCGACAATCAGATAAGCGACGGCAGCGTGGAGCACTGGTTCTGGATTGACGCCATACAGATGGCTATGCCGGCATACGCCATGCTTACGCAGATTACCGGCGACAGGAAATATCTTGACTATGCCATGCGCTCATACCTGTGGACGCGCAACGAGTGTGGCGGAGGATTGTTCAACAAGGCAGAGGGACTGTGGTGGCGCGACAAGAATTTCGTGCCTCCATACAAGGAGACAGACGGTAAGAACTGCTACTGGAGCCGTGGCAACGGATGGGTGTATGCAGCCCTCGTCAGAGTGATGCAGACCCTGCCCAAGAACGACAAGTACTTCAAGCAACTCAAGGCTGACTATCTATTGATGACCCGCGCACTCCTGACCGTGCAGCGTGAGGATGGCTTCTGGAATGCAAGCCTCGCCTCGCAGGACTTTGCCGGTCCCGAACTCTCAGGCACGTCGCTATTCCTCTACGGACTGTCGTGGGGTATGAACAACGGACTGCTCAAAGGGCGTCAGTACCGCGATGCTGCCGACCGCGCCTGGCAGGCATGCGCCTCATGCGTACACCGCGATGGCTTCCTGGGCTACGTGCAGGGCTCGGGCGACCGCCCCGCATCATCGCAGCCATGCACCTACTACCGTGAGCCCGACTTCGACGACTACGGCCTGGGATGCTTCCTGCTCGGTGCCACGGAATACAGCAAGTTGAAACGCTGATGGTGGTTCGTCTCGTACAAAAAGCAGGTATGATTTTTCGTCGGGAAAACGCAGACAGGGAGAAAAAAGACGACAGAGGGGGGAAAATAAAATCTTTTTCGCAATCAGGAGCAGAGTACCTGATAATGGAAAAAAAATACACCCCGATTAGAAAATAACCAATTACCTTTGCAATCAATAAAGGGGTAAAAGTATTTCTTTTTTATATTGCAAACGTAAAAAATGGTTAGTTATTAAGAAAATTAAGTCCTATCGTTATAAGATATAGGAATAGGGTTTCGCCGTATGTGAATATAGCGAAACCCTTTTTTGTGAAAAAACTATCAAAAAAGCGCACAAAATGGGGGGAAAAAAAACAAAACTTCAACTAATGCTTGCAAAGCCGGTTTTTTTTTTGTAATTTTGTGACAAATTAACAAATTATTAATTAAACTAAGCAATGCAAAGCAAGACTAAATTCAAAGGCCTTGTGCTATCACTGTTGACAATGGTGATGGTTTCGTCGTGTAGTGATTTGGCTGACGATGACCACTACAAATTGCCATCGTGGGCCAAGGGTAATGCCTATGAGATGATGCAGGGTGAGGGAGTATATACTACATTCCTCCGTGGACTACAGCTTACGGGCAACGAAGGTATCGTCAACGGCAAAAGCCTGGTAACAGTGGCTGCGCCCGATGACAATGCCTTTTCTTCATTCCTCAGCAGTAAGGGCTACAGCTCTATTGACGAGATGTACAAAGCTGAGCCTGATTACACACGCAACCTCATAGGTATGCACCTCATGTATTATGCTTTCGATTGGGACAAGATGGTCAATTTCCGTCCTGCCGAGGGCGATGGTGCCACAGAGGAACAGAAGGCAGTGTATGCGGGTTACTACTATAAGCATCGCACGCACAGTCAGGACGCTATAGAAAAAGTAACCATTGATGGCGTGGAGCAGGAAGTATATCACGATGAGAGATTTCTACCTGTGTTTTCTACGAAACTCTTTGAGACGAAAGGCATTGACGCTGCAGCCAACTATAACTATTTCTACCCAAGTACTACATGGTACGGAAAGGAGAATTCTGGCGACGGTTTCAATATTGCCAACGCCAAGGTCAACAATACCGATAATCTCATAACTGATAACGGCTACCTGTATAAGGTTGACCGTGTCATCGAACCTTTGAATACCATATATGACGAACTGCGCAATAATAGCGACTATTCGCAGTTTCTTGATATATATGACAATTACATGACCTATGAGGTGGCACGCACGGATGTCACTGACGCACTCGGACGTAACGTTTACGTGCGCACGCATGGCAGCCTGCCATCCATCGCCTGTGAGTGGCCTGTGGCAACAAAATCCAATGCCTACTTGATGATGGACCAGCTCGAGAAGGCTGGCTACAACGTGTTCGCACCGACAAATGATGCCCTTGACAAATTCTTCCAGACGTACTGGAATAAGAACCAAGGATATGGGTCAATGGCAGAACTCGATCCACTTATAAAGCAGTACTTCGTGATGCAGATGTTTGCTAAGAGCGATTTCCTCGTTTTCCCTGAGGAAATAGAAAAAGGCAAGGTGGAGACAGTATATGGCACGCCAATCAATGTAGATATGAATACAATTTCGCAGAACCGCCGACGCATCTGCTGTAACGGTGTGCTTTACGGTATCGACGACCTGACTGCTCCTGCCATTTTCTCGTCAGTGGCAGCCCCTGCGTTCAGAGATACTACATACAGATACTACCTCTATTGCCTTGATGGCTCAAATCTCGTGTCGTCGCTTGCGGCAGAAAACAGCACGTTTGTGAAACTCATACCTTCAAACAAGCAATTCCGCAATTCTGAACCCGTAATGCGCCTTGAGACTATGGGCAATACGAAACAGTTGCAGGCATGGAGCGATGAGGCCAATCAGTTCGTGGAAATGGGCAACGGCATCAAACTCGCTATCGTCAACATGCACACTGCTGATGCCGTAAGCGAACTGCCGGAGAGTGGAACCGCCGTAGTAAATACCAGTGTGCCGTTTAACTACTGGTATGTAAGCGACGGTCGTATTACTACCAATGCCATCTTCAACAACCAACTTGAGATTGACGCTATGCATGTAGATGACCCATTCTTCGGCTTCCATGAACTGAAGCCCGCCGATGGCACTGCATGGTCAAACGGAAAGGCTTACACCTATGACGCTCCTTCCGTGTTCTGGGCGCAAACGGGTGACGGACTGCTTTCAAAACTTTCAAAAGGCAACGATGTAAACCTGGAATACTACTACTATGCCCAACTGCTGAAGTTGGCAGGTCTAATCACTGGTTCGCATGTGAATTTAGGTGGCGATAGCGATAGCGACAATTTGAGATACGTCATCTTCGCACCGACAAACGAGGTGGTAAAAGAGCATCTGAACGAAATTCCCGGTTGTGAGAAACTCTCGCTGAATGCTGATGGAAGTATAAAGGGTACGTTGACGACTGCTAATAAGGCGCTGCTTGCCAACTGGTTGCGCTCCTGCTGTATATCAACGGACAAGAATCAGATTTCTGACTACCCCTTCCCAGGGTCTTCATGCAAAGGAAAGTTCGTCAATAATGACCTCACTACACTATACATCAACGATGAAGGTTCAACGCTCAGCGTAAGGCTTAACGATGGTCAAAATGTAAAGGTGACAAGTAAGTATTCTTACTTCCCTTTTGCATACTATGATGCCTGCCTGCATTTCGTAGATGAATTGATTAAGTAATACCTATTATTTTCAAAGATAATGAATAATATATATATATATAAGGTGAAGCGACTGGCGCTGACTACGCTTGCCCTCATCGTGAGCATTTTGACTACTGCGGCGCAGGAGGTTATCCTGGGTACGGTGACAGATGACATGTTTAAGGAGCCTATCATCGGTGCAAACGTGGTGTTGGTCAACTCGCAGAACCGAAATGTAAAGGGTACCATTACCGATATGGATGGTAATTTCAGTTTGCAGGTGCCTGAAGACGCAAAGGGTCTTACATTACAGGTTTCATACATAGGTATGAAAACCTTCAGGGTGAAATATGCAGGACAGAAACGTGTCGATGTAGTACTGAGCGATGATGACAAGAAGCAACTTAAGGAGGTTGTGGTATCAGGTAGTCGTCGCGACGGCATGGGATTGTCGAAGTTGGAGCAGACGGGCTCAATAGAGTCTATACATCTGTCTGAAATCGTAGAAACGACCCCAATCAGCACCGTAGAGGATGCCCTGCAGGGACAGATAGCTGGTCTCGATATCACCATGGGTGGTGACCCGGGAGCAAAAAATACGATGCAGATTCGTGGTACCAACACGCTGAATGGTGACTCGCAGCCGCTTATCGTTGTTGATGGAGTACCCTATGATGTAGATACCGACGAGTTTGAATTTGCTACGGCTAACGAAGAAGACTTCGGAGCTTTGCTCAACATAGCACCTTCAAACATAGAGTCAATCGATGTATTGAAAGATGCATCAGCCACTGCCATATATGGTGGTAAGGGTTCAAATGGTGTCATTGTCATCAATACAAAGAAAGGTACTACGGGAAAGACGCAATTCTCGTTCTCTACTAAATGGACAATAAAGCAAGAGCCATCGTCTATTCCTTTGCTCAACGGAACACAGTACACCGCGCTTATGCAGGATGCCCTGTGGAATACGGCTAATGCCAAAGGCGTAACGTCGGCCAGCGCTGAGATGGACCAATTGTTCAATGCTGACGAAATCAACTATAATCCCAACTATAAGTATTACGATGAGTACAACTGTAATACCGATTGGCTTGAGACGGTAAAGCAGAACGCCATTATATCCGATAATAACTTCTCTATGTCAGGTGGTGGCGAAAAGGCACGCTACCGCTTCTCGCTGGGATACTATGACGAGCAGGGTACCACGCGCGGTACGGGAATGTCTCGCCTCTCCACTCAGTTGAAAGTGACGTATAACTTCTCTGACCGCCTGCGCGTACATACAGATTTCAACTTCACCAATACGAAGAAAGATGGTAACGTGCTTGACAACGTACGTTCTGTGGCTCAGTCAAAGATGCCTAATCTGTCACCTTATTGGATAGACGATGCAACAGGGCTGCCTACAAATCGCTATTTTGTCAATGAGGATGATTATCAAGGCACGTTCAATGGAAAAGTCAACTACAACCCTCTGGCAATGGCTGAACTTGGTTTCAATAAGACCAACCTGCGTGAGGAGAAAATGACTATCACTGTAGATTATGACTTCCCGTTCCATCTTAGATTTAATGGTTGGGTATCACTCAACATGCGTACTAACAAGAATAAGAAATTCCTGCCGCAGGAAGCTACGGGAGTGCTGTGGAATAGCTCGTTTGCAAATAATGCTACTGACGCAACGTCAGACTCTTATTCATTGCAGTCTGAGTTGAAGTTCATATATGCTAACACGTTTGCTGATTTGCATAATCTGACTGCTACGGCAGTGATGCGCACGTCACAATCGCAAAGTACCAGTATTACAAATACTACCTATGGCAATGCTTCACCGAATTTGTCTGACCCTGTCACTGGTAGTACTGTTTCAAGTTTCGGTTCGGGCGATTCAGAGCGACGCTCAGTGTCTTTCATCGGACAAGCTGTATATACCTTTGATAACCGTTATGTACTCAAAGGAACAATTAACTACGAAGGCAACTCTGCTATGGGTAAGAACAACCGCTTCGGAGCATATCCGGCATTTGGCTTCGCATGGAACATCAACCGCGAGCATTTCATCACCGATGAGATGAAAAAGTGGTTTACGGAAGGTAAGTTGCGTTTGGGTATGGGATGGACCGGCAAGGCTCCGTCAGGTGCAGCCGACTACTACGGCGCATACGAAAGCCTCGGACTGTATGTTGACAACTCTGCCATATACCCTACACGCATACAGCTTGACAACCTGAAGTGGGAGACAACACGCGAATGGGACTTCGGTATAGACTTGCGACTGTTCGATAAACTCAATATCACTTTCGACTACTATGATAAAGTGACAACCGACTTGTTGCTGAAAAACACCTATATACCATATACTGTAGGCTCAAAAGACAGTAAGGTGGCGTGGATAAACTCTGGTAAGTTAAGTAACAAAGGTTTTGAGCTTCGATTCGATTACGACGTATTCAAGAATAAGGTATGGTCAATCAGGGTAAATGCCAACTGCTCTCGTAATATAAATAAGGTAGAGGAATTGCCATCTACTTATGTGCAGGAGAATTACACCTTCGGTAATGGTAACTATGCAAAGCGCATAGAACTCGGTCAGCCGGTAGGTGCTTTCTATGGCTATCACTACCTTGGAGTATATCAAAACACAGAGGATACTTATGCCCGTGACGTGGACGGAAACATAATGTATGACTATCAAGGTAAGGCTATTACCATGCGCAATGGTGCAGAGCGTGTATATCCAGGCGATGCAAAGTACGAGGATGTGAATGGTGATGGCGTAATCAATGAGAAGGACATCGTTTATCTGGGTAACGCTAACCCGAAACTCATCTTCGGCGGTGGCTTCACGGTGAAGTGGAAGGACCTTACGCTCACTACGCTTTTCTATGGTCGTCTCGGTCAGAAGGTCATCAATCAGGCACGTATGAACCTTGAGAATATGTATGGTAAGAGTAACCAATCTACCGCTGTGCTCAACCGCTGGCGCTCAGAGGGTGACCAGACAGAAATACCGCGTGCGCTCTACGGCATGGGATATAACTACCTCGGCTCTGACCGTTTCGTGGAGGATGCAACATACGTACGTCTGAAGACTCTGACACTAAGCTATAATGTGCCGAAGAAACTGTTGCAGAAGTTAAATATGGGTCTGTCTCGTTGTACAGTATTCGCAACAGGATATGATTTATTCACCTTCACAGGATACTCCGGACAGGACCCTGAGGTAGGTATGCCATCGGCAACAAATCTCGTGATGGATAAATCTACGACACCTATAACAAAGAGATATGTGTTCGGTCTTACAGTGAACTTCTAAACTTATGAGAACTATGATAAAAAATATATTTAAAACTCATTTTTCACTCCTTGTCTCACTGTTGCTATTGACTACGGTGATGACATCATGTAACGATTGGATTGACGTGAAGCCAACCAACGCACAGGTGACCGATGACTACTGGAAATCAAAGGAAGAAGTAGAGGCCGTGCTGATGTCGGGCTACTACTACCTGCGTACAGCTGTTCCTACACTGATTAAGTGGGGAGAACTGCGTGGCGGTACTCTTTATTCTCTCAGTTCTAATGAAACTAAGATTCAAGACTTTACCGTACGCCCGGAAAACTCCTTATGCAGTTATCAGGATTTATATAAGGTAATATCTTATGCTAACTCCGTAATATACTATGCACCAGGTGTGCAGGCTAAAGATGACACGTACTATACTTCTGTGCTTAATGCTCATCTGGCTGAAGCATACTTCTTGCGTGCGTATAGTTATCTTATACTCGTGAAGAATTTCAGAGACGTACCACTGGTTACGGTTCCTTATGTTGATGATAGTCACGACTTCAACATAGCAAAGAGTTCAGAAGATACCATTATCACGCAAATAAAGGAGGATTGTAAGACTGCGTTGGCTACGGGTGCAGCACGTGGCGTATATTCGGTTGACTGGGAAACAAAAGGACGCGTTACGAAATGGGCATTATATGCTTTGATGGCTGACGTGTGTCTGTGGAGTGAAGATTATGAGACGTGTAAGGAGTACTGCGATATGATACTCAATGCTACTGATGCTTTCCGCCCCGTTTTCCTCAGCAATGGTAACGATTGGTACACGTTGTTCTATCCCGGTGGCTCTAATGAGGGCATATTTGAGATAACATGGAGCTCTGCTCTTAATCCGAGCATAGCTAACAATTTTTCCAGTCTGTTTCCTGAATCTTCGGAGGGTACACTTCGCCTGACAACCGTTGCGCGCGAAAAAGTAGAGGCGGAAACGGCTGAGGTAGCTGCTAACAATGGTATTTCGGCTGTTACAGACGAAAGTGTCGTTGGTCGTATGCTCGGTGCTACGTACAAAAAGACGAACTCATCATTTGTAATATGGAAGTATAACGGTGATGACGTAGGCAATGTGCGTTCTGTTAAGAATGCAAACTTCATCATCTATCGTGTAGCTGAAATTATCCTTATGAAAGCACAGGCAGAAGCTATGACAGGTAACATGACAGAGGCTGCTACACTCGTTAATAAGGTACGTGTGCGTGCAGGACTGAATCCTATTGACATGGATGAGGCTTCGCAGATGGACGTCCAGGTGATGCTTGAGGAAATCCTTAATCAAAAGGATATGGAGTTTATTGCAGAAGCTAAGCGTTGGTATGATGTATTGTGGTATTCGCGCATCAATAACAAAAAGTATCGTGATGATGCACTTAACATGATAATCATCGGTAACCAGACAACTAATGCCGACTATATTAAGTCAGTACTGACCGATGATAACGCATGGTATCTCCCCTTGCCACAGTCAGACATAGAGCATAATCAGTTACTTAAGCAGAATCCTTATTACGACTCATCGAATTAAACAGAAATATTAACTGAGGTGAGTTGTAGAGACTTAAAACAGAATAATTATGACAACAATTATAAATAAAACTTTTCATTTTTCACTTTCTGCCTCATTACTGCTCTCTGCATTAGTAATGACTTCGTGTGATGGTGATGTGTTTGACCTTGGTGCTGATCCTGCAGAGGGTACTACATATAAAGTAACTGAGGGAAATCCGATTTCTACCACTCTGGCGGAAGATGGACGCTTTTCGAGATTTGTGGAAGTCCTGAGAGCTTCTGGACTGTATAATTCCCTGAATCAGTCAACGACAGGTATCAGTTTCACTTCATTGGCTCCTAACGATGACGCTATGGCAGAGTTTGAACAGCGTATTGGAGGAAAAGTCACAGAACAAACTGTTGATTATATGAGAAGTTTTGTGCTTTATCATACAATTGCAGACTCAATCACTACGGACAACTTCGTGAAGAAAACCTCGTTGAGCAATCTGACTGGCGACAATATAAATGTTGAGATTGATACAGTCAAAGCCGGAGAGGCTGTGCTTACCAACAACAATAGTGAAGGACGCATAGTAGAGATGGGTCTGTCAGCTTCTAATGGTAAAATATATGTATTATCAAAAGCTCTGACTCCACTTGTAGAGACGTTGTATGACCGATTGAAGCAGAATAGTGACTACTCGCTTCTGTGTTCGGCAGTTGATGAGACGGGATGGAAAAAGACACTTACTACTTTGGCAGATACAACTGTAGTTGATGGCGTGCAGACCATTACGCGTCATAACTTTACAGTGATTGGCGTTACAAATGCATCATTTGCAGCCGCCGGTATCAATAGCCTTGCAGATCTGAAAGCAAAGCTTGCATCGTCAAACGATGATGCTGATATTACGGTAGATTCCCTGCTGCGTGCGTATGTAGGCTATCATATACTGAAGACAAAAGTCACTGTAGATGGCTTAGGAGCATTGCAAGGCAATAGCCTTACTCATATGTGGTCCACAGGAGCAGATAATCTTGTATTCACCGTGTATAATGATACAACGGATACCAAAACGGACACGAAATATACTATCAATGCAGAAGGGACACCAGCGCATTTCATCGAAGCTAACTCAAATGTGCTTGCTTTGAATGGATACGTGCATCAGATCGATTCATGGATGCCAATTTGGGAACCGGAACAGCAACAGGTGGTTTGGGATTTTGTTGATGACAACGAAATACAGAGTGTGGTTACCGATGCAGGTGTGGAATATCAGCCGGCAGAAGCTCCGAAAAAACAGGAGAAGGTAAAACTTACAAACACAACTTTGTTCCAAAATTATGTAGCAAACGACAGGAAGAATAGTAATTTTGATGATATTGATTATTATACGGTCGTTGCGGTAACTGCTAAAGCCATAGAAAGTGGTGCAAAACAGGCAAATAATAATGATTGTGTAGTGTTTAACTTGGGTAACGCAGGTAGTGCGACACTTACTACTCCTACTATCGTCAAGGGAAAATATAAAGTGACGCTTGATGTGGTATATACGACGGGACACTCAAAGATACGTACTAAGCAGGTAGGTACGGGTGGTACGCTTGAGATAACTTTCGACAATGATAACAGGAAGTATGTAGCACCATACACTCAAGTGAAATCTACACTCTCTAACCCACTGGCCGGTGTATATACCGCTACATTATATGATGAAATAGAATTTGATTCTACCTCTACCCATGAATTTAAGTTCACGATAAAGGATAGCGCAGCTACAACGGAAGCAGGTTTCTCGTTGCAGTTTGATACAATGACGTTCACTCCTATAAAGGATTGAGTGTGGTAGCGATATTCAATGAAATAACGGAGAAACTATACAGAGAATATATGAAATACGAAATAAAACATATCAACACATTCTTCTTTGCTGCTTTGCTCGCAGCAGGTATGGTTACGTCATGTTCTGAGTTGGAGGACAAGGACCACTATAAGAATGTAGATACTGACATACTCTCGGACGAACTGCTCGTTGTAAATGAAACAAGCCAGCAGTACCTGGAGTCAACGGCGGAGTATTCAAAGATGAGCAGCCTCTTTGCTAACGAGGGTATATATGATGAGTTGAACAATAAAGGGCAACTCAGTACACTCCTTGTTGTTGAAAACAATGACTATGTGGAGCCAGAAGGAACCTCTGACGAGGTGAAAACCATTGCACGTGCACACGTCAGCGATGTCTCAATGTCGCCAGCCAACCTTAAGACCGAGGACAACTCAATGCGTATCATGATGTGGCATGGCAAGTATGTCAACGTGAACCTTGATGAACAGGCAATGTATTCTGGCAAGATTGCAGACCATATCATGATGGGGACATCGGCAGTAAAGAAAGTCGTAAAGACTACTACAGGCTATATATATGTCATATCTGATATGATTACAACGCCACAGTCACTCAATGACTATATCAATGCCCTCAACGACAATTACTCGATGTTTAGGGAAACGGTGAAGGCAAGCGGAGGAAAAGAGTTTGACAAGGTAAACAGTAAGCCTATAGGTGTTAATAACGAGGGCAATACTGTCTATGATACAGTATGGGTTTATACGAACGAGCATTTCGATGCCAAGAACTTTGATCTCAATTCAGAGTCTCTTACTGCTACGATGCTTGTGCCAAGTAATGATGTCATAGATGATGCTATCAGCGATGCCAAGGAGCGTCTTATAAAGTGGGGTCTATGGGATACATGGGATGCCGACCGCCAGTATAGCTTCAAAAACACGATGCTCAACTGGATTATGGACGTGTCTTTTTATGATAAGAAATACACCGCTAACGAAATAAACGGGTCAGAGGAAATGCTAACGAGTATCTTCTCGAAGAAATGGAAAAGTAGCGCACAACAGGTGGATGATGAGGCTATAGAATTGTCTAACGGCGTGGCTTATCAAGTTAAGAAACTCTATATCCCTAACAATGTGCTCATTTATCGTCTGAAGGAAGAATTCAGTATCTACGAGTTCTGTAATGCAGAGCAGAAAGAAGAATACTTCAAGCTAAATAATATAAAGGTAAACAAACTCAATACAGAGGTTGCTGCATGGACACCGCTTGCAAATGTATGGCCTGACCATGAAAATCGCATTCTTGAGTGTGGCGTAGGTGATGAGGGAACTGGTGAATGGTCTCTTGACTTTACACCTTGTCGTCGTATATATGATTTATGGTACACGTGGAAAGAACGCTTGCTGGCTAAAGTTACTACTGCTGGACGAACTGTGGAAAGTATTGAACCATTCCTCGTTCCGCCTGGCGAATATCGATTGGCATTCGGTGCGAAACAGAATGTCGGTTTGGATATTAAGTTCACGATATTTGCTGTATATGAGAAAGATGGCACAAATAAGATGGAAAAGATAGGAGAGTCATCAGCAATAACGCTCGGTTCTGCTACCAACTATCATTATGACCGTGGCACAGCATTGGACAACCGCTATCCTGAATGGTATGACAGTTCGTATCCAGGTAACAGCAGTAAGGCTGGCAATTATGATACTGACGGTGGACTGGTGATGGAAAAGCTTGTTGTGCCGAATGTATATGGTGACAATTCTCCAGTAAGGCTGTTGATGCGTGTAGAATGTCCTGCATGGGGAGACAAAACAAAGATGATTTTTAATCACTGGTGTCTGCGTCCAACGGTAGATAATTATTAAAATTGTACTGAAGGACATCGAAAAATCTAAAAAGAACAAAGAAAAATACCATATTATGAATATATCAAAATCACTGAATAATCCGTATGGGCTCAAGGTAATGATGTTGTTTGCAGCGACTATGTGTACGCTTGCAACTGTTGCCGACGACCTGAAAGGACGTGTTGTCGGTACAGATGGCAAACCGATAGCAGGTGTCGTGATATCAAGTCCTGGTCATAATGTAGTTCAGACAGAGACTGACGGTACTTTTACGTTTAAAGGGCTGAAAGGAGATGTAGCCGTAACTTTCAAACATGACGGCTTCTACTCTAAAACAGAGCATTTGAACCCCGCTGATTTCAGTCGAGAGGTTAGCGTGTATCTGGTTCCGACCTCTGATTCGCGTTACAACGAAAGCACGGTGTTGCCTGATGGTACTGTTGATGCTGATTACGCGCAGTCAGGTAATCCCAATATTACGCGTAAGGATTTTACGCTCGGTAATTCGAGTATAGAAGAGTCCATGCGACAGCTCAGGGGACTTCGCGTGATAGGAAAAAGCGGAATGACAGGCGAAGGAGCATACATACAGTTGCGCGGAGTCAAATCGCTTATAGCAGCAAACAATCCCTTGTATGTTATCAATGGAGTACCATATCTGCCAGACATGAATGAGTCTATGGTCGTAAATGGATACAGCCGCTCAGTGTTTCAGGCTCTCAGTAGTCAGGATATTAAGAACGTAACAGTACTCAAAGGTAGTGCTGCAGCCATTTATGGCTCAATGGCAGCTGACGGTGTTGTCATGATTGAAACGGATCAGGCGTCTAAGGAAAACATGGATACGCGAATCAGCTTTAATGCTATGTATGGCACCAATTGGAATAAGTCACGTATTCCTCTCATGAATTCAATGCAGTACAAGAACTATCTGACAGACGTGGCTCTGACATATTATCCTAACCAAGAGGCTTTCTTCAATGAATTCTCGTTCATGTCGAACCCTAATGCTAACAACGCAGAACTTTATACTTATAACACAGATTGGCAGGATGAGGTAATGCAAAACTCTACGTCTAAAGACTTCCTTTTCCGTGTAGAGGGAGGTGATGCAATAGCAAAGTATAATATCTCGCTTGGTTACACAGGAGATGAAGGTACGATGAAGAATACCTTTACAGATCGTTATAATGCGCAGATCAATGCATCAGTGCTTGTAAGCAGGAAACTTGAGATTTTAGCATCTGTTAATACCGCATATCTTAAAGGTTCATATATGCCTCAGGGTTTAAGTTATGAGACTAACCCATTGCTTGCGGCCTATCGTCGTTCACCTCTGCTCTCTCCACGTCGTAGCGATATATATGGTCAGCTGATATCTACGTGGAGTACGTATAAATATGGAGCCATTGACAATGAAGACTTCTTTGTATCCAATCCGTCTGCACTGGTCAGTGATATTAGCTCTGCAGCTAAACAGTATGATTTAAATGGCAAGGTTCAGCTTGTATATCGCCCAATCAATGAATTGACAATCAATGGTGTAGTAGGACTATACTATAACTACAACCAAGAAAAGCTATTCATACCTGGTATAACCAATGAGGCTGTAAAGTACGTCACAGACGGTTTTGGTGTAGCAAACAATCAGGTGCACATGGGTACAAACTATACATTCAATATGTACTATGGGTTGAATGCAAACTTCCGCAAGGTGTTCAATGAGCAGCATGCTCTCCACGCAGCATTAGGATTTCAAGCAACGACCACAAGTTATGAGTATGATACTTCTCACGGTCGTAATACCAGTAACGATTACTATCAGGGTATAAATGCAACTCAGGGGCTTGGAAGATATATCAAAGGATATAATAATAAGTGGAATTGGATGAATCTCTATACGCAGGTAAACTATACATGGGCTAATACCCTTAAAGTAGGCATATCTGCTGCATTGGACGGTTCTTCTGCTGATTCACGTGGTTTTGCATACCTTAGTTTGTATCCTGCTGCTGACGCAGTGCTTATGATGAAGCAGCTTCCATTCTTGCGCCATGCTGATTTCATTAACAAACTCAATGTTTATACTAACGTTTCGTTGACAGGTAATAGCCGTTATCAGACCAAGCAGTCTTTAAGCCACTACACCTCAACGCCTTATCTTGATCTTGCTGGCATTGTGCGAGCAAACCTTGCAACCAGTGCACGTTTGCATGCAGAAAAGAACCATAACTTCAATATAGGCGCAGAAACAAGTATGTGGAACAATCGTGTGCGTGTTGGTGTAGAATTCTATAATACTAACACCTCAGATGTTATAACGCTTGGTACGGCAAATTCTGTACTTGGCAATAGCATATATCTGTCCAACAGTACAGAGCTATACTCTCGTGGTGTAGAGTTTAATATAGCGGTAACGCCTGTAATATATAAGGATTTTCAGTGGACAATAGGTGTAATGGCAACAAGCGTAAATAATAAGGTAAAGACTACAGGAGGCCTTGGAGATGTAGTATATACGCTTGATGATGATGCCAGTATGATAACTCGTGCAGGAGAAAATCCATATTCCTTCTATGGCTATCAGACGGCAGGAGTATATTCTACTACCGCAGAAGCAAAAACAGCTTATACGGCGGCTGACGGAACCAAGAGCGCGCTGCTCAATGGCAGTGGTTTGGAATATCAGGCAGGTGATGTGCGTTTTATAGATCAAAACGGTGACGGCATTATCGATGATGCAGATAAAGTAGTCCTCGGTTCGGCTACTCCTTCATTATATGGTTCCTTCTTCACTCGTTTCGAGTATAAAGGTTTTGCGCTCGACCTGGATTTCGGTTATCAGACAGGCGGTAAGGCTTACAATGCAGTGCGTCGTATCACGGAATCATCCCTCGACCTCTCGAATCAATCAGTGTCGGTACTTCGCCGCTGGTCTATGGAAGGTCAAGTCACTGATATGCCGCGTGCAGAGTGGGGGGATCCGCGTGGCAATAATGCCTTCTCTGACCGTTGGATAGAAAGTACTGACTTTATCAAACTGCGAAATGTAACGCTGAGCTATACCTATAGTAAGCCGCTATGGCACTTCTTGCAAGGAGCAACGTTGTATGTCACAGGACAAAACCTCTTTACTGCAACAAGCTATTTAGGACTTGATCCTGAGTTTGCTTATTCTTACAGTGTGGGAATGCAAGGAGTAGATTACGGTAAGTTGAATGCTCCACGCTCAGTACGTTTTGGAGTAAACCTGAAATTCTAATCTAAAGGAAATTGACAATTCAGAATAGAAGATTATGACTATGATTATCAATAAAGACATAAGAAAGGTGACGAAAAAAATAAGGAGGAAAGCATTTGACTCCATTAGTCTTGCACTTTTCACATCATTGTTACTGACAGCAACAATGCTGACGAGTTGTTCCGACTTCTTTAGTCCCGACGCCGATGACCAACTGGATGCCGATACCTACATATCTGACAATACGGAACTATATATGGGCTTCCTTGGCCTTATGACCAAGTTGCAGGCAGCAGGTGACAAAGAAATTCTGCTTACAGACACTCGTGCAGAGTTTCTGGAACCCACACTGAATGCAGGTGCGGACTTGTATGCCCTTTATGACTACAAGGACGACCTCAAGGGTAATAGCCTTGCCAGTCCGGCTGAGTACTATGAGATAATCATCGCTTGCAACGATTATCTTGATAAAGTGGAGAAATATCGTAAGCAACCACAGGTAGATCAGGATATCTGCCGTGCACTTATATCTTCAGCATTGCGCCTGAAGGTATGGGCATACAAGACCCTTGGCGAGGTGTATGGCGAGGCAGCATGGTTTGATAAACAGATAAATAACGTAGAGGAATTTCTCAAAGGGGAACAATATGAGATGCTCGGTATGGAGCAGATATCAGAACGTTGCTTTGAATTATTGGAAAATGGTTACGATGACGCACCAGCTAACTTGCGTGTAGATTGGGTACGCTGGCTTGATAAGGCCAACGAGAATAGTCAGCCGAGCAGTTCTTTCTATGATTTCCTCTTCATGGTTCCTGACTATGGAGGTCTTTATACTGAGGTGGCTCTATGGAGGGCAGCATACCTTGACAAGGCAGGTGACAAGCAGCAAGCGGCAGTTTACTATAAAAAAGCTGCTGATGTGATAACGGCTACACTTAACGAGTATGTTAACATGACGTCACCTTATCTCTCAACCAGCGTACAACGTAACACGCTTATTGCTAATTCCGGAACTGATAAGATAGGCTCGTCGGTCTATTGGATGCCTTCAGCAGCAACCCCGGGAGCATATAAAAAGATATGGTTGCAGGAAAACCCCGATCGCTATGAAATGGCCAGTGTCATAAAGTATATGTATGAGAACAACCAGACAAATCGTCTGGTAGAATATTTCAACTGCGACGCACCTGCCAAGTATCTGCTCGCCCCGTCAGAAGCAGGAATGTTGAATTTTACGGATAAGACCAATAATCCTGGAGGCTCAGAGAGCGACACACGTTATAAGTCTCTCGTAAAGGACTACGGCACGGGCAAATACGTGGCCAAATTCCGTAGTAACGGAGGCGATGGAACTGTGCGAACCAAGGCCTATATGGCAGATGTGCATATCTATACCTATCGTGCAACTCAGTATTATCTGTTGCTGTGTGAAGCCCTGAATAATCTCGGTCGTTTCACTGCCTTGGATTGCATAATGAACAAGGGCTTTACTGATAATGGCTATACGGCAGATCTTGTATTCCTCGATACGCTTGACATTGTAAAACTGGAGCAGATTGTGCCTGATGCAGAAAAAAGACTGAACACGGCCAAAGATAGCGTTGCAGCATTAGAGGCAAGTATAGCAATAGAGACTGATGCTGACAGAAAAGCAGTATTGCAAACCTCGCTTGAAGAACAGCGTACTGAGGTAAGTGAAGCAGAGCAGAACTTGAAAGATATGCGCCTGTATTATATTTCCACGCTCACACATTATAATCAGTGGAAAGATGAATTTGAAGGATTTACACGTAACTGGACTAATTCTCCAGAGTGGGGAGCAAGAAAGTATTACTTCTCTGGTTTACGTGGAGCATACGTTGTTGATGGACTACAGCCGCGCACAATACTCTCTGAAGGTAACATTACAGTCGCTAAGCGTCATAACGATATAGAGATTCTCAAGGAAGCATTGCTTGAACTTTCGTGTGAGGGTAAGACCCTGCCTTGGATGAACCGCGTAGCTGTGCGCTATGGTGAGCCAGGCATCGTTGCTGACATGGTTTGTCCAAAGTATGAGGCAACAGGCAAGGCTGGTGCGATACGTGCCAAGATTGAGGCAGCTGGTGGCAGTTGGGTGAAGTATCCGTTGAAGTAACCGATAATCTCTCTATAGAGGTGGTAACTAATAGAACCCACTTATACAATAATCCACAAATATACAACAATGCAAATGAAGAAATTACTAACACTTACATCCCTATTCTCCTTCCTATGTCTCGGAGCGATGGCACAGGACGTTGAGGAGAATACCAATCCCATCATTCAATACAAGGTGACGGGAGCAGTATCAAGTAGTTCTTCTGTGTCGATGAAGGATGCAGAGGAAAACGAAGTTATGACTGTAACATATGGTCCTGATTACTCTTCTACAAAGATTGAAGGTACTAATCCGCAGACATACACTATTTCCAAAAATGCAAACTGGACTACTGGTGCTGCGAAGAAGACAATAGCTGGCCAAAGCTGGACTAACTGGGTGTCAGGTTCGGGCAACCCTGCAACTATCAATTCTGACAACACTCTGACATTCCCATCATTGTCTATGGCACCGGCAGATGGTATATGGGTTAAGCTTACCCCGGCAACCAATGCTGTTGTTACAGTGTTCGCAACCAATGTTTCAAACAGCAAAAGCATATTCGTTGTTGGCGGTGCGACGGGTGCTAAAAACCCTTCACTCCAATACACCACAGGCAGTACCGACGGTAACTGGGCAGACTATGAAAACGGAAAGAATACGAATGAAGTGTTTGGAGCCACTGCAAGCAGTGACATAGCAATTCGTTTCACCGGTAAGGCTGGCGTTGACTATTATTTCTTCCTCGCAGGCTCTAAGATGCGTTTCCTCGGCTGCACATATCAGCTGAGCACGGCTGGCAATGCCGATGAAGCCAAGAAAATAGCATGGGTGTCACCAAGCGACGAACCTGAGAATGATGACCTGTATCGTATGTATGCAGCCACTGACGGCTACGAGTACACAGCAATTAACTCTACAAACACTGAAATTACAGCCGACTCACTGCGTAAGTTTAGTGCAGTCGTAATATCTACAGGCGTAACAACCGATGACGCTATCTATCCTCTGCTTGAGAAGAACATCTCATTCGTTCCTATGGTCAACCTTAACACCTCTCTCTTCGGATATGAGGTGCAGGAGACAGACAATATACAACTTACCGCACAGACGAATGTAGCAGGTGTCAGCACTCTCCTTGACGGGGTGACGTTAGATGAGGAAACGGGAGAGTTTGAATACGCAGGCGTTGCCGTTGGCTTGCCAGAGCGTTTTGCTTCTGACGATGTATTGGCAAAGAATGGCGAGTATGTAGCATTCCATAGCCACACATCCAATCGCAACCGCTACATACTGTTGGCTTCACCAGCAGATAACGACCTCGACACTGACCTTTGGAGCACGCTGCTTACCAATGCTATGAACATGGCAGCAGAATCAAAGAGGGAAGTGGTAGCTGCTGCTAATCCAGCATTCGCTCAGTCGTATGCCAATGGCAAGACCACAGTGAAGATTACCTGTGCAACCAATGATTCTAAGATATACTACTCTCTCAATGGAGAGGACTATCAGCCTTACACGGATGAACTCGCGTTTACTGAGGCTGCAACAGTCTATGCCTATGCAGAAGCTGAGGGCTATGAGAAAGGAAACGTGGCAATGACTGACGTAGTTATCAAGATGCAGATGGCTGCTCCTGAGATTTCCCAGTCACACGAAACCAACAGCACTTCAATCACATTGTCAGCAGATGGCGATGCTAAGATATATTACAGTTTCATAAATGAGACCAACACTGCAAACATGGCACTTTACACCGCACCTGTAACAGTAAGCGAGCCATGCAAAATCTATGCAGTAGCAATCTCTGACATGACCCTGCAGTCAGAGCAGGTTTCAGCAGTGGTGAATATTGATGGCATTACATCTGAAAACATCCGCATCGACACACTGGCGCACATGGATGTCAACCAGGCAGAGTACTATGAGAAAATGAAGGACTGGAGCACAGAGAAGTATGGTACTAGTGTTGGAACATCAGCG
>OCVV011194090.1_pt1 | contig 40878 bp, 34 predicted proteins | sample 1539721 | NCBI WGS metagenome assembly OCVV01 (sample SAMN02144230, study PRJEB22623) | gut metagenome | biome: sheep rumen | host: Ovis aries | place: New Zealand | reverse complement strand
ATGGAATTCAGTATGAAGATTGCTAGAGATAGAGGTTATAAAGTAGATGTCGTTGTTGTAATAACTACTGTTGATCATTATTTATTATCTTATAATACTGTTAAGATTTGCAAAGAATATATTAATGATGAAAACATTAATATGATATTGTATACAGATACTGTTGATAATCCTGATGAATAATTTCTTTATACAAAAGACTCTGCATATGCAGGGTCTTTTTATTAAAAAACTTGAAGTTGCTTAACTAAATAGATATAATGTTAGAAAGATAATTAAAGAGGGAACTAAAATGATTCAATTTAAAGTTATTAAATATAGCCAAGAGTATTTTTATAGAACTGCTGAACTACTATCTCTATTTCGTGATCAATTAAGAAAATATAAAGGTATTGATAGTAAAACAGATATCGAATCTGCTTTAGAAGAATTAGAAAGTTTTTTGAAAGATGAAAATTATCCAATATATTTATGCTTAGAAAATAAAAAAGTAATTGGATATATGGTATTGAAAATAGATGGAGTAATTTGGGTTGAACAAATATACGTAGATGAAACATATCGAAGAAAAGGCGTTGCTTCTCTTCTTTATGAAGAAGCAGAGAAAATATCTAAGGAAATAGGCGAAGACACATTGTTTAATTGTGTACATCCAAATAATGATGGTATTATTAGTTTTTTGAAAACAAAGGGTTATACTGTTTTAAATTTAATTGAAATAAGAAAGCCATATAAAGATGAAAAAACTAAAGCTATTATTAAAGTTGGAAATAATGAATTTGATTATTAATCTGGATTTTTCAATTATTTAATTGTTATATTATAGGAGGGAAATAAAAATGTTAGATGATAAAAAAATAGAATTAAAAAAATTATCAGTAAATGATGGTTTAGATATATATAATTTATTACAAGATATACCAAAAGAAGAGAATGGTTTTAACAACAGTGCTAATGGATTAACATATGAAGAATATAAAGATTGGCTTGTGAAAAGAGATAATTATTCAAATCAAGTTGGATTGTTAGATGGATGGAGAGTTCCTGATACTTTATTCTTTCTATATGTAGATGGCGTTCCAGTTGGATATGGTTCGATTAGACATTTCTTAACTGATGCCTTAAGAGAAGTGGGAGGACATATAGGTTATTGTATTTCTCCAAAATATAGATCAAAAGGATATGGCAAAGAATTATTGAAAAGATTAATAGTTGAAGCAAGAAAGCTTGGTATTGATGATATTTTAGTTACCGCTAATATTGATAATTATGCATCGCAAAAAGTAGCTCTTGCGAATGGTGGTGTAGAAACTAAGAGAACTGATGAACGTACATATTTTTGGATTTATGCTAATAAATAAAAAATTATGTATATAATTTATAAAAAAAGATGTATAATGCTAACATAAATATGGAGGAAAATATGTATAAAAGCGAATATTTAAATAAGGTTTTTAATAGCTGCAAAGAAAAATACGGAAATGAAAAAGAATTTTTAAATGCAGTAGAAGAATTTTTTGATTCTATGGAGTATTTAGTAAAAGTAGATCCTTCTATTGAAAAGAATGCTATTTTGGAACGAATCATTGTTCCTGAAAGAGTTCTTCAATTTAGAGTTCCTTGGATGGATGATAATGGTAATATTCAAGTTAATACTGGATACCGTGTCCAATTTAATAGTGCAATTGGTCCATTTAAAGGCGGATTAAGACTTGATAAGACTGTTAACTTATCAATTGTAAAGTTTTTAGGTTTTGAACAAATCTTTAAGAATTCTTTAACTGGATTACCAATGGGTGGAGGAAAAGGTGGATCAGATTTTAGTCCAAAAGGAAGAAGTGACAATGAAATTATGAGATTCTGTCAAGCTTTCATGGCTGAGTTATATAAATTTATTGGACCAGATACAGATGTTCCTGCTGGTGATTTAGGTTGTGGTGCTAGAGAAGTTGGTTATTTATATGGAATGTATAAAAAGCTTACTAAAGAACATACTGGTGTTTTAACTGGAAAAGGATTAACATTTGGTGGATCACTTGTTAGAACTGAAGCTACTGGATATGGACTTGTATATTTCACAAGTGAAATGTTATCAAAGTTCAAGAATGATTCATTCAAAGGTAAGAAGGTAATTGTTAGTGGATGCGGTAATGTTGCAAAATATGCTGCATTAAAAGCTCAAGAGATGGGTGCTACTGTTGTTGCTATGAGTAAACGTAGCGGATATTTTGCTGATGAAAACGGACTTGATATAAAGAAGATTATTGAAATCTCTGAAACAACTGATGATGTTATTGGTGAATATAAGAAGTTATATCCAAATACAAAGAGTGGAACTAACACACACGATATTTGGAAGATTAAATGTGATATTGCATTGCCTTGTGCAACACAAAACGAAATTAACTTAGAAGATGCAAAAGCTCTTGTTAAGGGCGGTTGCAAGATCGTTGCTGAAGGAGCAAATATGCCAACTGAGTTAGATGCTGTTAAATATTTAATGGCAAATGGTGTAATATTCAGTCCTGGTAAAGCAAGTAATGCTGGTGGTGTTGCAGTAAGTGGACTTGAAATGAGCCAAAATGCTCAACACTTATCATGGACATTTGAAGAAGTAGATAATAAGTTAAAAGGTATTATGAAAAACATCTTTAATAATTGTTATGAAACAGCTGCTAAATTTGGAGATCCTACTAATTTATCATTAGGAGCAAATATCGCTGGATTCTTAAAAGTTAAAGATGCAATGATTAGGGAAGGATTAGTATAAGATTTTAGGTAAGTATTATGTTTTGGACATCTTTACATGCGTATACACTGATTCCGCAATTTATAGTTTATATAGTTCTTGCATTTATCTTAAGTAGGTTATTAAAAGATAAAGAATACGAAAAGCAATTGTTGCCACTTAAGATATGCACAATAATGTTATTGATTCTTGAAGCAATTAAACAGTTTAGAGGATTTTTTGTTGGATATGATAGATATTGGATACCACTACATTTTTGTAGTTTGTTCTTGTATTTCCATCCAATTGCTTGTTTTTATAAAGGTAAATATCGCAATATATTTATGCTTATAGCTGGAGTTGTATCTGCTTGTTTATTCTTATTCATGGTAGTATATCCAAATATTGTATATTCTGATGATGCTATAAGAAGTATGTGGAATTATACAACTGGTCGTGGTGGAGGTTTCTCTGAATTACATACTGTATTATTCCATGGAATTGGATTATTTACATTCTTCTTATTTGTATTCCAAGGTTTAATAAAGTTTGATACAAAGAAAGATATTAAAACTGTAATTATTACTTATGCAATTTATTGTTTGTTTGTTGGACCATTCGCTCAATTAATTGATACAAACTTTAATAACTTTGTTCACAGTAATGCTCCATTCCTAGAGGACTTAAGATTGAACATCATAAATAGTACAGGAAAGTTTTTAGGACAAACTATTTATGTGGTAATGATATCAATTGGAACTATTATTGTTCCTCTAATCGCTTACTTTGTTCTAAGAGGATTGACAAAATTATTAAATAGAAATAATTAAATTGAAAAAGCTGTCTATTTTTATAGATAGCTTTTTTAAAATTTGTTATAATCTATGTAGATTGTTATAAATTGTAAGGAGAAAAGAAATATGGAAGAAACAAAAGCTGTTATTGCTCATAGAAAATGGCAAGGAAAAATCGATATTAATGTTCGTTGTAGTGTTGAGACAGAAGAAGATTTAGCAATAGCTTATACTCCAGGTGTTGCAGATGCATGTAAAGCAATTCATGAAAATCCTGAAGAAAGTTTTAAATTAACTCGTAGAGGAAACCAAGTGGCTGTTATTACAGATGGTACTGCAATTTTAGGTTTAGGAAATATTGGTCCTGAAGCTGGTATGCCAGTAATGGAAGGTAAAGCAGTCTTATTTAAAGTGTTTGGAAATATCGATGCTTTTCCACTTTGTTTAAAGACAACTGATACTGAAGAAATAATTAGAACAATTAAATTACTAGAAGGAAATTTTGCAGGTATTAATTTAGAAGATATTTCTGCTCCAAGATGTTTTGAAATTGAGACAAGACTGAAGAAGGAATTAAGTATACCGGTATTTCATGATGACCAACATGGTACAGCTATAGTAGTTGGTGCTGCATTGCTTAATGCCTTAAAAGTTGTAAACAAAAAAATAGAAGATGTGAAAGTTGTTATTAATGGTGCTGGAGCTGCAGGAACTTCAATTGGAAAATATTTAATGAAGTTAGGTGTTAAGAACTTAATTATGTGCGATAAAGATGGAATTATTGCTCGTGGAGAAGTCTATAAAAATGCGCATCACAATGAACTTGCACAGATTACAAATCCAACAAACATAAAGGGATTATTAAAAGATGCTTTGGTTGGTGCTGATGTATTCGTTGGAGTTAGCGCACCAAACGTGGTAACTAAGGAAATGGTTAGAAGTATGGCTCATGATGCAATATGTTTTCCACTTGCTAACCCAATTCCTGAAATTAGTTATCAAGATGCAAAAGAAGCTGGTGCAAGAGTTGTAGGAACTGGATCAAGTAAGAATCCTAACCAAGTTAATAATGCATTAGTATTTCCAGGAATTTTTAGAGGTGCAATTGATGCTAAAGCTGATGATATAACAATTGAAATGATGATTGCTACTTCAAAAGCCATATCTGAAAGTGTAAAAGAAGAGGATTTATGCGAAACATATATTCTTCCAAAAGTTGTTAATAAAGAAGTGCACAAAACTATTGCAAAAAGAGTATATGAAACTGCTTTAAGTTTGAAAAAATAAAAAATTGACTACTTCATTTGAAGTAGTCAATTTAATTACTTTGTAATCTTAGTAACGATACCGTATGTTAAATTGTCTTTGTAATCAACTGAAATAACGTCACCAACTTGTAAGAATCTTGCAACTAAACTTAAATCAACATCAACTGTGAAGTAGTAGTCTGCCACAGAATCTAACATAAATTCTATAGTAGAACCTGTATCTCTGATATTTGTTACTGTACCATTTGCTGTCTTATCTTGTTTTTCAATTGTGCCAGCATTAAATAGTAAGTTTTCATAACTAGTGATTGCTTTTGTTAGGTTTTCTTCCATAGCAACATAACTTCCGTTATTAACATTGATTAATACAGTCTTTTGAGCTTGAACATCATTTTTCAAAACAACAAAGTATGTTGGAACATTGTTATATGTAATAAGTATTGGCCATGTAGCTTCTAATTGTTGAGCTTTTACTCTTTCATCATACATTGCAATTTCTCTTGCTCTCATTTCTGTTATTCCTGGAGCAGTGTAGCGCTTAGCTTCTTTAGTTTTTAAATTTATGATAATGAAACCAATACTTGTTTGGTCATTTTCATTTGGACTAGTTATACAACTAACATAATAAGTTTCTCCATTCTTATTAATGTAGTTATATCCATCACTAAGATTGAATACTTCTTTCTTTGCAAATAGTGTATTGAAATATCCATTTTTATATTTTAAAGCATTATTAGCTTGTGCTACTACAACAGATTCATCAACGCATCTTTGTGTCCATTCTGGTTCAGAGCCTCTTTCATATTTCTTAATTTCACCATTAATTGGATTAACAATTAAAACATAACTTGGAGTTGCTCCACTGAATACACCTATTTCTTTTTTGTATGTAGGAATAACCCAATATGGATTTCCTTCATTATCAATTTCAAAATGCTTTTCGCTATACATAGCAGTTGGATAACTGAAATAAACATGTCTATCTAAGTCATAATTCAAAATAGCACTAGGCATATATTTTAATCCATCATTATTATCAAACTTTACTAGATTAGCTTCTTTAGTTACAACATTAACTTCAATATAACCAATTGTTCCTTTTCTCATTCTTGAGATGGCAACAAAATCACTTGCATATTCTAATGGTGTTACTCTAATTAATTCTGTTTTTCCACCACGTTCAACACTGATAATTGTAAATATTTGGCTATCAATTGAATATTGAGCACCGTATTCTTCAAGTTTAGCTTGAGCTAATTTGAAAGCAAGTTCTTTATCAATGTTTGGTAAGATTACTTCTCCGCTTTCGTAATCAAATTCAGTACTTAAATCTGTAGCTTGTTTCATCTCGATAGGAAGTTGAGTAGCAAATCTTTTAGCATTAAAAATGTGTAATCCAGTTAAACCGAATAGTAGTACTAGAGCTATAGCTCCTATAAAGCAGTAAAAGATTGATTTTACAAAAACGCTACTACCGCTATAATACTCTTCTTCACTTATTTCTACGAAGTTTACAGAGTTTCTTGAAAACTGAATTTTCTTAAATCTCTTTTTTGCTTTCTTTCCTTTATTCTTTGCTGATAAAATTATTAATACAATAGTAACAGGCAAAGTTAAGAATAAAGCAAGGAAGAAATAAAATCCTGAAGTTCTTAGATTAATTGTTGGTAACATGAAGTACCAAACAAATAATAATAGAACTACATAAATAGCATAGAATTTATACATTCTCTTATTAAGAAGTCTTTCTTTCACAAGACTTTCTTTCTTTGCTTTGTAAATCTTTTGTTTTTCTAATTTTTCATTATTTTGCATATCATCACCTCACTTTATAGATTATACTATTTTTCTTTGCTTATGTAAATATGATGAAGAGGTTATTAGATTAGTGAATAGATTAAAAAATAATTCTTTGTAAGGTTTATCTTGCTTTATAATGTTAAAAATAATAAAATGTCTATATAGAAAAAGAGGTTATCTATGAAAAAAAATATTTTAGCTTTAGATTTAGGAAGAGCAAGTTTAGGTGTTGCAATATCTAGATCAGGTATATTTATAACACCACTTAAAAATATCCATTATAGAATGGATGATATCGATGATTGTTTATCACAACTAAAAGAATTAACTGTTTTAGAAAAAATTGATACTATTGTAATCGGTTATCCATATTATCCAAGTGGTGATATGAGTGAGATGACAGAAAATGTTGATAAATTTATTCCTCGTTTAAATGAATTATTTCCAAATAGAGAAATAATAAAAGTTGATGAGAGAAATTCAACAGTAGAGGCTAGTCAAATGCTTCATAGTAATAATAAGAATAGTAAGAAGCAAAAGAATATTATTGATAGTGCTGCTGCTATGATTATTTTAGAAAGATACTTAAGAAGTATCGGTCAAATGTAAGTGAGAGGATAGATATTATGTTTTTAGAAAATAGTATTTTTGGTTCATTCCATATTATAGTTTTAGTGTTGTGTATTGCTTTGATTGTTGCTGCAAGCATATTTTTAAGAAATATTAAATTTAATACAGCAGTCAATATAATGCTTGTAATAGGGGTAATATCTGAATCCATTAAGGTATTTTATTATATTGTGGCAAACGAAAGTACATTAAATGGTTATCTACCAAAGACTGATTTACCATTTCATTTATGTAGTATTCAAATTATATTCTTTGCAGTATTAAAACTATTTAAGAGTGAGAAGGTTAAGAATGTACTTGTGTCATTTATGATTCCTACATGTTTGATTGGTGGAGCAGGAGCTCTATTTTTACCAACTCATTCTGCAAGAAATGCAATGATTGTTACTATTCAATATTTCATGTATCATTCTGGAATCATTTGGTTCGCAATTTATAATCTATTATCTAAGGAATTTAAATTGACAATTGATGGTTATGTAAGTACACTTATTTTCTTATTCATTACTTTGTTTGTTGCCATTTATTTGAACTCTTGGATCTATGATGGAAGAGTTGATGCAAATGGTGTAGCAACAAATTCAATCAATTTTATGTATGTGGTTGGCCCTCCTGTAGAAGGGTTGCCATTCTTAAATAAGGATCATGGATGGTTAGTTTATATTCTGCGCTATTCTTTATTTGCAGTTACAGCTGTTACTATCTGTTATATAAAACCAATCATCAATTTTTTCAAAACATTAAAGAATAAAAAAGATGATAAGTCGGAAAAAATCGCATAATAAATAATTATTAAAAGGACTCATAATGAGTTCTTTTTTTTATTACTTGTAATTATTAGTTGAGAAAAAAAGTAAATAGTGTTAGAATGTAGAGAGTAAAAGCGGGAGTGCGCAATTATGAAAAAGAAATTTAATTTTGATATTTTAGTAATAGTACTTTTGGGTATTTCAGTATTAGCTGTATCATATTTCTTTTTAGAAGATTATTCATATATTTATATTTATGGTGGATTATTTTCTTGCGGAATCTTTTTATCATTAACTATTTCTATGATAATTACTAACACTCAAAGAAAGAAAGTTACACTTCTAGAAGAAAAACTGGGAATGTGGAACAGTATTTCTTACAGAGTTAAAAGAGCTGGCGAGAGTGCATTTAATAAAATGCCTTTAGGAATTATTGTATTTAATGATGAATTTGAAATTGAATGGGCTAACAATTATGCAAAAGAGGTTTTCTCTAGTGCGCTAGTTGAAAGAAAAATTGAAAATCTATCAAAAGAATTACAATCAAAGCTAGACGAACATAAAGAAGAATTTACATTTAGTCTTTATGGAAAGATTTTTAGCTGTAAGCATTCTTTGAGAGATAGAGTTTTATATTTAACTGATATCACAAAAGAACATGAAGTATTAACAAAATATAAGTTGAGAACATTAGCTTTAGGTATTTTAAATTTAGATAACCTAGACCAATCAATGTCAACATTAGATGCTCAAACAAAAGCATTACATATGTCTAAGATTATTGGTATATTAACAGAATGGGCAGATCAATTTAATATTTACCTAAAGGGATATAGTGAAGAACGTTATTTGTTAATCATGGATAGAAATACTTTAGATAATATTGTATTAGATAAAATTAGTATCGTTGATAAGATTAAGAGTTACTGTGAAAAAGAAGAATTAAGAATCACAGGTAGTGTTGGTATAGCATGTGATGATTTAAGTGCAACAGATTTATTTGATGTTGCTAGCGAACAATTAAATCTTGCCTTATCAAGAGGTGGTAGCCAAGCAATCGTTAAGATTAACGGTGATAAGCCATTATACTTTGGTGCTCAAGGTGAAGCTTTTGAAGGAAGAACTCCAACTCAAATTAGATACAACGTTGAAGAATTATTAGATTTAATCAGTAAATATTCTAAAGTTTATATTATGGCACATAAGTCTATGGATGCTGATGCATTTGGTGCATGTTTAGCAGCAACAAAATTATGTGATAGTAGAAAAGTGGAATCATACATCGTATTTAGTGAAGAGTTAGTAGATACATCAGTTAGAAATATCTACCATGATATTCAAACATTGTATCAAAATGTCTTACCTAAATTTGTTGATCCAAAGCAAGCTGCTTCTGAACTTGATGATAATTCATTATTGATCTTAGTTGATTGTCAATATACATATCTTATCATGGATGAAAAAGTATATAAGAGAGCAAAACACGTTGCTATTGTTGACCATCATAGAAGAAACGCTGAAGCAATCAATAATTACGAATATATTTATAGTCAACCATCTGCTTCATCAAGCGTTGAGTTGATTATGGAAATGTTAGAATATGTTGATAAAAAGTTATATGAAATCAGTTCTATTGAAGCTACATGGATGATTATGGGTATCTTAGTTGATACAAACAACTATATGATTCATACAACAAGTAATACATTTGCTGTTTTATCAACACTACAAAGCTATGGTTCAGAAATGGCTAAGGTTCAAAGATATCTAAGAGAAGATTATGAAAAGTATACAAAGAAGATTGATATTTTAGATACATTAGAGATTGTTGATAATTATGGTATTGTAGTTTGCGATGATCAAATTTATGAAAGATCATTTATGGCTAAAGTTGCTGATAACGTAATTACAATTAATAACGTTAAAGCAGCATTCTGTATTGGACGTTTTAGTGAAAATGGAATTAGTATTAGTGCAAGAAGTCTTGACGAAGAAAACGTACAAGTTTTAATGGAAAAATTAGGTGGTGGTGGCCATTATACTACTGCTGCAACACAGTTATATAATGTAACATTAGAAGAAGCTAAGGCTCAACTTTTAGCTGTATTAAAGAAAAATAGTGAGGAAGGTGACAAGAGTATGAAAATCATTTTAATAAAAGATGTAAAAGGTAAAGGAAAAGTGAATGATGTTATTGAATGCCCAAGTGGATATGCAAATTATTTAATGCGTAACGGAAGCGCAATTGAAGCTTCTCCAGCAAATTTACGTCAATTAGAAAATAATAAGTCCCTTGAAAAAGAAAAAGAAGAAAAGTTCTTAGAAGAAATGAAAGAATTAAAAGTTAAGATTGAGTCAATGGTGGTTAAGGTTGCTGTTAAGGTTGGTGCTAATGGTAAATTATTTGGTAGTGTAAGTACTAAAGAAATCGTAGAAAAGTTTAAAGAGCAAAATAAGATTGAACTTGATAAGAGAAAAATTATGCTAGAAGAAACTATTGATGCTTTAGGTGTATATGATATTCCAATTCAATTACACAAAGAAGTAACAGCTAATATCAAGTTACACGTTATTGAAGAGGTTAAATAATGCAAGATACAATTAAACTACCTTGCTCAAGAGAGGCTGAAGATTATATTTTAGGTTGTGTAATCATTGATTATTCTATAGCTGATGAAGTATTAAATAGCGTAACTTCTAAAGATTTCTATTATCCTGATAATAGAACTTTAATGGAAGCTATTGAAAGCTTGTTTGAAGAGAATAAAATTATTGATCATACAACTGTTGTAGCTGAACTTGAAAGAACAAATAAGTTAGAGTTAGCTGGAGGATTAGAACACATAAGTGAAATTATGGGTAGTATTCCAGGTGTTGCAAACATTGATGCTTACTTAAATTTAATTCAAGAAACTTCAATGGAAAGAAAAATGGTTAAAGCTTGTGAAAAGATTAGAGAAAATATTTTAACAGGTAAAGAACCACATAGAGAATTAGTTCAACATAGTGAAAAAGAATTCTTTGATGTAATCAATGGACAAAATAGTGATGACTTTAAGAGAATTGATGCATTGACAGAAGGTGTTATTAAGATTATTGAAACAAATAAAAATAAAGAAGGTGGATTGATTGGTATCGATACAGGCTTCTCAAAATTAAATACAATTACAAATGGATTCAAGAAGAGCGAATTAATTATTCTTGCTGCTCGTCCTGCAGTTGGTAAGAGTGCATTTGCATTAAATATTGCAGCAGCTGCATGTAAATCTAAGAAGCATGTCGTATTATTTTCTCTTGAAATGGGACATGACCAATTGTTAATGAGAATGCTATCAGCTTATTCTGGAGTAGATTTAGGTAAGATTACATCAGGTAAATTGAGTGATGATGAAATGGCTCAATTATTGATGGCTAAAACTGCTTTAGATAAATATGGTATGTATATTGACCAATCTTCCACAAGCAATGTAAGAGATATCAAATCTAAATGTCAAAAGTTATATAGAGAAGGACATCTAGATTTAATCATTATTGACTATTTACAATTATTAGTAAGTGGTGATAAGAATGTTGGTAATGGCGTACAAGAAGTTACTAAGATAAGTAGAGCATTAAAACAAATGGCTATTCAATTTAATATTCCAGTTCTTGCTCTTTCTCAATTATCACGTGATATTGAAAAGCGTGATGATAAGAGACCAGTACTTGCTGACTTAAGAGATTCTGGTTCTATTGAACAAGATGCCGATATTGTTATGTTCTTATATCGTGATAATCCAAGAAAAGATAGTGAAGACACAACTAAGATGGTACAAAGTGCTAAGACTACATTACTAGTTGCGAAAAACCGTCAAGGTCAAACTGGTGAAGTACCACTAATATTCAAAGGTAAGAATAGTCAATTTACAGAAGTCGATGAAAAACAGGAGGCATAACCTTGTTTAAAAGATTAGATTTAATCGAACAAAGATACGAAGAATTAAATAAGATGTTACAAGATGGTGAAGTAATAAGTGATGTAAAAAAAATGACAGCACTTATGAAGGAACTTCGTTCTTTGGAAAAGACAGTAGAAAAATATAAAGAATACAAAAAAATTGTGCAAAGCATAGCTGATTTAAAAGAAATGAGCAAAGACAAAGATCCTGAGATTGCGGAAATGGCAAAGATGGAACTTGAAGAAATTAAAGGTAAGGATGAAGAATTAATTGAGGAATTAAAGATTTTGTTACTTCCAAAGGATGAAAATGACGAAAAGAATGTTATTGTTGAAATCCGTGGTGCTGCTGGTGGAGAAGAAGCAAATATTTTTGCAGCTGATTTATTCAGAATGTATTCAAAATATTGTGAGGCAAGAAATTGGAAAGTTGAAGTTCTTGATTCTAATGAAACAGGACTTGGAGGATTCTCTTTAATTTCTTTCTCAATTAGTGGTGAAAATGTATATTCATTTTTAAAATTTGAATCTGGATCTCACCGTGTACAAAGAATTCCAGTAACTGAAGCAAATGGAAGAATTCAAACTTCTACTGCAACTGTATTAGTAATGCCTGAAGCAGAAGAAACTGAAGTTGAATTAAACATGGATGATGTTAGAGTTGATATATTCTGTGCATCTGGACCTGGTGGTCAATGTGTTAATACAACTAAATCTGCTGTTCGTGTAACTCATATTCCAACTGGACTTGTTGTACAATGTCAAGATGGTAAAAACCAACACGAAAACAAAGCAAATGCTTTAAAGGTATTAAAAGCTCGTTTATATGATAAGATTATGCAAGATAAGGCTGAGGCTGAAGGAAAAGAAAGAATGTCTAAGATTGGTCACGGAGATAGAAGTGAAAAGATTAGAACATATAATTATCCTCAAAACCGTGTTACAGATCACAGAATTGGATTTACAATCCAACAACTTGATCGTGTTATGGAAGGAAAGCTTGATAGCATAATTGATGCTTTGATGCAAGAAGAACAAAAGAGACTACTTGCAGGTCAACAAAGCGTAAACTAATTTGTATTTAAAAGTGTGAATTTAAAACGTGAAAAGCTTTATTCTTTTTGCGTTTTTTATAAGAGAATAAAGAGAAACAATTATGAAATATAGAAATTTAATTGATAACTATAAAAAGTATTTGAGTACTGACAACGAATATGATATTGAATTAGAAGGAATTAACTTTATAATTCAAGAGACAAATCATTTATCTAGAAGTGATTTAATTTTGTCGCTAGATAAAGAAGTTGAAAATGAAGATAAGTTGATATCATTATTAGATGATTATTGTGTTAAACATATCCCATGCCAATACTTAATTGGATATACATATTTTTATGGTTTGAAATTTAAAGTTACGCGAGATGTATTGATTCCAAGATTTGATACAGAAATACTTGTTGATGAAGTCATTAAATATATTAATACAAGGAAAACAAAGTTGAGATGTGTCGATATAGGAACAGGAAGTGGAGCTATTGCCATAGCTGTTTCTAAAAACTGTGATGTAGTGATGGATGCTATTGATATTTCATCTAAAGCGTTAGAAGTTGCAAAGGAAAATGGAGAATTGAATAAGGTTAATATAAACTTTATAGAAAGTGATCTATTGAATAATACATCTAACAAATACGATATAATTGTTTCTAATCCTCCATATATCGATATAACTGATAAGAGTGAAGGCGTTAGTAAAATGGTTGATGAATTTGAACCTCATCTTGCATTATATTCAAGTGATAAAGGTTTATATCATTATAAAAAAATATTAGATTTAAGTGTTAAACAATTAAATGATGATGGAGCTATCTTCTTTGAAATTCCTGATAATAAATGTGAGTATATTAGAGAATATGCTTTAAAGTATTATAAAGATGTCAAAGTAATTGAGGACTATCACCATCTAAGAAGAGTTTTAATAATTGAAAATAGAAGGTAAAATAATATGAAGTTAATTTTTACGTGTTTTTTATTTATCTTAAATGTTTTCTCATTTACATCTTCACTAAGAATTAGCGAAGAAATCACACCTGCTGAGAAAGCAGCAGCTTATTACGATGAGTTTATAAATAACAGTAAAGATATTTATGATAACTATTACGAATATACAAATGTGAAAACTGATAATTATTTCTATTCTGTTGTATTAGGTGTATACGAAGGAAATAAATATTTTGATGTATTTTTATATGAATATGATTCAATAAGTTATGCTGTCAGAGTTAATATTGGTAGTGATGAATACAATGTAAAATCTGTAGAAGATAGATATTATAGTGCTCATGGTATTCAGTTTATAGGTAAAGAAGAAACTAAGGTGTATATGTTTAATGGTTCTTCTAAAAAGAATGTTAATATATTGCCCAATGATTTTAGCGATTTATCTTTTGAAACTGGAAATGGAAGCGGCCCTATACTTACATATTTAGATCCAATTTCACCTGCGAACAAAGCACTTATTATAATTCTTTTGGTATCGCTATTTGTTTTGTTTGGTTCAGCTTGTGGAATCGGTATTTTGTATGTATGTAAAGTTGGTAAATTTAAAGTTCCAGTTAGAAAGAGCACAAATGTAAACAGTGATGCAATTGAAATTGGTGTTGTTACTGATTCGGATCCTTTGATTACAAATACAGAAGAAATCAATAATGTATATCCAAAACAAAATTCATTTGAACATGTATATGAGGTAAACAACAGTAGTGATAATGAAGAAAGAGAAGATATTAAGGAAGTTGATATCGAATCATTATTACTTTTAAAGGGTTATAAGACTGATTATAATTTGATGAGTGAAGATGAAAAAAATGATTGCATGGTATATTTCATGATTCTAAGAAAGACTGGACAAATTTCCTCTGAACAATATCAAAAAGAGGTTGTTAAGTTATGGAAAAAATAAACAATGCTTATCTTGTAAAGGTAAGTGAGTTAATAAAACTCGATATTACTGGTAAGATTGTAGTGTTTCCTACTGATACTGTTTATGGTGTTGGTTGCAAGGTTGATGATATTGAAGCGATTCATAAGATTTATGAAATTAAAGAAAGAGATTATTCAAAACCACTAGCACTTTTAACTCCAACAAATGATATCAGTTGCTATACATCAAATGTTTCAAATGAAACAAAAGAATTGATGAAAAAGTATTGGCCAGGTGCATTAACTGTTATTGTAAATAAAAATAAAAAAATCAATGATTTAGTCACATCGGGTCTTGATACAGTTGGTTTTAGAATGCCTAATAGCAAAGTTGCCTTACAAATTTTAAATCACTTTGGAGTAATGGCAACAACATCAATTAATATTAGTGGAAAACCACCACTTAATGATATTGATGAAATCATAAAAGAGTTCAGTGAAAAAATAGATTACATTGTTATTGATAAAGAAAATACTTCAAATGTTTCTTCCACAGTAGTAGACTGTACAAAGGAAGAAATCAAGGTATTGAGACAAGGTAGTATTATAATAAAATAATATAGAAGGAGATAAGTAATGAACATTAGTATTGGTTGTGACCATGGCGGCTTCTTGTTAAAAGAAGAAATCAAAAATTACTTACTCGGATTAGGAATTCATGTCTTTGACAAGGGTTGCTACAGCACAGACAGAGTAGACTATCCAGTTTACGCTAAGGATGTAGCTTTAGATGTGAAAAATAATATATCTGAGTTTGGTGTGTTAGTATGTACTACAGGTATTGGAATGTCAATTTGTGCAAATAAAGTAAAAGGCGTTAGAGCTGCGCTTGTCACAAATGAAGAAGCGGCTAAATTAACAAGGGAACATAACAATAGTAATGTTATTTGTCTAGGAGCTAAATTTACATCAGTAGATGAAGCAAAGAAATGGGTTAATATATTCATCAATCAAAAGTTTGATGGAGATATCAATAAAGATTCACGTCACATACAAAGAGTTAATTTAATTAAGGAAATGGAGGAGTAAAAAGTATGGGAAAGTTAGTTATTTTTAATCATCCTTTGATGCATCAAAAATTAGCAATCATTAGAGATGAAGAAACAGGTACAAAGGATTTTAGAGAAGTTGTATCTGAAATTGGTATGTTAATGGCATACGAAGTTACTAGAGATTGGTCAACTGTTGACATTGAAGTTAAGACACCAATGGGAATCGCTAAATGTAAGAAATTAGAAAAAGATGTAGTTATCGTTCCAATTTTAAGAGCTGGTTTAGGAATGGTTGACGGAATTACTAGATTAATTCCAACTGCAAAGGTAGGACATGTAGGTTTATATAGAGACGAAACAACTCTTGAACCACACGAATATTATGCAAAGTTTCCTCCAAAAATTACTGAAGCAAATGTATTAGTTGTTGACCCAATGTTAGCAACTGGTGGAAGTGCTATTCATGCAATCGATGTTTTAAAGAGAAGAGGAGTTACTAATATTTCATATGTTGGTTTAGTTGGTGCTCCAGAAGGTGTTAAAGCTTTACAAAAAGCACATCCAGATGTTAATATTTTCTTAGCTTCATTAGATGAAAAATTAAATGAAATCGGATATATTGTTCCAGGTCTAGGAGATTGTGGAGATAGATTATTTGGTACAAAATAAAATAATAAAAGTGATTTTGAATGATTTGTGATTCATTTAGAATCACTTTTTTTATTTGTATTTAAAAGTAATTTCAAATCTATTTTTTTAAATATTTAAAGAGGAGTGATATTTTGAATAGACTGAATAATTTTTTTAGTGCTATATGGGCTTTTATAAAAAAGTATAAAATAGTTTTTATTGTTGCTTTAGCTGTCTTATTATTCGTTTTTGGTTTAATTAGAGATAATACAAAAAGAAAAAAGACTAACTCAAATACTAATTCAGTTAATCAAATTGTAAGTGGAGAGGATAAAGTTGTAAAAATTAGTGGCGGAGTTAATAAAGATTATTACGGTTATATCAAAGAAAATAAGTATCTATTTGAAATCATTATTGAGTATTGTAATGGGCTTAATGATTATGCATGTATAGATAATCTAGAACTAGATAAGATAATTACAAGTACAACTGACATTATTATTCAAGAAGATAATGAGAAGAAAAATAATGAGATAAAAATTATTGATGTCAGCACTAAAACAAATACCATATATAGATATGCAGGTAGAAAAGATGGAATAATAACTATATATAAGGTAAACGAGGATATAAGTGAAGAAGATTTTAAGTTGATATCAAAAACTGATACGAAATCAAAATACATTAATATTAACACTTGCAATGTGGAAGATTTACTTACGCTTGATAAGATAACTAAGACAAAGGCTCAAGCTATAATTGAATATAGAGAGAAAAATGGTAAGTATAATAGTATAGAAGAAATAAAGAATGTAAGTGGAATTGGAGAAGCAACCTTTTTATCAATTAAAGATTTTATATGCGTAAAATAAAAATAATTTTAATTAATATTGTAAATGAGTATTTATATTATTATGTTAATAATTTGTTTCTTCTCGTATTTCCTGTTGTTCTCGTTTTGCTTGGGATTAATTCTTGGTATTTCTTAATTATATTATTTATATATTTAGTATTTGTATATAAGAGATATAACAAAAGATTGATAATGACTATTCTAGTCGTTCTAACAATCGTAATACTTTCCAGTTTTGTTAATAATAAAATATATGATGTAAATCGCTATAAAAATCAAGAATTAGATTTTACTGGACAAATAATAGATAAGAAAAAATATGATGAACATTATTATCGTTATCAAATTAAAACAAAAGTTGAAGATAGGGTTTTTAAAAAAACAATTCAAGTATATTGCAAAGAACCTTACGAGATTGGCGATATAATTTATGCGAAAGGTATTGTTAGTGAAATTGATGGAGAAAGAATTGAACATCAATTTGATTATGAATCATATCTAAATAAAAATAAAAAATATTTAGTTTTAAATGCTAGCGAAACAAGGAAAGAAGATTCTTCATTTAATATAAATGTTATCAAAAAGTATGTGAATAATTATTTCGAAAAGCATTTTGAGGGAGATACATTGATTGTCTTAAAAGGACTTATACTAGGTGACAGTAGTGATTTTAGTGATTCATTAAAAATGTCATTAAAAGAGAATGGAATTTTGCACCTATTTGCAGTTTCGGGTCTCCATATTTCTTTATTCATTTTGTTATTATCGCTAATACTTTCAATATTTAAAATAAAAGAAGAATTTAGTGAAATAATAATTCTTTCCTTTTTATTTATCTATGTCGTTTTGACATCATTTTCTATTTCGATAGTAAGAGCAGGATTGATGTATTTCTTTGGCATCATTAATAAGAGATTGTTTGATAAAGCATTTAGTTCTGTAGATGTTATATCTTTCACATTTCTTATTCTTGTTCTTATTAATCCGTATTCTGCATATAATACTGGATTTGTTTTAAGTTTTACTGTCAGTTTTACAATCGTACTTCTAAGTTCATTATTGAGAGGCAGAAGTAATAGTTATCAAATACTTGTTATATCCTTAATAACTAATATTGTAACCATGCCAATCATAATTAATATAAATTATGAGTACAATTTATTTACGCCAGTATTAAATGTATTATATATAAACTTAGTATCTTTTTTTATATTGCCTATTTCGTTTATTTCTCTTGCTCTACCCATTCTTTCATATGCTTTAGATATTATTATGGAATGGTTTTTAAAATTAATAGATTTTACTAGCAATATATCATTAAAAATTACTTTACCTTATTTCAATAGTATTTTTATAATCGTATTCTATTTGTTAGTTATTCTATTAATTATTTTCTATTTTAATAAAAAATATAAAAGGATTATTTATGTTTTACTTTTTTCTTTTATATTAATATTATCTCTGTTTGGAAATTTTAGAATAGAACCAGAAATCGATTTTTTATATTTAAATGATGGAGATTCTTCAATCATCTCATATTTAAACCAAGTGGTTGTTATAGATACTGGAGATGGAACTAATGATGAAGTATTAAATGCAATAAAGAGTAAAGGTATAAGAAGAATAGATTATTTATTTATAACTCATTGCCATAATGATCATAATGGTGGAGTAGATGGAATAATTAATAATGTATATGTTGATAAAATAGTAACTAGCAATTATTATGATTATCATTACACTAACCAGATGTTTGTAAATATCAACGATAAAATAAATCTAAAGGGAATAGAAATATTGGTTTTAGGCCCTGTTATAAAACAAGAAGATGAGAATGATAACTGTTTGATATTGTTATTTACGATACAAAATAAAAGAATTCTATTTATGGCTGATGCCACTAAAACAGAAGAAAGTGACGTTATTACAAATCTAAGGAAAAATAATATTGATAAAGTAGATGTAATAAAAATAGGGCACCATGGCTCAAGTTCTTCAACCGGAGAAGAACTCTTAAATTATTTAAAAATTGATTATGCAGTAATTATGGTGGGTAAAAAAAGAAAAACAACACATCCAAACAAAGAAGTTTTGAATAGCCTGGATAATAAAAAAATAAGATACTTAATCACTACTGATAATTATTCAATAAAGATAAAAATCAGAAAAAAAGAAAGGATTTATTTTTATACTTTAAAAGATTGAATATATATGATAAAATCTATATATAAAATACTTTAGCAGGTGAAATATGGAAAATATCTATTTATTTAAAGGAAATGAAGAATTAATTATTCACAATAAAATTGAGACAATTATAAAGAATGCAAAAGTTCCTTCATTTAATAAAACTACATATGATTTAGAAATATCTAGTTTAAATGATGCTATCAACGATTGTTTAACAATTCCTTTTATGAGTAATAAAAAAATTGTTATTATCAAAAATCCTCATTTTTTAGAAAAAGGTGGAGTTGATAGTAAGACAAATATTAAGTTGTTTCAATCATATTTAAAGAAACCTAATTTGGATTGTGTATTAATTATTGATGCTACAAGAATTGCAATTGATGAAAAGAGTGAAATATATCGTGAATTAGAAAAAGCAGCTGAAGTTTCTGATACCAAAGAATTGAGTGATGTTGAGATGCAGGGATGGCTTAGACGTCAATTCCAGGTTAATGGTATTCAAATTGATGCTGATGCTATTGAATTATTCTTTGATTATGTTGGAACTAATCTTGTCAGAGGTAAAACTGAGATTGATAAGCTTGTCAATTATCTTGGAGAAAGAAAGACTTTAAACGTTGACGATATAAAAAAGATAGTTACTGATAATGGTGAAACTGATATTTTTGCTTTAACAAAAGCAATCAATATCCGAGATAAAGCATTAGTTAATAAGATCTATAATGAATTAATCAGAAATGGATTTGATCAAATTCAATTGATGAATATGATTTATAAATCATTTAGAGATATTTATACTGTTTTATGTCTATTAAATAGTGGCGTTAATAAGAACGATATTGCATCAGCTATGGGGGTAACTCCTGGTAGAGCATATTATTTGATGAAAGATGCAAATAATTTTGGGTTGGAAACTGTGAAGAAAACTTTATATAATTTGTCTGAACTAGATTATAAAATTAAAACTGGTCAAATTGATAAAGCAACTGGAATGGATTTATTCTTATTTGGAATGTAATAAAAAAAGCAATAAAGGAAAATCTTTATTGCTTTAATTAGTTATAGATAAATTAAAATAAATTTGGAAAAATTAAAAAGGGCAAATTAATTGCCCTTGATAATATATTTTGTTCTAGATAATCCGATTAAGCAAGAGTGTTAACTAACTTTTGTAAACGAGATTTATTTCTAGAAGCAGTGTTCTTTGCTAAGAATCCTTTTGAAACAGCTTTATCTAATTTAGCATTTACTTCAACAAGTGCTTTATCAGCAGCTTCTTTGTCTTTAGCTTCAACAGCTTTTTCAACAGCCTTAATAGCAGTCTTTAAAGATGATTTGAAACTAGCATTTGCTAATCTTTGCTTTTCATTAGTAAGGTTACGCTTCTTTTGTTGTTTAATATTAGCCATTATTAACCTCCATTATTTTTACTACTTAACGATTATATCATTAAAGATGATAAAAGTAAAGGAAAACATTATTAATTTTTGGTTTAATGAGTTTCTTACTTTCTTTTTAATGGAATATTTGGTATAATCTATATATGATTATTATTTAGAATAGGATGTAAAAATGAGGGTAGGAATTATCGGTGGTGGTGCTTCGGGAATTTTAAGTGCCATCTTAATTAAGAAAAATAATCCAAGTATTGATGTTACAATACTTGAACAAAATGATCGCGTTGGTAAAAAGCTTTTACAAACCGGTAATGGTATGTGTAATTTAGATAATGTTAATAGCGATGATTATCACAATTATAATACTGATTTAATTGAAGGTTTACTTAAAACATATGATTATAAATATGTGATTAGAGTGTTTGAGGATTTAGGACTTATTACTACTATCGATAGCGAAGGCAGAGTTTATCCATATTCGAGAAGAGCTAGTAATGTATTAGATATATTATTGATTAATCTTGATATATATAAAGTTAATGTGAAAACAGGTTATGTAGTAAATAAGGTTAGTAAAAATAAAAATAAGTTTGTTGTTAATGACGAATTAATGTTTGATGATATTATACTGTCATGTGGGGGACAATCTAGTATCAATAGTGAATATATATTACCAAAGATTGTTAAGTCACTTGGATTATCATGGGTTGAAACACAACCATCTTTATCTGCTTTAAAGACTAAAGAAAGTGTTAAATCATTAAGTGGAATCAAAGTTAAGTGTAATGTGAAATACTATGTCGGTGATAAAGTTGAGAATATGGTAACCGCAAAGTATGCAAAATGGAATTTAATTGATGAAAGAAGCGGAGAACTTTTGTTTAAAGATGATGGCGTATCAGGTATTGTGATTTTTGAATTGTCAAGATTATTTGATAAGACAAAACATAATAAGATAGTAATCGATATGTTCAGTGAATATAAAGAAGAACAACTGACGCAAATTATTCAATCTAATTATCATAAATTTGTATCACTTACTGATGCATTAATTGGTTTGATACCAAAAATGATAGCTGTTGATATCATAAAGAAGAGCAATAATGATATTAGAAAGATGGCACATCTTTTAAAGAATTATGAATTCCAAATTGTTGGAACATATGATTTTAATCAATCTCAGGTAATGAGAGGTGGAGTTGATTTGAATTGTTTAAAACTTGATTGCTTTGAATGTAAACAAGTACCTAATCTATATGTAATTGGAGAAGGCGTCGATGTCGATGGAACATGCGGTGGTTTCAATTTACATTTTGCGTGGGTGAGTGCAATCGCAGCAACAAGATCAATATTAAATAAATGTAAATAGAAACAAATGGGAAAAGGTGAAAAAAATGAATAAACTAAATTTACCAAATAGATTGACACTAATAAGAATTTTACTCGTTCCGTTTATTATAATCTTGCCATTATTTAGCTATATAAACGCGGAAAACAATTTCTTGAATAAAGTATTATTTGAAGGTGTCACAATTTTAGATATTATTGTATTAGTTATTTTTGTGGTAGCATCTATTACAGATTATTTAGATGGACATATTGCAAGAAGTAGAAATATAGTTACTGACTTTGGAAAGTTTTTAGATCCATTAGCTGATAAACTATTAGTTGTATCAACAATGATTTATATCTTAATGTCTGGAATGTATAGTGGTATCTTAAATAAGATATTTGGTTGTTGTGTAACAATAATTATTGCAAGAGAACTTGCAGTTACTGGTTTAAGATTAATTGCTTCAAATAAGAATATTGTTATTGCGGCAAGTAAATGGGGAAAAGCTAAGACAGTGAGTCAAATGATAATGATTATTGTGATGCTTATTAAAAATCTTCCATTTAGTTTGATTAATGTTCCTTTTGATATCGTATTAATGGGTGTTGCTACACTACTTACAATAGTATCTGGTGTTGATTACTTTTTGAAAAATAAGAGTGTTATAAGCTCTATGTAATTAAAAATAAAAATGAGGATGAATGAATATGAAAGAAGATAAGAATTTAGAAGTTTTAGATAATATTGATAGCAAGGAAAGAGCTGAGAAAGAGAAAGTCTTAAGCGATACTTTTAAACAAATCGAAAAACAATTTGGTAAAGGATCTATCATGAAACTTGGTGACAAGGTTTATGAGAAGATGGATGTTATTAAAACTGGATCAATAACACTTGATATGGCATTAGGTGTAGGTGGATATCCTAAGGGAAGGATTATTGAAATATATGGACCTGAAAGTAGTGGTAAAACTACAATGGCTTTACATGCAATCGCTGAAGCACAAAAGGCTGGTGGATATGCTGCATTCATAGATGCAGAACATGCACTTGATCCAAATTATGCAAAGGCATTAGGTGTTGATGTTGATAATTTAATTTTATCTCAACCTGATACTGGTGAACAAGCATTAGAGATTACTGAACAATTAGTTAGAAGTAATGCTATTTCTATTGTGGTTATTGACTCTGTTGCTGCTTTAGTTCCTAAAGTAGAAATTGATGGTGATATGGGAGATTCTCATGTTGGCCTACAAGCAAGACTTATGAGTCAAGCAATGAGAAAACTAAGTGGTATTATTAGTAAGACAAATACTGTTGCTATCTTTATTAACCAAATTCGTGAAAAAGTTGGTGTTATGTTCGGTAGTCCTGAGACAACTTCTGGTGGTAGAGCTTTGAAGTTCTATTCTACAATCCGTATGGATATCAGAAGAGTTGAAGGAATCAAACAGGGTGAAGCAGTTATTGGTAACTTGACTAGAATTAAAGTTGTAAAGAATAAAGTAGCAGCTCCATTTAAGACAGCCGAAATCGAAATCATTTATGGCAAGGGTGTATGCTATGAAGCTGAATTATTAGATTTAGCAGTAGAAAGAGATATCATTGGTAAGAGTGGTGCTTGGTTTAGCTACAACGGAGAAAAGATTGGTCAAGGCAGAGAGAATGTAAAAGAATACATTAGACAAAATCCTGCATTTGCTAAGGAAGTTGAAGAAAAGGTAAGAAACTTCGAGAACGAAGTTAGATAATATAAAAAAGCAATGATTAAGTTCATTGCTTTTTTTGAATTAAAATAGTAAAATGAATACAGCTATTTGCTATGGAGGTATTTATGGCTAAAAAAGGCGGCGATCTTAATTTATTAGGATTGTTAAGTTTTGGGGCTTTATTTATTAAAGCAATAGTTTTACTTCTTTCAATGTTCAATATTAACTTAGGAGCTTTGCCTCTTATCGCTGATATTGCAATTGCGATTGTTGTATTAATTATCGCTTGGACCTTCATCAAAGGTGCAAGAAAAGGATGGAGAATTGTTTACTTCATCATATTAGGTCTTGTAATTGCTGGGTTTATCGTTTCTGGCATTGGATTACATATCTAATATTAATTTCTTAAGCGCAAGAAACAATGCTTGCGCACTACATATATATTTTTTTATCAAGTGAGACTTAGTCTCACTTTTATTTTTGAAATTAATTTAATTTTTTTCTCTTTGACTATTCCAATTATTTATTGTATAATCTTAAGTGGCAAGTAATTTATCTTAGAAGTTAGAGTTGCACGTACTTCTAAGTATTTATAAATTGTTTGAATAATAAAAACGAAGGGAGAACACAAGAACAATGGTATTATTTATACTATATGTTCCAACTGTTGTTTTTATTATTGTTGGTATTTTATGTTTAGTTGCTGGCGGATTTGCTGGACTACTATATGAAAAAACTCGAATGAAGAAAGCTCAAAAATCTGCAGAGAAGATTATTGACGAAGCTAAGAAGGAAGCTGAAGCTACAAAGAAAGCTACTATTATTGAGGCTAAGCAAGAGATTCATCAATTAAAGATAGAAGCAGATAAGGAGATTAAGGACCGTAAGAGAGCTGTTGCTGAAATGGAAAATAAGGTAAACCAAAGAGATGCTCGTTTAGACGGACGTAGTTCATCTTTGGATAAGAGAGAAGATGCTTTATTACAAAAAGAACATAAGCTTGATAGTCGTAGGAGTGAACTTGATCAACAATATGTAAAAGCTGAACAACTAGTTAAGGAACAAGAAATTAAGTTAAATGAAATTTCTGGATTGACTCAAGAAAAAGCTAAAGAAATAGTTATGAATAGAGTTGAAGAAGAAATGGCGATGGAAGTTACTACTTACATTCGTGAACAAGAAGAAATTGCTAAGAACGAGGCTAAGAAAAAAGCTAAGGTTTTATTAGCAAATGCAATTCAACAATATGCTAATGATGAAATCCAAGAAAAGACTGTATCAACTGTAGCATTACCAAATGAAGAAATGAAGGGTCGTATTATTGGACGTGAGGGTCGTAATATTAGAGCAATTGAAGCTGCAACTGGAGTTGATCTAATTATCGATGATACACCTGAAGCTGTTGTATTATCTAGCTTTGATCCAATTAGAAGAGAAATTGCTAGAAGAACTGTTGAGACTTTAATAGCAGATGGTAGAATTCAACCACCTCGTATTGAAGAATTAGTTGCTAAGTTCACAAAGGAACTTGACAATGAATTAAGAGAAGCTGGTGAAAAAGCTGTATTTGATTTAGGTATAGGAAAAATTCATCCGGAATTAGTTAAGATGATTGGTCGTTTAAAGTATCGTACAAGCTATGGACAAAACGTTTTAATGCATTCAATTGAGGTTGCAATGATTACTGGAAAGCTTGCATGTGAAATTGGAGAGAATGAAATCTTGGCTCGTCGTGCCGGATTATTACATGATATTGGTAAAGCAATGGATTCTGAAATGGAAGGAAGTCATGTTGACATCGGTTTAGAAATTGCTAATAGATATCATGAAAAGCCAGAAGTTGTTGATGCTATCGGATCTCACCATGGCGATAGAGAAGCTGAAACAATTATTGCACACTTAGTTGCTGCTGCGGATACATTATCTGCTGCTAGACCTGGTGCAAGAAGTGAATCACTTGATAATTATATTAAGAGATTAACTGCTCTAGAAGAGATTTGTAATAGTTTCAAGGGCGTTGAAAAATCTTATGCTTTACAAGCTGGTAGAGAAATTCGTGTATTAGTTAAACCTGAAGAAGTTAACGATACAGAAGCTTACAAGATTTGTAGAGATATGAAGAACAAGATTGAAAATAATTTGCAATATCCTGGTACAATTAAGGTTGTTGTAATAAGAGAAACAAGGGTACAAGAGGTTGCAAAGTAAAATATTTCTTAAGACACACAAATTTTGTGTGTCTTTTTTTTGTTTTTTATTGAAAAGAAAAAATTATAAATGGTATAATTTGATTATGAATTCAATTCATAGGGGAGGAGTTAAGTTATGAAAAAGTTTTTTTCATTTTTGCTTTTCTTACTTTTAGTGTTGGGTTTAGTCGCTTGTGGTGATAAAACACCTACCGATGAAACTCCAGATACAGAAGATGTAGTAGCTAAAGTAAGAGATTATTTGAAGGAAATTGCAATTACTTACGCGGAAGGTGATAGTGCTAATTCTGTAACACAAGATGTTACATTAGCAAGTATTACTGCAGAAGGCGTTACAGTTAATTGGGTTTCTAATAATGACGCAATTAAAATTGAAGGTTTAACTGGTAAAGTTACTAGAAGTGCTGATGATGTTAAGGTTACATTGACAGTTACTGTTCAATATAAAGACCAAAAATTATCTAAGCCATTTGCTTTAACTGTTAAATCTACTGGACCTGCAATCATTGATGCAAATGAAATCAAGGTTTCTGGTAAAGAAGAACTTGAAGTTGGAGATGAAGCAATTTATACTGCAACTGTTTTACCAGAAAATGCTGATGATAAAGCATTTACTTGGAGTACAACAAATGATGCTGTTGCAACAATTGATGAAACTGGTAAATTAACTGCTGTTGCAGTTGGTGATGTTAAAGTTGTGGCTACATTAACTAGTAACAATGAAGTTGTTGGTGAATTAGCTGTTAAAGTAAATGTAAAAGTTGATTTAACAACTATTTCAAATGTTATCAACTTTGATGAAAACACTGTTGCTAAAGTTAATGCTGGTGTTGTTGGTGTTTATGCTCAAGGTTATTTGTTATATGATGAAACTGGATATATCCTATATTACTTAGGCAAAGATGCTACTTTAGATTATAAAGTTGGAGATTATCTAACAGTTACTGGTGCTGTAACAAAATATAACGGAAGAAACCAATTCACTGCTACAGCTAAATCTGAAAAGCTAAGTGAAGGTCATTTCTATCAAGTTACAGCTAGTCAATTTGACCAAGAAGCATTTGCTGCATTTATGTTAGATGTTCCATTCGCTAAATTAGTAAATATGGTTGTTACTATTACATCAGTTAGTGATAGCTATGTTAATGCTACAATTGATGGAATTGAAGGATATGGATTATCAATTACTTATCCAGTTGATAAGACTGCTTATGAAGTAGGCAAACAATATGAAATTACTGGATATAGTTTATATAGTAAAGAATACAATGGTGTAAACAGTTTATATGTAATGGTTACTGAATTTGGTGCAATGCATACAATTACATTCAATACAGGTTATGAACAAACTGTTGAACCAATTAAGTTCAGTGATTTTAGAAAAGTTGAATTACCAGAATTATTAAGAGAAGAATATATCTTTGTATGTTGGCAAGAAAACGGTGTTGATGTTACAGAAATTACTGAAAATAGAGATTACAATTTAACTGCTTTAATGTTCCAAAGAGAATATGAAGTTGTAACTTACGAAACTAATGGTGGAGAATTAATGTTCAGAAATCAAATTATCGTAAGAGACTTCAATAGTTTTGATGGTTACATTAATAGATATGATAGTTTCACATTATACAAGAAAGGTTCAACTTCTAAAGCATGGGCTTCTGTATACTATACTAAGATCTTCTTAAAAGAAGTAGAAGCTGGATCTAATATATTTAAGGTAACTTATAGAGCTGGTAGTGGAACTAGTATTGATGAATTATTAGATGGTAATACTTATGAATATGATTACATATTATCTTCTAATGCTACTAACCCATTAAATAGTGTATTAGTTGATTTATCTAAAGAAGATCATTTATACGATTATTACTTCTATCTAAATGTTCCTGCTGATTGTCCAAAAGATTGTTACATTAAAGTTATTTGGGATTTAGAAAAAGCAAAGGCTAACTTAGAAGTATTCAAGAATGAAGTTGATGAAGAATTACCTGAAGCTTATAAAGAACATTATACATTTGTTGGATGGTATGATAATCCTGAATTTAGTGGAGATATGATTTCATTCCACGAAAAAGGAAAGACTGCTTACTATGCTAAGTATGAAGCTGTTGAATACAAGATTGAATATGAATTAGACGGTTCAACAACAACTGCTACTTTACCTGAAGTATATACAATTGATACTGAAGACATTATTTTACCTACTGCAGAAGAAATGACTAAAGAAGATAGTAAGTTCTTAGGTTGGTTTGATAACGCTGAAGCTGCTGGAACTGCTATCACAAAGATTGCAAAAGGATCATTTGGTGATAAGAAGTTATATGCTTGCTGGATGGAAACTACAGTTAGAGATTTACAATTAGGTGAAAATGATGTAGCTGTATTAAATAAGATTGTTCCAACAATCATCGTATTCCCAACTGCTAAACAAAGTGCTTATAAATTAGTAGGTACTGGCTTAGATGCTAAGTATGCTGAATTCGAATATGTAAATGGTACTGTATTTGCATCACTTGAAGCTGCTATTTTAGCTGCTAAAGAAAATGATGTTATTTATGTAATGGCTGGTTCATATGCTGCTGCTGTAGAAGTTAAAGTTAATAACGTTACAATTATTGGTCCTAACTATGGAGTTAAGGGAACTGGAACTAGAGTTGACGAAGCTTCAATCGAAGGTCAATTTGTAGTATCTGCTACTGGAGTTACTGTTGATGGTATGAAGTTTGCTGGCAAAGGTAATATTATGTTAAAGGCTGGTGACTTTACAGTTCAAAATTCTTATATTAATGGTTCATGTGAAAGAATCGGTAGTGCTAATAGAAAAGGTGTTATCACTGGTTCTGATGCTGAAGGTGTAGATTTAACAAATATTTATATTAAAGATAATTATGTTCAAGTTCCTGGTGGAAGTGCTGGATATACTACTCAAATGTTCTCATTCTTCAAAGTAACTAATCTTTATATGATTGGTAACTATTTCAAGAATGATGCTACTGCTCAAGGTACAGCTGGAACTGAAGGTGCTATGATTTATAATCCATGTGGAGAAATCGTAATTGCTAATAATGAATTCCATATTCTAAATGAATATGCTACATTCAATTTAGGATACAACGGAATGAACATTACTAAGATGGATATCGTTGATAACGTATTTGATAACAATGGTAGTGGCGCATGTGCTGGTATCGTTCTAAAAGGTATCAATGAAGAAGGCGTTGTTAATGTTATTGGTAATACATTTAATGTAAGTACAAGTGCTTATGACTTCACATTAAGACTTAACTTTGATGGAACTTATAAGTGCAATGGTACATTAAATGTTAAGTATAATGGATTCTTAGGTTCAAAGGCTTATAAGTTATATAAGGCTCCTACAGAACCAACTGATATTACAACAGTTATCAATTATGAAAACAACTACTTCAATAGTATTGCTGAAGATGATGCTAGTGGTGCTGCTGCAAGTACTAAGTATGATAGTCAAGAAGCATTAGCTACTGGATATGAAGCATATAAAGCTGCTTTAGATGAAGAAGTTGTTGAATATAAGATTACTTATGTTTTACAAGGTGGAGAAACAACTGCTGAATTAGTTAATAAATATACTAAAGATTCTGAGGATATCGTATTACCTACAGTTGAAGCAATGAGCATTGAAGATGGTGCATTCCTTGGATGGTATGATAATGCTCTAGGTTTAGGTGAAGCAATTGCTAAGATTGAAAAAGGTTCAACTGGTGACAAGAAGTTATATGCTTGTTGGAAAGTTGTTGTTGTTCAAGAAATTGAATTAACAGAAAATGACAATGCAGTAATCACTGCTTATAATCCTACTATCTATGTTAAGGCTGGATTAGAAGACCCTGTATATAAGATTAATGGTGTTAAATACACAGTTGGCGATAAACTATTTGCTAACATTGATGATGCTATTAAATCAATCACTGCAGAAACTGAAGGCGATAAGTTTGTTATCTATGTTTTAGCTGGTGAATATTTGATGAACAATGTAACCTCTGCTCAAGGCTTATATGCTAACACAACTAAGGAAATCATTCTTGTTGGTCCTAATGCATTAAAGCATGGTAATGGTGAAAGAGTTGATGAAGCTTCTATTAAGATTGTGACTGGTTTTGCTTGCTATGGTAAGATGGAATATGTTGGTTTAACATTACACGGAAAAGATGCTAAGAACAAAACTGATGCTAATACAAACTATTTTGAAACTAAAGGAACTAATAGTGAATTATTAGAATTCAAGAATTGTGTAATTTATGATTTCAGAACATTTGTATACTATAACGATGCTAGTGGAACTCCTGCAAATTGTGTAGTTAATTTCTATGATTGTAAGTTCTATCAAATTGGTCAATTCATTATTTGGACAACAGCTAGTTCAATTGTAAAAGAAGTTAATTTCGAAGGTAACTATGTTGATCAAAAGAATAACTGTCAAGTAAGTGCTGCTACATATTCAATGATTAGAATTAGAAGTAATTCTGTTTTGAATGTTATGAATAACATCTTTGATGGTGATTCTCCAAGCGGAAGAGGATGCTTGTTTGAATTCTCATCAGCAACACCTGCAGTGGTTAAGTTCAATACATTCAAGAATTGTACTGCTAGAGTAATTCACTCTTCTTCAACAGGCGCTGTTGTATTTGATCAAAACTTATATTTAGATGGTACTGGAGCTGTTTTAGCTGCTACTCCTGATTGCATCGCTAATTCAGGTGTTACAACTGCTACTATCACAGCTGATGCAACATTAGCTACATCTGAAGAAGATAGAGCTACTAAATATGCTGCTTATAAAGCTAATTAATTAGTTTTATATAGAATAGTAAAAGGTGCTGGTAATACCAGCATCTTTTTGTTTGCATAAATTGCGTTTTTATATTATAATCAATTAGGAATTATGAGGTAGTAATATGAATATTTTAATTGTTGGTGATATTTGCTCAAAGCTTGGAAGAAAAGCATTAGAAGAAAACCTAAAGAAAATTAAGAGTGAAAAGACAATCAACTTTATTATTGTCAATGGAGAAAACATCAGCCATGGTAAAGGAATGAATGTTGGACATTATAAATGGTTGATGGAACAAGGCGTAAATGTTGTAACACTTGGAAACCACACTTTTAATAACAACCAAATTCATCAAATTATTAATACACCAAATATTGTTAGACCATATAATTATGCAAAAGATGATACTCCTGGACATGGTTTTTGTACTATTAATTATAATGGTATTATGATTACAGTTTTTCAAATGATGGGAACAGTATTCATGAATGGTGAATTTAAGAATCCATTTTTAGTAACTGATGAAATATTAAATAATGTACCTAGTGATATTTATATTTGTGATTTTCATGGTGAAGCAACTAGTGAGAAGGTTGCTTATGGATATCATTATGATGGAAAGGTTCAAGTTATCTTTGGTACACATACTCACGTTGGAACTAATGATTTAAGAATTCTTCCAAATGGTACTGCATATATAACTGATATAGGGATGACAGGACCATTAAATGGTGTAATTGGTACCAAAAAAGAAATCATTATTGATAGATTTTTAAATAATGGAGGAACTACACCTTTTGCTCCAGAAGATAATGGACCTTATCAATTTAACGCTATCATGGTTTCTATTGATGAAAAGACTAAGAAAGTTACTGGCGTTGAAAGGATTGAAGTATTTGAATAATGGCTGAAAGTAAATATTATAAATTGTTTAATGAAGGTAATATTGACGAAAGCATTTTAAAAGAAAGTGTTGGTGGATGGAGTTTTGAAGACCATTACTGGCATATGGCTTGTTTAACAATGTATTATAAAAATACTAAACAAGAACATTTAGAAAAGAATTGTTTGAGTAACCTTTGTGATTTGAATTATGTTTTTAATGCTTTATCGTATTATGAAACTTTAGGCGTTTTACCAGTGAATTATAAAAAGTATATCGTTCCTTTTAATAACTCAATGGTTGATGAGAAGATTAATTTTGAAATTGAAAGATTAAATAAAGATGTAAAAAGAAAGCAACGAAGAAAGTATTTCTTAAGTTCTCTTACTACATTATTAACAATACCGTTAATGTTATTTTTAATGTTAGTTTGTAAATTAGATGCTAATATTTCTGTAGCTATTGCTATTGTTTTCTTAATTGCATTACAAACTTTAACAAGTCCATTTTTAGAAAATACAAAATTTAGACAAGCAATTAGAAATTATTTTAAATCTAAGAAGAAGATTCAAAATAATATTGCAAAGGATTTGAATGAATATTTAAAGTATTTAGATAGATTTGTAAAGATTGTAAATGAAGATCATTATAAGGCACTTGCAAGGGCTAAAGATGATGAAGAAATAAAAGCACTTGTGAAAGTAATTAAAGAGAAGAAGTTAAATGTATGATTAAAAATGAGTTCGTAGCACCAAAATATATAACTAAGAACTTAATACTTCGCGAAGTTGAAATGAGTGATGCACTTGATTTTTTTAGTTATGCGTGTAGAGATGATGTTGGGCCGACTGCAGGATGGAAACCGCATCGTTCAATTAGTGACACAAAAGCGATTATTGCTATGTTTAGACAGAAAAAATATGAGAATCAACTTCCAACATTAGCTATTACTTTAAAAGAAACTGGTGAGATGATTGGAACACTTGAGCTTCACTCATATGAGTCTGGCTATAAAGCTGAACTTGGTTACAGTCTAAACCCATTATATCAAGGCAAAGGATATGCTACTGAAGCTTCGTTTAAAGCATTAGAGTGGGGATTTGATAGACTTGGTTTGAGTAGGATTGAATGTTCAATGTATATTACAAATACTAAATCAAAACATATTTGTGAGAGATTACATATGACATTTGAAGGAATTAAGAAAAAAGGATATAAATTATATGATGGCTCATTGCATGATATTTATTGTTATGCAATTACAGATGATGAATATTATAGTGTAGAATATCAAACATTTTTAAAAGGAGAGAAAGAAAATTATGGGTTGTAATGGAGATTGCGCAAATTGCTCTGAAAAGAGTAAATCATGTCATGCTGACTTAAGAGAAAAACCAAATAAATTTAGTAGTGTAAAAAAGATAATTGGTGTTGTAAGTGGTAAAGGTGGAGTAGGTAAATCAATGATTACTGCTTTACTTGCATCAGGTTTACAAAAGAGAGGATATAAATGCGGTATTTTAGATGCCGATATTACTGGACCATCTATTCCAAAAATGTTTGGTATCAAAACTAAAGCTACTGGTAATGAAGAAGGATTATTCCCAGGTGTTAGTGAACATGGAATGAAAGTTATGTCCAGTCATATGCTACTTGAACATGATACTGATCCAGTTGTATGGAGAGGACCAGTTATTGCAGGACTTGTAAAGCAATTCTGGACTGATGTAATTTGGGAAGGTATTGATTATTTATTCGTTGATATGCCTCCTGGAACAGGAGATGTTCCTCTAACTGTATTCCAAAGTATTGGAGTTGATGGAATTATTATCGTTACTAGTCCACAAGAATTAGTTGGAATGATCGTAGAAAAAGCTGTTAAGATGGCAGAAATGATGAGCATTCCAGTTATTGGACTTGTAGAGAATATGAGTTATATTGAATGCCCTGATTGTGGAAAGAAGATAGAAGTATTTGGAAAATCAAATATTGATGCAATTGCAAAGCGTCATAAGGTAGAAGTATTAGATAAGATTCCAATCAATTCTGAATTATCTAAATTGAGTGATAAAGGTAAGATTGAAGAATTCGATAAAGAATATGTTAAGACTGCTTTAGATAAATTAGAGCAATTGCCTGTAACTGTATTAAATGTTGCTTGCTTAGTTAATGAATTCAATGAAGTAAGTGGACTAAAAGATGCTCACTTAAATATCTATTCAACAATCAAACGTATGATCGTTGCTGGCAAGGGCTTTGATGATTTAAGTAATTTAGTTGAATTACTTGTAAGCAATAAAGTTCATATTTTACTTGCTAGTGACTTAGACGTTGATATCGAAGATAAGATTAAGAAAGCTGGAATCTTAGTTAAGAATAATTATAATGGTGCCGTATTAAATGCTGTTAGAGAGTATTTGGTTGGTAAAGACGTAGAAGTTGAAGCACATGATTGTGATGGAGACTGTGAACATTGTAAAGAAAAATGTGATCACAAAGATGAATGTGATGGAGATTGCGAGCATTGTGATAAAGAATGTAATCACAACCACGAAGATTGTGACTGTGAACATTGCAAACATTAATTAGGAATTGATTATGAATAAAATAAAGAGAACATTATTATTAGTTATTGTTTTGATATTAACATTAGTATTATGTTCTTGTGGTAGTAAAACTACTTATAAAGTTACTTACTTTTTAGATGGTGAAGAATACAAGGTTTTAGATATCGTAGAAAATGAAAAAGCTCCTGATCTTGAGGTTGATTCTATTAAATATGAATTCTATGGTTGGGAATTAAATGGAGAACCATTTGATTTTAATACTCCAATTATTTCAAATTTATATTTAAATGGTGAAACAACTGATAAAGAATATAAAATCGTATTTAAGAATTACGACGGTACTACATTGAGATCAAACAAATATGGTGCTTATGAGGATATTGCTTCACCAATCGACCCAAGTAGACCTAGTGATGAAGATTACGATTATACATTTATAGGTTGGGATCAAGAGTATTCAAAAGCCATTAGTGACTTAACAATTAATGCGGTTTATTCAAAGTCAATTAGAAAGTATAATGTAACAGTTTATAATGCTGATGGAAGTGTATATTTGAGTGATAAGATTGAGAAGGGAACTAAGTTAAATTTACCAGCTGCTACAAAAGCAACTGACTCAATGTATTCATATACTTTTAATAAATGGGTATATAGTGACGGGGAAGTTTATGATAGTAATGTGGGAGTTGATAGAGATGGTGAATTAAAAGCAGTCTTTAAAAAATCTCCTGAAAAGGAATTAACCGATGGAATGACATTTTCATTTGTTGGTGATTCTATTTCCACATTCTATGCTCCTGGATCAGAAATGAATAGTTATTATAGTGGTACTAATGAGTTCTTTTATCCATATTATTCTAATATGTATGGTTTTTCCACAGTTCAAAAAACTTGGTGGTATCAATTAATAAAGAAGTGTAATGGCAGACTTGGAATTAATAATAGTTTAAGTGGTAGTGTTATTGATAATAATGGAAATGAGAGTTCTACAGTTGCTGCTTGTAATGATGCAAGACTTGATACTTTAGGAGAAAATGGAGATCCAGATATTATAGTCACATTTATTGGTACTAATGATTTAGTTAGTTTACATTCTCCTGAAAGATTTAGATATGCATATAATAGAATGCTTACTAAGATTAATGAAAAGTATCCTAATGCTTATGTTTTCTGTGTAACATTTGGTTATAGCTCATACAGTAGCTATGAGACTTATAGAGCAGATTATAACAATATCATTTTTGAAGTATGTGAGAATTATGGTGCAACTGTAATTGATTGGCAAAAGATTCAAACTGAAGAGACATATAGGGAATTATTACTTCATACAGCTGATGTACAAGATAGATTACATTTTGGCGAAGCAGGAATGACTGCTATGGCTAATTTGTGCTATGAAACTATTACAAAATATTTTAATAAGGAATTAGATTAAAATGAAATTATTAAAAAAGGTAAAATATTTAGTTTTTGTTTTATTGTTATTTTTATTAATCGGATGTGGTAATGAAAATAAAACAAAGTATAAAGTAGAATTTATTTTAAATGATGATACTTATGTTATTAAGGAAGTTGAAGAAAATAATAAAGTTGAGAACGTAGAAATTGACCCTATTCAATATGATTTTGGTGGATGGACATTAAATGGTGTAGCTTTTGATTTTAATACACCAATAATTAGTGATATAAAATTGGAAGGATATGCTGAGGATAAAGAGTATACAATTATCTTTAAAAATGAAGATGGAACTCAACTCAGAAAAAATACATATGATCCTTATGAAACTATTCAAGCACCATCTAACCCTACTAAGAAAAGTGATAGTGATTACGATTATACATTTGCTGGTTGGGATAAGGAATTTGATAAAGCAGTTAGTGATATGGTAATCGTTGCTACATATTCAAAAACAGATAAACTTTATGAAGCGATTATTTATGATGGAGATGGTAAAGAATTAGAGACTTTAAAAGTGACAAGAGGAACTAAAGTTTCTTTACCAACAGTTACTAAAGAAAATGATAAGCTTTATACATATGAGTTTGAATATTGGATGCTTCAAGATGGAACTAAATATGATACCGAAAAAGGTATTCAAAATGATACAAGATTATATCCAAGATTCAAGCAAACTCCTGTTAAGTTTGATTGTACAGGCAAGGTAGTTAGTATTGTCGGCGATTCCGTTTCCACATTCTATGCAAGTGGAAGTAAATATAATAGTATGTATAATGTAGAAAATTCATATTATTATCCATTGTATTCAAGTGGATGGGGAAGTAAGTCAGTTACAAACGTAAATCAAACTTGGTGGATTAAATTAATCGATAAGCTTGGAGCTAAACTAGGCATTAATAATTCATGGAGTGGATCTAGTGCATATAATAATGGTTCAACACAAAACAATGCTGCTATGAATGATAATAGACTAGATACTCTAGCAGATAATGGTGAACCAGATATCGTATTAGTTTTGATTGGTGGAAATGATAATGTAAATGGACATACAGAAGCTCAATTTACTTTAGCTTATGATACTATTATTTCTAAGATTAAAAAGAAATATCCAAATGCTTATGTGTTTAGTATCAATCAAGGTTATTCTGCTTATAGTGGATATTATTACACTGAAGAGAGAAGACAAATGATTAATAGTGTAATCGAAAAAGTATCAAATAAATATCAATGTCCAGTTATTGATATTAATTCGGTTCAAACTGTTGAGACATATGAAGCAATATTAGGTGATAGATTACATCCTAATTCATATGGAATGGAAGTTTGGGCAAATAAGTGCTATGAAGTGATTACAAATTATTTTAATCAAGCAAATTAATATCTAAAACACACGATTAATTCGTGTGTTTTTATTTTTGAATTAAAATGTAATTGAAAAAAAGTGAACTTAATAGTATAATCAAAATACTAAAAGTATAAAGGAAAGTAGTTATGAAGAACGAGGAAAAGAAAGTAAGAGAAAAAAGTGGAGAAGAATTGTTTAATACTTATTTAGCTCCATCTTTAAAAGATGCAAGAAAAAGAATAACTAAAGATACTAATAATATTCTTTTTGATATCAATAATGATTATAAAGATATGGGAAAGAAGATTAGAGATAGACAATTATCATATATGGTTAAGACATATGGATGTCAAGGTAATTTAGCTGATAGTGAAAAGATCTGTGGAATCATGGATGCTTTAGGTTATGTTGAGGTTAATAAAGAAGCACTTGCTGATGTAATTTTTTTTAATACATGTGCGATTAGAGAAAACGCAGAAAATAGAATATATGGTGAACTTGGAAGATTTAAAAATTTAAAGAAGAAAAACAAAGATTTATTGATTTGTTTATGTGGATGTATGCCTCAAGAAGAAGTTACTGTCCAAAGAATCAAAGAATCTTATCCTCAAGTTGATATCGTATTTGGTACACATAATATCCATATGATTCCAGAATACCTATACATGGCTTATAAGAGTAATAATAACGTTGTGGAAGTAATGAGTATTGAAGGAGATATTGTTGAAGGTGTACCTCAAAAGAGAGTAAGTAATATTAAAGCTTGGGTTGATATTATGTATGGATGTGATGAATTCTGTACATATTGTATCGTTCCATATACAAGAGGTAAGGAAAGAAGTAGAAAACCTGAAGCTATTATTAGTGAAGTTGAAGAATTAGTAAAGCTTGGATATAAAGAAATTACTTTACTTGGACAAAACGTCAATGCTTATGGTAAGGATTTTGTGGAAAGAAAGTATACATTTGCTAATTTGCTTGAAGATTTAGCAAAGACAAATATACCTCGTATTCGTTATACTACATCTCATCCAAGAGATTTAGATAAAGAAACTATGGATGTAATGGGAAAGTATTCTAATATAATGCCTCACTTACATCTGCCTGTTCAATCAGGAAGTGATGTAATACTAAAGAAAATGAATAGAAAATACACTAAGGAAATGTATTTAGAAAAGATAGAATATTTAAAGAAACAAGTTCCTGGTATTTCATTAACAACTGATATTATTGTTGGATTCCCATATGAAACTGAAGAAGATTTTGAAGAGACATTAGATTTAGTTAGAAAAGCTGATTTTGAAGGAGCATATACATTTATATATTCTCCTCGTGCGGGAACTCCAGCTTCTACATATGAACAAATTCCTGAATCAATTAGTAAGCCAAGACTATTAAAATTAAATGATTTAATTAATGAAGGATTTGCGAAAGGTAATAAGAGATTTGAACATCAATGGGTTGAAGTTTTAGTTGATGGATATAGTGATAAAGATCCTAGCATGTTGTGTGGATATACAAAGCATAATAAACTTGTTAACTTTAAGGGTGATGATACACTAATGGGTAAGTTCGTAAATGTTTATATTGAAAGAGCTTATAGTTGGCATTTACGTGGAACATTAGAACATGAAGAAAAATAGATGAAAAATGAAAAGAGGAAAATATTATGGAAGGAAAGAAAAAGATCATTTTAACTGGTGATAGACCAACTGGTAAACTTCATATTGGACATTATGTCGGTTCATTAAGGCATAGGGTTGAATTACAAAACAGTGGTAAATATGATGAAATCTATGTTATGATCGCTGATGCACAAGCATTGACAGATAACGCTGATAATCCAGATAAGATTCGCAATAATATTTTAAATATTGCACTTGATTATTTGAGTGCTGGAATTGATCCAAGTAAAACGCATATTTTTACACAATCTTCTATTCCTGCTTTAGCAGAATTAAATTTGTATTATTTAAATTTTGTTACTGTTTCTAGATTACAAAGAAACCCTACTGTTAAAGCAGAATTACAAATGAGAGATTTTGAGACTAGTATTCCTGCAGGATTCTTTACATATCCAGTTTCTCAAGCTGCAGATATTACTGCATTTTTAGCTGATACAGTTCCTGTTGGAGAAGATCAAATTCCAATGCTTGAACAAGCTTGCGAAATTGTTCACAAGTTTAATAGTATTTATGGTGATGTGTTAGTTGAACCTAAGGCATTGTTACCAAAGAATAAAGCATGTATGAGACTTGTTGGAACTGATGGAAAAGCTAAGATGAGTAAGAGTTTAGGAAACTGCATTTATTTAAGCGATGATAGAGCTACTTTAAAGGTGAAGATTAAGAATATGTTTACTGATCCAAATCATTTAAAGATTACAGATCCAGGAAATACAAAAGATAATCCAGTATTCATCTATTTAACATGTTTTGCTAACGATGAAGATTTTAAAAAGTATTTACCTGAATATAAGAATTTAGATGAAATGAAAGCTCATTATGAAGCTGGAGGACTTGGTGATAATGTTTGTAAAGATTTCTTGTTTAATGTATTAGATGAGAGACTTACTCCAATTAGAGAAAAGAGACATTATTATGAAGAACATTTAGAAGAGGTTTATGAGATTTTAAGAGAAGGTACTATAGAAGCTAATAAGAAAGCAAACGAAACATTAAAGCTTGTTCGTCATGCTATGAGAATCGATTATTATGATGATAAGACATTTGTTTCTGATATGAAGAGTAGACTTGAAAACGATGAGAGTATTCCTAATAAGCAACTTGTTATCAAAGAAGAATTAAAGAAGTGGAGAAAGAATACTTCAAAAGAAACTGGTGTTCAATCAATTGATATCATCAATGAAACTCAATTAGAAGAAATTGTTAATAAGTTTGTTTGTGATGAAGAGGAATTAAAAAAATTAGGAATTAAGGAAGAATATATCGAATCTATTAGTAATGTTGTTGATAGATATAAATAAATAATTTTAAAAAGATTGATGTACTTACACCAATCTTTTTGTTTTTTAAAATAAAGTATAGTATAATCAATGTAGTTATGAGGTGAAGAAGTTATGAAAACTCTTAAAGAATTATACAAAATTGGAAAAGGTCCGTCTAGTTCACATACAATGGGACCAGAAAGAGCGTGTAAATATTTTAAGGAAGAGACTAAAGATGCTGACTTTTATCAAGTTACTCTATACAAGAGTTTAGCAAAAACTGGTCATGGTCATGGAACTGATAGAGTAATATTAGAAACTTTAGCTCCAATTGAGACAAATATCATTTTTTCTGAAAATACACCAAGTGATGTTACTCATCCTAATACAATGGATATTGTCGCTTATAAGGATGGAAAAGAAATAAAAAGATGCAGAGTTGAAAGTATTGGTGGAGGAAATGTCAATATTAATGGTGAAGCAGCATTTAGAATGCCTAGCGTTTATCCAGAGAATAGTTTTGCAGAGATAAATCAATTTTGTAAGTGGAGAAAACTCACTTTAGTTGAATACGTAGAGCTTAATGAAGGACATGAGATTTGGGATTTCTTAAAAGATATTTGGAAAGCTATGAAAGAAAGTATTTGCGAAGGATTGAATGCTAGTGG
>OCVV011249734.1_pt1 | contig 40885 bp, 76 predicted proteins | sample 1539721 | NCBI WGS metagenome assembly OCVV01 (sample SAMN02144230, study PRJEB22623) | gut metagenome | biome: sheep rumen | host: Ovis aries | place: New Zealand | reverse complement strand
TATATATTATATATAATATATTATATAAGAAGTAATTTATTTACATGCTGCATTATAGTTGTAATATGCTTTATGTATACTATCATGCATATATTATCATGGCATATTATTTTATATATAATATTTGCCCTGCATAATAATAGGTTTATGGTAGCAAGTAATAATATAATCCGTTACCATATGGCAATAAATGGTATATGAACAGACTATTTAAAATAGATTTGCTATAGCATAAACCTATATAGCCAAAAAACGGCTTTTTTGCCCCTTTTTAGCCGTTTTAACGTATTAATGTATATTATATCAACCGAAACGCCGTACATAGGCTAGACCGTTTCCGACATTTACAAACAGGTTAACAAATCATATAAAATGCATAAAATGTATAGTCTCATGCGCTGGCGAAATCATAAAAACGTTGATATATAAGGGTTTGCGGTGTTTTTGTGTTATATGGTATTCACGTTTATTCATTGTTAACAATTCTGTAATAACGTATTGTTGCATGGTTTTTCCTGCAGATCCTGCGGAAGTCAATAATTATATACGTTATAACGTATACCAGATAATACATATCTAAACAAATTAGAGAAAAGCCGTATAAATTATAACATTTTTCTAACAACTGCTTTTTACATTGCTTTTTGTTATAACGTATCGTTAAAATTACTGCGTAGCAGTAATTTACTGCTACCAGGTCGCAAGACCTGTTGAAAGCGAATCGACCGTCATGGTCCCGTATTCGGAGCGGTCGGAGCCCGTCCGGGGGCGGTATACCTGGACAACCGAAAAACTAGTCGGCGGTATATCCGGCGCATATGGGTTGACAGTGTCTAGCTGCTTGTTTTCTCTGTATAAAAAAACGACCCTAACGGGGGACACTGAAAAGACCGGAAAAGCAACCGCAGCAGAGGGAACAAGCTAAAAAAATGCAATGCGGTTGTTTTTCCTATATATGAAAGAACACAACAAAAGCCGGAAACGGCTTTTTTCTATTGAAACCGGGGGTTTTAACCATGAAGTTAAAAGAGCTAAAAAACAAGCAGCCGGACAACTGGTTCACACTAAAACCGATTGAATATCCAACGGAAATGCAGGTATGGATAAAAGGCGAATATGACAGAACCGAAAAAAAATACTGTTGCACATGTTTCGGTGACATATCAAAAAGCCGTTTGATTGACGGTAGCAAAGAAGTTTATACAGACTTCATATTTTAACGGAGGGTAAAACATGAAACGCACAACAGAAAAACGCTTTACATATGCGTTAACTTTTCTATATCGTGAAACGGAAAACAGTGAACACAAAACGGAACGGCTAATTGTTGATAGCACGGACCCGGACGGCTTGAATGCTTGCGAAATTGCAATGTTACAATACCTAACAAAACATAACTATTATTCTGGCAGGGTTAAAAAATATTCCGTGCTGCTCTAATTTAAATAGACAAATAATGAAAGGAAAGAAAAACAATGAATATTAACAAAAGTGAAATCTACAATAAATATTGTATTGAATTCAAAAACGGAAAAATTCTTTCCCCCATTGGATGGACGGGCGAGCTTTTAAAGGTTGGCAATAGCAAAACGGGAGCGCAAGTCTACACATTTTCAACCCTTCCCGGAAACGGTGAATTCACGGTAGAAATTGACGGGACGGCGCACACAATAAAAGGGACCTGTATTTGTAACTGTTCCGGCTGCTATGCACAAACGGGGTTTTACCGTATGAACGGCGTTATAAAGTCACTTGCTATCAATACAATTTTAGTTGATAGATATCTTGACTTTGTAAAGCGTGCATTATCTGCACAATTGGAAACAATCGGACGGGGCGAAATCCGTATACATGCAGCGGGTGATTTCAATACTACGGATCCGGGCGCATATGCAGCAATGTGGCATGATATCGCAAAAAAGAATAATTCTTTCCGTTTCTGGACATATACAAAAGTAAAAAAATTTGAAACCCTGTTTGACGACTTGAAAAACGCAAACATTGTTAAAAGCGTTATTCCTGGCGTTGGTTTCAATTTCGGAAAATGCGAATATATCATAAACGCATACTACACGCTTAAATCACTCAATCAATCGGTTTATATCTGTCGTTGTGGCATTGATAAAAATCAGCACTGTGAACGTTGTGGTGTTTGTGCAACGTATAAATATGTTTTGTTCGTTGAACACAGTACGAGCTATAAAGCGGAACAGGATCCGCTTTACGAAAAGCTAATCGAGATTGTAAACAATCAGTAATTGACAAGTGTTTTCCTGGTTTCACATCAAAAAACCAGGGTTTTTATATGCACAAAAACGGCTTTTTAAGCAATTAACGCAATTAATAGCATGGAAACCAACGAACGTTATACAGACGGCTAAAAGCCGTCAAAAAACCGATTCACGGAGGTATTTTCTCATGTTTGAATTTTATGTTGTTTATATCATTCACTGGTTTACAAATGATACGTATGAACGTTTTACCAGTGAAAACGCATATTATAGCCGTATATCCGATGTCAAATGTTGGGGATATGTTGAAAACGTTGATTTTATAACATATTCAATAACCGAAAAGCGTGAATATTAATAAAACGGAGGTATAAAAAAATGGAAAGCAAAAAGGCATATACAATCAAACCGGGCGACCGCATAACATCACATGGTTATACATTCACTGTTGCAAACATTCTATACCAGGATCCATACGCTAAAGCAGGTGAAACAGACATAGAATTCACGGATAGCAACGGCAGGTATCATCATTGGATTGAATATTTGGACGGTGGTTACGTTACAAAAAATATCTAATTAGAAAAGACAAAAAATGAAAGGCAGTGTTGAAAATGTGTCCTAAATTTATAACACCGAAATACATGCAATATATAGCCGATTGCTATCACTGTTCAGAAATATGGGGTGAAAAATTGACGGTGGAAGACATGCGGACAAATTTGACCGAATGGAACAAATACACAAGTCCTGGCGATTATTGCCCGGATCCATCACTAGCGGAAGAATGTGCAAAGTATTGGAACCATCTTTGTGACATGTTCCCAGGTTAACCCGTACCCGTTCCCGTACCTAATTCGACCATGAAAGGAATGTTTTACCCTATGAAAAACAAGAGTTATTCAGCAACAAGCAAAACGGTATTGAAAATCAATAATGGCGGTTTTGTGTTTACCGTAATTTACCGGAAAGATGATACCGTCAACCCGTACCGGATTTTTTATCACTATTATAAAAACGGAACAATGCACAAAAAGCAAATTGCCAAATATGGCGACTTTTCAAGCTGCATATATCACATGTGGCAATTCTGGTACAATGTCGAACACTAACCCCGTACCCGTTTACGCAATCCGTACCCGTATCTGTTTACAAATCAATAAAAACGTTTGGAGGTATTTTTTATGACTATCAATTCTTACAATTCCATCCGTACCCAATACGAAATGTACAACCGTGTTATCAACCGTATCAAACGCCATCATGACGGCATCATCCCAGACTCAGAAAAAAACGGCTTGCTCGAATGGGAAAACGAGATAAAGGAAGGTTGTCGTGCTTTTTACCGTACATATGACAGATATTATCCAGACCCGTTATCCGTACCCATTATGAACACAAAGCACATCTGGAGGACAGTTGACGACCGTGATTCAGATGGAAAAATCTGTGGTGATTCCTGTACCGACTTTATTATCATTCCGGACAACGGACAAACATATGAAGAACTGGAGGAATATGTCCAGGATCATTGCCCGTACTACTACCGTTCCGGATACGACTTTCCGACCGGAAGAATGATCACATACGGAACCGGATTCACCCGTACCCGTTTGGGTATTCTTATCACTCATTCCCGTGGAATTGATTGGTAACCCGTACCCTAATCCGTACCCCATTTATAAAGCTGATCTATCCGGCTATACGGGAGGAAAGGAAACTAAAATGAAAACCACAAACATCGAAAACGTTGTCATCTGTAGATCGAACGGGAAGTATGGTTATACTGTTCGTTACAAGTCCGGCAGGTCAAAAACTGTTGAAACTGGTTTGCCGATTGTCATGCCAGTCAACGTTCACAATTTTATCGTGAATTCTCCGTACAGTGTTTCGAATGATTGTAAGTATACCGATTACCATGAAGTAATCTATTACGACCGTGATATCCGTACCTAATCCGCACCCGTTTCAACTCTATCAACAGATAAAATATGGAGGTATAAAACAATGAGTATGTATCGTGTTTCTTTCGACAAGAACGAAAATGTTATCCGTGTACCCGTATCCGTACCTGGTGACCTGGTTGTGAAAAAAGTCGGTTGTGACTCGGATATACATCTCGCCCATTCCGATTGCTACCGCAAATGGTATGCGTATTCCGTTATGGAGGACGGTGACGAGCAACTCCATGCATCCGGTTCCTGGCTTGATGTTGCGTACCTGTTTTTGAATGAAATGGACTATACATGGTGTCCGTTCCGGTACGGGACAGTATTCAACCCACCGAATAACAATAGATATATTCCATATCTTGAAGTTGTTCAAACCGGAGAATATTACACAGACGGCGATATGGCGGGATGTGAAATTAATAAAGAATCGTACCGGATCCTGTCCATCTTTGACCCACATGGCTGCTCTGAAAATGGTTCCATCGAATGCCATACCTATGAGTATGATTCGCTTTATGAAATGGTACAAGCGTTGGCAGCCTTTACCGAAATGTACTTCTAACCCGTACCGACTTTATGAATGGAGGTATTCACCATGTTCTGTATCACGAAATGGACAAAGCACATCACCGATTCACACAAAGACCAGTATACACATCGGCTCCCTCACATGAAGAAAAAGCTTGCCGAAAAGTATGGATCCGTACCCCCTCTGCATAGGTTCCGTTTACTGGATGATGACGGTGTCATCTATGCGTATGGTGTCACATCTAAACCGGACACATTCGCACCTCTTGACAGGTATATGTATGACTACGGATGTACTGAGATCCAGTACTACAACACCAGTACCAAACAGTGGGAAACACTCTAAATCACATTTTGACACTGCGTACCTATCTTGATATCATATGCTTATAACGTATACGGAGGTAACAAACAATGGCAACTGCTCATACTAAAGCACAGGCAAAATACGACAAAGAGAACCGCAGGGTATACGGTTTCCGGCTGCACAACACCCTGGATGCCGACATTATCAAAAAACTGTCCTCCGTACCCTCCATGCAAGGGTACATCAAGCAGTTAATCCGTGAAGACATTGCCCGTACCCGTACCGAAAATGAAAGTGAGGTAAAATAATATGACTATCCGTGAACTTGCTGCCAATTGGATTGAACACGCAGATGTGTTCCCCGTACCGGAAATTGACGAACATACCGCAGAACAGTATATTTCCTGAATGGATCCAGACACGGATCTGCCGAAGGATCTGAATCCTCATGACTTCATGGTAGAATGGAACGATATCGTCCGGAACGCACCGACAGAATAACCCGTACCCATAATAAAAACCGTCATCCGTTCCTGGATGGCGGTTCTTTTTTTATGCCTTTTTACGGTCAGACAAGACCCCGTCTCTTTGCGATGGCTGCACAGGTTTTTGTGATGAACACCCACGTTTTGTACTCATCCGCACCTGTTTGCTCACAGTACATCCGCACCCCTTCAGACACCCTGTGATGGAGTCCGAATATCGTCTTCAGTACCTTTTTGCTATCGTCCGGAAGTTTGTACCACACTGCCTGTACCGCCAACCAATTGTCAAGGTCTGATTTCCGTTTCCCCTCCATGTCAAGTTTGTCTGGCGTAGACAGGAAGAACCGTATCATGTGGTTAACGTAGTCCGTGTAGTAGCACCTGGTCCTCATTTTCTTTTCATCAGCCATTTTCTGTCACCTCAAATCTGTCAATTTCTCTGGAGATATTCAGCCGTACGCCAAGCATCTGATAGACTTCATCGATCTCGGTATCCGCATCAAACATGGTGGCAACCCGGTTGTCCACGTTGCGAAGGAAAGACAAGACTTCATCCGTACCGTTCCCGGCTTCATGCAGTTCCTTTGCTATTGCTGCATACATGCACCGGAAGAAAGCGGTAGAAGCATAGTCGTACCCCTCTCTGTACCCATCGTTGTAGTACTGATCGAGGTCGTCCTGGGTAATACCGTTTTGCTGAAGTCTTCGCAACTTCTCTGCCTTTCCGGTCCGTACCCACTCGTGCATCTGCTCCCTCTGCATCCGTCTTCGCATCTGTCTGTTCGCACCCATTTTCGTACCTCATCTTGTTTAATTGGATTTTTGCCCCAAATTAGCCGTTTTAATCGCCGGATGGACAAATACTCATCCGAAGTATCAGACCGGGGTGTTTGGGTTAATTTTCTCGATTCCTTATCGTGTTCCAGAAGAAACCCGTCTGATTGATTTCATTCGCTCGGACATTGCCTGTTTCTGTTCGTCCGTCAGCACCCGTTTGACCGGAGGTCTGATCGAGAACCAACTCACCGGAATCTCAGCGTAGATGCAGCCGTCATTTTGTTCTGGCTCCCGGATGATCCGCACCTCGTCCGGATGTTGCTCTTTCAGTTTCCGGATCTTGTTTACCCATTTCCGTTCGTCAGAACTGATGTACCCTTTGTCTCTGTCCGTGCAGTTAAAGCTCGTTTCCATGTTTGTACCTCCTCATTTGTCAATGATTGCAATCCGTTTGCCAAACGCCTTGGCGATCTGTTCAACCGTGTACATTGATGGCGTATTGTCGGTCGTTTCCAACCGGACAACAGTGGACTTGGATACCCTGGCATCATTCGCCAACTCTTCCATTGTCCACCCTCGCTTCACACGTTCAATGTGGCACCACTTGCCGATGTTCTTGCTTGTGACCAACGTGCATGTCATTTCGTATCATCTCCCGTCTGTATCTGTTCCGCTTTGACGATGCCCTTGTACTGCACCTTCTGCTTGTCCGGATCATTGCTCACGCAGTAGATCCTCTCAACGTGCATCGGAATGCCGTATTTGGAGCAGTGCCAGGAATCGGTCTTTCGGTTCCGCTGATGCTCACAGTAATCGCATACGTTCCGCACATCACCACTCCGTTTCCATCATCCGCTTTGTAGCTTCGTCCTGTTCTCCGGAATAGTCTCTCTGCTCATATCCGGCAGCGGATTGTGCAGAAGGTTTCGTTGTGTTGCTCGTTTCCTGCACCTCATCCTCCCACTGACGGGCGTTGAGCCAGGTTGCCGGGTTCGGAATGTACCGTCCACCATCCCGTGTCCACTGATCGCTCTTCTTCCACCGAAGCACACCTTCGATTACATCGTGAGGGTCCGTCAGCGGAGGAATCTTGTTCCATGCTTTGATGGCATCCGGTTTCTTCACCTTCTTCGGATACTCTTTCCAGAACGCATCGAACAATTCGTCCGTCTCCGGCGAACTTGTTCGCCTGGACTTGGATTCGGATTCGGATTCGGATTGGATTCGTATTGGATTGGATTGGATTGGATTACGGGAACATCTGCTTGCATCTGCATTCATCTGCATGCAATTGTATTCAGATGTCAAAATCTGCACGTTTTCGTCATTGATGTCCGGATACTTACTTTTCTTCGCCCGTATCGTCTGATGGTGATCCCATGTCTTCATCTGAATGTAGACATGACCGTCCTTTTCGTAAAGAATAATCAACTCAGCTGCCAACAAGGCATTCATTGCTTCAGTAATCTGAGACAATTTGATGTCTCGCAGAGGGAAAAGACGGGAGGATAACACCTTCGGTCTTCCGTCCATCCGTCCGTAGTCATCGCAGTTGACGATCAGACGGTAGAAGAATGTCTCTTGAAAGGCAGACAATTGGTCGATGTTCTCGCTTGTGCAGATGGATTCCTTAATGATCCTGTTAGGCATGTTCATCCCTCCTGTGGCGGTTCCGGCAACGGCATCCAATGGCTGATATTCTTGCATATCATCAACGTGTTGAATAAACAATCGAACCATACGCCTTTGTAATAGTTGCAAGCAATTATCCGTGTCTCTATTCCATCGGCGTAATATGCCAATATGTCACTTCCATCTTCCGGTAACCGTTCCTCGATTGAAATCCACCTATGCTTTGACAATTCAGCGCAAGCATCCTCAACCGTCTGCGAATAGTCTGTCTCTCCGCATTGATTGGTGAGGAACAGTGCAACTTCTGACAGACCGTAAATAATGTCATGACTATTGTCCATCAGTTTCCACCTCCTGCAATAACCCAAGCTGCGAGAAGGATACATTCACCGATGAAAAGGATATGCTTACCTTCGCTGCTGATCTTCGATTTGACATACAGTTTCCCAAGGATTTTCCAATAGGCAAACGCAAGAGCAACTGCAATTGCAAGCTTCAGATAAATCATCAATTAACCCTCCTGTACCTGTAGAATGGCATCGACCGACCGTATCTGCCCTTGTGCGGAATCGGCTCAGAAGAGAACTTGTAACCCTTCCTCCGCAGTTCGCTGATCCTGGTTGTCAACTTTGTAATTCCCAAATGGGCGAATGCTTCGTATGTTGTGATGGATCCATAGTCATCGATGTACTGAAGGATTGCTTCTTGCTGAGTCATTTCGATTTCCCTCCGTTATCCTCCTACATATGCACTTACACGAAATCTATGCTTTTCGTGCAAGTGTACTCACACGAAACTTACACTTGTTCAAGATTGTGCAAGTTCGCTAACCTCTTTCGGTTCAAAGTGGTTTTCCGTGTAGTTCTCGCCTTTCCATCCGTTTGAACAAGTCCGGCATGGTTCGGCTTTGCACCCGTTCGATTCATGGTAATCGTGCTTGCAGTTCACACAGACGGGTTCATGGTTTTTGCTCATTCCCCGTCACCATCCTTTCGTCTGTTCCATGCGTTCACAATCTTCCGTATAGAATAGTCATAAGTAAGATCGAATGTGTCCGGCTTGATCAGACAGTTTTCCTTGTGATCGCAAGCAACAAATTCTCGATTCATAAAAGTCTCAATCCTTGCCGTTGCTCCGCAGAACGGGCACGGTTTCAGATGTTCTTTCCAATACGGATCACTCATTCGCCAACCTCCCATCGAATATGGTTCCACCAAGTTTTATTAGGATGGTGCAAATCGTTTCCTTTTGATCAGCCATCCATGCGGTTTCGTACTCCTCATCAGCCTGGATGTCCTCAAGGATTCCGCAGATGAATCCACACTCAGCATCTGTCAGATCCTGTGGTCGAGGTCTGTTGTTCATCACATCACCCCCAACCACTTCATCAGCCAGATCAGCAGCAATGCCGTTCCGACCATGCCGGAAATCTGTAGGATGGTGATACACAACTGCCGGATAGAATGCCGTCTCATTTCTCGCTTCTGCCATTCCTCCGGAGAGATCCGGAACTGACCATCGTTAATCTTGCGAAGACCCATTTTCTTTATCTCCTTTCGGAAGTTCTGCAAGATGTTCACATGGATTTCCTTCAATAAGGTCACATGTGTATCCATTCCAAAGTGGGCATGTGAATTCAACATGTGCATTGACCCATGGTGCGGACGGAACATAATTCCCAGGAACAGAAAACGGGCAATCACCCGGATGCTTTGGCATCTCATCAACATAGATTCTGCTCATCAGCCGTCCCTCCGTTCCTTCGTCAGTTCCTCATAAAGCCGTTTGTTCTCAGCCATCAGATTGTTGATCGTCTCATCCTGGCTGCGTATAATCTGAACGGCATCGATGGCGGTTGTCTTGGTGCCGTCAGACAGGATGGTCGATGAAGCGAAAACGTTCAGCCGTTGGATAGTGAGTTCTGTTTTGCCGTCCATGTCATTACCTCCGTTTGCTACGCTCAACTCTGCGGATTTTCTTCTCTCGTTCTTTGCTGAACCCAGGGTTCCGGTGCTTCAGTTCTTCCAAGACATTCTTGCTATGCTCTTCCTTCGCTTTGATATAAGCTTCGCATTTTGCATGGCAACCTTCGTGCCGTTCTGTGCAGCCTTTACACGGATACGATCCCATAGGGGCATTACCGTAATAAAACCTATCGTTGACATACAGGAAGTCTCCCTTCAACGATAGGTTCTGTTTTACTTTCATGTTCTCATCTCCTTATCTGATCAGCAGTTGTTTTCTAAGGCAATTAGAGTCGTTACTGTTCTTTTTCAACGGGTGCCTGTTCAGCGTTTTTTTCAGCAGCAACCAGGCGGTTCAAAAGGTTGCTTGCGATATCCACCAGAAGAGCAACGCTTGTGTTGATTTCACTGAGCATTGCCGTAGTGATGATGTTTGGGTCGATCATTCCCTTCGTCTGGTCGTTGAGTCTGTTGAGTTCATCAGCGGAAAGTCGGATCTCATCGACTCTGCATTCCGGGATTTTCCTTCCGTTAAGCTCTTTCATTGTTTGCTTTCTCCTTTTCTTTTTTATACACATGGTATGAAAACATAAGCACCGCAGCTGCCCCGGAAATCCATCCGGCTATGAAGTACCAGATCATTCCACCGCACCTCCGTATGCGAGATTGCACAAGCGAATCAGCTTTTTCATCATGTCATCCTTACCGATACCCATCTGATCACGCATATCTGTAATGGCTGCGTAGATGCCGTCATCCAGGTCGGCAGCTTTCAGTGAGGACTCATAGTCGTTCGCAATCAGATCCTCGATGGAAATGTCAAGGTTCTTTGCAAGGACAACCATCTGATCAGCCGTCACCTTGCACCGCCGGGACAGGTAACCTGGATTCTTCCCGATGCTCTTCTCGATGTCCTTCAGCAGAACCCCGTTCATCTTGCACAGTGCCTTGACATTCCGGCAGATTCTTTCGTTCACATTTTCACTCATCGTATTCTCGCTCCTCTTCTTCACGGATTCGTCTTTCTTCGGCAGCTACATCTCTGGCATCAGCCATGATGTCCTCGATCTTGTAATACATGTAGCATTCTTCCGGATCCTGTCCTGCCTTGCCATCCAGGTATCTGCACTGCTTGGCATATTTGCAATAGGCATGGCAGTTCTTGGTCTTATCGATGTCGTTCATATTTCACCTCTGATCATTCATCGGTACTTCGACAGTAACTTTCGTTCTTTTGACAAGGTGTTCGCCAACGCCACAACCTTCTGTAACGATCACAATTTCAAGGCTAACCTTGTCCTTATCAACGTTGTAAGCGTTTGCTATCGTCTGCCGGACATCTTCCTCGTCAAGAACAATCTGCTTCTTCATGTCTTGTCTGCTCCTTTCGCAATTTCAACTGCATTCTTGCAGATAAACATGTTCTTGCAGTGCGGATGGAAGGTTTCCCACCCTCTTCCTAAACTGTCAATGATGTATGGAGACATCGGTTCAAGAGAAAAGTACTGGCATTTTGTACTGCATCCTTCAAACGGAACGACCAACTCAACGCTTATCTTCTTTTCGTCATCAATCGTGGTTACTTTTCCCATGTTAATGCTCCTTTCGCTCCTTTAATAAATTAGCTGAAGAAAACAAACATGTAATTCCGGCTGAGATAACGCATCATTTTCTTCTTCCATCTCGCTTTTCTGCGTGATTTTCTACCACCTGCAAAAGCATTCATTCTATTGTTGAAATTAACGGAATAAATCATTCCACATTCGCTCCTTTGACGAACTAAATGTCCATGCCGTTCAACTTTACAAGTTCTCCGTTCATGTCTATCAGCCGTTCAATTTCTGCCTGTTGGGATTTCAGCAAAACAACGGCATCTGCTACCATGTGCCTTGATATTCCATCGTGATAGCAATCCTTTTCATACGGACATTCCTTGCACTTCCGGTCAAACGGGTTGCAACAATTCCATGCTTTGATTACGTTCTCAACTTCATTCATCCTCATCACCGCCTTTCCCCGTCACCGTCCTTTGGGCATCTGTCCACTTCCTTTGGCACGGCATTGCTTTTGAATCTGCACAAGATGCCGAATCGATACCACTTCAACCGTCTGCACAGGATGGCATATTGGCAGAATAGACACTTAATTTTCAGCATCCCCGTCACCGTCCTTCTCAACGCTTTTAAAATTCGGCATGGAATCAATTATTTTCCGTCCGCATTTGTAGCAGAAATCTAAACGGTTTTTCCATTTCGCAGAAATCATTGTAATAAACAAGTCTTTGTCAGATTCAATCCCACCGTTAAGTTCGTTTCCGCATCCATCACAGATTGTTTTGGTTATAAAGCTCATTCCCCGTCACCGTCCTTCCGAAACATCTTTGCAGTTTCATGTATCGCATCAGAGAACAGAATTGCATAAAATTCCTTGCAATCATCGCAAATATAGTCTGTTGCTTTTCTTGGTTCTACTTCTTCTTCCTTGTCGCAAAGGCAACAATGAACCATCACTTTCATTCGCTATCCTCCTATTTAGTACGGCGCATATTCATCATCGATTGCCCGATTGATTGCGGCTATCGCATCACACGCCTGCTTGTAGGTTTCGTCTGAACTGTACTCGCACCGCACAGGCGATCTGAAGCCGTATTGCGTATCCAGCCACTCTTCTTCGTAGTCAATATCATCGCAGGTGTCCGTGTCCGGGTCTTTCTCGTCACGATCTGGCAGGCAGTAATCTTCTTCCGCATTGTTCCAGAACTTTGTGCAATATTCTCCGTTGAAAAGCCTGCATGATCCGCAAGTATGCGGTGATAACGCTTCTTGCGGCATTTCTTGGCATCTGTCCGGGTCACCGTTCCAGCAGACATCGATGATCCCCTCCGCTGGGTAACCCCAATCTTCCAAACTTGTCCGTTTCATTGATTAGCCCTCACTTTCTTACGCTGTTTTGAAAACCCAAATCACGAACAGAATATTCAGCGTATTAATCGCAGCTATTGCCGACTTCAACGATCAGATGTCCACCGAAGTGCCGGATGGAGTAGATCCCATAACCGCAACGCCATGCAGTGCCGATCTTTTCACCACCACGGTAGTCATTCGGATGGGAATCCAGGATCTCAGCCAGAACATCTCTGCGGTCATTCTCTTCACCGCAAGAAATAGCAGGTGCATTCAGAATCCGGCTCGTTTCTTCCACGGAAAGTCCGGTGATGAGATATGTGTCCATTCCGCAGCCTGAGTAGGATTTCTCAATGTGGAGTTTCTCAGCCATTTATTTGTACTCTCCCTTCAGATACTTGATTACTGTTTCCGGTGTCCTTGATCTCGTACAGAACCGGAACTTCACGCCATACTTTTCGGTCATAGTCCTCAGTGCTTTGGCGAATGCCGATGGATTGACCCTCGTCATGGGGTCTCCGATACGGTGAAATCTGTCGTTTGTTTTCCACCTCGGCACTTCCCACAACTCAACTCGTCCGAACGGTACTTCCTGTTCCACCAGGACAATCAGTTGGATGCCTTGCTCCATTGCCCGTATGCACTCGGCTCGGAATCTGCGGTGGTCATTGCTCATAACATCCTTGCAGAGTTCCATCAGTTAAAGATCCTGTTTGGTATCAACCGATATCTTGCCATCTGGAAAAGCATAGTCTCCGACATCGATTTTCTGCCGAACCATTTCGATTTCGTGCTTATGGCAGTAGTTCTCGATATTCCGGTGTTTTCCGGCTTGCTGACGGGTGTCACACAACAGGGTCATTTCATCACCACCTTTTAAATTGAAGAAGGGGCATGGCTTTGATCACCTTCGGTCCTGCTCTTATCGGACGGGGAAAAACGATTTGCAAAAAAAGCCATCCGTAGACAGGTGATCGTGGTCTGAAGGATTAAAAGAATCACTTGAGCTTATAGCTCGTTGCCATGCCCCGGATTTGTCTTAACCCCAGGGAACCTCGGTGTCCACCGCAGTGTAACCACCGACTTCAGCAGCAGAGCCGTTATCCTTGTCTCGCTGATCACGGTCTGGCATCAGCTTAACCTTTCCATCACGGACATCCTGGGCAACCTCCAACCGTCCGATTTCAACGGTCGTTCTGGTCTTGCCGTTGTAGTCGTAGATGCGATTGCGGACAGAGATGCCGACCGTCAGTTTCTTCAGCTTTTTCTCTTCCCAATCCCACTCATAACCGGAATTGCTCTGCTCGATACACCACATGGAATTTTCGAACTTCCGTTTGACCCAATTGTCCTCATCGGCATCCTCATCGGTCGGAACGGTAATCCGGAAGGATCCACGGTAGTTGGCATCACCGAAACGGGTTTTCTGCTCATCGAATACATCTTTATACCGATGGGCGTATTCGCCCTCAGTGATGTCCAGGATCAGTTCGATCACTGTGCGAGGGTTCTTTTCTGTGGGGTCGATCACGTTCACGTTCTCGATCCGTGCGACATATGCCCCGGCAGGAGGGAGTGTCAGAAAACTGCTCCGTTGCGCTTTAAAGTTTGAATAAGTCTGTTTCATTTCTTATAATTCCTCCGTTTTAACTGTATTGATAATCGTCAGCGGACAGTTCCTGCCGATGATCTCTCTAGAAAACAGGATTTCATTAGTTTGGGAACATTTATCCCGGTCGAGCGAATCATAATGGATCATCAGTGGACACCATTTACACTTCACTTCGTCTCCGGGAAATGCGATCTGAATGGTCGTTTCGGCGAAGGTGTAACTGTCTACGCCTTTATCCCACTTGCCCATCTGATCACCCCGGAACTTTGTCCATCGTCTCCGTGGTGGAGTTTGGCTTTTCCGCTTTCTTCACTGGTTTCGCTCCGATAGGGGCAAGTCCGTAGTATTCACGGATCGCAGTGTCAACCGCTTTCAAATCGTTGTCGATCTCCGGTGGGAACATGTCCATCGGACTCTTGGCGGTTGTCACACCGTCACTCTGAGTCACGAATGAGTGCCGTTTCCCGTCCGTCACGCAATGCAGGACGATGGAGAAAAGGCTTTCCAGGGTCAACTGAGAATCGATCATCTTTCCGGCGGTTTTTGCTTTCAGCTTGCTGCCGTCATCCGACCGTTCCTCATGCATCGTGAAGTAGACGATGGTGTCATCCGTAGTGAATCTGATCGCACTCTGAACCAGATCGTAGAAGTCTTTGGCAACTTGGGTGAACTTGTCGTAACCCTTGTCTCCGACCTTGTTAAACAGGAAGAATGTCATCGCAAGTCCGGCATCGTCCACTACATAGCAGTTCTTGTCGTTGCGTGCGATCAGTTCTGCGATGGCTCGGATATTGTCCGTGTTCAGAACAGGTAGCTTTTTCTTGAATGGCATCGGCTTTTCGGAAACATTGAAAATGCCAAGTTCGTTTGACTCAAAGTTCCGAAGAGAAGCGGACTTGCCAGATCCGCTTTCCCCATAGATCAGCACAACCTTACCCATTGAAAAGTCCTCCTTTGCCAATTCCCATCATGTCCAGGAGCGAAGATGCCATTCTACGGGGATCCTCATCTTCCATACGGAGTGCTTCACGATATCCCCTCGCAATGGCTGCTCCCTGCTCCAAATAGGGGCAACCAAGGATTGCCATGCCGATCATCGGAAGGTTCACACCGTTGACCGCAGTGTCTTCCGGCTCACCGTCCTTGAAACGGATAAGGATGAATCCGTCACATGCTTCGTCCTTGTTGTGTTCATACGGGAATTCCGGATTTTCGCTTTCGATGTGGATACGGTAACTCGTTTTACTCATTTTCTTTTCTCCCTTCATTCGCAGTGTAGATAACGGACAGGTAAAATTTCGCCTTGCTTGCCATCGCTTTGACACCCTCGTTGTAGGAATCCACCAGAGGATTATCGTTTGGGTTGTCAGAGATGCGGACGGTTTCTTCCCACTTGTCAATGTCGTTCAGAATCTGCTTCAGAATGTCCATTTGATTTTTCCTTTCTCGCATGTTAGAATAAGCGTGTCATACCATATCACCTTACCGGACGGTATCGCAGTGCCACCTACGATGCCGTCTTCTTTTTATATGCGGAGGATGATATCCGCACATCCGGTCCAGACTATCCATCACCGCACGGAACTGAAACTCCGTCTTGTTCTGAAGAACGTAGGTCTGAACAGACCCGTCATCCATCGTGACCTTCATCTCAATCGGATAGGGGCAGTAGGGTTCTCCCTTCGTACACAGGATGTCGAGCAACGGTTTTGCCATTTCTTTCACCTCCTTCTTGGCAGTTTCCGGATGGATCCTGTGCCGATGGACGATACCGGACTTTTCCTGCCGACCGCATGTGCAGCCATCCATTTGTCCAGGTTTTCCTCGGATACTCTGATCCTCTTCCGGACGGTTCCGCTGATGTACACCGGATGCATTTCAAGCATCATCGTCATGGCGGTTCTTCTCGCCACTCCGATCCGCTCAGACACCTGTGTCGGACTCAGCCAGATCGTCATTCAGATCACCTCGGCAAACCATAGGAGGATCACCATCATCGTCACGGAACCACAGAACAATGTCGCCAGATCCACACGCATCCGTTGCAGCTTCTCCTGTGCGATCCTGCGTTCCTTTGTCGTAGATTCCGAACGGGATGTCGGACACATCCGTGTCTTCCGGTACTGTTGTTGCTTTTGCAAGAGGGTCATCGTGAACCATCCATCCTTTCTTCTCATATTTCCACTGATCGAACTTGGTTGCATGGTATTCATCGATGTCAACCTTGCTGATGCACTTTTCTAGTTCAACTGATGCGAGGAAGATTCCATCGTCATCGTTGCCATACTTAGCGTTGTGGATATCGATTTCGAACTGAAACCCCTGTTCCAGGAGTCCGCATTCGTCCATAAACTTCCGCATCCTGTCGCAGAATTTCCGGCTGATTGTCATGATTTTCTGCATGTTTTCGTACTGTTGCTTGTCCATATAGACCTCCTTGCAAATTATTTGTTGCTATTTTCTGCAACATAGTTCGGAAAAAAAATAGTAACGAGTTCCTGCTCAGACAGGTCCAACGCATCGATGATCCTTCCGACCTCATCGCAGTTGAACGGAGTCTGTCCGAAAAGCTTGCGGTCGAAGGTAGAACGGACGAATCCGGCTTTACTGCACAGACTATCAACTGTCATGCCCTTCTCCACAATCTTTGCCCGTAGGAGATTCCCCTTCATTGTTGTCCTCCTTCCCGTTGCTTATTTGGTGCATTTTTCTGCAACAACTTAGTGGTATATTAGTTCATAATTCATCAAAAGTCAACTACTTTTCAAAAGTTTTTTTGCATTTTTGGGGAACAAATGATAAGATGTTGATGCACGGGGAGGTGTGCAAAAATGACAATAGGAGAACTTATCCGTCATCAACGGAAGAAGTTTGATCTGACTCTTGACGATGTCGGCAAGGCTTGCGGTGTTCCACGCAGCACCGTGTCGAGATGGGAGAACGGCAAGATCAAAAAGATCACATTGGACAAGCAGGAACAACTCTGCATCACACTACACATAGACCCGGCTATATTCTTCCGGAGGGAAGAGATTCTGACGAAAGAGGAAATGGAAATTGTCACCGCTTTCCGTGAAGCGGACAGTCGAGCAAGGGAAGATGCCTTGAAGATGTTGAAAGAACATAAAAAAAGTGGCGTGGCGGTAAAGGTCGGATAATCTATCTGAAGGAGAGAGAAAACATGACGGACAGGGAGATTTTCAAGAACAATCTGAATGAACTGATCCGCACATCCAGGGTAAAACAGGTGGACATAGCCAAATACGCAGAGGTTTCATATAAGACAGTCTCAGCCTGGGTGACCGGAAGAGGATATCCACGGGCAGATGCAATGGAAAAACTGTGCCGTTTCTTCGGCATTCGTCAATCTGCACTTACTGAGGAAAAGCACCCGGAAGAGTCGTTGGAAGACCGTCTGCTGAAACTGTTCCGGGCAATGTCTCCTGCCGGACAGGATAAACTGATTGATAGAGCAGAGGAACTGAAGGTGCTTTGTCCAAGGAGGAAGAAGCATGGCGAAACTGAAGGTTCAATCTGATGGAAGATGCCGTGCGTATTACAAAGGCAAGCGGTTCTCCGGAAAGACATCCGAAGAAGCGAGAGCAAAAAGAGATGCCTACAAATACGAAGTGGAACACGGCATTGAAAGACCGGATCCAATTCCGGTTGTCGATCTTGTGGAAACATGGCTCAAATTAAAGTCCGGAATTGAAAAGCGGACATATAATCAGTATGTCACCGTCCTTGAGAAACTGACGAACACCATCGGCAACAAACTTGTCTGTGCCGTGTCTCCTGCGGATATCAAAAGAGTCTGGAAAGAATACGATGGTCTTTCACAATCTTACATAAAAAAAGCCGTATTTTTGTATAAGTCATTCTTTCAGTATGCCATTGACAATAAATATTGCACAAATAATCCAATGTTGGCAGAGTCCGTAAAACCACACAAAGGTACAAAGGGGACCCATCGATGCCTTACAGAAACGGAAATCGAATTGGTCGAAACCGTTCCGCACAGATGCCAGAATGCAGCAATGATCATGATGAAAGCCGGACTTCGGAGAAGCGAAGTGCTTGCTCTGCGGAAGAAGGATATCCATGATGGTCGGATCTACGTTAACAAGTCGGTAAAATTCGTGAATAACCGCCCTGTAGTCGGTGATACGAAGAATGAGTCATCCGAAAGGTCAGTGCCGTTATTTGAGTCGTTAAAGCAGATAACAGATCGAGTTGAGGATTATATCCTGCCGGACAAGGATGGATCCATTTGCAGTGAAACCGCATTCGTCCGTGCGTGGGAGTCCTATATGTCAGACCTGTCTACCTATCTGAACGGTTGTCATAAGCGTTGGTATCATCTTACACGAGAATGGAAAGCAGAACATCCAGACGAGTATAAGAAGTATATTGCCTTGAAAGAGAAGGGAGAATCCGAAAAGGCAGAAGAATATCGGCTCAGAGGATGGACAGATGTCGATTTCCGTCCGCATGACCTCCGGCACACATTTGTCACCGCATGTAGGGACAAAGGCGTTGACATCCGGATTTGCATGGATTGGTGTGGGCACGGCAGCGAACGGATGATCCTGGAGATATACGACCACCCGTCCGCAAGAAGAGAGAAAAATGCCGTTGCTCTGATGGATGCTTAATTTTTTTGTGCAATTCCTGGGTTGTTTTTGGGTTGTTTTGGAGAGCATTATACGACCTTAAACTGCACTAAACTGCACTATGGAAGGATATAAAAAATCCCACAAACCCTTTGATTTCATTGGGTTTGAGGGAAGTGAGCCCGGCGGGATTCGAACCCACGACCTTTTGATTCGTAGTCAAAGTTCGTATCGGCTGAAACCCTTATGTGGCAACGCTTTCGGCGAATGGCACATCACGGTTGGGTTGTTTTTGGGTTGTGTCATTCGCCATCAATGGGAGGATCGAGTTCCTTGTAGTACTGTTTGGAACTGATGTGCAGTACGGCTCCCATAAATGTGTCGATCAGTGCCATCGTTCCTGCAATCTCGGCAGGGAATGGGAATCCCCATATCTTGGCTAAACCCACATAAAGCGCACCAAGTGCCGGGAGCCAGACGAGAGCAATTTCCTTGAGTACATCATAAACGGCATTTGACATTTTAAGCATATTACCTCTCCTTTCTTTCCAATGGCATGTGGACAATCTCGTTGTACAACTGCTTAACGGTATCATCTACCGCTTCTGCTGATTCACATAGTTCGCAATAACTGCGATAAACATCACCGATGGCATCTTTCCGGCTGAGAGAAATCTTCCCACCGTTTGCCACGCATCTGTCATATGTGTCAATGATCTGAATACGCAGGATGCCTTTCAAACCGTTCTCGATGGCTTGATTCTTTTTCTGCTCTTTCTTCAGTTTCTTGTTTAACCTGGCACATACGGCTGCAAGTCCGGCGGTGATTAATCCCATTACCCACTGAACCCAATATTTCACAATGAATTCGACCATAAAGCACTCCTCCCCATGCTCATTCAGCAGTTATTACACCGCCGTATTTATCCTCAAGTTCCTCTGCCTGTTCCTTTGAAAGACCTGTGATCTTGATGGAATAGATCTTCGTGGAAACAGGTTCGGAAGTGAGTGCTGCCCAGGTATTCCTTCCTACAATCCCGTCTTCCTTGAGTCCGTGGGACTTCTGGAATGCCTTTACGGCTTTCAGCGTTTCGTTCCCAAAGTCTCCGTCTGCTCCGAACTTTGGAAGTGAATATCCGTGTTCCATCAGCATGTGCTGAAGTTCTCTCACGGCATCTCCCGTGTCTCCCTTCTGGAGTTTGGGATGATCGTTTTTATCAGCATCGTTCACAGGTTCTTCCTCCTTTGGTTCGCTCGGCACTTCAAGAACGGGATAAACAAGTTTGTACTCTTCCTCCAGGAATCTCGGCACTGCCCAATGAGTCCATGTGCTTGTCCGTTTGTCGGAAACTTTCACAGTTCCGGAGCAATCGCATACCTGCCCACGGAATCCGAATCCGGTATGAGTCCACTTTGATCCGTTGTACTTAAACAGGCAGACGAGGATGTTCTCCGGAACACCATTCTTAACGGACCCCTTGAGATACCAATTCTTCTCAGTGCCCCACTGAGTGCTGACGATGTCTCCCCACAGGTCGAATCCGTACTGCATCAGACACCAATCGGTGAATCCTCGGCAATCCCAACAACGGGTTCTTTCCCCGTCCGGATACCACTGACATCCATTGCAGTTGCCGGAATCAAATCCCTTGCACTTTGTCTTGATCGTTGTCGCATGTGGGTTATATCCAAGCCGTTTTCTCCGCTCGGACGGGGTACATAACGCACCCCACGCACCAAGGACATATGGCTGACCAACACAGGCGGTTGCGGTGAGCCATATCCGTTCCGACATCATCATCGGATGACTCTTCAGTTCAACAATCAAACTGTCAACCTGTGCAGCAGTATTCACTGATCATCACCACCTATGATCACAAAGATCAGCATCGCACCGAACAAAGTACCGATGACAATACCAATAGCAAACGCTATTCCCAAGGAAATCCAGAACGGCACGATGATCACCTCCGTTCGAATTCATTTCGACTATAATATACTACACAACCAATTAAATTAGCAATAAGCAAAACAAATATCCATTTTAATTATAATTTTTCATTGATTTATATATATTGTTGTGTATAATATGAATAGAAAAAGAGTGTCAGTGTCTGGTACACACTAACACTCAACGGTGGAAGATGTGGGTTCGGCACATCCTCCTGGATTGATCATATCACATCCTTCCACCAGAAACAATATGGAGGGGTGTTTTTTATGTCGCTTGAAGCAAAAGTATCATTTGTCAAGGAATTGGAGCATTTGTTATCGTCATCAGTAACCGCAACGGACATGTCGGTTGTGTTATCTTCCGTTTCTGATGTTCTCCAACGGTATGACCTTACGTTGTCTGCGGAAGTCGGAGAATACAGCACGGACCTGTTTGACGCATGGTTAAATGCTCTTGCCGTGCAGAACAGGAGCGAAAAAACAATCGAGCGGTACAAGTACATCGTGAATCGTATGCTGACAGAAGTCAACGTGCCGATACGGAACATAACCGTGTACCATCTCCGCTCATGGATCGCAAAAGAAAAGTCCCGGGGAATAGCAGACAGTACTCTTGAAGGTCAAAGGCAGATATTCAGCAGTTTCTTCGGATGGTTATGGAGGGAAGGACTGATCGAATCGAATCCGGTCTTCAACCTCGGTTCAATCAAGGTCGCAAAGAAAGTCCGTGAAGCATACAAACCTGTCGATATCGAGAAATTAAAGGCAACGTGTGCTTCAAAACGCAATCTGGCAATCATTATGTTCCTTCTGTCAACGGGATGTAGAATAAGCGAGATCGTAGGTCTGAACCGTGATGACATCAATTTTGCAAACAACGAAGTCATCGTCCTTGGCAAAGGAAATAAAGAGCGGACAGTTTTCTTTGACGATGTGACATCAATGCATCTAAAGAAATACCTTGAGTCCAGGAAGGATGATTCTCTGCCATTGTTCATAGGGAAGCGTGGTGAACGGCTGCAACCCGGCGGTGTCCGTGTCATGTTAAAGACGCTTGCGAAACAGGCAGGTGTCGAGAACGTGCATCCGCATAAATTCCGCAGGACATTCGCAACCATGCTGATCGCACACGGTATGCCGATCCAAGAGGTTGCATCGATCCTCGGTCATGAGAAGTTGGACACCACAATGAAGTATATATCATTGGACAAGACCGCAGTTAAAAATTCGTATAAACGATATGCGTAAAATGGCAATAAAGTACCACCCGGCTTTGGTTCCGGGTGGTTTTTTGATGCATGTTTTTCTAACTTAAAGGTTTCATTAGCGAATTACCAAATCACAGAAGCAATATGTTCTGCAATCAGTTTTCTCCCTGTGACATTCGGATGCGTTCCATCCGTTGACGGGAAGTAGATGCTCCAATTCCATTTGTTCATTCCAATGTCGAAATAGTTGTCAATCACTGGAATCTGGTTCGCCTTGCACACGGTTCGTTCCGCTTCTGCGAAGTCCGTCAGCTTATGTTTGACATCACCGCCCGTCCATGTGGTGACTTCCTTCGTATTGGAATCTTCATCGAAAGCATACTGTTCCGTCAGCCAAACACGATAGATCGGAAGGCAAACGAAAATCCGAACATTCGGAAACGCCGTTAGGATCGTCTTGATTGAGTAATCCAATGCCCAATCTGTGAAATATTTGCTATCTCCACCAAGACCAAGACCACCGGCGAAGTCATTTGTTCCGTAGGAGATCGTGATGATGTCAACTTTGGAGAAGTCGATTGCTTTCAACCTCGCAAGAGTTGTTGCGAAGTTTGCCGGAATGTTATCCCCACTCAATGCTTCGTCCTGTGCCGTCCAAACGCCCGTTGCGACCGCATCGGCAAGTTTGTACATGGAGAACGCATCGAATTGGCTTGCGGTATGTGCTCCCATTCTGCAACCGCCGAACGCACAATTAAGCACCGTTGCCCCTGTTTTCTGTGCGAGATATGTTGAAATATCCTCTCCCGTTACCTGTCCGTTGTCAAAGATCGAATCTCCGAAGTTGACAATCTTCTTGCCGATCCATTCCTGTGTTCCGTACACAAGGCGAGGGAAATAAACGTTTTTCTCGTTTTCGAGTTGTGTCAGGCGGTGCATCACGCTGACCCTGTTGCTATGGTTCATTGAGCAGTTGAAAGCAACAAATGTTTTTCCGTCCGGTATCGTTATGTCAGCACCGGAAGAAGTTGTCAACGTGCCAACGCTGACCTGTGTTCCGTCATTCTTTGCATTGGAATAATACATCGCAACAACGGCACAAATGCCGTTAACATATAGGCGGTATTTTAATCCCGGTCTTACGGGGATGAAGTCGGAACAGATATAATTTGTAGTGTACTGCGAACTTGAAGTGTTCCCATCCGTTCCTCTGAACTTGCCGGATTCCCATTCCGTTTCATCGACAACGTTTGTCTGATCTTCAAAGTTCGGATCATCAACGAACTCCACAAAGTCAATCTTTTCTTCGACAATATCTGCAAGGGTTTCCATACCCTGTTCAACATCTGCGACATCTTTGGCAAGTTCTTCAATCTCGCTCTGTGTTACGGTCTGAAAAGTCAGTTTCGACAGGAAGGTGTTGATGTCTGCGACCTCGGATTCATCATCTGTTTCTCTCGCAATGATGATTTTGAAATTCGTTCCGGCGGTAATTACCTTATGCCCTGTCAGCCAGCCGGAACCAACGCTGAACGAACCGTCAACAAAAACGTGGAAAGCAAACCGGAAACCGTTTGCAACAATTACATCAATATCACGGTCAAAAACCATGATTGTGTTTGTGGTAACACGGTACTTTACGTTCGTGTAAACAACGCCATTCGCAAGGTTTCCGTTCACGAATTGTCCATAATTGCCGAAGGTTTCTTTGCCACCGTTTCCATACGCTATTGCACTCTTTAAGTTAGGAACGGCATCTGTCTTTTCCTTCAGATCAGCATCAAGTTTTGCTCTGGTAATCGCACCGTCCTCAACCGTGGTTGTAGCTTCTGGATGATTGTCCAACCATGCGTTAACAGCATCTGCTGTCTGTTCATCCGTTGGCAGACCTTGATCCACCCATTGCGTTGTCCCGTCACCATTTGTGCGGAGAAGCTGTCCAGATGTGCCGGATTCGCTTGGTTTCCAATCTTCAATGGCATCAAGCCTATCCCGGTCCGATTTTACCGCAGCATCAACAATTTCAAAGTTCCCATTGATCACGCTTCGTGTGATATTTTCTGTTCCTGTCGGCAATGTCATATTGAGATTGTTTGTTTTGGTTGACATTATTCCTCACCTCCATCGATAGCTGCTTGCTGATCCGCATCATATTCCCCATTCGGAAGTTTTTTGATCTCAATGATGTAATATTGGTACATGCTCTCTCACTCCTTGTTATTTATACTGCGGTTCCCGTGAATTTATACCAACTGCCCCATGATGTGCCCATCCATGCCAGACGAACATAAATCTCGTTTTCCTTTATGATCATCTGATGGATATCGTTTGACACGCCGTCCGGTGCTTTTGAAACAATCACCTCACAATACGAATCGTTTGCCAACGAGGACGGCTTGTTTGCAACGCTTGAACTGAATGTCATCCAATAGTGTCCAGGCGTTGTAAGGTCATTCATGTCAGTTGCAGTTGTTGTTTGCCCAACAGAACCACCTTCGAACAATCCACGGAACACCAAGGTCTTTGCGGAGTTTCCTGCTTTCTGAGCATACATATGATTAGCATCAGTAAGCAGTTGGAACCTTGTCTGCATATCGTGTTCAGATGGCACAAGAGTCAATCGACCATAGCCGTTCGACATCGTATACCCACATATGTAATTTATGAAAGCTCTTGACCATGAATGATATGCATCGCCAAGCATTGGAGTACCATACATCGGAATAATAGCAGGGGAAAGCGTATCATATTCAGAACTCTCATATCCACCGCCAAAGACAATCCTGTGCAGCCTTTGGGTGGTTGTTCCACCAGATGTTGCTTCTTCTGTTACGGAGAGTCCTATTTCATTGAACTTGATGTAGTCCGCTCCGGATGTCGCACCATATTCATGGAATGTTAGTGCGGTTTTCGCAGTATGAGTCCATCCGTCACGGATCCCCTCACCAATCCAGAATTTATAGTCATAACCACTGTCGTTGTTTGTTTTGAGATTGATACCGTTTTTATCATATGTCCAGGTATAATTGGAAGAAGCTTGGAGGATGATATACTTATCACCTTCAATGGTCACACCTTCATCATTTATTTCAATTCCGCTTTTCCGGTCATAATACTGATTGCGGACAAACATCTTCAGAGAATTGGCATTCATAACGGTCTGCTTGTTCGCATTCGTTCCATATGTGCTTCTCGGAATCTGTCCGGTTGTCTCATAGATGTCTGTAATGCCACCGTTCCAACGCATGGTCTTTACAAAGATCGGAACCGTCAGCGTAGTACCATTGATATCAGCCGTAATGATATCCCCTGCTTCAACCGCAGGATCACCGATGCATTCCATCGAGAATGGCAGATAACCGCCAAATGCGGAAAGTCTGCCAAACAACGGCTTTACATAATCCTCCACATCACTTGCTGAAGAAATAACAATGAATGGATTATCAACAATGGCATATACATTCCCACCAAGTGCAGCAGGATAATTGATATCAAAGTCCGTATCAACCTGTTTGATTAGCAACTGATCCACTGCATACGCTTCATGATATCCGGCAGCATCATTCCATGTCATGGATTCCTGCTTTTCAAGTGTTAGTTGGTCGAACTGGTCCCATGTCAATCCTGGGTTCAGATCGGCAGATTCCACACGGAATTCTTCGTTGCCTGTAATTGCATGACTATTATTGCCAAACCATTTAAGGGAACACCATCCATTATATTCAATTACCGCATAAGAACATGTCTCTTCCGCAATCCATCCAAGAATGTCACGGCAAGTATATCCTTTCATATCGACAGGGGATTCTGCGAATGACCTGTTGAACGGGACAGATGGCACTGTATATGTCATTGTGAGTCCTACATAGTTGCAAAGAGCGATATAAATCTGTTTAATTGTCTTTGGGAATGTAAGCGAATTCCAGAACTCATCCGCAATAGCATCAAACCGCTTCATCCGGTCATATGCAGTGAAGTCGATATACCTTGCGGTTGTCACGTTCTTCGGCTTTTCTCCGGTGAAGTATCCGATATCGCATGTGTATTCAACTGAGGAAATCTCCATCCACATCTGGAGAAGGAATTCTCCCGTCCAACTGAGTCCGTCAAGACGGTCACTGTTCAGAATTCGAACATTAATCTGCTTGCAAACCGTTTTGCCGAAAACAAGGTCGGTGTCTCCGTTGAAAATATCGTTGACAACAAGACCGGAATCAAGGCTGATGTCCCGGTCTTCAAGCGTGATATTCTGTCCCGTAAAGATCATGCGGACATGAACGGGTGTTCCTGCTTTGATTGCATCCCAAACGGTTGCATTCTGAGATGCCGTTAATCCGCTTTTTCGCCATATTCTCAAAGGATCTCACCGCCTTAATACTCGATAAACGCCACACGGGTTTCTTTGTAGGTGATGATGTTGTGGACATTGTCGATGTGGTCGATTTCAAACTTGATATCCGGCATATACACATCGGCAACCTTGTAGGTGTTGGTTTCCATGTCGTAGTACTCAATGCTCAGTTTTCGCTCGGCAACGCTTGTCCACGCATTCCGGAACAGTGTCATCATGGCATCCATGTCCATGTTAGTCATGTACGGGGTCGTGAATTCGATCTTTGATGCAGTATGAGCAACCGTGTTCCGGTGGAGAAGTCCGGTCACATCACGCTTCGCTTCAGTTTCCATCCGCTGATTCGGCGTGATGTTGTACCCATCGATCTTGATATACTTCATCGGCAGGATCGTTCCGGATGCTCCTCCGACCTTCACCAGATATCCGTTGTACGCCATTCTCGTCACCTACTTCCTGTCATTCCGTTGTACATGTCGAGACTCTGCCGAACCGTCCGTCCGAACGAAGCGGATGCTCCAAGGTTCACGTTCATTTCCTTCTCCAGGATGCCACGGAGCAGTTCGTTCTGCTGACGAAGCAGTGCGTTCTGGCTTTCGTTCGCTTCGGCAACACCTCTCTGGATGCCATCGATGATCTGTCCCTGGTTTGCAACAGATGTTTTACCGTTGATGGATCCGACAAGCTCCGCTCCTGCTTCATTCGCAATGAACAGGTCACCATTCGGAATACCATACGCACCGTCCGCTTTAAACAGACCGTTAATCCAATTCTGAACGATCCCACCATTGCCAAGGATTGTTTGACCATTCCATGTCAATCCACCGTCTCCGGCAAAAAGGCTTGACTCAAGCTTAAAACCAAGACCCGTTTCCTTTGGAGTAGTTGTAAATCCGGCAGCAGCCGTTGCTCCTTTCGAAACGGCATCAGCGACATCTGAAATTTTGTTCTTCGTTCCACCATTAGGGGTTTTATTAACTACAACATTAATAACCTTAGTCAGCGTTTGATTTGCCCATGCATCAATAGCATCTGCAATTGACCAGAAGTTTACAAAAGACCTGTTGTCAAATCCAACATTGATTATTTTATAGGCTTGCTCTCTCACCCAAGAACTAATCACTTGCATTCCTGCATTGTAATCACGAGCTTGCCACAAAGTGTAGATTTGCTTATAGGCAGGGGTGTTCACCCACGAATTAATCGTGTTTGCGTTTTTAAAGAAATTCGAATACGAATTGCCATCGAATACAACTTTCACCGTCTTTGTGTCATCTTTTTTGAGCCAATTCGACAGTGTTTTTGCGAACGCATCGTATGTGCTTGTGAGCATGTTGACTACGACCTTCTTGACACCACTGGCATTGAGCCAGGAAGCAAGGATCCCTTTGAAGATGTCAAACAGGGAGGTCGTTACTATGACAGTTACTCTCTTTACGGAGTTTTCTTTTGTCCACGCATCAATATCTTTCTTCGCTGCCTGGTACTGATACTGATTAACGCTGATGTTGACATGCTTGTATGAAAGTCCTGCTGCCCAATTTGTTATTGCTTTCTTGATGTTTTGGAAGTCTGTGTCGTTAAATACCGTTCCGATTTGTTTTTTGGCAATTTGTCTCGTCCAGGCATCAATAGTTGTCTTTGTGAACCTAAACCCAACATCATCTACTTTTATAGATATACGATGCGTGTCAACAGATTTCGCCCATTCTTCGACCTCTTTCTTGAAGTCATCAAACGCTTTTCGGTCAACCTTGATCTTCATGGTTGCTCCGGCAAGTTTTGTCAGAAGCGTTGTAACGGCATTCATGAGAAGTTGTGCCCCACCGATTGCGGTAAGTGCAGCTGCGATACCTTTTACGGCAGGAAGAGCAGCATTTGCAGCTGCCGCCAGTGCAGCCATCTCAGCAGTAGCCTTTGCGTAATCCGGAGCAACGGGGAGTGGCGTATACGGCGGTTCAATTGGAAATGCTTTATAGTCTGGCTGTGTTGGGAAAGGCTTGTATTCCGGCTGAGTTGGGAACGGTTTATAATCCGGTTGAGTTGGGAAATTCTTATATCCATCCGGAATGTCCGGGAAATCCGGAGTGTCTTTCCGGAACAGGTATTTGAAAAAGTTAAGAAGGTTAGTTGCACCGCCACCTGTGAACAGGTCAACAATCTTCTTCAACCCGTTTAAAATCGCAGGAAGAACAACCGCTCCCAACGTTCCTGCCAGAAGTGCTTCAATGAGAGGTTTCCACTCGACCATCCAATCCGGTATAGGTGATTCTTTGAACAGACCGCCGAATCCACCGCCACCGCCACCACCACCGCCACCTTCCTGGGCAATGATGTTGAATTCGTCAAAGTCGGCAAGCAGTTCTTTCATTGCTCCACCGCCACCGCCTGTTGCCTTTGCAAACGCATTCATTCCATCTGTTGCTTCGCTGAATGTGGATCCACCACCAAGCAACGAGAACAGTGCAGACAGTGCAGACAATGCAGAATTCACAAGCGAAATAATCGCACTAAGAATCGGTGCAACGGATGCAAGAAGGGAACCAATGGCTGCACCCAACTGATTTCCTGCCTTTGTCGCACCAACACCAAGCTTATCAACCGCAGATGCGAACTGACCATTAATCGATTTTGAATACTGATAATAATTCTCAAGCCCCTGTTTTGCCACCTTCATCAACGCACGGATAGCAGTGCGAATCAGCATGGTCTTTGCAATCCGTCCGATCTGTTTCCAGAGACTTGTAGATGCATGACTTGCCTGTCGGATAGAAGATGTAGTTCTTCCGACCTCCTTATTTGCCTTTGCGAGTTCGTTTGTTCCCTTAGCTGCTTTGTCTGTTGCCTTTACAGTTGTATCAACTGCTTTAGCATAATCAGCCATTGCCTTTGCTTTATCTTTTGTATTGTTTGCAGGAAGTATCTGCTTTGCTACTTCTTCTGCCCCTTTGGTCTGTAGAATAGGGAGATAACCATATCTTGAAATCATCTCCGCATTGTGCCGTTCCTTGGAAAATTCCTTCATGGCAGTTGTTGTCTGTTTTATGCCCTTGGATGTAGCAGGAGATGACAACGCAGACAACGCACTTTTTGTGCCGTTTCCTGTCATTGCGGAACTGTGTACATCTTTCAACGCAGCGGAGAATGCTCTTACACTTCCGACCTGTTCGTCTAATTTTGCGCCCAAAGCAGAAAGGGAGCCAATCAGTTGGTTAATCCCTTGCGATGCGCTTGCAGCACTGCCATTAATCTCAATCGTTAATGTTTCAAGGTTTGCCATACTGATCAACTCCCTGTCTGCTTATTCCACATTGCTTTCCATTGTTGCAATGTGTCGATTAGTTTCTGCCGTTCTGCCCGTATCTCTTGCTCTTTCTCTGCTTCGCTCTTCGGAAAGATGTCGAACGGCTTTTCTACATACTTGATCTTCTTATCATTGAATGCGTTATTCAACGCTACGGATAAAGCAGACAACTGATACATCCCGTTTATCCACATTTCCTCATTCTTTTCTCTTCGTTTGAGGTTGTGCATCTCTTTGTATGCTTTTGCCATCCAAGGATCACCATGCCAGAACTGATCATAGGTCATCCCGTATAGCATGTAATATGGACAAACGAGATCGAAATATTCACTAAAGGACATCCTTTGTGACGGCAGATTGTCCTCTGTTAAAGAATTTCCACCGTCACTTCCGGGTTTTTTGTTTCTTCATTCCCCAGGGAATCATAGGTCTGATACCAGAGCAGAATGAGTCTCTCTGCGAGTTCCTTGCTCAGACCGCCGATTTCACGCAGGATCTCTTCAGCCTGGTTCAGTGCGATCCTCTGATGATGCATCCGGAATGCGTACCAGAAGAACTCCGGAACCTTGGTCATGGAGTAGTCATCCACATCCTGGATCTTGAATCCTCTTCCTTCCGCAAACTTCACCGTGTCACGGTCAAAATCAAGGGTGTATTCCCATCCCTTTGCCGTATTGCGGATAACAACAGGTTTTACTCTTTCAATCTTCTGTGCTTCATTCGCCATGATTCTTTACCTCCCGTATAGGTTGTTTTGTATATGTTAAGGGGAGTAATCCTGTTGATACGGGCAACCGGAAATGGAACACCCACTGTCCTCCCTCTTAACAACAGGTGATTAAGTGGTATGCTTCGCTGCAAATCCCACAATCTGGTTGGGGATAATGTGGAGTTGTGCATCCATTACCGCATCGACACCGATGTCGGCAAGACCCTGCTGAGTCGGAATCCCGGCAAACCAGAAGGAATCGAAATTGGGGATCTCGATCTCAAACCATGTTGCCTTGCCGGATGCCCACGCAGTACTAGCTGCCGATACCAGGCTCGTCCATACCGTCTTCAGAGAAGCGGTAAGGTTCGCAGTGATGGTCTTGTCACCGCCCAGGGTCTGCACACCGGGAACAAAACGTTCCGTGGGATCGACCAGGTTCGTGACAGGCAGCATGTTGGGGGTCAGATCAAAACCGGGGATGCTCTTGATATCCGGAATGTTCGTCACACCGGAAGTGGGACGGGATCCGGCAGTGGTTTCGATCACATAGTTGAGCTTTACACCGATAGTGGAGAACTCAAGTGCCATGTCATTCACTCTCCTTGTTAGGATTTTTCTTTACGGGTTTGGGTTCTTTTTTGTCGGCAGGAAGTCCGGCGTGGCATTTCTCGCAGTTTTTATTCTGCTCGTCCTGCTCATGACCACAGTAAGGGCATTTCTTCATCTCTGTTACCTCCGATACATCTGGTACACCATGTTGCCATTGATCTCAACGGGTTTACCGACCACCACTTCCCACCGACCGTACTGACGGAATATGGTTCGCTTGATGTTCAGCGGTTGGTTCTTCCGGATTCTGCGGAATTTCAATCCTTGCAGTGCGGTATCCACAATCTCAAGGATTGCCTTTCCTTCCGACTTTGCCGTTCCTGCATCGTTGGTGTACACGGAAACCTCATACTCAATCCGTGAATGGTTCTCAGCGCAATCGTCCGTCATCGTCCTGCGTAGAGGAGAATTGTTTATCTCCTGGATTACAACGCATGGGAAAGTGGCATTTTTCTCATCGAAACCCGTTGTCACTTCAGCACTTGGGTATTCACTTCTCACGGCATTGAAGATGGTGTCTACCACCTTGCTCTCTATGTCGATCATAAGATGATTGCCCCCCTTGCGACTTCGGTACTGTTTTCGATGATATAGTTCTTTGCATCAAGCAAGCCATGTCTCGCAGGAACCTCTGTAAAATATCTTCCGGCGAAGTGCCATGATCCAAAGCGGTAGTATTCTCCGGAACCCACCAACTCGGAATATGACCCTTCGTAAACGGGAGTGCCAGGGGAGTTCTCAAACATTACAGGCATTGTTGCTTGTCCTGCACCGAACTCTGCAATTACATTGTTATCCCCCGTGCTTATGATTACACCATAATTGCCCGTTGAATAACCTGTTGCAGATGCCATCCCACCATACGCTGATTGTGCGACCTCTCCACCTTCCGTTGCGAGGATGCTGATTGTTTCCTCCAATCCGGTTTCAAGGTTCATCGCAATCTCATTGAGCCGTCTGATTGCATCGTTGATGGAAACAGTGGACAGTGAAACTTTGATGTTGATCACGCCACATCCACTTCCTTTAGGTAGTAGATGATGTGGTTCAGACTTACTGCCCTACGGACAACCTCGAAGTTATGCGGAGTGCCGTTTGTCGGTTCAATGCCGAACCAGATCCGGCTTTCTTCCGCAATGGGGCAGTTCATGTCGTATGTTACCGCCCTGTGGGTATATCCGGTGACGATGCCATACGGCTCGACCTCGGCAATACCCTGCGACCCAAGGTTGTTCGCACCGGAGGAGATTGCCATGCTCATCCTGTCGTGAACAGGTTCGCCATAGGTTGCGATCTTCTCTCCGGTCTTGTAACCATTGGAATCTGTCGCATATTCCCACGACAGAGGGTTGGCGTACCAGATGTCCTTACGATTTCTCGCCAGAGTATGCATCTCATCCACCCACCCTTGCATACGGTGTCAGTTTCTCAAGCAGATCGGCATCGTCAACCGATCCGTACTGCCTGTTGACACCGTTTTCCTCATGGTTGATTTCACCCTGTCCACCTCTGCGGAGGAAGTATCGTGCTGCCAATTCACACTGAATCGTATCGTAACGTGCCGGAATGTCCTCAACGGTCTTATCCGGGTGGAGAGGGTATAGTCTCTCCAACATCGCAGAGTGGGCAGAATCGAGGTAAACCGCTACGACTTCGTCCGTAGCAACAGGATCATTTTCTACAAGGACTTTCACCTTGTTGATCTTCTCGGCATCTGTCATAGCGGTTCCCTCCATTCGTTACTTGTTTGCTTTCCGTCTCCCCCCCGTCTTGGGAGATGGGACGGTTTCGTATTCGTTGGACTCTTCTTCAGCAGGTTCCTTGGCAGGGGCAGAACTCTTCTCCCCCTTCTTCGCTTTTTCCTGCTGAAGCATCAGCCAGGTGTGATGCATAAGCATACCCATATTATGCTTACCTCCCTGTATTAGGTCAGCGCAAGTTTGATCGCCTTGCTTGCGTTGTACAGGTACGCAGCGTAGTGCTTGGTGATGGTGTACACGTTCACCCGGCGCAGGATGTCACGGTCGCTCTCGACCAGGGAATCACGCTTCAGCACCAGGGCAAGCGCACCGGGTTTGACGATGTACGCAGCACTCGCAGAAGCAAGGCGGTTGCTCACCATGATGTCGCAGCCGAACACCTGTCCGACCGCACCCCGGACGAGCGCACCCGCAGCGAATTCAGAAGCAGGTGCCCAATCCTTGGTGTTCCGGATCTTGGTGTACAGTGCCGGGGGAACGACCAGAGCTTTCTGACCATCGATGTCTTCTCCGAACTTCTCCAGAGAGTTGCTGATGTCCAGAACGGTGGACACGCTTGCCTGGGTCATGGTGGAGTCGATGGATGCCAGAACCGCCAGGAAGTCGATGTCGATCTTGTCGGACATGGCTTTCAGCAGCTGATTGCCGATCTCATCAACCGGATTGCCGAACGCACTCAGCATGGCGGTATCGGTGATCTCAACGCCCCGTCCGACTTCTTTCACCTGTACGGACACCATAGAAGCGTTGTTCAGAGAGACGGTGCTGATGGCACTTCCTTCGGTCAGATCCGAAGCTGCTCCGATGTAGGCATACGCAGGATAGGAAAGCGTGTCGCCGGGTCTGCCCTGGAGTGTGGTATCAACCATAGCCAGTGGAGCGAAAACGATGTTGTTGATCAGTTTCTGATCGACATAATCGGCGATAACCTGGGGATTGATAAGGTTCGCCAGTTTCGTGGTTTCACCCATTGTGAAAACCTCCTTTGTTGTTTATGATCGTGTATATTCCTGGTACAGGTCCGGATGTTCCGTAAAGAACTTATTCCGGTCCGAAAGACCCATCGCATTGAACTGTTCCCTTGTCACCGTCTTGGGCGTGTCTCCACCGGGCAGTGTGGGATTGTTCATCATGGCATTCTCAGCCATCTGCTTGTCATGGGTCGCAATAAACTTGCGAATACCATCGAATACCTTGGCAGTTTCGCCTTTGTTCATTGCTTCAGCGGTTTCCTGTGAAAGCGCATCATCAAATCCCAGGGAGACGAACTGCGCTTTGAAGTTTGCGATGTTTCGCTCGTTGCGGAGGGTTTCGAGTTCGAGATCCCTGGCAGCTTCTCTCTCGGACCGTTCCTTCTCCGCTTTCTCTGCCTCCGTCATCTTTGCTTTCAGTGCTTCGTCCGCTTCTTTGAACTGTTTCTTCCAGGAAGAAGCATCCGCAGATGCGTTCGTGACCGATTGCTTCAGTTTTGCGATCTCCGCTTCGAGTTCTTTCACCCGTGCGGTATCACCGGAGGTAGTGTCGTTCTTAATGGCATTCTCTGCCACCTGTTTGGTTTCAACGGTGTTCCCAAGTTCATTAGCCATAATTCATTTCTCCTTTGCTTTGCAAAATTTATATCCCGTCTTCCTTGACGGCTTGCGAATTATTTAAAGTCACTTCTCTGCGACTATGTAAAAGGCGTAAGCCTTAAACATCAATTTCCTCTTCCGGAATCGGTCGGACATCTTTCATAATGTGTTCCAACCACTGTGAAAGTGTTTCCCCCTCCATCAGCATGTCTCCGGTCATCAGATTCCGTGCCCTCGCAATGGATGCGAGTTCTGCGGTAATCTTGATGGGGCACTTGGCGTAGTATCCGGCGTACCGTTTGAGGTAAGCGCAGAACCATCTCTCTGCCCGTTCCACCTTCGCCTTGTTCCGCTGCACTCTCCATGAGTGCTTCTGGAAGTCGTAGTAGGAATCGGCAACCGTCTTCGCCACGGTCTTCATCAGTTCATCGACCCGTTCCCGTTTGATGAACTCTTCCGTCAGTGCCATCCTCTGTCGCATCAGATGCGAGTAAGTGTCGAGGATGAAGTCTTCCGACTTGTCCTTCCGGACCACACTGTTCCCGTTCCACGCCCACAGGTAGATCGGAGTCTGGATCCTCTGTTCTGTCTCTCGCCCGTAGGTGTAAGCCAGAACATTGAAGAACCCGTCCTCATGGATCGTAAGCTTGGGATTGAACCGGATGTTTTCCTTCAGCAGGAACTCCCGTCTCATCACCTTGCCGTGGATGAATACCGCATCGTCATCATGCGACACGAGGTGCATCACACCGTCTTTGTCCTGCGTTTCCTCGGTGAACGTTGACCGGATCAGATTGCACTTCTCTTCCTGCATAGCGCAGAAGATCAGATGCAGTGAGAACAGGGACGATAAACTGTCATCGAAGTCGCAGAACATCACCCAATCAGCTTCAGAAACATCGAGTCCGGCATTCCTTGCTGCGGAGACACCTCCATGCGGAATGCTTAACTGATGGATTTCGTAAGGATAACCCTCGAAGCACTCCGCAGGAAGTTCGTTCTCCTCCCCGTCATTGACGAGGATGACACCCACATCCTCAAACCGAATGTCCCTTTGTAAGGCAAGCATGTCGAAAAACTTCTTGCCAAGACCCCACGGTTCTTTGTAGTGGGTGACAATCAAATCGAGACTGCCCGTATTAATCTCTCCTCTCTTGTCTTATTCCCTCACAAGGGATACGGCACACCTACAATTACAATCTAGCTCCGGTACTCCGAAACCGCCGGGGAACATTGCTGATTCACCGGAGTAGGTGTAGAACAGGTCATCCATGCCAACCGTCATTCCTTCCATGTAGGCATGTGCATCACGGACTTTATCGTCCATCCGTGTGTTCCACCTCTTCTTGAGTCCGCTGATTCCGCTTGCTTTCCCGGCATCGTATACTGCCGTGTTGTAGTCCCTGTGAGACTCAGTGTCGATTATGCGGAGAATTCCGTCCTGAGAACCTTCGGCAAGCTGCCGTTCGATTCTGTCCCGGAATGTCTCTCCATCGATGTCAAGGTTCACTGCTTTATCATCAAGTCCGTCCTTGAAAGGGACGATCCCAACGATCTCTTCGGCATCCTTCCACCCGTAGGCGTATACCAGGCAGAGGACGAACTCCATGTAGTCGCACCACCGTCTGACGGCTTTCCGGTCTTTCTGCTGATAGGATCTCAGCAGTTCCGGAACGGACTCTCGCAGGAGGTTCAGTTCATCCCACTCGAAGATGGCACTGCTCATTCATCAACGACCACCGTTCTCGGCTGATTCTGCTGCGGATTCTGCTCTCCGTGTTCGTTGAACCATGCCATGCCCATCTGATACGCTTCTTCGGTGTCCGTAAACAGACCGGATGCTTCGTAGGCTTTCTGCGGATGCACCTTGTCGTTGTTCAGCATGGTGATCAGTGTCTGAGACTTCGACAGGATGTCTTCGTAGTTCCGTCTGGTGAACTTCACTTCGATGTCCATCGGATCGAAACCGTATTCGCCGTTCTTCATCGTTCCGCAGATCACGCTGACAACCTGGAGCATCTCCATCTCCGGCAGTTCAAACTCCGCTTCAAAGTCCTGCGCTCTTGTTTCCGCTCCCTGCCAACCGTTTTTCAGAACGATGGCTCCGTTATTGGAGGAATCTGAAGTCCCGGCAGAACTCTGGCTCGGCATACCAACGATCTGAAGCACACTGTTGTACAGGTCGTCCTTCAGAGTCTGGTTCTGTTGCTGATTCAGTTCCTCGGCAATCACCTTGATATCAGCCTTGGCATCACCTGTAGTCTTCAGCAGGATCATTCCGGCTGCACGGATGGTGTCGGCGGTAGTCCCTTCGTCCACCTGGCAGTTGTACAGGACAAGCAGACTCTGGACGAACTGTTCAACCGCTTCTTTTCTCGCACAATCGAAATCGTTGATCGCATCGAGCATGGACAAGACGATCTCAAAGCACCCAAGCCTTGCACTGTTCGCCGGATATTCGATGATCGGAATCATTCCGAAGCGGTTAACCGCCTGTTTCGTGATCGTTCCACTCTGCGTTCCGTTGATCGTGTAGACCGAATCGTCCGTGTATACGGTGAACGTTACGTTCTCATTCTCATCGACCACATAGTTCACTCCGGCAAGCACTGCCTGTGAGTAGTCGTTCCTGCGGATGACGAAGGTGTTCCGGGGATCCAGGGTATACATGGCAAACGGGACTTTCTTCTGCTTGTTCCTTTCCTGCACCACATAGCGGTAACCGACACCGCAGATCATCTGCCACTCAACGAGTTTCTTGTCGGCGGTTTTCTTTCCGACCATCCGCATCGCATCGTTCAGACGGGCAACGGACCTGGAAACATCGTCTCCTTCACGGGCAGCTATGTACTTGATCGGCTTACCGACCATGAACCCCGTCTTGAATGTCACGATCTCATTTGCCCTGTTCTCGCAGATATGGGCAGTGAGTTCATCTCGCAGTTCCCGTGTCCGGTAAAGGCTCGGTTGCTTGCCCTTGTAGTAGTTCCACAGGTAATCGATGTCAGAGCGGTTATTCAGATGGGTCGTGTACGCCTGTTCGACAATCTTGACCACGTTGTCAGCGGTAATCCGTTTAGCGGAAGTGAGGATCATCGTCCGACCAAACATCGTTTTCGAAGCGTAAATTGCCCGTGCCATCTGCTGCCGTTGCTCCTCAGAGTTCTGGTACTGCTGATGGTTCTCGTTCACTTCGCCCACGTTCTCACCTCCGTTAACAGAAAACGCACTCTCACGATCTCTCGCAAAAGTGCGTTGCTCATATCTGACAATACATATGGTTTCACTCGGATTATAAACAGTGAAAAAACAAATGTCAATAGATTCAGCCTATAATTTGTCTAAACATAATAGACAAAGAGATCAGAATATACGCCGTACAATCTGAACCTTGCTCCCTGCGAAGCTCTGGACATACTGCGACAACTGTGCCATCGCATCCGGACCGTCATCGTGTTTGTTCTTTCCTGCCAGAGAATAGGTGTGCAGACTCTGCTTGAATCTCCGGTATTCACGGTGTTCGTCCCCGTGCAGGACGGAATCGTCCTTGAAGATGCAGTGTTCCTTCACCCAGGGTGCTTCGACCATGATCTTGGTTTCCTTGTTCTGCTGAGTCCACTTGGTTTCGATTCTTGTACGGCAACCCCGTTCCTTGATCTTTTCCTGCACTACAGATGCCAACTTACCACCTGCGACATTCGATTCAAACCTTGACAGGTGCGGATTCCACTTGACGAGCTTCTCGATGATGTTCGTTTCGACAATGTCCGGTGCATAGTCTTCGTACAGGACATCCTCGATGTAGAACTTGTTGCCATATTGAAACGCAATCGGCATACAACAGAAGTCACTGCCCGTTGTTTTCGTGTCGCATACGGAAAGAATCGCATCCGGATCACCTTCCGGCAATTCAAAGTACGATTGCAGTGATCCGACAGGGTATAGCAAACCCTCTCGCTCAATAGGTGAATTGTCGTACAGTGCCCTCCATGATGCAGGATCCATTATTTCCCTTTGCTCACGGTAAAACTGTGTTGAAAAGCCAAGACCATACGGGTAGTCAAAATTGGATTCGTCATTCTCGTCAAGTGCCGGACAGACGATGAACTCAGCCGTAGGATCGTCACCATAGATTTCCTCAAGCCGTCCGATCACATCATGCACGGACCAACGGGTCGCAATATGCAGTTCAACGCAATCACCGATCTTCCGCTGCCGATAGTCCGTAGTGTACTGACTCCAGATTTTGTCAAGCTGATCACGGTTCAGTGCCGTTTCGATACTGTCGATAAGGTCATCGCAGTACAGAAGGTTGGCAGCACGGACACGACCTGCGTTTCCTGCTCCGATAGATGCCATTTCAAACGTGCTGAACCGCTTGCGAGTGCCCAGGTCCATCATCAGATCCTTGGCATTCGTTCCGACCAGATGCACATTGGGGAACACTTTCTGCCACAGATACTCTGATCGTTTCCCTACGATACGCTGAATCTCATCGTAAACTCCACGCAGGAAACTGTTGCTATGGGAACCGACAATATTCGGAAGTTCCGGATGCCTACCGCCTGTCCACGCAAGGAAGAACTCAGCCAGAGTGGTCTTGCCAGTTCCTGGTGGCATCGAGATACAGAGCAGACGGATTTTCCGTTCCTCCAACCGCTGAAGTGCCCGTGCCAACGGCAGCAGTTGTTTCCGTCTCGGCATGTAAAACTTCTTGTCCTCTTCACGGTCCCACTCGATATATCGGCAGAAGCAATCAAAATCCCACGGAGCATCGAACAGGAGACTATCCCGGTATATCCGCAGGACCTTCTTCCCGTCCGCTTCATTGTCCGGTTGGCACTGAGACAGATACCCTCTCAGCATCTCAGAGTATTCATGGGCAGCTGCAAAGTTATCCGGATCATATTCACGGGAAACCTCAATGCCCCTATGATCAAGAACCGCCGATGAACCGTCCCTCTCGATCTCCTGTATCAGCCGGAGCGCATCAGCGAACCCAGTGATATCACCGTTTGTTCCCTCACGGAGCATGGCAAGGAATAACTGCCGATTCTCGTTTATCTGCTCCATAAAGTCACTCCTTACTGCCGATCAGATTGCGATAACGGTCCTTATACGAATCCCCACCGAACTGTGAATACTCATCCTCCTGCTCCTGGATGGCTTGCACTTGTTCAGTGTCATTCCGCAACCCGTCATAGTTCCTCTGCCAGAAGATACCGATGACCGGATTCAGCTTTCCGTCAGCAACCCTGGTCTCCCGGAACAAAGCACATGTCTGTTTGACCCATTTGCAGAAGTCACGGTAGGCAGGATCCGACTTCTTTGACAAATATATAAAGTCCGCATTTGACATCCCCATCGAAGCATATGCTCCCATATTGCCGACAGAAAACCCGTCCTGCTGACATAGCTGAAGGTACGCCAGGAAACACGACTTCAGTGAAATGATATCTCCCCTGTCCGCATTCGCTGCAATCTCCTGTACTTTCATCGCATGAGCAATCAGACGGCGATTGTAGTCAAACTCCTCTTCTGTCCTCGCAACAGGCAACGCAACGGCATCTCTTCGCTGAGCAAGTGCTTTCTCTGTCATCGTATAACTGCTCTTCCTACCCTTTGGTCGCCCTGTCTTCTTCTTCGCTTCACCTTCTGCCATCCTCTTCACCCCCGTATAGGTCAGTTAAAGGCAGATATCTTACACCTTCTTATGCCCAAAATACTATTTTTGTTGGATTATGTCAAATTATTGGCTATTTATCTTGGCTATTTTATTATATATATAGCTTGCAATTCTATTCACTCTAGCCATTCTTGGCATCGCAGATAGCTCTTTTTGTTTTTTGGGGATATTGGGAGGGGTAACCCGGGCGGTGAAGGATAACCTAGTTTCCCCAGGGGTATTATATGTTATGCAAAACACTGCCGGATACAGGTATTTTATGCATGAATAAAGCATGTATAATCACTGTATAAAACGGAATAACTGCATATAATCAATATATTGTGCTTTTTGATATGCTATATCTATATATAGTATATCAACTATTCGCTAAACTGATCTTTTACGAATAGTTGAAACCATAATGCCAGGAAGTATATCTAAAAACATACCAAATCATACATATAGTTTTTGCTTATAACTAAAATATTTATTTATAGTTTTATGCTATGTTTTCCACATAATAAATAAGTATACTGGTTACTCTATCCAATCAACGTATATATACAATCAACACATATATACATCAAATCAACATATAATAATCAGCATATAGCAATATATATAACAATATGCATATCAATATACATATACATACAGATAACATAGCTACAATATATAATTATACAATAGACATGACATGATAATACATATGTATACATAACATATAATAATATATAGCTTATAA
>OCVV011345575.1_pt1 | contig 40931 bp, 38 predicted proteins | sample 1539721 | NCBI WGS metagenome assembly OCVV01 (sample SAMN02144230, study PRJEB22623) | gut metagenome | biome: sheep rumen | host: Ovis aries | place: New Zealand | reverse complement strand
AGTACAGCCTTTTGAAAGTAATTCAAACCCGATGTGAACTTATTGGTCTGAATTCTATACATGCTCATTGGAATAGAAACCAATAGACATTTGTCACTTGGTTTCGCCATTCCCATGAAAATTGTCTTATTAGATTCTATTGCCATATGGTTTGTTCTTTGTTATATTTGTACAAAAATCATAAATGCCAGGCACATACTTTTCTGCATAGCTATCTTCAAACATATTGGCATCGCCTACAACTATAACTAATTTCTGTGCTCGTGAGAAGGCCACATTCAAACGGTTCTTCAAAGTCAAGAATCCAAACACTCTCTTTTCATTTCCGTCTTCTCGACTTTGACTATTGGAACGAACTGTGCTGAGAATCACAATATCAAATTCTTTTCCTTGGAACGAGTCAACGGAGCCGATACGGAATTTTTCCTTATCACCATCGAGAGTTCTATATTTAGGAGCAATGCTATAACCATCCATGTCTTTTATAACGTAACCATGTTCTGGTTTTGCCGCTTCTTCAAATAGCGTTGTGACCTGCTTCGAATAGAAGGTAATAACACCGACAGAAAGATTCTTGAACTCTGGATCATCTCTAAGTTCGTCTATAATAGACATGATTCTTGCGGCTTCAGCTTGCCTACATTTACTCTGGCCTTTGCTCTCAGGTTTGTCACCCGGAACGTTACAGAATATCATTGTCTTGTCTTTCGCCCATGGAATAGACAAGTGATGTTGCTTTGTCTCGTATAATTGTTCACTGCCTGGTTTGAGCATACCTTCACCCGTTTGGGGGTCTTTATAGTACGTGTTACTAATAAAGTCGCCAATAGTTGGATGCATTCGGAATTGTTCATTAAGTGTGATACATCTTTGACGTTTCGCTTTCTGAACATTTTCAAATATAATACCAAACAATGACTGTTCATAGAGCCTGCGCTTTTCTTTCTTTTCATCAATGTCTTCTATCATGGCGAGACTCCTTTCAGCAACGTCGGATTCGAGAAGATGAGGAAGCTGATTTTGGTCACCAACCATGATAATACGGTCTTCAGCCTTGACCATCGGAATGATTAAGTCAAGAGGATTAGAACGTGCAGCCTCTTCCAAGATAACATTCTTGATATGGGAAAAATCTTTCATCTCCTTACTTCCTGCCAACTGATTTGTGGCTGCTACTGTATCACCATATTCTTTAAGTGAATAGCGAATGTAGGATGAATTTCCATGAAGTTCCTTTTTCAAATCAGACAGGACAGAGCGGATAAAATCATCCTCATTTTCGTAGTTGGTTTCTTCATACCTTCGAGCACAAGTGGCGGCATCTTCAAGCCATGATAAGATTTCATTCTGAAAGTCTTTCTCTACCTGAACCTTCTGAGCTGTTATTTTCTCAACCATAGATGTCTTGAAAGAAGATAACTTCTCCAAGTAATCAGCGTCAGGATTAATCTCAGGTGCATCTTCAAGGAACTGGATATCTTCTTCATTTAAGTCGAATCCAGCCTGAAGCACATCAGCGATGATACCAAGAGTGTTACCGAAGTTATATTCATCTTCGGTAGTTGGAATGCTGTTAACCAATTCAAGGTCTCGTTCATTCTTTCTTATAAAAGATCTAACTCCGCTTCGTATCTCGCGTAATCTGTCAAAGGATATTCCTGTGATAGGAGTATCTTCTGGAACTATTTCCGTCACGGAAGCGATTATTTCATCAGCATTCTTTTCCTTTGAGAACAAGGCTGCGAGTGAACTGAGCCGAGAAGAAATACGCATTTCAGATTCTCCACCACGAGAATCTATTTCTTTTTGTAAGTCCTTCTCGAAATCTGAAATGAAGCGTTCCTCAGCCCTTACGCCCATAGTTTTCTTTCCCACTTTAACAGTTGGAAGTCCATGAGTGTACACCTTAGATGCAAGATGCTCTATGGTGTCATTCTGAAAAGCCGAAGCTAAGATGGTCTTGACTGTACCATCTTTTTCTTTTTTGTCGGCAAGTTCCAATAACCTGTGACAAATGGCTGCAACGACTGTAGTTTTACCTGTTCCTGGAGGCCCTTGAATAATTGTAATATCATTCCTATTATTGAGTGCTATTTCAACAGCCTCTTCCTGGTTCTTAGTAAGATGTTCTATGCCGAATTTCTCTCTAAGAAAATTCTCAGTCTTTTTGCTCCATCCAGATATATGTTTGTGAGAGTCCTCGAACATCTTATCTGCTTCGTTTTCAATAGCAAACAACAAGTTCTGAAGAACTATGGTACGTCCCTTAAATAGTTGTTTTACAGCCTGAGAACGACGCTTATCTACAATTTCATTGCCAAGCAAGGATAACTCCAAGATACCCGATGAAGGAAGGCGGTATAACTCATCTTCAAACTTTGCTTCGCGATTATGTGGATTGAATTTGAGCATTGTAACGATAGGCGGCTGAGTCTTATCGCAAACCAATTGGAATTGTGGTTCTGAAGATGCAAGACGATACAATAATGATGTCTGATCTGGATTTATATCCAAAACAAGATGAGCTATACCATTTTTAGGTTTAGCACTAAAATGGTATGCAATCTTTCCAAGCTCGTCGCTCTGTTCTCTTGCAATCTCTAACTCAATTCTGGAGTACTCTGTCCATAATCCCATTAACGCTTCTCCACTGTGAGCTTTGCTTACAAGAGCGTCATGAGCTTCCTTTGCCTGGCCGATGTCAACAAAGTTGATATTCTCGTATGCAAGTACATCAATCTCGTCAAATCTTGTTGGAAAACAAACTTTTGAAAAAATCTCTTTTTTTACAACTCTGACATTCTCCTTATGCTCATTCTCAATTAGAGGAACATCTATAAATCGTGGAGTGTCTTTCTCTTTATCTGAACGAATACCATAAACATTCCAATTCTTGCCTCCGTTTTGCCATGCTTTGACAAACAACAGTTTATATTTTCCGGCATCGAAGACATAATTGTTTGATAGATTCTTTTTCAACTGCTCTGAATCAGCAGTTCTAAAAGAAATCTTTGTACTGTCATCATAGGCTATGTCCAATTGGGGGAGGGGTGTGACAGTTCCACACTCAATATACTTGAATGTAAACAGGCCCTTACCTTCTAATGGCTCAATCCAAAAGAGATAATTAAATGAAGGTGGCTCTGATGGAACTATATTGGGAGTCTCTTTGAATCGTATAGTAATTGGCTTATCCTCCATGTTATCGTTGTTCCCCTTTTGTTGAATGGTAAAAAGAGGACATAACGTGTCCCATTTTTGGAGATATATAGGGGCACAACCTTCTACGTGAATATCATCATCTATACGACATTCAAAAGAATTGCCAAAAGCTTCTTCAGCAAATAACTCATATATCTTTTCAATCTTCTGCATATATCATGTCGTTATTAAGTTGTACATTTAATACTCGTTGTGATTCATCGATTTGTCGTAAGGAGAGTACCAACTTCCTTGGGTTGTTTTGTGGAAACACAATTCTTGTTGGTTTAGTGATGGGACGTTCATATCTTTCACCTTTAACGGTAGAAGCATAGAAAGAGAATCCATTTAGTGGTTCCAGAACTACTGCTATGTTAGGATCTCCATCAGATGATACAACCTCGATAGAAAGAACATCTTTCACATTAAATGTGTCTGTCAATAGGTGTCTTGAATTGACATATAGTTTATTCGACTTGTTGACAAGTAAAACACCAACTGGATCTGGATATAATTCCTTCTCTGTTTCAGAGAATGTATAAGTATCTAAGTCAAACTTCTTGTCAATACGCTGTATGGCAACAGCAATAGGAAAAATCGGCTCGTCTTCACAGAAAGGACAGAAATCATCTTCTTCAGTATATATGAAATCAGTTTTGCAATGAGGACAATATTTAAGATGTGCCGAAGCTTCATATAAGGCATCTATCCACTGAGACATCAATGGCCTTTTCATAGGATCCTCTTTACCAATCTCAAAAGTCTGCTTGAACAGTTCACGTATATTAGGAGTAGTAAAGAAACTATCGTAATAACGTCTGGTTAACCGATTACGAGTGTCTTCACTATCATCTATCCACGGAAGATGACCTCTCATGGCTTCGTCCATAGAAAACGTCTCGTCTATAACAACATCGCCAACAAAAGGATGACAGAATGCCAATAACTCGTGCGCAATAATTGCAAAGGAATAACAATCGCTCATTGGTGTATTGGGCATACGCCTGTTAACAACCTCTGGGGCAGCATGGCTGGCGTATATGAACACATTTCCTAATCCTGAATAGTAGTAATTGGTTTCAGGAATTGTTGCCTTGACATTCCATTTAGAACTTTCAATGTTGATATATTCTGGTACAAAGTCCTTATATACCTTGTTCTTTCTATGGTAATCCGCCAATTGCTCAGCCAAAGAAATGAGAATTTCAAATCTCTTCTTAATACCTCCAGTGGAGATAAACCACTTCTCGAAATCATCTTCCTGATTTGCCCAGCGGTAGTTTGTTATGTTTTCTACTACCGTTTTCGACGTATTACTGCTTTCCGATGATTTCCGTTTTAAGAAAGAACCGTATTTCTCGTTGAATGACTGAACTTGATTTTTGCGTGGCTTATCATCTTCTTTATGTTCTTTCTCTTCTTTAGGCTTAACAGGTTCAATCAATTTAACTTCTTCTTGTTGAGCAACTTGTTCAAAAGAAGGAAATCCAAATTCATTGACTGAAACGAGTCTGCAATATATATGCTTTGGAGTCGGCTGATCTTCCTGCCAATCGAACATTTGAACACGACAAAGGGAGTCCTCATATCTAACGATATAGGTCTTTCTCCCTTTTATTGCAACAACCCTTTCCACGGGAAGTTTCAATTGTGCTCCTATGTTATGTTTGATGGCTTTCATTCTGTTAATCGTTATTTCCTGGTTCTGCCGCCATGCCATATGACGTGGTAAGATCATCTATTTCGTAGTTTTTTGCGTTCATTTGCTCAATTTCTCGTTTTTTGATACCAAATGCTACGATATAGAGATACATGCTGGTTAGGACATTGATCGCAGTGTCACATTCTTGCTCCGTTGCTGTCGGTGCTTTATGGGCATTGTCATTGCGCCAATCTCTAACCATGCCAAGATATTCGCTGAATTTTTTATCTGCTTCACTTTCAGAGAACTTCAAGCGTTTCAAACAAGGAGTCTGATATATACAATCGGCTAACGTAGCTTTCATACCTTCTTGTCCTGGCTTGGTACTTACAATCTCAGAGTGGTTCTTCAGGTAGAACACTTTCTTCAGGAATACCTCAAAGCGACTTACAAGTGTATTGAAATGCTGTTTCTTGTCAACCAATGAAACCTTTGTTGGACTACAATACAGACGGTTGAATGCATTTTGAATTACATCATTTGCTCCATCAATATCATCTGTGGTCTGGGCTGCAATAAGTGCAACCAAATCGTCTGCTATTTGCTCCTTGCCTTTAGGCATCATTTTATATAAGGCAAACTCACGCTCAATGGTTGGCAAAATCTTCTCCTTAAACCTTTCAGGATTGAAGATGAGTGTATCGCCCTCAGTTCGATAGTTCTGATACATCAAATCTGCCATCTGAGTCATGATACTATTGTATAGCTCCTTATTTTGGAATAATCTGTCAAATGCCCCGATGCTATCATCATAGCATTGCTGAGCAGCTTTCTCAAAAATGTCAGGGAAGATACTTTCGGCAAACTGTTTCGGGTCATTGTTTTTGGCCTGCTTGGTCAACTTCTTTTTAGCAGAAGCTGTGTTAAGTTTGTCGAAGATTGCTTCTACAATCACACGATCGGCAGGGGAGAAGTTTCCTTTGAACATCAGATTTACTTTGTCTATGATATTAGACAGCAAATCTGTATTCTCATCAGGCTTTCCACCGCCCTTCACGTTTTCTCCTTTTATGCCACCTTTGCCCTTTTCGAGTACAATCTGCTGGGTCTTTCCCTCCTCAATGCGTGAGTTTATAAGTTGAATCTGCTTGTTCAGGTCAACTTTCTCATGTGGTGTCTTGGGCAGCAATCGATATAGCAAATCACAGAAAATATATGTCTTGTATAAAGAACGGTCATATGTGCGTTCTACCTGGGCCATGTAAGCGTAGAAACGGACAAAGTTTTTAATGAGTGAACGCACTTTGAAACGTGTCTCTTCATCAAACTGTTCGAATCTGGTTACGATTGGCTTAAAGGCATTGCTCAGTTTGGCCAACCTGCTCTTATCTCCCTTGGTTTCCGACGCTAATTTGTATATAGCTTCTTCTTCCGCAGGATTCCAGAGGTGGTACTGTGCAATATCATTGCGGAAATTATATACGCCATTCACATCTACAGGACGGATAAGCTCTGTAGCTGTATAGAACGGTTCAAAAGACTTTTTGATAGACTCTGGATCGTTTACAAAGTCCAAAACGTATGTGTCTTCTTTGTCTTTATGTGAGCGATTCAATCGGCTTAATGTCTGCACGGCCTTGACATTCTTCAGCTTCTTGTCCACAAACATGGTATGCAAAAGAGGCTCGTCAAAGCCTGTCTGATACTTGTCTGCTACAACAAGGATGTTGTACATGTCGCTGGCAAAATAGAGGGGCAGACGTTCTTCACTAATATGTAACTCTCCATCACTATTAAGCTTGGTCTCTGTATATTCTGTCTCTCCGAACTTGACCTTACCTGAGAATGCAACCATTGGGTGAACATCGGTATAACCCTTATCCTCACAGTACTTCTTGATTTGCATGAAGTATCGCAAAGCATGGGCACGACTTGATGTTACAACCATAGCTTTTGCTTGTCCCTGCATAGCATTGAGGGTGATGGCACGGAATTTCTCAACTATTATTTCCGTTTTCTGGTTGATAACATGCTGGTGGTTATCGTGATAGGCTTTCACTGCTTTGGTGGCAGGAGTCTCTTCGTATGTCGGGTCATGTTCAATACGCTTTTGTATTTCGTATGTCACACTATACGGAGTATATTGCAACAACACATCCTTGATGAATCCTTCTTCAATAGCCTGAAGCATTGAATAGATATGGAATGCACGGTATTTGTCCTCTTCAGGTGTCTTTCCTTTCTCAACCAAAACACCGAAAGTCTGGAGTGTCTTTGGCTTAGGAGTTGCAGTAAAGGCATAGAACGAGAGGTTGTTGTGCTTTCCTTGGGCCAACAAATCCTCCATCATGGCATCGCGCTCTTTCTCCAGTTCTTCCTCGGTCTTCTCTTCCAACTCAGCCATTTCGCGTAATGCTTCGTCGGTATCTGCTAACGCCGTCTTCACCTTTTCTGCACTCTTGCCACTCTGACTACTGTGAGCTTCATCAACTATGATAGCATAGCGTTTACCGCTTCGAGAGGTAATTTCTTGGTAGATAACAGGAAAACGATGCAGTGTACAGATAACTATACGCGCTGCCCCGTCATTGATAACATCACGCAATTTCGTTGATGGGTCTTTGTCTGTAATGGTTTCTATCTGACCTTCAATATGGTCAAAACCAAGAATCGTAGTCTGCAACTGTGAGTTGAGCACACGGCGGTCTGTGATGACAAAGACAGCATCGAAGATACTATTCTGTTCAGCATCATGCAATGAAGCCAATCGATAAGTAAGCCATGCAATAGAGTTTGACTTACCTGAACCAGCGGAGTGCTGAATCAGGTAGTTCTGACCACTGCCTTTTTCCTCTGTGTCGGCCAAAAGTTTCTCTACGACATCTAACTGATGATAGCGAGGGAAGATAATCATTACTGATGTTTCCTTCTTCTCCTTAATCTTTCCGTGTTTGTCTCGAACAAGCTTGATTTTCTCCTCTTCCTGACGGGAGATATAACGCTGCAAGATACTCAGCAGCATATCACGGCGAAGAACACGCTTCCACAAATATGAGGTTGCGTAATCTTCAGGATCTTCACATTCTGGATTTCCTGCGCCACCGACATTACCTGCGCCGCCACTGCCTTGGTTGAATGGCATGAAATACGTCTTATCTTTCTTCAACTCCGTAGCCATGATTGCTTCGTAGAGGTCAACACCAAAGTAAGCCAGAATACGGGTGTTGAAGTGGAAAAGCAACTCTGCAGGGTCACGGTCGTTCTTCCATTGGTCACGCGAGTTCTCAATGTTCTGACCTGTAAGTTGGTTCTTTAGTTCCAAAGCGACAACTGGAATACCGTTCAAGGAGAGCACCATGTCAATTGTGTTCCTATTCTGAGTTGAGTAAGCAAACTGACGAGTTTCCTGAAGGATGTTCTGCTTATATTTCAGCATCAGTTCCTCATTTAATTCTGATGCCGGACGGAAATAGCACATCTTCAATTTGATGCCCATATCGTCAATGCCGTTACGTAACACCCAAATGAGGCCATAACGCACTACATTCTCTTGGAATACTTGATAAAGACGGTTTTCTGCCTTGTCGCCATACTTGCGAACATACCTATCCCATTGCTTTTCTTGTGTCAAAGCAAGGAACTTAATGAGCGTGGCCATATCGATGGCACGTTCCTTATCGTAGGTCTTTTGGTCGCCTTTTGTATAGCCACCATCTGTCAGAAGCCATTGTTCGATGTCGGCTTCAAAGTTTCTTTCCTTCAGGTCTTGCTCGTTCATATTCAGCCAAAATATTTGTTGTTTGATTCTATTATTTCATTTAAAGGAGATTTGATATATATACATACGTTTTCAGAGGTTTCGTCAATACTCACCCATGAATTGATCATGTTATCTCCATATAATATAGTTCTTAACTGTGCTACAACGTGAGAACATGAGGTCATGCCCTGTAGTATATAGACATCAGAATAGCTACTTTTTGTCGCAGTTTTAACAATACTAGAAAAGAGTTCCTTGCTTTCTTGGCTAAGCCTGTCATAGACATATTGAGCTTGCAGCCTTTTCTCTTGAATCTGCTTTCTTTCCTTCTGTTCGTTAGATAATCTGTTTGCCTTTATTTTTTTCTTTTCTTGGTTAGATTTGAACAGAAATACAACAAACCGTGAGACACAATAGATAGAGCACAAAATGGCAGCAATACGTATATAGATGTTTTTTGGATATATGTACAATAATATCCAGCCTGTTACGGCTATCGAAAACATCAGCGTGTTAAAATCAGCCTTTTTGAATATGTTTAAGAAACTCCAATCCATAATTAGTTTATCTCTTTTTTGCCTGTAACACACTCGAAAATAAGACTCTTCTTATACTCCTTCAGGGTTTCAATCTTCTGCTGTTTAACAGCTATAAGATTGTCGATTTCGGAACACTTACTGTCGAGATAAGAGGCAATGATTTGCTGCTCGAAGAGAGATGGTAATGGCATTTTCAAGTTTTTGATTCTTTCAACAGATAAGCCTGGTTGAGCCGCTGATAAGGAGTATTGCCCTAAATTCATGGTGCGTAATAGTTCACCTAACCATTTCTTCGCAAATTCCCTTTTAGGATAGCAAACTACAGCGTGTTCTGTAGCCCAAAATTTTCCACTTGCATAATTGATATTACCACATAAAGCGCCTTGTCGACCAATTAGTATGTATTCACCATCATTTGAATATTCTTCGTAATAGCCTCTTAAGCCATTACCTCCATAAACAGGATAAGTACCATTGTCTGATATCTCCAAAGTAGTGAGATTTGTCCCGCTTTGTAAATTAACTAAATCTTTTATTCTACATACCATCCAGCCTTCAGGAATCTCCTCAATCCAATCGATTCCAGAAGGTACAAGCTTGTTTTTATTATTCAATCCTTTGGTTACAGCCTCAGTGATGACAGACTGCTTATATTCAGTCAACTGTGCTATCATCTGCTCCTGCAACTCAATAAGACCATCTATTTCAGCACACTTCTTATCCAAGTAGTCTGCAATACGCTGCTGTTCCTCAAAAGAGGGAACTGCTAATAGCATAGAGCGTAGTTCGTCATAGCTCAGAGTTAGTCGAATGCCAACGCCCATACCGTGAAAAATTTTCTGGAAGTCTAATGCTTTGAGATAGTAATTGTAGTATGAAGCATTAGCCCCATTCCTCGGACGAAGAACAATGTATGCAGAAGTGATAATCCCATCTTCACGTACCTTTGCAATACGTAAAGACTTAAGGTCGTAATTCAGATTGAGACCGTTTACCACAATGTCATCAGGAGAAACAACAGTATATTTCTCTAATAACTCACGGTCTTTGTCTGTTAGCTCCTTACCGTTGGTCGGTTTTTGTATGATTTCACCATACTTGAACTGTAAGGCATTAACAGAACCCAAATCAGAATTGGATTTGCTGTTCTCCGCAAAATATATCGCAAGTGGTTGCATTTTCCAATCCATTGGAATCTGACCAATCCACTCTATGCCACTATCTTTATACTGTCTTGTCATACTGTTGTTTTTAATGCAAAAGACTCTCCATCATTTCACTTTCTTTCTGTTCAAGTTCCTTTAAAACTTGGAAGATTTCACTGCTTGGCTTCAGAGGAGTATAGCGATAGAACTCACGTGTAAAAGGAATCTCGTAACCTATACGTGTTTTCTCTTCATCAACATGATAGTCTGGAGCGTATGGTGCCACGTTCTTTTCAAAATACACAGCTTGATCTTCTTTCCAAGGGATAATCTCAGAATCAGCAAGGTCTGTGTCCCACACGTAGGTTCGCTTGCTCAGGTTGAATGGGTCTTCATACACTTCCTCCACTGTTTCATCTTTGGTACCAAGATACTGCCGAATCTTCTTTACCTGAGCCTTTGTCACTTTAAGTCCAGCCTTAAACTTAACCTTTTGGAAGAAGTCACGGTCTATCATACGCTGACCGTTATAGTACATCCGATATCCATCAATAAACAGCTGCAGGGTCATACGGTCGGCCTCTGAGAGTTTTACGTCATTACCTGGCATCTGAGGATTTTCATAAACCAAGCGCAAAGGACGGTCGATGAAAATCTTGCGATACTTAAAGTCATCATTATCCTTCACACGGCTCTCCACCTGCACCTCTTCGCCGTCTGGTGTGGTGCCCTTATATACAAAGTCATTGAAGCCGTGATAGGCTTGCATGATAAGGTCTCTGCAGTAGTCGGAAATATCTACTCGTTTATTGCCAAGAGGCTTACGACGTTTCTCTGAGCATTGGCTTGCATCAATTAGCTGTACTTTGCCTTGGCGCTCAGCACTCTTATTCTTTGTAACAACCCATACGTAAGTCGCTATGCCAGTGTTGTAGAATAAGTCTGTAGGCAATTGTACAATTGCTTCCAGCCAGTCATGGTCAAGTAAGTAACCACGAATGTTACTTTCACCACTACCTGCATCACCTTTGAATAAAGAAGAACCATTCTGAATGATAGCCATACGACCTTCATCCTTCAATTTAGCGACACCATTCAATAAGAAAAGCATCTGTCCGTCACCAATCGATGGTAATCCTGGCTCAAATCGACCTGCACCGCCCAATTTGAACTCTTCTTCTACCTTCTGGCGGGATGGCTTCCACTCAATGCCGAATGGCGGATTGGAGATGATATAGTCGAACTTATAACCAGAGAACTGGTCATCGCCTAAAGTGTCACCTTGACGCATATTGTCGGCATTTCCACCTCGAATTAGAGTGTCAGCCTTGGCAATGGCAAATGTTTGGTTGTTAAGTTCCTGACCATAGCTTGTAATTTCAGCTTCAGGATCTATCTGCTTGAAACGGTCGTGCAAACATGACAACATCTGACTTGTTCCCATTGTCATATCGTAGTCTGTAGCAATGATACCTTCTTCTTCCAGTCTTGCTTCATCATCACCAATCAGCAACTCTGCCATGAGGTTAATGATGTCACGAGCAGTAAAGTGTGCTCCAGCTTGTTCATCATAGCTCTCTGAGAACTTGCGGACAAGTTCCTCGAATATGTAACCCATATCGACGCTTGAAACCTTGTCGGCACCGAGGTAGGCTTTTGTTGTACAGAACTCCTTGATGACAAGATAGAGCAGTCCATTATCGGCCATCTTATCAATCTCCTTCTGGAACTCCATACGGTGAATGATGTCAATGACATTCTCTGAGAAATGGTTCAGGTATGACTCGAAGTTGTCCTTAATATTATCAGCATCAGCCAACAGTGTTTCAAAGGTGAAACGGCTCAGGTTATAAAACTTCTGTCCGGCAGCACGTTCCAAGAAACCTCGCTTCATTTCAATCTTCTTCTCGTCCAGCTCCTTATTGGTCTCTAATACCTTTTCACGAGTTGGTGCCAGTGTGTCTTCAAATCGTTTGATGACACACATTGGTAGAATTACATTACCATACTCGTGGGGCTTATACACGCCCACCAATTTATCAGCTATAGCCCAAATAAGGTTAGCTTTCTCTTGAACGTTGACCGTTGTCTGCTGTTGTTTTGCGTCTATACTCATGTTACAATACTTTTACTATTAAACTTTAGAAACCTTTATGGCAATATAAGGGAATTTAGACTTGTCATCACCTTCGTTATTAACAACCTCTTCAATGATGACTTGACCGTTTTTTATTGTAATGGACTGATCCAGTTTACAACTACCGCAGTAATAAGTAGAACCTTCACGCATTATCAAATATTTACGTCCCTTAATGGCATCAATCGATGGTGGAGTAGAGGAAATAACGACCTTGTCCATTTTTCCTTTCTCTCTATCTTTGTTTTTGGGTTGTTCAGTTTGAACATCTATTACCACCTGCTTTTTCTTATTCTCTTCTATGTTTGGATTCTGCTCTGCATATTTGCCAAACCATTTGATGACATAGCAGAGCTGCATCACATAACCAAAGAATAATTCTTTGTTTTGCTCATCAATGAGATATGGAAGTTCTTCATAGGTATGTGAGTCGGAACTTGAATAGTTCAATATGTTCTTAACCAACATAGCTATGTCGCTGGGGAAAACAGAATCGCCACCAGCTCCGTCTTTTCCTTCTCCAGCCTTTCCCCATCTTGCTTGATGAGATACCTTACGACCTTGATAGCAATCTATAGTAAGACCAGCTAAATACCTACTGGCATCAAGCAAAACTATATGATCCTTGTTGTCGAAGCACTTGTCCGTTAATAGACCTACCTTGCGAGCAGCACGAAAGATGTATTCCACAACCTTGCGTAGTGGGTTCCCTGCATATTCGTATTTGATATTTTCTTCAGGCAAATAAAGAGCACTTAACATTTTAAGCATGATTTTTCTCGCTCTTTCATCAATGAGTTTGTCAGTGCCCAAATATGAAAAGACTTCTCTATGACGGAATAATACAGCATTATTTGCTTGCGTCTTTCCGACTCTACATATATTCTCGTAAAGGAAACGAGAATTTTGTGGGTTGTCGTCAGGTGCATCCTTTATATACAACATTTGCCCCCATTCTTCTGTTTGGTGCTGATACTCGGCACTCTGAACAGTGTGAGAGAAGTAGTTCATTGTTCCAGCAGAAAGAATATACCATGGGATGAACTTATTCTTTTCACCAAATATACGAGCTAATGACGGCAATACTGCACCAATGAACTCTTCCTTAATATCTTCAGATGGCCTTATCTGACAGTAGGCATCGAGAATGATTGCTGTATAATCCTCAAAGTTGTTTCTAAGCGCAACCTCAGCATCTTGCCAGTTCGAATAGTGGTCAAGTTCAATTCCATACTCGTCTGCGTCGAGTTTGGTACTCTCGACGATTTCCTCTTGGTCATCCACCCAAAGGACTTTATATGTCAGTTCGTCTATCATCATTCTTCTGTATCAAAATTTAGAATTTCTATTCCAGTATTATGAAATAGGAGTCTGTACTTTACTGGGAATTCTTCTTCTGGCTGTGAGATAAATTCTGCATCACCGTCAAATTCCTGCATTAAGCGTTTAACTTCGTAGCCACCAATGCCGTAATGACTCTTACCGTTCTGAGTACTTTTGTTGTAAGTGAAAACATACTCTTCAGTAACATCTTCACGAACAGCCTGGCCATTATTGGAAATGGTGATGACATGATCAGTGCCTTCTGTTGTTAATTCAATCCTAATGATGTTGCCATCTGGATTGTCTTCTCTTCCAGCAAAACCATGACTGCAAGCATTGCTTACAATGTTGTCGAAAATGATAGTTAAAGCGTCTGGAGCAAAGACAGCATTCTCAAAAGTAAAAACTGTATCTTCTCCACCTTCCCAACTAATTACTTTACCTTTTTCGTCACGAACTTCCTGTCCACCAACAAAGCCAGTCCTATAATGTATGGAGGCATCATAGTCAAAACGGAAGATAGGACTCCTATGTTTTGATATATAGTCCTCTATAAATTTGGTAAGAGAAATGGTTTCTGTTACGAGGCCGTTTCCTCTATCAAATTTATTAATTTGTTGCTGTAGTTGATCTATGACTTGTTGAATATTGTCATAGATATCCTTAACTGCAACCTTCTGACTTCTGCCAATGATAGCCTTGTCATCAACAATACCATTACCTTCTTTTCTTGCACGTTGGAGTGTCTTCCACCAATTGCTTAGATTAAAAATGGTCTGGCCAATGGCATGCTTCTTCATGTGCATGTCGCGTCGGAAATCCTGATCAGACTTCTTTTGTTTAGTCTCTGCTGCCGATAGACTCTGTTTTGTATCAGCTTTACAGATACGTTCTTGTTCCTCAATAGAAGGAACTATAATCATCAAATCAAGGAAATCTTGTTTCTTGATTCTGGAAATTGTAACTCCAGAAGACATCATCTTTCCCTGTGCAGCCACGTAATCAGACATAATGCTTCTGAGTAAGTAGTCCTCAGTAATGATGTTGGTTTTAAGCTTGAACGGAATAACTTCCTGACGCAATGCAGTACTATTTGTTGAAGACAAGTCAATGGTTCTTCCAACCTTAAACTTACCTCCAATAAAACCTGCAAGAAGACATTTATCCTTCAAAACCCTAAAACTATTTTTAGGCTTAAGAGGAATGGACTCATAGCAAATGTCACAATTCAGATAATTGAAAGATAATTCCTTGATTCCAAGTAATGGATAATGTTCAGAAGAACTATCATTTCTTTCTGTGGAGACAACATCTACAAGTTCAGCTATAGATAAAAGCTGCTCCCCTTTACGTGGTTGAGGTAAATGCTGCTTGAGAAGATAGCGAGAGGGGAGAAGATTAACATCACCTACTAAGTTTGAGGTGTTACCTCCCCATACAAACCTCTCGTCACATTTTGTTATTGTTTCGACAATACTCTGAACTTTGAGTTCAAATTCTTTGTCTCCAGCAATATCGTGACGAGCACCAAATTGGTCACTTGAAGCATCTACAAGGAGAATTTTTCCTTGATTATCTTTGCTAATTAAGAACAAACAAGTTTCAACAGATGTAAAAGGATATAGCATCTGAGGAAGAGATATAACTGCTGCGCTGTACTGGTTGTGATAATCAAGAAGAACCTTCCTTAAATCAAACCAGCCAGATGATGCAGAGCAAAAACTCAAAGGAAGAATGCAGCACATTGTACCATTATCCTTTAACGCTTTTGTAGCCAAATGATATAGATTGTTGATTACTTTCCTTCCTTCCAATCCCATTAAAAATGGTGGAAAGGAGAAAATGTAATCATATTGTTTGTTCGGGGTAATAGCATCATGCATATTCCCTGTCAGCTTTATTGAAGAGGTCACACCATAGCAATGCAGATAAATCTCAGTCAAGGCCCAAGATTCAACGTCTTGTTCAAATCCTTCGTACTTGCAGTCTGGATTTAGAAATGCAAATTGCCCAGCTCCAGCGTAGGGAAGATAAACATCGCTTTCTGGATTAACTCCTATTAGGGTATTGCACAATTCTAACAATGTGTCAGGCACCATTAAAGGATGGTTGTCACGAGAACGGGTAAAGCCCATATCTGGCTTTTTCCTTTCATGGCAATACCTTATTACTTCGCTACATTCGTTACGGAGAACCTTAATTTCAGCCTCAGTAAAACTATCATTGAGGTTGATGACGAACGACTTTAAGATGTCAAGCACTTCTTGGTTTGCATCTTCCATAGTCGCATACAGAGAAACAACCAACTTCTCTTTATTCATGTTCATGATGGAACTGAATCCAGAGAGATAGTTATCGACGATTTTGCGACCTTCAGCGGAGAGATTTGAGTTTTGTAACATGCTCTAAAATTTTGAAGTTAAACATCCATATTATCGTCATTATTACGATTGACGCTGCAAAGGTCGGTTTTGTCTATGCAGTCTTTCTGCACAGAAGAATATTTCTTTAAATTTTCTGCAATTTTTTTCTGAAAATCATCTCTTAACCAAGTTGGTTGAAGAACTTCAACTTGTGGAAAGAAGGAAAAAATGCGAGAATACAATTCGTTGTTTGGACGAACTTGTATCTGGATAATACATTCCTCTTGATTATATACGGTTTGACTATTATGAATTGGTTTTGAAACAACATAAGGAAATCTATCTGCGTCAAATTTTAGCAGTATAGTTTCTTTTTGTATCTGAGCGTCTGGAATAGTTACACCTACAACATCATCAAAATACTTGGTAAAGTCAATTGATGTATTTGGTATGAACGCTTCATTAGAAATCGAGAACTTTACAATACGGTCGAGTGCTCTATTTGAAATCCTGTCGCCATAGGGAGATTGTTCCAATCCAAATAAAAACCATCTGTTATTATATTGCTTAACATGATATGGGTGAACGACAACATCTATTTCTCTACCTGAATATGTCTTATACTGAAGATTGATAGGTTGGTGATGAATGGCTGCATCAATTAAAGCATCCAAAAATTCCAAACCTTTTAGTTGCTCATTCTGCTCAAAAGAAACAATATTCTCTCCTGATCCCTTAACGCCAAATCGATATTCCAGGTTGGAAATGACTTCTTCCAACCAAGCATTTTTCGATCCGTCACGAAAACGTGCAAGCATGTCAATTGTTGAGCGAAGTTTTGTTACTTCTTCAGCAGAAAGTTCATTATTGAAGATAGAAAAATCCTTGTCTTCATATCTATAATAACATTTCTTTCCATCGTATTGATAGGCTTTGATGGGAGCATCGTAAGTGACACGATCACGCATATACTTAATGTCGTCACGTATTTGACGAACACTGACTTCTGTTCCATACAAGTCATAAAGAGCTTCGTTGACCTTTTCTACAAGGTCATCGATTTCATATTTTCTATGGAAATCACTGAAACAGCGGTCAAGGATTTGATAACGCAAAAGAGCATTCTTGTTTACAGGCATAAGTATTGTTTTATAAGTCCTTTCTAATTAGGTCATTGATGTCACAGTTAAGGCACTTGGCAATCTCGATGAGATTTTCAAGTGTTGGCTGTGACGTATTCGTTACCCACTTCGATACCGTAGCAGGATCTTTGCCCAACTTTTCGGCCAGTTGTTTGTTGGACATCATTCTTTCGGCAAGCATCACCTTGATCCGATTGAGAGGCTTATTCTCCATACACCTTATTATATTTATAGTTCAACTTTGCAAAAATACATATTTTATTCGAATATCTACGACTAATTAGCAAAAAACATTAATTTGTCATTAAAAAAAAGATGAAATAGCAAATTATTAGATGAATTTTTGCTATTTTTGCCACAACAAATAGAGTTTTTGCAGCTGAAATCAGTATTTCAACGAAGAAAACTGCATCGGTGCAGAAAGGCTGCATAGTTCACTCGTAATTTGTGCTGCACAAATTAAAACTTAATTGTTATGGCAACATGGAGAACTTACAAATGCACGAAGTGCGGCTATGAGGTGAACACAGAACCAAGTGGCGAGTATGCACTTATGTCAGGAGAGTATTGTAACTACTCGTGTCCTGACTGTAGGGAAATAGTCAGTGTCGGACATGGCTTCAATGCTTCACCATCTGAAGAAAGACCAAAATGTCCTGAGTGTGGCTCTGAGGCAATCACTAAATGGAACCCTGTTCATGGGAAATGTCCTAAATGCGGTGGAAAAATGAAGGTTGTACCTGGAACGATTATAATGGCTGATTGATCAAACATACCACAATGGAGAAGATGAACACTTACACGGATGAGGAAAAGTATTGGCTGACAGGAGGTAATACTGGTTCCTTGCCAACACGGGTAACTCCATCACAGATTTATACGCTCGACACCAACGAGATATTTGTCTTTGGCAGCAATATCCACGGAATGCACATGGGAGGTGCTGCCAGAGTAGCCTACAGTGAGTTTGGGGCAGAATGGGGAAATGGTGAAGGCTTGCAGGGAAAAGCCTATGCCTTACCCACAATGGAAGGTGTTGACAGTACCAAAAGGGCTGTTGAACACTTTACAGAGTGTGCTAAGGAACATCCAGAACTCAAATTCCTGGTCACTCCTGTAGGATGCGGTATTGCTGGTTATACCCCTGACGAGATCGCCCCAATGTTTCTACAGGCAGCACATCTGGAGAACGTCTATCTGCCAATCAGTTTCTGGAAAGTAATCATGAATGTTATACAAAATTAATCTCAACTGATATGAAAAACTTAATTATCGCAACACTTTTATTGCTGAATGTAGCAATATGTCCGGCACAAACAACCCACATGAAATTCAAGGGAATCCCGATGGAGGGAACTCTTAACAGTTTTGTTCAAAAGCTCAAAGACAAAGGCTTTACATATTTGGGACAGCAGGACGGTATGGCTCTCCTGAAAGGAGAGTTTGCCGCCACTAAGGGCTGTACGGTAGGTGTTGCTCGTTTCTCTGACCGTGACCAAGTTAATCTGGTGGCAGTGATTTTTCCTGAAGAAGAGACTTGGAACGGCATCACGAAATCATATTATAGCCTGAAAGACATGCTGACGGAGAAATATGGCAATCCTGAATCTGTAGAGGAGTTTACTGACAGGGAACCTTCATCTGATTTTCTCAAATTCCATGCGCTCCTTCGTGATGAATGCAACTTCATATCAGAGTTTATTTGTGAAGGTGGACGAATACAACTTACTATGAAGAAGCAAAACTACGACAGTGCAGCGATTATCCTTCGATATATAGACAATGCCAATGCTGATGAGACGAGAAAGAAGGTGATGGATGACTTGTAATAGTGCATTGCTACAATAGCACAATTAGTAGTTTTAGCACAAGGGTTGATGGAGCAGTATTTCATCAACTCTTTTTTGTTTAACCACCGTGTTTCAAGCTAAAACCATAGGGAAAAGTATATTGTACTAATGCTACAAAATGCCAAAACAACAATTATCTATTCTGATAATTAAATTTAATACAATATTACAAAACATCATTATTGTAATTTTTAGATAAATTGTTTGGTGGTTACAAATATTATGCGTACCTTTGCACCGAAATTCAATGGTTGACCACCCGTTTTGAGGGTGTGTGATGACTGGTACATCGTCAACGAATACTTGTTCTGGGGCCCGACTCCTCGTAAGAATTGGCCTACATAAAAGGGAGCCTTTAAGTCTGACATCGGTATGATGCAGATGGTGAGTGAAGAGAACAAATATTCGAACTTTAAATTGACGATTACAAAAATGAGCGAAGTAACAATCATCACATTTGCCAACCAGAAAGGTGGCGTAGGCAAGACAACTTTATGCACCATGTTTGCCAACTATCTTGTGGCAAAGGGTAAGCGAACCATCGTTATAGACTGCGATGGTCAGCAGACTATTTTCGAGAAACGCAAGGCTGACCATAAGAAGTACAAGGACTTGAAAGAGCCGTACAAGGTACAGGCTTTCAGTATTGCCGACCCAGAGAATGTCAGGAACCTGATGCAGAACCTTCGCCAGATGAAGGGTACTGTGCTCATTGATGCCCCAGGCAACCTTGCCCAACAGGGACTCATTCCCCTTTTTGTACAGAGCGACTATGTTGTTTGTCCGTATCAGTACGAAACCACTTCCATCAATTCTACCGTTACCTTCCTCGGCTTCATCCTTCAACTAAAGAAGCGTGTTCAGTCGATGGCAACCGAAATACTCTTTGTTGTCAACCGCCATGATAAGCGTTACGGAACAGAGAGGGAAAGAAAACTATGGGCTGAGACCGATGCCCAGTGGGCGAATTACGGAAAGGTTATGCCGAAGATTGAACAGCGTGTGGAAATGCAACGCTACAACACCGTAGAGTTGACTGTCAGCCAAGAGGAGATTGTCACACCCTGTTTCGATAGCATCTATAACGTAATTTATGGAGAGGACGGACATGGCAAAGCAAAGGAATGAAATGACATCGGATGACCTGATGCAGTTGCCCGATGACATTGCAGGACTGGTTCTTGACGTACAGGGACGGCAGGCACAGACTGCTGCCCCCGTACAGAAAGAGCAAGAGGAAAAGGTCACTGAACCTGCCCCTACAGCAATTCCAAGACAGAGGACTAAGGCAGCATCCACATCACCGAAGCCGACTGCATTGCCCAAAGACGGCAATCTCTGGTGGAACACCTTTCTTAATGCAGGGGATAGTTACGACTTCCATGTAAGAAAACCAGACCGCAAATCATACTGGGTGGACGAGGACATTGCAAATACACTCAAAGCGTGTGACATCAACCACATGTCGATGTCGGACAAGATAAACGCCATCCTCCGCTCATTCATCGAGCTTAACAAGGAAGAGTTGCGCCAGTGTTTCAAGAAGAGAGACAGTTTATTGTAGAACCATTAAAATACGTAGATATGCAACCAAACAACAAGATAGAATGGACTGATGAGAACATCGAAATACTGCGTGAGTACTACGATGTAGAACCCAATAGCAAGATAGCGGAACGTCTTGGAGTCAGCGCAAGAACTATTGTGCGAAAGGCTAAGGAATTGGGTATATACAAACTAAAGCTTATCACTAAGACCAAAGCGGTTGAAGATGTCATTAGGGAAATGTACCCCACCCACTCGCTGCAAGAAATGAGTGAAAAGACTCACGTTTGCTGCCGAACCGTTCAGCGGGTCGCCCTGAGACTGGGGCTGAGCCGAACCAAGGTGGAAGAAAGCCAGATGCGCTCCAGAATCCGTACCAAGCTTATGAAGGTGGAACGTGCCAGGATCTGTTTTGGGCTTGACCAGCACACCAATATCAGGCTTGTCACCAATCAGCCGAAATCCCGTTTACGTGTAAAGCTCAAACAGGAAGGATATATCGTATTCAGAGGCAATATGACTATTTATTATCCAATGGAGTTGAAGCGTCACCTTATCCAAGAGGAGAACGGCAAGAAACTTGGACTGGAGTTCGCCCCGTGGTGTCCTCCTGCTATCATCTGCAATCAATCATTTCTGGGTGCATAGCATTCAGTACAAGTATAAACATTTAAAAAAAATAGCAAAATGGAAATTCAAGGAAAAATCATTGCAGTGCTGCCGCCTAAGAGCGGAACGTCTGCACGTGGAGGTTGGAAAAGCCAACAGTATGTGCTGGAAACAGAGGAACAGTACCCCAAGCGTCTGCTTTTCGAGGTGTTCGGAGAGGACAAAATCAAGCAGTTCGACCTGAAGGAACAAGCTCGTGTCAAGGTTGGCTTTGACCCACGAGCAGACCAGAAGGATGGTCATTGGTATGGCAACAACAGAGCGTGGAGCGTAGAACATATTGATGCTCCCATCCCTGCAGCTACCACATAAGGACATTTTCTTCGCTCGAAGGATCCACAGTCCTGTACCGCCATTTCGTGGGCAGGCTGTGGATTTACGAGGGAGAGACAGGATAACAAACAATATGCACAGACAAGTATGACATTCGGTAATTTACTTATGGTCATCTTCATCGGCTATTTCTGTTACTATGCCGGGATGATAACCTACGACCAGTACTTCAAAAAAGATGATGTGCCACTGGAGGCCACCGTTGAGGAAGAGGAAATCGACATCAGCGAGGAGGCTAAGGCTTTCCAGCCCCAAAACATCACTAAAGACAAGAAGAAGGAACTATCAAAAGAAGAACAAGCAGAACAGGAAATTATGAGTGGAAGAATAGAAATTGACGACCTGCTTCCCAAGGTAGATGAACTTGCCGAAAAGGGCAAGAACAGTGCTCTGGGAAAGCTGTTGGCAGACTGGAACGAGTTACCAGAAGCTGCCTGACTATAAGCCTTTAATATTGTACTTTAACTTTTGGCGGCTAACAGAGGGAGTAAAGCCGCAGTACCCGCGAGAGGCGGATGCTTTGGAGTCCCGTTAAGACTTCTCTCCCCACCACTTGGTTCTTTAAATTGTAACATAGATTTCAAAATTAAAAGATTTACAAACTATTATGTTACAAGTAATTAACCCAATTAAGAATGCCCTTCAGCAGGGCTGGAAGAATCTTCCCAAGAAGCGCATCGCCTCTTTTGTAGGCATGTTCATTTTCTGTGCCATGGCAACCTATGCCAGCAGTAAGGGCGCAGGAGGCTTCACCAAGGCAACCACCGAGATTTCATCGTATCAGACCCCTGTGGCCAATCTGATGAAAGCCATCGCCGCCGTCATCGTGCTTGTCGGCTCGTTCAACGTCTATTTCAAGATGCAGAACGGCGACCAGGACGTGAAGAAGACGATTATGATGACCATCGGTGGCTGTGTGGCATTCATCGCCATGTCGGAGGCACTTCCCATGTTCTTCAAGTAAGAACCAACGGTGACAAAAGGAGATGCCCTTGCCATCGTCTGATGACTGTAGGGCATTTCCTTTTCTGTTTTTCAAAAGAGACTGATATGCAAAACTATAATGGCTATCCCGTATTCAAAGGGCTTCAGCGTCCTTTGGAGTTCATGGGAATCAGAGGCAGGTTCCTCACCTACGCAGCCGGAGCCATCGGTGTTTCCTTCATAGGCTTCATCGTATTCTCTATCGTGATAGGCAAGCTGGCAGGCTTCATTGCTATGATAGCACTGGCTATCGCAGGACTGATCACGATATACGTCAAGCAGCGCAGCGGACTCCATGCCAAACGGCATGACAGGGGAATCTTTGTCTATCAAGGTCTGTACAATCATTAAAGGATAGAGAATGAGCACAAAGAAAAGACCGTTTGACAGACTCTTTGCCCAGCTTCAGGACATCAAAGACGAGCGCGGCAGACTTCTGAACACCGTACTCTGGTCGAAGCAGGGCGATTGTTCCGTCATCCTTGAAATAAAGAATCCAGTGCCTCGCTTCAGCACCGATGCCGAACTGTATATGCAGTTCTGTGACGTGCTGAGTAATATCGTGCAGACACTGGGTGAAGGCTATGCCCTTCAGAAGCAGGACATCTTCTGCAAGAAGGGCTATCATCATGACATCTCGCCCGACATGGAGTTTCTCTCCCAGAGTTACTTCCGCTATTTTGAGGGCAGGGAATATACCGACATCCGCACCTTCCTCGTCATCACACAGGAGGCTAACAAGAACATGTTCATCAAGTACGACCCTAAGAAATGGATGGACTTCCATGCCAAGGTGGCAAAGGTGTGTGATATTCTCTCTGATAAGAACATCTGGTACTACAAGCTGAACAAGAATGATGTGAGCGACTACCTGCACCGCTTCATGACCATCCGTTTCAAGGATGATGCCTACAGCGTCAACAACTTCAAGGCCAGCGACGAGTACCTGGCCATCGGTGACCGTGCCGTTCGCTCCTTCTCGTTGGTGGATGTGGACGTGATCGACATGCCGACAGTCGTAAAGCCGTATCTGCCTGTACCCGTCAACGGTTATCGCATTGCCACAGACTTGTTCGGTTTCCTGACCAATGTTCCCTTTGCCGACTGTATCATCTACAATCAGGTTATCCAGATTCCCGCCCAGCAGAAGTTGAAGCGCAAACTGGAAAGCAAGTCGAAGCGTCACGGCTCCATGCCTGACCCGTCGAACAAGATTGCCAAGGCTGATATTGATGCTGTCCTGGATATGCTGGCAGCAGACAATAAACTGTTGGTCAATACCAATTTCAATATCATTGTGTGTTGTCCGCTAAACAAGGTTACGCCAGTTTCATCGTTCATCGAGACGAAACTCTACGGCTGTGGCATCATGCCATCGCGTACTGCCTATAACCAGTTGGAGTTGTTTCAGGCATCCTTCCCCGGCAATGCCTATACGTTTAATCCCGACTACGACCTGTTCCTGACGCTATCGGATGCTGCCGTATGTCTTTTCTTCAAGGAGCATACCAAGCAGACGGAACTTTCGCCACTATTGGTGTATTATACTGACCGTGACGGACTGCCCATCGGCATTGACTTCACTGGCAAGGAGGGTAAAATCAAGCATACCAACAACGCCAACTTCCTGTGTATCGGACCAAGTGGCAGCGGCAAGTCATTTCATATGAACAGCGTAGTTCGCCAGTTGCTCATACAGGACACGGATATTGTGCTGGTTGATACGGGTGACTCCTATGAGGGCATCTGCCGTTACTATCATGGCACCTACATCACCTACTCCAAGGAACGCCCCATCTCCATGAACCCCTTCAAGATTACCCGTGAGGAGTATGAGGATAACTTCGGCGAAAAGAAGAACTTCCTCAAAACGCTTATCTTCCTTATCTACATCGGAGAGAAAGCACCCGATGACGTGGAGGAACTGGTGGTCAATCAGGTCATCGTAGAATACTACGAGGCATACTTCCATCCCTTTGAGAAGTTCACGGAACAGGAACGTAAGGACATCATCCATCTGCTGACCTTGAAGGACAAGATGAATGGCAACTACGACAAGTTTGAGGAAGAACTGGAAAAGAAGTATGCCGAGCAGGAACAACAGACATCTAAACCTTCCGATGAACCTGAAGCCGCTATCACTGATGAAGAGAAAGAGCGCAGGGAAAAGGAGAAGAAACTCCGCTGGGCTGAGAAACTGAGGAACCTCGCCAACGACAGTGCCGCCTCTGAAGGAGAAATTGCCGCTGCCGAGAACCAGCTTTCCCGCCTGACTCCTGAACTGATGGAAGGCACCTACCTGATGAAGCTCAATGAGGAAGTGGACAAGATGGAGGAACGCCGTCGTAAACTGAAGGTAAAAGAACTGTCTTTCAACTCCTTCTATGAGTTTGCTTTGGAGCGCATCCCACAGATATGCAAGGATAAGAGTGTCAGTTTCCGTATTGCTGACTTCTCTGCTCTGTTAGGCAGGTTCTACAAAGGTGGTGAGTTGGAGTACACGCTGAATAACGATGCCGATGCCTCACTGTTTGAACAGAAATTCGTGGTGTTCGAGATTGACAAGATTAAGGAAGACCCTGTTCTTTTCCCTATTGTTGTCTTGATTATCATGGACGTGTTCCTCCAAAAGATGCGCCTGAAGAAAGGACGCAAGGCCATCATCATCGAAGAGGCATGGAAAGCCGTAGCCACTCCCCGTATGGCTACATACCTCCAGTTCCTCTTCAAGACTGTGCGTAAGTTCAATGGTATTGCCGGAGTGGTCACGCAGGAACTTGAAGACCTGCTATCGTCTGACATCCTGAAGAAAGCCGTCGTAGCCAATGCCGATGTCACCATCCTGCTTGATCAGTCGAAGTTCAAAGACAACTATCAGGATGTGGCTGAACAGTTGGGACTCACGCAGGTACAACTCCAGCAGATCTTCACTATCAACAGTCTGAAGAATAAAGATGGGCGTGCCTATTTCCGTGAGGTCTGGATTCGTCGTGGCGACACCTGGGATGTGTTTGGAGTGGAGGAACCCCCTGAGTGCTATTGGGCATATACCACTGAGCGACTGGAGAAGGAAGCCCTGAAAATCTATGAGCGTCACTTTGGGAACATCCAGACTGCCATCATAGAGATAGAGCGAGACCGCAAGCAGGCCAAGGTAGCCAAATACCTCGACTTTGCCCGACAAGTAAACAATCATCAAAATGTCATGTCACTATGGTAAGAGCAAGAATCATCATCCTATTGGCCGCAGTCCTGCTGACTGCCAGGGCCAATGCCGCATGGAGGGTAGTCTTCGACCCGTGGACTACTGGGGCTGTCACTACCAATGCCGCCTCTCAGGAGCTTATCGAGAGTCAGCACAACAGCCGTCTGGACTCCATCAGCAGCAAGCAGAAAAAGCTCATGCAGTACACAGCGACAATGGCTACCATCAAGGAACTCTACAAGATGTCGATGGAGAATGTCAGCGGTTTCGGTGCTGAGTCTCAGTATTATGTGGAGATTGGCGCATGTGTGGCTGAGATTTTCAAAGATGTGCCTGTCGTATTGAAGTACATGAGCAAGTCACCTGCCAAGAACTATGTCATCTGCCTCAATGAGATTATGGACATTGTGCTGGAAACAGAGTCGCTGGTGAAGGACTTCGTGGATATTGTCAACAATGGCAAGGTGCAGAACCCTATCAAGAAGAGCAAGGATGTTCCCAATGTCGGCACGCCTGCCAGTGGTGGAGGTGACGGCTACAACTTCATCGACCGTTACGAGCGTCTGACACTGGCCAACCGCATCTATACCCATCTGTTGGAGATACGCTACAAGATGGAGGCTATCACGATGATGTGTCAGTATTGCAGCGATATGAATAATCTTCTGTTGGCTATCGACGTAGATTCATGGGCTGCATACTTCACTGGCAAGAATATCGTGGAAGGACTGATTAACGACTGGGAGGGACTTGGAGCATGAAGAGACTATCCGTCATTCTTATGTTGTCAGTTCTTGGTATCTCCAATAGCTCTGCCATCATTCTGCCAGAGGACTTCCCAACTATCGAGGCTCTGATTGACCTTCACAAGATGATCAAGGGTCAGGAGGATGCTGCCCGTGACAGGATTGCCGTTAGCTTCGGTGAGCAGTCTATGGTGACTAAGGGAGCCGACAAGTTCAATGATGTGCGCACTACCTTAAACACCAAACTGTCAAATGCCTACTCGTATGTCCTGCTTGCCGCCTGTCTCAGTTCCACGGCCAATAGTATGTACCGGCTCATTCAGGAATATTCCGAGTTTGCCCAACTGTCGGTGAAGTACACGACAAAGAAACCGATGGTTGCCTGGTATTTTGCCGAGGCAAATCTGGCCTGTTCCCGTGAGATCAAGAACATCAGGGCGATGTATGCCACCATGACGGCAAGCGGGCTGAACGTGATGAAGGCTTCGATGGACGAGAAGCTGAATCTGGTCAACACCCTCAAAACGAGCATTGACACGATGCGGGGTATCATAGACAGTGCCTATTGTTGGGCGAGTGTCGTGGCCATCGGAGGCTTCCACTATGACTACATCTGGGACATCCTGAACAGCGAGGTCACGGATGAGATTGCAAAAGGACTAATCAATCAATGGAACAAAGTGTAAATATATGAAGAAGAAAGCAATTATCTTTTCCCTTTTGGCACTATTGCCATTGGGAGCGTCCGCACAATGGGCGCAGATTCAGCATGACGACCAGAAGGAGAAACAATGGAAGTCGATGGAAAACGGCCCCTGGGACTTTGCCCCAGACTGGTACTACTATCTGTTTCATAACAGCTACAGCGGTGCCTCGCTTCACTGGCGGTGGCGTGGCTTTCACAGTGGTTTGTATGTGGAGTTCGATGAGGATGACTCCAACGTGAAGCGCATCATGCCTGTCCGTGTCGTGTCGGAAGAGACCCAGCGGCAGAAGGTGAAGAAGGTGGAGGACGAACGGAAGTACATCGAGGAGCTTCACAAAGAAGAGGTGCTTCGTCAGGCTGACCGCAGTGTTGATCTGGTCTTTTCCTCTTTCAAGGATGACTTCAACCGTATGCAGAACAGCATTTCCGAAGGTCTGCTCTTCTGTATGACCAAGAGCAAGGGCAAGATGAAGTTTCAGGTCGATGAACTGTCCCGTCAGAACGACATCATCTGCCAGAACATTGCCTATCTCCACAAGACGGGCATCGGCTACGAGTTGGAGAATGCCAAACGGCAGAAGGGTTACATCGATGCCAAGAAGCAAATGGAGGAACTGGTGAGCCGTACCGCCCATCTGGTAGGCATGGCTCAGAGCTATTATAAGTAAGGAGGGACAGGCTATGACAACGGATATTTTACTCAGCATCCCTGACTTGTTCCTCACGATGGGACTGCCCAGCATCGACGAGAGCCTTGACAAGCTGCTGGTGGCAATGGAGTCTTTCCCAAAAGCCGCCATCCTCGGTGATACTGTCGGCTATGCCCGTGTCCTCGGCTTGCTGTTGGCTCTGTGTGTCGGCTCCTACGAGTGCTGGATGATGATGCTTGGACGCAGGGCGATGGATGTCATGAAACTAGCTCGTATCATTGCCCTCTCGATGTGTATCACGTCGAGCGGCTGGATATGCTCTGAGCTTCAAGTGCCAGGCAAGGCGTTGGAGGCTACCACCAAGGCAATGGCAAAGGCGAAGAACAAGGAGGTGGCAGCGATGGAGCGCAAGGTGGCACAGAAACAGGCCGACTACCTGAAACGTCTCCGTCAGGTGCAGGACAGCGTTGAGACAGCCAAACAGATTCAGGCTATTGGTGAGGATGCCCACTGGTGGGACAAGCTTATCTACAGCATGGAGAACCTTGGCTCCACCATCAACAACTATGCGCAACAGGCAGCGGTGGCAGCAGAGACAAAGGTTTCGGAATGGATCAATGATGTCATCCGTTTCATCGGTGAGCTGATTTTCCAGATGACCTATTACGGTATCTTGGTGGCACAGCGTATCTTCATGACCATCCTCGCCATGTTTGCGCCGATTATGTTTGCCCTGTCCATCGTACCGCCTTGGAGCAATGCCTGGTCTCAATGGGTGTCAAAGTACCTGTCACTTTCCCTATGGGGATTCGTGACCTATATGTGCCTGTACTACATTGACTTCATCCTGCTCTATAACTTGCAGGAGGACATCACGGCCTACAGTAAACTGCTTCAGGGACAGGTGAACACATGGAGTCAGATAGGTACTCTCGGACTTCAGGGCATCGGCTCGAACTGTATGTATGCAATGGGAATGCTAGTAGGTGCCTTTATCCTTCGCTTTGTGCCGGAAGTGGCTTCATGGCTGATCCCCGGTGGTGTCAGTTCCAGTGCCGGTAGTACTGCAGGTGCTGTGGCAACGACAGCTGTGGCAGGAGGAGTCTATGGTGGCATCGCAGGAGGTGCTATGGTCATGTCGGGCGGTGCAGCCGCTGCTGGTGTAGTCGGCAGTCTTGGAGAACGTGGCATGAGCGGCCCTGTCATCAACAGCAAGACCGAGGGTGGCAAGGTCTATGAGCAACACATGAGCGGCAGGGTTACTTCCCGTAATGAGACCAACCGAGAGGCATTTGACAGGATATAACCATTTAATTTGTAAGCAATATGTTAATACAGAGTTTAGAACAAAAGACCAGGCTGGCACTGATGACGGTCTTCGCAACCATCGCAGGATGCACGGTGATATGTGCCTTCACCGTTTTCTACTGTGCCAAGCTGGTCACTGATGAGCGGGAACAGATCTATGTCATCGACGGTGACATCCCGTTTCTGGCCGAGCGCAGCAAGCAGGAGGCTAACTTTGTGATGGAGGCCAAGGCACATATCCAGCTCTTCCATCAGTATTTCTTCAACCTTCCACCTGATGACGACTACATCAAGTGGACGGTGGGCAAGGCTCTCTACATGGCCGATGGTACGGCAATGAAGCAGAAGCAGGCTATGGACGAAAACGGCTTTTATTCCGACATAATTTCCTCGTCGGCTGTCTGCACCATCATCTGTGACTCCATCGATCTGGACGAGCATAGCCGCAAGTTCAAGTATTACGGTACGCAGATTATCAAACGTCGTACCCGTGATGTAAAACGTTCCATCGTGACTGTCGGCGACATTGAGAATGTGCCGCGGACGGAGAACAATCCTCACGGACTGTTGGTGACCAACTGGCGCACACTGGAGAATAAGGATCTTGACTATTAGAGCTATGAGGATATTTGGAAAGAAAAAGAAGGTAGCCCGTAAGGAGTCCAAGGTCACTCGCTGGTTCAGGATTATTCTCTGGAGGCTCTTTGTCAGATGGAAGATTCGTGAACGCATAGCACTTGCCAACAAGTGGGCTGATGAACACCGGGGCGATACGATGCTGATAACAGTAGGATGCCTGCTCTTTTCCCTTATAGTCGGGGCATTCCTGGCTTTAGGAACGGAAAACGACGGCAATGACAACTTCATGAGTGGGGTGGAACCAGTGGAGTCTCTGTTTCAGGGGATGCAGCAGATTCAGAACGCCAAAGCATACCAGGTTGCACAACTCAATGAGATGGCCCGGAAAGGACAGGTGCTGAAGCATGAACTGGACTCTCTGGTGAACCTGTCATCCAAGACACATGAGGATTCCCTGATGATTGTCAGCAAATACAAGCAACTGGAACTGATAGTAAACAACTTAGAAAAAGGACAATAAAGATGAAAAAACTGAATTTGAAACAGCCCAAGTACATCTTCCCGCTGGTCATCCTGCTTCCCATCGTATTCCTGGCATACGAAATATCCAAGTTTACGGACAGCAGCGATGAACCGCAGAAGGGTGTGGTGACTGACAACATCAACATGTCGCTGCCTGATGCCAGGAATGAGGGGGTCGGCAGTAAGCTGGACGAAATGAACAAGCATTTCTCCGAGGATGGTGCCTATACCGCTATCGGTGCCTTGGGCGATGACAAGGAAGCAGCCGACAGTACGATGTCCGGCTATTCCGAGAGTGAACTCAACGACATTGACGCAGAGAACGCCAAACGTATGAGGAAACAGAAGGAGCAGGAGGACTTGGAGCGCAGCCTTGCTGAAGCACGGAAGCACATCAATTCCTATGGTTTTGATGATGGTGGCAGCTACGGCAGCCATTCAGGTCATGGTATTACCAGCCGTGGCGGGCGACAGTCGGACATGGAGGACTATGCCCGTGAACTGGAGGAAATCCAGCAACGCAGCCTTGAACGCCAGAAAGTCCTGGAGCGTACTTTTGGAGGTGCTGATGAAGAGAAGGAGCGCAAGGCAGAGGAAGAGCGCAAGCGGCTTGCCGAAGAACGCAAGAAGAAAGAGGTGAAACCTGAGCTGGTCATGAAGGCTGAGGACAAGAACGCAGGAATGTTCAATACTATCAATGAACAGCAGGAGGCTGATGCGCCTTTGATCAAAGCGATGATTGACAAGACCACCAAGGCACATGAGGGTACGAGACTCCGCTTCAAGCTGCTTGATGATGTCATCATCAAGGATGTTCGCCTGAAGAAAGGTACGTATCTCTATGGCATCGTCACTGGCTTTGGACAGCAGCGTGTCATGGCCAGCATCAGCAGTATTCTGGTGGGTGACAAGTTCATCAAGGTCTCGCTGTCTGTATTCGACAACGACGGCATGGAGGGCTTCTATGTTCCTGAGTCGGCTTTCCGCGACATGATGAAGGATGCAGGAGCGCAGGCTATGCAGAGCAATATCAGTTTTGACGGTGGCTATGGGGGTGGTCTGAGCGGCGAGGCTGTTGCACTGCAGGCTCTCCAGAATATGTACCAGTCCGCTTCGACGGCCATATCCGGCAATATCCGCAAGAACAAGGCTCGTATCAAGTACAACACCATCGTCTATCTCATTAACAAGGACGCAGTAAACCAATAAACATCTTATAGCAGAATGAAAAAGGTATTATTTGCCGTGATGACCATTGTGGCCACAACGGCAGGGGCTTTTGCCCAAGAGAACAACAGTGTGGAATCGCAGAAGGATTCCGTCAAGGTCAGGTATATCTACACCATGCAGTCCGCTGAGAACTGTATGCCTGGTATCGACCGCAACCATGTCATCTTCGTCAATGAGGACGTGACCACCCATGTCATCATGCCGGAGAATATCAAACTGGTGGATATGTCAACGGACAAGATTGTGGGCAACCAGTGTGCGGAGAACATCGTGCGCATCAAACCGTCAGGAAGAATGCGTGACCATGAAATGGTAGGTACGATAACCGTCATCGGCGAGCGTCATTTGGCTCAGTACGATGTAGTCTATACCGCAGGGCCAGCTTGTGCCAACAGTATCTATAGGATTCAGTTGGACGAGCTGAAACGCTACAAGAATCCTGATGTGTTGATGCCCGAAAGCCAGATGGCCGCTTATGCCTGGGCCATCTATGGAAGTCAGCCGAACTACAACAACATCCACTATTCTGCCAACGGCATCCGTGCAGTTGTGAATAACATCTATACGGTAAATGACTATTTCTTCATTGACTATTCGCTCTATAACCGGACGAAGATTAAGTACGACATCGACGAGGTACGTGTCAAACTGTCGGACAAGAAGGAGGCCAAAGCTACCAATTCACAGACTATCGAGCTGACTCCGACATACTCTTTGAACACTGCCCGCAGTTTCAAGAAGGCTTACCGCAATGTCATCGTTCTGCCCAAGCTGACTTTCCCAGACGAGAAGGTGCTTCGCATCGAGATTGCAGAACGGCAGATCTCTGGCCGTGTCATCTATATTCCCATCGAGTATGAGGACATCCTCAATGCCGACGGATTTGACAAGTGTTTGCTTAACAGACTTCCGTTTAACATCAACAGATAAAGGCCATGAAGAAGTTATCATTTATCATGCTATCACTCCTGATAAGTATCGGGGCGATGGCTGGAGAGAAGGATGAATACTTTACGCTCAATGCCGGGTTCCTGTTCAACAATACACTGAATGCTACCTTCGGCTATGAACGGGAACTAAACTACGGCAATGCCTTGGAGTTGTTCGGTGAGGTAGGCAACAAGTGGCAGCGCGACCCTGTTTGCGGCAAGGTCTGTAGCGAGTCTTTTTGGAAAGGCTACTATTGGGATGGTGGCTTGCTGTACAAGCACAACCTGAAAAAGTTCAAGAACAGCAACCTACGCTTACGTATCGGGCCGCAGTTTGGAGCGCATACGGGTGATTATTTCTTTGCCGTCGAAGGAGGATTTGAATACAACTACGTCTTCCGTTCCGGCATCCAGTTTTCATTGATTCAGAAGAACCAGGTGAGTTTCCTTCATGGCGACTCGTTCCGTAACGGTCTTCTGATTGGCTTAAAAATACCATTCTGATGATGAACAAGACATTTAAATTTATCAAGAGAAAGACGGTCATGCTATCTATCGCAGTGACCATAATGGGAGGCTTTGCCTCTTGTGAAGAACACACAGACGAGTATGATGGAAGTCTGAGAGTGGGCAATATCCTGTTAGCAGACAATTCCGTTGTCTCGCCACAAGGCTTTGACAGTAACTGTGACAAGGCTGTGGGCGTTATCTTCTATACTAACCGTGACACGGCATTAGTGGTTTCCACGCATGAGCTAGGAGACTATGCCTATGCCGACTCTTTAGGAACGGTCGGCAGTGTGGGTAATGACAGCCGTACTATGTGTGGTGCTGAGAACACTGCTGCTTTGCTGGTGTCTGAGATCAGCACTCCTGCAGCCGAAGCTGTGGTCGGGTATCACACGCCTCAGACAAGCTGGGCTTTGCCATCGGCTGGCGAACTGAGGGCTTTGTCTGCTATGCTTCCTGTCGTGGAACGGAGTATGGAGATAGTAGGTGGTGAGCCGTTTTCGGATGGGCAGTACGTCAGTTCTACTCAGGACGGCAGTACCTCTGAGAGTGAACAGATGTACTATCTGAGTGTGGCTATTCGTAGCGGCTTCGTTACCTCGACGGTTAAGACAACCCCTGGCAGGGTTCGTCCTGTGTTGAGAATCAGATAAACTTTTCTTTCATTGCTGGTGGAGGGCGAACCTATATATAAATATAAGGTGTAGCCCTCCTTTCAAACATTTCAAATCATGGGAACAGAAGAAACAAGGGAACAGCAGCAGATGTACAACTACTTCAGGAGTTGCATCTATATCTTTTTGATTATCGAACTGGTGATGAACCTGCCTATCACATCATCGAGCAGGGCAACACAGTTTGTCTTGGAACTGATTGGCCGCTTCCAGATATTCAATAGTGTACCTTCGTGCAAGTTCATTGAACTAGTGTGTATCGGCATTACCTGTATCGGTACGAGAGCGAAGAAAAGCCTTCGCTTCAATGTCAAAACAATGGTGCTCTATCCTATCATAGTGGGATTCTCGCTTATTGTCATATGCATGGTACTTCATCATGGTCTTTGGGGTGGCGAACTTTGCGGTTTCTCTACAAACAGGGTGCTCTACGCACTGTCAAGTATCGTTGGGACGATGTTGGTTCATCAAGGAGGTGATGGTATCGCCCGCTATTACAACTACAAACTTGGTGAGGATAGGTTTAACTTCGAGAACGAATCCTTTGAACAGTCGGAAGAACTGACTGCGAATGAGTATTCTGTGAATATTCCGATGATTTATTACTTCAATCGGAGGATGCACAAGGGCTGGATCAATATTATCAATCCTTTCCGTGGTACTATCGTACTGGGTACGCCTGGATCTGGTAAGTCATTCGGTATCATTGACCCGTTCATCAGACAGCATGCCGCCAAAGGCTTCGCTATGATGGTGTATGACTACAAGTTTCCGGCACTTGGCAAGAATTTGTTCTACCAATATTGTAAGAACAAACGCTATGGTCATCTGCCTAAGAACTGTGGTTTCCACATTGTTAACTTCTCAGATGTGGAGTATTCCAATCGGGTAAACCCTATACAGCGCAAGTATATTCCTGACTTGGCTGGTGCCTCTGAAACAGCAGCCACTTTATTGGAGGCATTGAATAAGGGTAGCGAGAAAAAAGGTGGCTCTGAATCGTTCTTTCAGAACTCAGCAGAGAATTTCCTTGCCAGCATCATTTACTTTTTCATCAACTTCCATCCTACAGGTTGGAAGAATGGCAAGAAGCTGACACGCTATATTCTCTATAATGGACAGCGCCTGAAGCTGGTTACTCGCTATTGGACGGACTATAATGCCGTCGATAAAAACGGGAAGGTGGTATTGGACTTCCTCGACGAGAACAGCAGGAACGTGGCTACCGATGAGGATGGGATGTTTGTGGACTTGAACAACTTCATGTACCGCGATATGAACGGCGACCTTATTGTGATTGACAAAGCCTGGTATGAGGATGGTGAAGGGAACATTGTCGAACCAGACACTATCACTGGCGAGTTTTCCGATATGCCCCATGTGCTTTCTTTCTTAGGCAGACCTTACAGTGAAGTCTTTGACATTCTGATGCAGGACGAGAAGATTATGTCATTGATGGCTCCCTTCCAGTCTGCCTATAAGAACAATGCCAATGACCAGTTGGAAGGTATGGTTGGTACGCTTCGTGTAAACGCCGCCCGCTTGGTGTCACCTGAAGCCTACTGGGTATTTACTGGTGATGACTTTGACTTGAAGATTTCAGACCCGGCACATCCGTCCTACCTAGTTATAGCTAACGACCCAGAGAAGGAACAGGTCATCGGTTCCTTGAACGCCTTGATTCTAAACCGACTTGTAACCCGTGTGAACAGTAAGGGTAACATCCCCGTATCTATCATCGTGGATGAGTTACCCACACTTTACTTCCATAAGATTGACCGATTGATTGGTACAGCTCGATCCAATAAGGTTGCCGTCACTTTAGGTTTTCAGGAACTGCCCCAGTTGGAAGCAGACTATGGCAAAGTGGGTATGCAGAAGATTTTAACTACCTGTGGAAACATCTTCATGGGTGCTGCCCGTAACAAGGAAACGCTGGAATGGGCACAGAATGATGTCTTTGGCAAGGCCAAACAGACCTCCAAATCAATTACCATTAACGAGCAACGTGTCTCAACCTCTATTCAGGAAAAGATGGATTACCTCGTGCCTGCTGCCAAGATTGCTGATATGGCTACAGGATGGTTGGCTGGTCAGGCCGCTCGTGACTTTACACCAACGGATGAATCTACTCTCGACAACTTCAATATTGAAGAATCGGAAGAGTTCAAAACCACGAAATACTTCTGTAAGACAAATTTTGATATGGAAAAGATTAAAAAGGAAGAGAAATACTATCAAAATTTGCCGAAAATGTATAACTTTGCATCCGATAAGGAAAAGGAGATTATGCTCAACCGTAATTTCAAACGTGTCAACGATGAAGTGGAAGCAATGATTTCCGAGCTTCTTGGTAAAACCCCTCAAAACCCATAAGTGATGAATTCATTAGTAGAGAAGTTGAATATGAAGATTCTGGGTGAAAGACTCCAGAAAGTGAGGCAGCATCTGAAGATGAAACAATCTGAGGTTGCTGAAGAAATCGGCTGTGCGACCTTAACCATCTCTCGCATCGAACGTGGGGAAACCTCTACCGCACTTCATCCTCTGCTGGTATTCTATGGGCAGTCCATCGACCTCAATATGATATATAGTGCAGACTTTGATCCAGAGGACGAGGCATTATATAGTAAGAATCCTGCGCTGCAAAGTCATGTCAAAGCACGGCTGGAACTGTTGAAAAGTGATGCTGTAGATTATATTACCAACACACAGAACCAATTTGGCAAGAATGTTGAGGCACTGCTACGTGAAACAGTTGACAAGTTGAATGACCAGATGATGAATTATACCAAGACAGAGTTGAATGACTTGATGAGAAGACTTCAGCAGACCATCGATTTGTTATAAGTTTCGGGCTGTCGGATAACTGACAGCCTTTTTTATAAGATTCTATTTCTGTTTTAAGGATAACAAAATGACTAAGTACATTAGCGGAAGCTGGCTGAAGGTTATCGCCATGCTCTCCATGTTAATAGACCATATTGCCTATTATTATGGCTGTGACAATCCGTATCTATATGAACTGATGCGGACTGTCGGAAGAATTGCCTTCCCGACATTTGCATTCTTGTTGGCGGAAGGCTTTGTACATACAAGGAATAGACAGCAGTATTTGATAAGCCTGTTCGCCTTTGCCCTGTTATCGGAAATCCCTTGGATGCTGCTAAACCATGACGGGAGTCACAATGTCATATTTACCCTTCTTGCTGGCATCCTCGGCTTGCATGTCATTGAGAATAGCAAAAGCCATTGGATAACTGCTATCTGTGTCACCTTAATAGGGCTGGCAACTATCTTTTCCGACTCAGACTATTCGTGGAGAGGCTTCGGTCTGGTGCTTATCTTCTATATGTTCCGTGGAAGGCCAGAGCTTCAGACACTTTTCGGCATTCCTTTGATGTATGAGTATGGTCTGATAGGTATTCTAATGGCCTTCACTGTCATCTGGTTCTATAACGGAGAGCGCGGTTTTATTCAGGGGAAGGCATGGAAATATGCTTTCTATGCCTTCTACCCCGTTCACTTGATGTTGATTTACTACCTCAGATAGCCTTTACAATCGCTTGGCTATCTGAAGAACCTTCATCGTATAGGTTTTGTCTTCCGCATAACCGATACGGTCAAGGAACTGTAGGTAATTGCCACCTTTGTATTTGTATTGTACATAATCCCTGTAGGCTTTCACACTTTCCTCCCAATGGTCAAACTTGTAATAGCTTCCGTCACTTGGACGACGCAAGCCAAATAGATTCTTGCATTCCCAGCAGACCCTTGATGTGAAATAGCCTGTTTCCAGCAGTGCCTGAGCTATGACTATCTTTGGATATTTGACATGGTAAGCCTCTAATGCCTTGGCTAAATTGGAGATGTTCAGTTCTTCATCAGGCTTCCCACCGAATTTCAGTGATACAATTCGATCTTGTAAGTCATCTATATAATCATTAAGGTAAGTGATGAAGGGCTTGGGATCTATGCTTTTGCCATCCTTCCTAAGCCTGATGTGCAGGTGTGGTCCTGTAGATTTTCCTGAATTTCCAGATATGGCGACTATATCGCCAGCCTGTATCTCATCATTCTCATTGACAAGTATCATGCTCAAATGTCCATAGAGGCATTCTATGTTGCCATGTTGTATTACAACATAGTTCCCATAGCCCCTGTTTCCACGATGTACCTCCTTCACTATGCCAGGCAACATGGCATAGACATTCCCAAAACGGCAACTCAAATCTATCCCGTCATGGAACTTCCGGCATCTGTAAACAGGATCTTTCCGATAGCCATATCCAGAATTTTGTTTCAGATAATCTAAGGGAAGGCAGACCATGACCCGTTTCTGGATTAGGTCAAAAAGCGGGTTGTTTCTCACTACGACAAACAAAGGCAGGTCTTTTTCAATGGAAATCTCACATCCTCTTGTGTCAGGAAACAACTTTGTTTCCCTTTTTGTCGTCTGGATTGAGTCTGTATTATTCCTCATTATATGTATAATACCTTTCTTTTCACGTATTAGAGTGTCATTGGGCAACTGTATAGCAGCCCTCACCTGCTGATGCAGTGAATCGGCTGAAATAGTGAAAAACTGGGCATAGCACTTGATATATGCCAATTGTAGAATAAAAATAAAAAGAAATGTTCTCATTGCTATTCAATTCTGATATTTTGTTTGTAATTTTGCAACAAAGTTACAATAATTATCAGAAATGACGAACAAGATTTCATTTTTAGAGGAAGAAATTCCTTATGACAAATTGGAGAAGTTGGGGATCACCCGTAGGGATTTCTTGAGTATGCCGAAAGAATTGGTTGACCCGATTATCAACGGCAAGGTTTCACCTATTATCAAAGCCCGTGTCAGGACTAGATATAGAAAGGTTATGGAGATTCCCATGAAGATTCAGTTGACCCGTGATGATGACGGAAGTGTAAAACTACAGACCTACCAGCGTACCAAGGAGGTTCAGAATGATTTATGCCTGACTCCTCTGGAGTTGGAGCGTGTGAAGAAAGGTGATGTTATCCGTAAGGAACTGGAGGAGGACGGCATCAGAAAGATGAAGTTCGTTCAACTTGACGGTGAGACCAATGCTCTCATTTCAAGAAGCGTTGCCCACACAAAGATTGCCGAAAAGCTCCGTGATATGGAGAAGATCAACGATATTGAGTTGGGTACAAACCAAAAACAAGCAGCGCAGGAAGGTAAGCCCATCGAGTTGAATGTGGGTGGTCAGCCTGTCACTGTTGGCGTTGACCTCCGTGAGCCACAAGGCTTTAAGGTTGTAAACGGTGATATGGAGGAATGGGATCGACAGAAGAAAATCAAGTTCGATCTCGAAAATGAAGGCTACATGGGTTATATCCAGTCTGATAAGAACGGCTGGGAATACCGTCATTATGTTGATGAACAGACTGGTGTCACCGCCTTTAGGAATAAAAGCGAAAAGAAAAGTTCGGGACTGAAGCTTTAATCAGCCCTCTTTATTAAAATGTTAGTGTATGTAGAATAGAAGATTGCACCATTTAATGGGTATCTTTAATATTACAACCACTAGGCCCGATATCCGGGTGCCATGATGTGGGGACTTTAAATTGTATTCCCTGATTGCCCTTTTAGGCAATGGCGCATTTCCCTAAAAAGTTATGCCTGAATACAATGCTGCCAAAAACTTATATCCCACCTTGCCAGTCCTCTTTGCAGGATTGGCAGGGTTCCCACAGCCTGTTATGAACAACAGGCAGGGATGGCACAATCTTGTTTCCAAGCATAATCGTTGGGGACTGCCGCTGAATGTCAGTGTGAGTAACAACCCAGTTTTTGTGTGTTTCGATTTACCTTTTAATCAAACAAATAAAAGCGATTATGGCAAAGAAAAAAGTAAAAGACGAGACGCAGCAGGAGTCTGTCCAGACTGAGGCAAAGGCTAAGTCTGGAAAGAAATCCGCACCAAAGAGTGAAGTTGAGACGAAAGTCAAGGCCAAATCAGAATCTATCGGCAAGAGTGAGAAGAGTCTTCCCCTTGCTGAGCAGTTCAAGTCCTTGAAGGAAAAGCATCCAGACGCTATGCTGCTTTTCCGAAAGGGTGATTTCTATGAGACTGTGAATGAAGATGCCAAGAAAGCATCCGAGATTTTGGGAATTACCTTGACCAAGCCACAAGACAAATCCAAAGGTGAACAGTTAGCCGGGTTTCCACACCATGCCCTCGATACATATCTGCCTAAACTCATTAGAGCAGGTGTACGCATCGCTATTGTGGACGAGCTAACCCCAAAAGTGATTGAAGAAGTCGGTAGTTCGAAGTCTGAGGCTGTGAAGGAACAAAGCACTTCAAAGGTGTCTATCGACAAGGCTACTGCTCAACCAGAGAAAACAGAGCAGGGTGAGAAGCATCGCGAACCTCAGATGATAACCGTCAATGGCGGCAAGGTGACTCACGCCCATGCCTATCAGTCGAACAGAAACCCGGAGGACTGGTTCTTTACCGCCAAGATTGACGGCAAGGAACTTCATCCACAGAAGATGTCTGCCGATGATGTTGCCGCCTACAGCAAAAAGGAAAGGACTGTAGAACAGTTAATGCAGACTTACTATCCTACGAAGCTGATGAAGCAGATTCCGGCAGAGGAATACAAGGCTGCAATGACTTTGTCTGATGGCCGCACTATAGACAAGATGAACGTCTATAAGGAGAGTAATGAGCAGAGCCAGCACTTCGGGAAGTGGATGCTTTACGCACAGGTGGGTGAACAGAAAATGTCAACTCCCCTTTCTAACCACGACCTGAACGCCTACTTCGATCGTGTGACTACTCCCAAGCAACTTGTGGAGAGCAATCTGGGCCAGCGTCTGCACCTGGCTTCCCACTATGAACAGTTCAAGCTCCCCGAAGGAGCAGAGATCAAAGATATCCGTGTCTCTAAGGACGCCGATAACAAGTGGCGTATCTCTGCCGATATGGGTGAGCGAGGTGTAACCGCAAAGAAAGAACTGAGTTTCGATGACGGCTATTCACTCTTCCACACCAAGACGGCTACCCGTCAGCAGTTAGCAGCCAAGTACCTCACTCCAGAAATCAACGAGAAGATGGGGGTGAAGATGGAAGTCAGCCAGGGACTGAGAATGTAGAGAAGAAACTTGAATATAATTCACAAACTATAAAACTACCAAGATGGAACAGAATATGAATTACGACGAATTAGTGCAGATGAAGCAGGATGGTAAGATTGGCTGGCTCG
>OCVV011313151.1_pt1 | contig 40931 bp, 77 predicted proteins | sample 1539721 | NCBI WGS metagenome assembly OCVV01 (sample SAMN02144230, study PRJEB22623) | gut metagenome | biome: sheep rumen | host: Ovis aries | place: New Zealand | reverse complement strand
TTGCTAATTCGGTTAGTGTTGCTAATAGTTTGACGGTCAAATTGTTTGATGGGCTAACTATTTATATTATTTTATCCCGTCTGTCCCTGTCTCAAAAGACTGTTGTCTGGTACCCGTGGGGTATACAGCCGTGTCAGCCCACGGGCAATTAGTCCTCTCAGTACCCGCAAGTGGTAAAAGTCCCTTTATTGGGACAGATCGGTGAACGGATGTTCTATTTCGAGTGGGTGCGGTATTACTAACCGCGCTAACGCTTGGTGCTCAGCGACACTCACGTTAGGCAAACAGGGGTAGATCGGGAGTAGCCGTAGGTAAGACCGCCTGTTCACCTGACGTTCGTTGTGCTTCCATTGTTTATAAGGGAATGTAGGAGTAATTCAGGGATATTGTCTCTAAGGGTGATTGGGTGAACAGGGACCTTAGGTAAGCGGACAGCCGTCGGCTACCCAGAGGATTGAGGGAGTGAACGTATCGGAAGTAGGGAATGTGCGAAGCCGCACTCTTTAGGTTAGAAACCCCCTTATTGCGCACGTTCCAACTACTTGCCCTATGTCTTTCGACAGAGAGCAAATTCCTTGAAAAACCTGTGAAATTCGGTTAACAAATTGTGAATTTTAGGAGATTTTAGAAGAAATTGGTAGTTGATACCCGTCAGACATCGGTCGTATCAGCACCGAGATAAGGTAATGTCGTATAGCGTAGCCTCAGTCCCTACGCACGGCAAAAGCCCATAACCTGAGTTGTGCCCTAAGGAGGACAGCCCCGAAGTAAGATCATCGGAGGACTGTCCATTTTTTACAGTACGTTTATATTCGATTGTGTTGGAATACTTGTATTGGTCGTACCGCTCCACCCATACCTGTTAATTTTCCCCTTCACCGACCTCTTCGATAAGTGTGATCGTTCACGGGATTACGCAGACATTCTGATCCCTGCAGTTGACTGATGACTGACTTTATCTCTACGTCAGATGCACCGTGCACATTTTCCGTCGCTGTCTAAGCTGTGCAATACTCTCGTTTTATTTGTTACGGATGCTTTCTGTCAGTAACAAGCACCCCGATATGGTCTTTAGGTGAAACGGAATAACACTAAGTTATTTATTGCCATACCTGATATTCGATTGTACCCTGATTGTACCAAATAGATCGGCTGCATACAAGAGATAAAGTGCCTATTGCAAAACTTTTTTAGACGTGTTATTATCCTATTGCCAAATCTAATATTCAGTTGTTAAGATTAGTCCTGAGATCTTCTCAGGGCTTTTCTTATTGCAAGGATCTCAGTCAAGTGATATTATCCTGGTATACACCCGTTCTTCGTTTTTCATACTTGGGTGTCCTCCAAAGAACTGCCGCCTGTGGTCTTATCCCATCCATAGGCGGTTTTTTGTTACGCCACCGTTACAAATTTCCCGAAAAAGGTAAAAAGGCATAAACAAATGTTGACATAACAATTTGTCAATGTTAATATCAGTACAGATGCAAGAAAGGAGGTAGCAAGCAGTGATTTACGGCTATGTCAGAGTAAGTAGCAAAGATCAAAACGAGGATAGGCAACTTATTGCAATGGCTGAAGTCGGTGTCCCTGAAAGGAATGTATTTGTTGATAAGCAATCGGGCAAGGACTTTAACCGTCCTGAGTATTTGAGGCTGTACAAGGCTTTGAAAAAGGATGATCTCCTGTACATAAAGAGCATAGACCGCCTCGGCAGGGATTATCAGGAAATACAGGATCAGTGGCGTTATCTGACAAAGGAAAAAGGCATTGATATTTGTGTCTTGGACATGCCCTTACTTGATACAAGGCGAGGTAAAGACTTGATAGGGACCTTTGTAAGTGACCTTGTTTTGCAGGTACTATCCTTTGTAGCTGAGACTGAGAGACGCAATATTAAGCAACGTCAGGCTGAGGGGATAAGGGCAGCAAGGCAAAGAGGAGTTAAATTTGGCAGACCTACTGATAATCTCCCTGGCAATTTCCATGAAGCATATAGCAAGTGGAGGGGGGGTGTCCTGACAGGGATACAGGCGGCTAAAGAATGCAAAATGCCTACGTCAAGTTTTTACTACAAGGCAAAGTTGTATGAAAGGAGGTAGCAAGCATGGCAAAGCCGTTATTACCCACAGACAAGCAAAAAGAATTGATCCGTTCTATGGAAAGACGGCTCAAAATACCCTTTGAGGGTAGAACAAGGCGTGATGCAAGCGAGTACATACAGGAGCATTACGAGGAATACAAGCTGTATGTCCGAGAGGGCTATACATTCGGTAAGAAGAAAGGAAGGAAAAACAATGGAGTTGTTGATTACAGGAGTGCTACTTGGGGTTATTGTGGGGGTTATGTTTGGGATGATACTGAACACTCAGCCCGACACGTTACAGAGTTCCCCGACAGTAGACGATAACAAGGACTTTGACGCTGTCTGCCGTGACAATCTGAGGCTTATTAACTTGAATAATGAGTTACAGGCTAAGTTGGCTCTTGCTGAGGCTAAGATCAGGAAGAATGGAGAGACTTTACCCTGGTTGGATACGTCTCTTCCGTATGAACAGGAGGTAAAGAAGAATGCCTGACTATATGTACAGATGCAACGACTGTGGGGAAGAGTTCGACGATCCCGCAACGCACATTGAGCGTCACCCCGAAGTAGAGTGGGGGGAAGAGTTTTGGGAAGTATGCCCTCATTGTGGCAGTACCAACTTTGAGGAAATAGAGTACGAAGAAGAGGAGGACTACGAGGAATGATTAAGGCTTTGGCTACTGTCCTGTTATCCGTGTCCCTGTTAGGGGCTGAGGTGGCACAGGATTGGAATAATGACCGCATTTGGAACTCTATGTCGGAAGATCAGCGTTACGAGGCTTCCGTAGAACTTAAGGCAAGGGCGGTCGGAATGTCTGAGGAAGAGTTCATCTTCTTTTCTTCGGTCGTAGAGGCTGAGTCAGACAGGGGCTATGATGAAGAGAGTATGGAAAACAGAGTTCTCATTGCTCTGACTATCTATAACCGGCAGGGGAGTTCTTCTTTCCCCGATACTATCACAGGTGTACTCAATCAGTACGGTCAGTTCACGGTAGTTGAAACAGGTGCTTGTTGGTCGGTAGGGCGTACTAATAGATCGGACTGGGCTATTCTTGAGGCACATAGGCGATTAGCCACAGGTGATGCGCCATACGTTATATACTTCAACTGTGTGTCTTTTATGCCAGGCTTTGAGCCGTATGCCTGTGTAGGTGATAACTATTTCAGTTTAGGATAAACAGGAGGATACAAGTATGAAACAGGAAGAAAAGATATTGCAGTACATGAAAGTCAATGGGGGCATTACCCAGAGGGAGGCATTAAGCCTTGGCATTTTCCGTCTTGCTTCAAGGATATGCGATATGCGCAAGGCAGGTATCAATATCAGCTCAGAGTTAATAGAGGTAACATGTGCTGACGGATCAAAGGCAAGAGTGTCTAAGTATTGGTTGCCGGAGGTGGACAATGATTAAGTCTGAGAATGGACAGGTAGTGTTAGAGGGCGATATGCAAGTTCTACTTACCGATATGATGTTTGTTATCAACGCTGTCAAGTCAGCTGCAATAGACAACTTCGGAGTAGATGAAGATATGGCAGTGCAAATGTTAGAGACATCGGCATATATGGCTATCAATGATCCTATGATAGAGCCTGAGGAAGTAGGAAGTATGACAGTAGATGCTTCGAACCTGGAAGAGATTTTAAGGAGGTTAAACGAGAATGAGGAAAATTAAGATTAAGAACTGCCCTGTATGCGGTAAGGGCGATATGGTAAGACAGTATATGGTAGACAATCAGAAGAGTTATTTTGCCTGTGACCGTTGCAAGATCAGCACGTCCTGCGGAATGTCCGCTTTACAGGCAGCCGATAATTGGAATGCGCTTACTAAGTTCGGGAGGTGATGTTATGAGAAAGTGGACACCTATTAGCGGTAAGTGGGTAGGTTCTCGAAAGGAGTTTGATTGCCCTATGCCAAAGGAAGGTCAGGAAGTGCTTGTTTCCTATAAGGTTTACAGTGCTGACGGCAAGGCAAGATCAGGAGTCCTTAAGACGACCTGTATGTATAGCGAAAAGTACGGTTACAGGTTCTATGACGTGGCTGTTGACAGCGTTTACGCATGGATGCCTTGCCCTAAGCCCTACAAGGAGGCAGATTGCTATGAAAAGCAGACCTGATACAAAATTAGATTTAATTGAGGCATTATTTTACGTCAGCATAATCGTTGCCTTATCAGTTGTTGGTGCGATAAGTTCAATGAGGTAGATCGATATAAAGGAGACAGAGAATGACTAACAAAGAAGCGATTAAAATTTTAGTAGGAAATAGAAACTTCTATGAAAGAATAGTTCGCCCGTATGACCGTGAAATGGTTGAAGCCCTTAATATGGCTATCAAGGCTCTCGAAGAACAAGAACGACAAACGGGCGAGTGGGAAGATTATAGTGTCAGTTTTTATAAATGCCCCGAATGTGGTTATCTATTAGAAAAAGATTGCCCGCGTTGTCAAAACAAGATAATTTTACCGAGAGGAGGCAGAGAATGAATAGACGAACTGAGGGCGAGATCAAGGCGTATGTGGAAGGCTACTCCAACTGCTACAACGACTTCACAGAATACCTGAAAGGGCGTAAAGGTGTTGAGTACGCAATACGAAAGATGAATATGTTACTGACAGCGGTAAAAGCCGTATTAGAACAGGAGGATGAAAAGTGAAGTGCCCGTTTAGAAAGACAGTAGTAGAAAGAGATAATGGCAAGTTTGAGCACTTTATGGAGTGCTACGGTTCTGATTGCCCGTTCTATGAACCGCCTAAGACTTACAGAGACGGTATTAGTATCATGGAGAGCTGTAAGCGTACATCGTATAAGGAGAATAGAGGCAATGAGTGAATATAAACTACCAGAAGTCCTAAGAAAGACGATAGACGGTAAGAATGTGACCGTTAAGGCTATCGTTAAGGATACAGGTCTTACAGGCGCACAGATAAGCAATTACAGTCACGGGAAGAACGTGCCGTCAGCACAGGTGCTTTTCACGCTATCTAACTACCTTGGGGTATCCGCTGACTATCTCCTTACAGGAGGCAAGCCGATAGATCATGGCGAATGGATATACAGGGGAGACACGATGCAATGTAACCGCTGTCTCAGAGAGTATAAGATATCGCCATACAACTACTGCCCGTACTGTGGACGTGATATGAGGGACAAAGGATGAAGATAACAACGACCTACAAGAAAGACCTTTCAGGCGCAATAATCGTTACTACCCGATATGAGGGCACGGAAGAAGAGTTACATCACATGGAGTTGCAATGCTTACGGAATATCGGTACAGGCAAACTAATAAGTACGGAGGTTATCAATGACAGCAGCGCAAGTAATCAAAAAGTTGATGAAGAAAAAGAAGATAAGTAATGCGGAGTTGGCTAACCGAATGGGCTACAAGTCCAGGGCAAGCGTAGCCGTTAAGTTCTACCGAGATCAGGACTACAAGGTTAAGCCGTTCCTCAGGACTCTTGATGCTATGGGGTATGAGTGCGTTATCAGAGAAAAGGGAAAGTATCGTACCAAATTCAAACTGACGGAGGACGAAGAATGAACATTCCTGAGATACTTAATGCTATCAAGACCTCATTCAAGGCTAACAGGGACATACGGACGTGTTATGACTATATAGCAATGATCCGTGAGGGCACAAAGAACGAAAAATCAGTTAAGACAGCGATTGCTCACGGGCGGTGGCTGTCTGACTATTTGGGTAGACTTGTGCCCCGTCTATGTGACGTGGAAATGATGCGAGACTTCTTTAAGGCACACGAAGAGTTACTTTACACCTTAGCACCGTATGACTTTGACAGTTATTGCTTATACCTTGAGTGGGATCGTGCGCCGGAGCAGAAGTTCTACGCACCGAGACGTAAGCAACTTAAGCCATTGGCAATACAGTTGCAGAGACTATACGAGGATGAATTAGACTTGCTGTGTATATCTCTTCCGCCAGGTATCGGTAAGTCTACACTTGCTTTCTTCTTCCTGACGTGGTGGGGAGGCAATGTGCCCGACAAGGGGATGCTTACAGTCTCACATAACGCTTCATTCATCAAAGGGGCCTATGAACAGATACTCAAGATCGTAGGCAAAGACAGCGAATATCGTTTCCTTAAGGTATTCCCTACTTCACCCGTAGTTAATACAGATGCTAAAAACTATATGATCGACTTGGAGAATGAACAGCGTTTTGCTACATTCCAATTTTCAACGATAGGCGCAGGTAATGCCGGACGTGTCCGTGCTCAGTCGCTTCTTTACTGTGATGACCTGATTAGTGGTATGGATGTTGCGTTATCCGAGGACAGGCTACAATCACTTTGGAGCACTTACACAGGCGACCTGTTACAGCGTAAGATAGGACGATGCAAAGAATTGCACATAAGCACCAGGTGGAGTCTCAGAGACATTTGTGGTCGCTTGCAAGATCGATATGGGGAAGATGACAGGGCTGAGTTTATCGAGGTAGATTGCTACGATGCTGACGGCAATTCTAACTTTGATTATCCGTACAACCTTGGCTATACCACAGAAGCGTTGCAGAGACTTGAACAAGATATGGACGAGGCTACGTTTTCCGCACTATATCGCAATAGACCGATTGAGCGTGAGGGACAGCTCTATGCTGAGGTAGAGTTAAGACGGTACTTTGAATTGCCAGAGAATGAACCCGATGCTATTATTGCCATTTGTGATACTAAGGATAAGGGCAAGGACTTTGAGTTTATGCCAGTAGCCTATCAGTACGGGAATGATTACTACCTTGAGGATTGCGTCTGTAATGACGGCAAGCCTGAGGCGGTAGAGGCAATGCTTGTAAACCTCTTGATGAAGCACAAAGTACAAATGTGTCAGTTTGAGAGCAATTCCGCAGGAGGACGCATAGCGGAAAAGATACAGGGGGCTGTCAAGGAAAGAGGCGGTAGGACTAAGATTACTACCAAATATACGACTGCAAACAAGGAAACTAAGATCATCGTAAACAGCCCTTGGGTCAAAGAGCACGTCTTATTCAAGGACAAATCGGTTGTAGGCAATAACAGAGAGTACAAGCGCATGCTGTCGTTCCTTACGTCCTATACCCTCAAGGGTAAGAACGCTCACGATGACGTTCCTGACGGTATGGCTATGCTTGCTCTATACGCTCAGAGCCTTACGAGTAACAATATCGAAGTGTTCAAACGACCGTTCTAAACGCAAAGTTTAATATAACTAAACCTAAAAGCCACAATATATAGGGGTGTACCGCTTGCAAAGCCTTATATGTTGTGGTATTTTTAGGCTATATAAGTATATTCACCCTTAAGGGCAGTCGCACGTTACCGTGAAAATCAATAGTTAGAGGGGTCAACTATGAGTAGTAACAGTAACGAGACTACCAATAAACAGGTGGGAATAGTCTATCCCATTGTTAAGAAGTTAATGTTCGGTAGACGTAAGATTTATTCTTCCGTTGATGAAATCACCCCCGAAAACGTATTGGGCGTACTTGACCAGGCAATGACCACTCACAGTATTAACCGTGGTGAGATCGATTATCTGTACAACTACTACAAGGGGAAACAGCCCGTACTTGCCCGTATTAAGAATATCCGTGAAGATATCGTAAACAGGATCGTAGTCAATAGGGCGTTCGAGATAGTCTCTTTCAAGGTTGGCTATCAGTGCGCAGAGCCGATGCAGTACACGGCTGTTAGAGCCGAAGAGGGGCTTTCCGCAAAGATAGAGCGACTTAATACTCTTATGGACTATGAAAACAAGGCTAAGAAAGACAAAGACCTTGTAGAATGGCAGATGATATGCGGCACAGCTTTCCGAATGGTAGCACCTGACACGGATTTGTCCGAAGAAGAGGACGAAGCACCGTTTGAGATTATCACCTGTGACCCTATGAACACATTTGTCATATACAGCAACAAGGCAGGTGAAGTCCCCCTTGCTTCCGTAAACTATTGGAGTAAGGAAATAATCACAGGTACTAACAAGGATATCCAATACAACAATGTATTCAGAGTATCTACACCGACTCAGATAATCACTATCGAAGAGGGTAAGATCATTGACGTAGCACCTAACGGACTTAAGGCTATTCCGATTGTTGAATATCCTGCTAACAATGCCCGTCTTGGTGCTTTTGAGATCGTACTTGACCTGTTAGACGAACTGTCTAACCTGGAGTCTAACCGTATGGACGGTGTAGAACAGACGATACAGGCATTCCTTAAGTTCATTAACTGCGATATTGATTTTGAGCAGTTTGAACAGTTTAAGGCTGACGGTGCTATCAAGGTAAAGTCGAATGACGGGCAGGCAGCCGATGTTGATTATGTAACGACCGAACTGAGTCAGTCTCAGGTACAGACACAGGTAGACAATATCTATGACACTATCCTTACCATTTGCGGAATGCCTAACAGGAATGGCGGTAGTTCTACGAGCGATACGGGTACTGCCGTTTATCTTCGTGACGGATACGGAGCTGCGGAGGCAAGGGCAAGAGACTATGAGACGATGTTTGAGTCATCCGAAAGGGAAATCCTTAAGGTTGTCTTGAAGATACTGAGGGATAACAACGTGCTTGACCTCAAGGTAAGTCAGGTCAAGATAACACATCCTCGTAGGAACTACGATAACATTCAGAGCAAGTCACAGGTACTTGTAACGATGCTTGATAACCCTAAGGTAGCACCTAAGTTGGCATTCGAGCATTGCGGTATGTTTACCGACCCTGAGACGGCTTATGAACAGAGTATGAAGTATTACGAGGAAGAACAGGCGAAGTACGAGGTACAGGAAGTGCCCGAGAGCGAGGACAAAGCAGTAGAGGAAGAGTAAATGTATCAGCAAGCGGACAAAGAGTTAGCTAAGATCAGAAAGGAACTCAAGGACGAATTGCTGAGGTTGCATGGCATGAGCTTTGATGAACTGCACAACCGAACGGTAAAAGGGGTAACAAAGTCCTTGATGAACCGTTTGAAGGAGAGGAACGAAAAGTCCTTTTGGAAAGTGGCGCAAAAAGCGTATAGGGACGCAATAGCGGTGTTAGTCGAAGAGGGTTACGACCCAGACGATGATGACGGATTAGTCGAGGCATGGCTGTTAGGGCTATTGGATAGTTACAACTATGTAACAGGGTATCTGTATAACCCCGAAGCGGAGCGCAAGCGTCTCAGGTTATCTGAGGCAATGAGCACGGCTATGACGTACAAGGACAGGAAACTGTATAGAGAGCAGACTACAAGGTTTATCAGCCTGTGGTGGACACAGACAAAACAATACATGATAGACGTTGTAGACAGTGCAGAGACAAAGGCGTGGCTTGACAATGGCGTTCAATACGCAAAGTGGGTAACGGCAAAGGACGAAAAGGTGTGTGAGGAATGCGCACCCAGAGACGGCAAGGTATATCCGCTAAAATCGTTCCCCCCTAAGCCACATTACAACTGCAGGTGTCGGAAGATCCCGATGCCAAAAGGGTGGAAACCTGATAAGGATACTAACAGCGAAAGCTGATAAGTATAAGACAGGGAAGTCTATAATCGCATAATCTAAACAGACAGGGAAGTCTATAATCGCAAGGAGGTAGCAATGGACTACAAGAAGATGCTCGGTGAAGCGTACAGGGATGACATGACGGCTGAGGAAATCGTCAAGGCACTTGAGGCTGTTGACGAACCGCAGGACAATTCAGCGGAGATCGCGAAGTTGAAGAAGTCGGTGTCCGATGCCAACAGCGAGGCGGCAAAGTACAAAAAGGAACTTAAGGACAAAATGTCCGAAGAGGAGAAGAAACAGGCAGCTGACGCTGAGAGAGAGGCACATTATGCCGAACTTGAGCGAAAGATCAATGTTTCCGAACATAAAGCTAAGTTTCTTGAAGTAGGCTTCGATGCTGAGACCGCACAGGAAACCGCAGAGGCTCTTTGTGACGGAAAGTTGGACGTGCTGTTCAGTAACCTTGATGCGTTTAAGACGACACTTGAAAAGAAGTTCAAGGCTGACTTAGTAAACAAAACACCCGTCAAGCCTGACGGGGGAAACCCGACAACAACGGTGACTAAGGAACAGTTCGCTAAAATGGGTTATACCGAGAGAGTAAAACTGCAATCCGAACACCCTGAGTTGTACAACGAATTAACAAAGTAAAGGAGATTTACAAACATGGCACTTGATCCTAATGCAACAATGCTGTCCAACCTGATTAACCCTTGGGTACTGGCAGACCTGGTAGATGCAAAGTTGGTAGACTATATGAAGTTTGCCCCTCTTGCAGAGATCGACACAACACTCGTAGGTAGACCTGGGGACACCGTAAAAATACCTGTGTACTCTTACATCGGAGACGCAATCACAACCGCTGAGGGCGCTGACATTACAATCAATCAGTTGGCACAGACAATGGCAAGCGTTACAATCGCTAAGATTGCTAACGGTGTTCAGATCACTGACGAGGCTGTACTGAGTGGTTACGGCAACCCTATGGACGAGGCTGCAAAGCAGTTAGCTCTGTCTATCGCAAGCGGACTTGATAATCAGGTTCTTGCTGTTCTTGCCGCTATTACGTCCCCTATGGTACACACAGCCGCTACGCCTGGAACACTTGATTTTGATGACATTGCTGACGCTCTTGAGCTGTTTGGTGAGGACATTGACGGAACTAAGGTTCTTCTTGTTTCCCCTAAGCAGTACACACTTCTGAGAAAGTCCCCGTCATGGCTTCCTGCGTCTGACATTTCCGCTGACATTGCCCTTAAGGGTGTTGTCGGTGAGGTACAGGGCTGTCAGGTAGTTATTTCCAACAAGCTGACAGAGGCTTCTTCTAAGGAGAATGCCTTTATCGTTAAGCCTGGTGCTCTTCGTATCTACACTAAGAGAGATACACTTGTTGAGGCTGAGAGGGATATCGTTAACAAGAGCACAGTCATAACTGCGGACAAGCACTTCGCCCCGACACTTTACGATAGCAGCAAGGCAATTAGAATTGCGGTTAAGTAAGGAGATTACTTATGGGTATGCTTTTGCGTAGACACAATCTTCCTAATCCAAAGCCTGTTATGGCAGAACCTAAGAAGGAAGAGACAAAGCCTGTCGAGACACAGGCAAAGAAAGCAACAAAGAAGAAGTAAGAGAGGTCGGACAACATGAACGATACTGAAAAGATTACATTTGTAAGAACGATAGGGGCGTTTCCCTCTTCCTATACGGATGACATGTTGTCCGCTTATCTTACTATTGCTAAGACCGAGATAATGAACAGGGCTTACCCTTATGGCTACACAGACGAAACAGAGTTCCCGACTAAGTATGAAATGAAGCAATGCAAACTTGCTGTCTACATGCTTAATAAAATGGGAGCTGAGGGGCAGTTGTCCCACAGTGAGAACGGTATTAGCCGTACTTATGGCGGTTCTGATATCCCCGCAGATATGCTTATGGATATCGTACCGTTCTGTTCAGCCATAAGACCTATTGAGGTACAGGAGGATACAGGAAGTGAGAACCCTTAAGCGAAATCAGCAACCTGTATACTTCGCACTGTTCACAGGCAAGACACAGACAGTAGATCAGTACGGAGACCCCACAGGTGAACCCGTTGTCACATATTCGACCCCAGAGTTGTTAATGTGCAACGTGTCCCCCTCACGGGGCACGGCTGACGCTGAGTTATTCGGTATCAACCTTGATTACAGTAAGACACTTTGCGTAGAGGACGTTAATTGCCCGATACAGGAAGATAGTATACTGTGGATAGAGAGAACGCCTGAGAACAAAACGCCTCATAACTACATTGTCAAAGCCGTGGCAAAATCACTTAACAACATCGTGTATGCCGTACAAGAGGTCAAAGTATCATGAACACTAAGGTTATCGAGATCAATATAGACGACAATGTGAGTATTCTTCGCGCAGCCGCATATATAGATAACCTTAAGAACAAGATCGAGCACATGGACGAATATGTTAAGCGTTTAGCGGACATAGGCGTAAGTGTCGCTCAGGAAGCGTTCACAGGTGCAATGACTAACAGGGACTTCACTCAAGGAGTTGAGGTCGAGGCGGTACCAACCGAGAATGGCTATACCATAATCGCAAGTGGTTATGAGGTGGCATTCATGGAATTTGGTACAGGTGTGTTTTACAATGGTAGTGAGTCCTACCCAGGGGAAAGACCTGCAGGAATTGTCGGTATTGGTGAATACGGCAAAGGCTTAGGTAAAAACCCTGAGTGGTGGACAGGCGACCACATGACACACGGACACTACCGAAGTGCAGGTATGTACAGCGCACAAAAGGCAATGGTGGAACAGGCTATCAACATAATCAAGGAGATATTCAATGATTGATATATCTAATGTGGTTTTAAGAAAGGTCAAGGATGCGGTGACAGCGGTTTATCAGACGGCTGACATTCTTTCCTATGATCCTGACAGCATTACTTCTTATCCGTGTGTATCAGTTGTCGAGAGAGATAACTATACATACGAAAGGAGCCTTGACGGTGTAGGTGCTGAGTATCACGCTAACGTTGTCTTTGAGATCAACGTGTACACTAATGCGACAGACGGCAAGAGGACACAGGCTAAAGAGATCATCAAACTGATTGATGACGTAATGCTGAGTAACAAGTTTACAAGGGAAATGCTTAATCCTCTTCCTAATATCGACAGGAGCGTATACAGGATGTATGCGAGGTACAAAGCCATAGTCGGTGCTGACGAGACTGACGGTGACGGTAACACGATAAACAGAATATACAGGAGGTAAAAGCAATGAAGTGCCCTTATTGTGGCAAGGATACTAAGGAAAACAGGTGTCCTAAGTGCAAGGCAGAGATCCCTGTCAAAGCACCGAAGATCACCCCAAAAGATGAAAAGCCAAAGGAGGAATAAACAATGGCACATGAACTTTCTACAATCGGTTGTGGCTTGAAGTGGGCAGTCGAGACGACAGCAGGTACACGTCCTACAACGGGCTATACAGCACTCACGGGCGTTAAGTCCGAACCCGCAACAGCGGACGCTCCCAACAACCTTCAGGTAACTGACCTGTCCGATAAGTTCCACAGATACGTTCCTGGTGTACAGGACGTAGGCGGTGGCTCAAGAGAGTATCTTTTCAACGATACAGACGAGAACCGTACAGCATGGGCGGCTATGGTATCCGCTTATGAGACAGCCGAGGCTGACGGCAAGGCTCTTTGGATTGAAGAGACATTCCCTGGTGGACTTGACAGTTTCTACTTCGCAGGTATCCCTTCTGATTGGGTATCTAATGAGCGTTCCGTAGACAGCGTACTTGAGGCAACAGGCTATATCACAGCCAATCAGGTTGCAGGCTTCGCAGCTGCGTCCACATAATCAATAATGATGATACAACCCTATAAGATAAAGTGAGGTAATAACTATGTCAGAGAACACAGCAAATGTAAGTAGCATTAAGGAACAGCCCGAAGTAACACCTATCGTTATTTCCTTTGGCGACACAGGCACAGAGTACACCCTTGAGTTCAATCGAGCCGTTATCAAAATGGCGGAGCGCAACGGTTTCAAAATGGATATTTTCAGCGAGAATAGTAACCTTTACTCATTCCCGATGACGAATATCGAGGAACTTTTCTACTATGCGTTCCAGATGCACCACAGGGGTATGAGTAGGGACCTTACTAACAAGATACTCTATGACGACCTTGGTGGACTTTCCAACGAGTTTATCAGCAAGTTGGTATTGCTTTACACCCTGACGTACACTTCACTTATCAACGAGGGTACGCCAAAAAACGCCAATGTGACGGTGAAACTGTAAGTCCTACGGATTTGCCGTCACAACGGCTATCATCAATATTTGATGAACAATTCCCTTACTACCTCAGCATAGGAATGTCCTATGCTGAGTATTGGGAGGGGGACCCTATGTTGGCAAGGGCTTATCACAAAGCTGAAATATTGAGAACGCAACAGCGAAGTGATAATATGTGGCTACAAGGGCAATACTTTTTTGAGGCTATGAGCACAGCACTTTCTAACTTTAGTGCAGGGATGGCTGGGAAGCATAAACACAACGACTACCGTAAGTCCCCGTACAGGGTTATTCCGAAAACGGAAAAAGAGATCGAAGCCGAGAAGAAAGCTGAGGTAGCGGCACGAATTGAACAGTTAAAGTCGTGGCAAAAGGCATTCGAGGCTAAGAACGCTAAAAAGGAGAGTGCTAACAATGGCTGATAACTTAGAAGTCAGAGGCTTAGAGTTAAAGATACAGACAACCTCAAGTAACGCTACACAAAGCCTTGAAAAACTTAGTAGCGCTATTAGGGGACTTCAATATACAAAAGGGAGAGCGGCTAAACTTGAGAAAATGTCTCAAGAGTTAGTCCGCTTTTCTAATACTCTTAAAGGCACCGTTCCTTCTTCAATTTCAAAGCTGACTCAGTTTGCCAATGCTCTTACAGCATGGGGGAATGCCCAGGAAAGCATGGGTAAGATCAAGTTCGGCAAGTCGCAAGTCAATGCGTTGGCATATATGGGGGCTGCGCTTTCAGGTATCGGTAACAGCCTTAAAGGTGTTGATACTTCCTCAATAGAAAAATTAAGCGCATTTGCCCCCGCATTAAACTCACTGTCAGATATTAAGAAGCCCAGCATACCTAAGGACTTAGGCGAAAGACTTGGAGCCGTTGCTGAGGTGCTGGGCAAGACCGATACAACAAAACTTACAGAGCAAACAAAGCAGTTCGTAACAGCATTACAGCCGTTATCAGAATTGAAAATGCGTTTCCCTAACATGTCTGCATTTGCGGATAATCTCAATAAGATAGACATGCAAAAGTTGGCGGTTCAGTCGAGACTTGCCGCTACTGCTATGCAACCTCTTGTTGCTACAATGGCAAGATTGGCGGATAGTTTCAAGTCTATACCGTCGAACCTTATGATCGGCGCGCTTGTTAGGGTATCTAAGAACTCAGCAACCGCTACGCCACAGGTGAACCGTTTTAATGGTGCTCTTAAGGCGCTCGAAAAGACTTGGCGTAGCTTAGGTGCATTAGCAAGGGGAGCGAATTATGTCTTGCCGTTTAGAGGGTTAGGATCCACAATAGGCGGCGTCAAAAAGAAAATGGATAACCTCTTTAGTTCGCTTAAGAGGATTGCGTTCTACCGTGCTATCCGTACATTCATCAAGAACATAACCGAGGGGTTCAAGATCGGTACTCAAAACCTGTATTACTATTCACAGGCGGTAGGTACTAAGTTTGCCCCCGCTATGGACTTGTTGGCAACTGACTTACTGTATCTCAGGAACAGTATCGGTGCGGCTGCAAGTCCGCTTATAGAAAAGTTGGCACCTGCCGTTGATTACGCAACCGACAGGATCGTTGACATGATTAACGTCGTTAATCAGCTTATGGCAAAACTGACAGGTAAGAGTCAGTGGACTAAGGCTCTTAAGTATCCTGCAGAGTATGCTGAGGAAACAAAGAACAGTGCTAAGGCGGCTAAGGACTACCTGTTAGAGTTTGACGAACTTCACGTCCTTGATGATAACAGTGGTGGTCGTGGTGCAGATGCGCTTGACTATTCCCGTATGTTCGAGGAAAAGGAACTTGATAGGTCGTTCGCTACTTGGGTAGACGACTTCAAGGACGCTATCGCTAACGGTGATTGGTACGGTGCAGGTGAAATACTTGGCGATAAGATAGACGATGCTATCAAGAGTATTGACGGTACGGCTTTGGCGTATGACCTGACGGATAAGGTAAACGATATAGTAGACCTTAGCCGTGGACTGTTAGACAGACTTGACACTACTTTCTATGGTTGGGGACTTGCCAATTTCCTTAATGATTGCATAAGCAACATAGACGAATATGACTTAGGTGACTTAATGGGCACAAAGGTACAGAAGATCATCGACTTTGCCTTTGGCTTTGCCTATGGGTTTAATTGGGAAGGTGCAGGACTTGGTATAAATGACTTCCTTGAGGGCTATTTTGAGGCTATTAACGGTGAAGAGTTAGGGTCTACCGCAAGTGGACTGTACAACGGTGTCCTTACTACGCTCAAGACAGTATTTACTAATATGAAACTGTCTGACGATATCTCTACCGATATCGCAGGGTTCTTCAATGGCATAGATTGGGAAGATACGATATACAATACCCTGACGACCGCAGGTTCACTCTTGCATTGGTTATCAACTACGTTTGTAGATACCATAGACAAGATCGAGTGGTCGGACGTTGCATCAGCAATGGGAAGAGGCTTTAAGAAAGCGGTAGCCGAGATCCCGTGGGACGAAATTTGGGACAACATTAACACACTGTTTAATGCGGCTGCCAACTTCACATTCGATATGACTCAAGAGTGGGGCTTTGATATCGGTAAGAATATCTCCATAGCCTTGAATAACGGTTATTACGATTGGCATACAGGCGAATGGGTAGACCTGCAAGATCAGTTGTATAGTGAGGGCGGTACTTATCAGGGACAGTTGTTTGATGCTATCCTGTCAGGCGACATTACGAGTATACCAGGCGCACTCTTCCAGGACGCTTCACACTTGCTTGAATATTATGCAGGTCAGGGACATGCGGGTTCAGGTTCAATTTTCGATAAGTTTACCTCAGCATTGTTTGGTGGAGGACTATTCGGTCCGTCATTATTCAGCGGATATACTTCGTCCAATGACTCAACGGAATTGTGGGCAGAGAATATGTCTCACGTTCTTGAGGATATGGGCGAGGACTTCAACGCTTGGACAACCCATGTCGGATTGGGCTACGGCTACAATGCTATGGAAGGTGGACTGTTCACAAATCAGTTCATAAATGACTTCCTTGAGAGAACAGGACTGTCAGGACTTACAACAAATCAGTTGCAGGGCATTGCAAATGGAACACTTGGCTTGCCGTCAGGCGTTACGCTGTCTACTGAGGATATGGAACTGTTACAGTCTATCCTTGATAAGACGGACAGTTCTATTAAGGGCGGTTCAAGGACCGTTAAGACCGCTACTAAGTCGTGGAACGGATATAAGACAGCCCTTGATAATGCTAAGGACAGTGCTAAGGCATTAACAGGCGAAACAGGTACGCTTGACACAGCCGTTACAACAATGTCTGAGGATATAGTAAGTCCTCTTACTAACTTCAAGAATACGTTTAACGGTGCTAAGGATAGTGCTTCGAGGGCTATCAACGATACTAAGACTAACTTTGTTAATGGCGTAAATGGTATGAATACGGCACTTGTAACGCCCCTGTCTACTCTTAAGAGTAGTGTTACAGGCACGTTCAAGGACATTAAGAAAGATGCAGTCGGAGCTATCAAGGACACGAATACCGAACTGACAACACCTTTGGATAACGTCAAGAACAAGATCGTTACAGCGTTCAAGAATACCAACACGGAACTTAACACGCCTATAACGAATATCCGTAAGCGTGGCACTAATGCTATCAACGGTACTATAACCGACATAGCAACGCCTTTGACTAATCTTAAGAATAAGATAGTCAATTCCTATAAGGACACAAATAAGGATCTGAATGCGCCTGTATCCGATATCAGGAAACAAGCACCTGACGCTATTAAGAACTCTACTAATGACCTGACAAGTCCTTTGTCTACGTTCAAGGACGCAATGGTAAACGGGTTCATGGGAGTTGTAAATGACCTCAAGTCTCAGGACTTCGTAGGCAATGCAACAGGGCTGTGGAGAGACGTTAAGAATAACATCATTCCTATCGGTAACAGCATTCTGACAGCAGGTGAGTTGATCGCTAACGGAATGAACGCCGCCTTTACCAACTTGAGCAACAAGATCGGTGGTTATACGCTGTCATTGCCTAAAGAGTTTGGTGGAGGGACTATCAGATTTAACTTCCCTAAGTCATCCGATATATCGGTCCCGAGAATACCTGCAATGGCTCAGGGTGGCTTAGTAACAAGCCCTACAACAGCACTTGTCGGTGAGGCAGGACGTGAGGCTGTAATACCGCTTGAGAACAACACTGAATGGATGGATATGTTGGCAAGTAGGCTTGTAGTCGGAATGTCCGGTGCAACGATGTATGACAACAACGATAGACCGATACAGGTACACGTCACGCTTGACGGTAGAGAGATTTATCAAAATCAGGAGAAAGTAAGACGTTCAATCGGTTATAATGTAGGTGGAGGTGCGTTTGCATGAGTATCTATGTAAAAGGCAAGTTTGCTTCACTCAATAACTTAGACGTTCCGATGCCTAAGTTGGAGAGTGGTACGCAACAGAGAGTAACACTTGTTGACAGTGCTCGAACGGCTGACGGAGTGCTTCGAGCGCAAAAGATCGGTCGAGATCAGAGTAAGGTACAGATGACGTGGGCAGCTATGTCACCCGAAGAATGGTCAACTATCTTACAGTTCTTCGATGCTAACTTTTACTTTCAGTTCACTTATATGGATATGGTAACTAACAGTTGGCAGACGCATAAGTTCTACATAGGCGACAGGGAGGCTACACCGTACTTTGTAAACCCTGTTACGGGCAAGCCGAAGTTCTACAAGGATTGTAGGGCAAACGTAATTGATTGTGGCGAGGTAAACAACTAATGATTGGTGCGCATTTAAGAAAGTTTTGGCAGGACGCTATGGATGAACTTGTCCGTCCTCAGATTGATGTTAAGTTGAACTTCTCTAAGGGGGGCAGTTCGGCACAGACATATAATTCGTCATGGCGTCAATCCAATACAAGCGCATTGCCTCAAAATATAGGTGGAAAGTGTTATGCTTATGCCAATCAACTTAACGGGAATGGGTTTAGATTAGGGGATGCAAGGTGTTTGTTGAATAATGATAGCGGTCAGTACCTTACCACATGCCCTAATAATTCCGCCTCAGAATCCATAGTTTCTGATGGCACAGAACAGGTATTGTGTTTGATAACGCCTTCAATCTCAGCGAACGGAAGAACAGCGTTCAAATTCCTTTTTTGGAACTTAAAGGACATTGATTTGAAGATTGAGGCATTAGATGCGGTGAATTTAACAGCAAATGTTATTGATACCGCATATGTAAATGTTCACTTGGATAATTATGTTGAAGAGTGTATTGCTGACGTAGATTATAAAACCCTTTTCCCTTCTTGGGATTCTGCAACGTATAAGGCTATGAAAGTGTCTTATACAATCCCGTCAGGCGATAGGTTGTTATTGTGCGGTTGTTTTTCGCCTTCGGACTTCTACTTTACATTTGAAACGGCTGATATAGTCAAGATCGAATACAATCAGGAAGTTGACTTGCTTTCGTTAAGTGTACCGTCTCAGGAAATGAGAGTTACCATATATGACGAGAATAGTATATTCGACCCTACAAATCCTGATGGTTATTATGATGATTTTGTTAATGGCATGCAATTAAATCATTTTATCGGGGTAGAAGGAGCATATCTCAGGACTTTGACGTTGTATTCAACAAGCGAAGTATCTTACGCTAAACATCAACTTACCATAGATTTTAACACTGAATTACAGACAGATACGACAACTGACTACATTCAAGGGATAAGTAATAGTGCGGTAGCTGATACTGACTTAGCGGAGAAAAGCGCATGGGATGGTAATTGGTATTTATCTCACAACATAAATACAACGGCAGGGATGGCGGAAAGAACATGGCAGGGTGAATTAAAACAACTTAGGGCTAATAGCGTGGGCGCAATGATATTGTACAACAAGACATATTACCCTACGCAAGAGCTATTTGCTATGCCTATGAATGATATTCCTAACCCATCTTTCTACTATAAGATAAGTGCAAGAGACCTTAAAGACACTTACGCAACGATAGAGAAAAAACCGTTACTTGGCACAATCAAAATTGCTAAGTATCGTTATTATGTATCTTCCGAGACCAAACATACAACAGTAACCGCAAAGGCTGATGATAGTAAGCGCCGCGTTATATTTACTTTGCCTGAATGGAGTAGGCAATATTGCACTATTACTAACGATTGGGTTTCAGGGGTTGCATTGGATGACGGATCAACTGTACTGCCTCAATATTGGAATACTGTTATTGATAAAGACAATGTAAGCATTATTGCTTTTTTTGGTGTTGATGTGCAGTCAGGGACATTTACAGGTGATTTTGCTATTTGGGCGCAAGAAATGATAGAGACTGTTTCCGAAACCGTCAATGATAATGGTGAGGAGTGTTATATAGACAATCCTTTGGTTACTACTGACGAGCAGGTACAGGCTATTATAGACAATGTAAAAACAGCATATGAGCGTAGGGAAGTTTATAACGCACAGTGGGCGCAGGATTGGAACATTGAATTGGGTGATGTAATCTACCTCGACACACAGTTCGAGAGTGATGTAAAATGTGTAGTAACAGGCTTAAAGTTTTCTTACCCTGGACTATGGGGTGAGATCACGATGCGGAGGTTAGGTTAATGGCTTGGACTTATACGAAAACCGATTGGGCTAACGGTGACTTTTTCGATTATGTGCACTATAACCGTATAATCGACAACCTTGACTATCTCAAAAATCAGTTCACGGCTTTTACTTGGGACTTTAACCCTACGCTTAGTTCTAAGACAATAAATGACTATTTGACCTATCAGGAACATGACGACTGTTCTGAATTGGCAAAGCGTTTGTTGTTCTCTTACATCAAGAGGGATGATGACTTCGCATTCCGTTCTAATGCGGTTGCAGGACAGCCTGTATGGGATGCTCTGGAACTTAACAGTATTGAACAAGCCTGTCAGGACGCATACGACAAACTGCAAGAGGGAATTACGCTCTATTATCATAGGCATTCTACGCTTGCTGTATGCACTCACGAAGAGTTAGGGTACTATACTCATGGTTCGCTGTATCACGGTTTCATCGAGGGCGTAGACGTTCCTTCTGAGTGGGATTATGAGTTGTATAACTATGATTGTGACGGTACGCTTGCCACTTGGATAAGAGACGACAGTTTTGACATATTCAGCGATACGAACGCCCCTAAGGATTGGGAAATGGTTATCAGTGGCAATACTGATAAGACAGCCGAGAACGGCACTACAATAGGGGCGATAGGAATTAACCCTAATCCTCAGTCTGGTAGCCGTAACTGTTTTATCGAGGTAGGTATCCGACCGACAGGACTGTATATATACAGGACGGGTAATATCACGGGAGCGCACAATCAGGTATTCCCCTGTACTATAATGGATAAGGAAGTCAAGATCGTTAAGACAGGGCTGAGTATCGCCTTTTATGTAGACGATGTTTTAATCAACACGCTTACGATAACAAGAGCCTTGGATAACATGGAAGTAGGCGACAGGGCTATACTTCATGTAGGCGGTTGGAAAGGCACAGGCGGTACATACTACTTTGACGGACACATAAACTACTTTAAGTTCAAGTATACATCGTAAGGAGGAAAAACAATGGCAACAACAACCCCTAATTATGGCTTAACAAAGCCCGACTTATCCGAACTGTACGACATTGGCGTTCAGAATACCAACATGGATTTGATAGACAGCCTGACAGCATCAAAGACGGAACTGACATACAACAAGGGAGACACCGTTAATGTGTACTATGTGATTTGTTCAGGTATTCTTACAGGTTCTCAAAAGGACCTTCGTTTCTTTATCCCTTTGCCTAAGCCAATAGCAAGTAATATTGCAAATACGGATATAGACGTTAGCGGAAATTGGATAATAAGACACGCTGACGGTGGCAGTTACCTTGCTAATAATGTAACGCTACAATCATTAGGTACAGTATCATATACAAAAACAACGTGTGGCGTTCATGTAAGAGTACAAATGACTAATGCCGCTTCTTTTGCTAACAACTCAGTTGTTGCTGCAATGGGTAACACAGGGGCAACACTTACATTCTCATAAGGAGGTATCGGACAATGACAAAGAAGTTTTGGTACAGCGCAGGTATAAGAGCACTCAGGACAGTAGCGCAGACAGCGGTGGCTACTATCGGTACAAGTGCTGTTCTTACAGACGTGAATTGGGGGCTTGTTATCAGTGCGAGCGTTCTTAGCGGTATCCTGTCAGTTCTTACTTCAATCGCAACGGGACTGCCTGAGGTGAACGAATGAACCCGTGGAACTTGATACCTTGGGGCATATCCGCTGTTTCTCTTGCTGTGTTATTGATTACTACTTTCAATAACAACAACAAGTCCATTAAGCAAGGCGTAGAAGAGCGAGAGACACGCCTTAATCATATCAACGAGGGGCTACTCAAAGCCAATATGAAGTTGGATACCGTATGTGCTACTACAAATGAGACACGGACGGATATCAAAGCCTTGAGCACGTCACTAAGCGAGATAGACAAGAGAGTATCTGTTATTGAGCGTGATATGCAGACAGCGTTCATGCGCATAGACGAACTGAGAGAAGGGAAAGCGGACAAATGATATCTAACAGCGGTTCAGATGAAAACGGCAAGTACCACAGTGGCAAAGCAGGAGATCAAACAGGTGGTGAGTGGCGCATACGCACTTGGTATAATCGCCCTTGGAATTGCGTTTTAAGACACCCCAACGCTGACGTAAGGAATTTACTTACGGAAATGTCTACCGAGGCTGCAAACAACGATATGGTAGGCTACGACCAATGGCAAAGGAACACCTATTGGGACGCATTAGTTAAGGCACACTATATCCCGAAGAACATAACGACCGCTTGCGAGGCTGACTGTTCCGCAGGTGTTATGTCTAACGTCAAGGGCATAGGCTATCGCTTAGGCATTAAGGAATTACAGAATGTCCCGATAACTACTACCAACTATATGAGATCAGAACTCAAGAAAGCAGGGTTCGAGGTTCTTACAGATAAGAAGTATCTGAAATCGGATGAATACTTGCTTCCTGGAGATATCCTATTAAACGACAAGAGCCACACGGCTGTTAATGTATCCCGTGGATCTAAAGCTGTTAATTTGGATAAGATCACAGAGTTTGTAAGACGGTTCTACGGGATAGTTCTTAACCGCACCCCCGATAAAGAGGGACTAAACTATTGGGTAGAGAGAATAGCCAATAAGAAGAATACACCGTCTCAGGTTGCCTATGGGTTCTTCTTTTCTAAAGAATTACTGTCTCAAAACTTGAGCAATGAGACATACGTTACTAAGCTGTATTTGGCTATGTTAGGCAGACAGCCCGATGCGGTAGGCTTTCAGTTCTGGGTATCTACTCTTAAGAACGGCAAGGACCGTAAATCTGTCTTTGAGGGATTTGCCAACAGTCAGGAGTTTAACATACTTGTAGCGTCATACAACATTAGTTGATATAATTAGGATATGCAGGCACAATAAGACCTTTAACAGCCTTGGAGGTGCGTATGAGCGAGAATAATGACAATATCGTAATGAGTAGGTACGCATTCGAGAGAATGCAGTCCAAAGATGAACGTAACGATAAGTGGCGCAATATCATTATTATATTGCTCATTATCCTGTTGGTCGTTACAAACGGGATGTGGCTTATAGCATGGAATAACTATTATGTTGAAACAGAGACAGTTACCGATGAGTACCAGGTCGCACTTGATGCGGATGACGGCAGTAATGCTAACTACATAGGGGAGGACGGTGTTATCAACAATGTCAGCGACAGTAACAGTGACACATCGGAGACGTAGGCGCAGACGCAGAGTGAGACGTAGATAAATGCTTGACCTTGATGACGTAACAAACGAACAGATAGAGCAAGCGATAGATGCTTGGATACATTCAGAGCGTGACCGTGCAATTCTAAAAAGAAGATTGATAGACGGAATATGCTTTGAACCTTTGGCAGACGAGTTTGACATATCGGTACGTCAGGTAAAACGGATAGTCTCGAAATGTGAAATGATCCTATTCAAGCACATATAAAGGCACTAAATTGGCACTTAATAGGCACTCGTAATTCATTTTACGGGTGCTTTTATTTTGCGACAATTTAAGGGCAAGGAGGTACTCTATGGCATATATTCCCTTAAATTTAAACCCTAAGAACATGAGGGTAGGCGATTGTACTGTCAGAGCCATTAGCAAGGCTTTATCTCAAGAGTGGGAAACGACCTACATTGGCTTATGCTGTCAGGGCTTGAGACTGTACGATATGCCGTCAGCCAATTACGTTTGGGGGATGTATCTCAGGGAACACGGCTTCGAGCAATACGCTATCCCCAGTATTTGTCCTCAGTGTACTACGGTAGAAAAGTTCTCGAATATGAACCCACATGGAGTATTTATCCTTGCTTGCCAAAATCACGTTGTAGTTGTAATTGACGGAGATTACTACGACACATGGGATAGTGGCGAAGAAGTAGTCCTTTATTATTGGCAAAAGGAGGCTTAATTATGGCTTATAACTTTTTTTCCCCTTACGGTGGCGTAATGCCTCAGTATCAGCAACCGACAGCCCCTACTAATTCTCTTATTTGGGTTCAGGGCGAAAGCGGTGCTAAGTCCTATTTGGTAGGAGCAGGACAGACAGCGTTACTAATGGACAGCGAACAGAGTAGGTTTTATATCAAGAGTACCGACAACAGCGGTATGCCTATGCCTCTTCGCATATTCGAGTATAGCGAGATCACGGCAAACAATACCCCTCACAATGCGGTAATAGAAACACCTGATTATGTTACCCGTGAAGAGTTCGAGAAACGGCTGTCTGAGATACAGACAAAGCCCACAGCTAAGAAGGGAAGTGTGAAAGATGCCGAGTCCGCTGTTTAACACGTTTGGCAATGTGCCGATGAATAACAACCTTATCCAACAGTATAAACAGTTCAGAAGTATGTTTAGCGGTGATCCTAAACAACAGGTACAACAGATGCTTAACAGCGGTCAGTTAAGCCAACAGCGGTTCAACGAATTGATGAACACAGCCGAACAGTTACAACGGATGATGCGATAGGGAAAAAGTAATCCCCTGAGGGGAAGGTGATGCAAACCTCAGGGGAACTTCACAGGAGTTGTCGTTGCTATTATGTAGCAAGCACTTTTATTTTACTTAGTTTTTCTTTTTCTTGCAAGAACTGAAAATAAATAATCACGAAAAGGAGATTTAACACATGAGTTTGACGACCAATGACATGAGCGCGGCGGACATAGCTGCGGTATGTGGAAACAACAGAGGTAGTGACGGCTTCGGTTGGGGCGGTGACGGTATCTGGTTCTTAATCCTCTTCCTTGCTCTTATCGGTAATGGCGGTTGGGGCAACAATGGCGGATTTGGTAACGGGGGCAATGGATTTGTTCCTAACTATCTGTTCGCTACCAACACAGATGCCAACGTCAATAGCCGATTTGACACTTTGGGCATTACAGGACAGCTTAATGGCATTCAGTCTGCAATTACTAACGGGTTCTCAAGTGCTGAGGTAGCTGCTTGCAACAGAGCACAGAATGACCTTGAGAGGTCGTTTGCTTCACAGACAGCAATCACGGCAGGACTGACAGGTATACAGTCACAGCTTGCTAATTGTTGCTGTGAGAACCGTCTTGCGACAGCTAACCTCAGTGCGGACATTGCAAGAGAGGCTTGCGCTACAAGAACAGCCGATGCTCAGAACACACAGGCACTTCTTACAACAATCAACGGTGGCATTCAGTCTATCAAAGATCAGCTTTGCCAGGACAAGATCGACGCAAAGAATGACGAGATCAGCCAGCTTAGACAGGAAGTTCTTTACGCCCGTGGACAGGCTTCACAGATTGCTCAGAACAGCACGATCATTGACGGCATTTACAACCGCCTCAATCAGTGCCCTGTTGGTACGGTTCCTGTATATGGCGAACAGCCTATCTTCACTTGCAACAATAACATGGGTTGCGGATGCGGTGCGTTCTGATAAGGCGGTGATAATATGGCAGAGTATTTTCAGAGAGACGCAATAGAGAGCGTAGCACTTAATACGCCTATTACGTTCGACAGTTCTATTCCTTGTAGCCGTGGCTACGTCTGTCACGAAAACGGGACAGGGAATTTTATACTTCGTGGTATTGTCAATAACGCTTGCGGTTGTTTTGCCCGTTATCAGGTGACATTCAACGGCAATATCTCAATCCCCACAGGCGGTGCGGTAACACCTATTGCAACCGCTATTACCGTAAATGGAGAACAGAGACAGGGAAGTAGAGCAATCTTCACACCTGCAGCTGTCGATGTTTACGGCAACGTAACAAGCACGGCAATTATTACCGTGCCTAAGGGATGCTGCTTCAATGTTGCGGTAGAGTATGTGGACGCTACGACAGATGATCCTGCAACAGTCCCGACACCTACTATCAATGTTCAGAACGGCAACCTTGTAATATCGAGAATTGCTTAAGAAAGGAGATAATGTATGGGTAAAGCAATGTATGAGCTGAGGGAAATGCTCAGTAGTGAACTTGACAAGATATCCCACAAGGGCGAACTTACACCTTCGCTCCTGGATATGGTAGACAAACTGACTCATTCCATTAAGTCTATCGACACTATTTGCGCTATGGAAGAAGCATACGGCAATGATGATTACGACGACTACTCTTATGATGGCGGTTCATCTTATGCCCGTGGTAGAGGCAGAAACGCAAGGCGTGACAGTATGGGTAGATATTCCCGTGGCGGTAATTCCTACCGTTACAGCAACCGTGACGGATACAGGCGTGGCTATTCCCGTGACGAGGGCAAAGAAAATGCCAGAATGCAGTTACAGGAACTTATGGGAATGGCGACCGACCCTAACGTCAGAATGGCTATCCAAAAGGCAATGGACGAAATGGAGAAAGAGTGAGGCATAGTATGATTAACAAGCGTGAGTTATCGGAGGCAATCGCTAAGTGCGAAGAGAACGTGTCAAATTACCGTGACTGTCAAAGGTTAGCCACAATGTATACGATATACGATCATCTGTACGGAAAGCCGAATGCCGAGGAAATAGGCGAAGTGATAATACAAGTATGTGGCGATAGTGAGTTTTTAAAAGCCATTAAAGGCAAGTCCGCAGAAAGTGTGTGGCGAGTCATGGACGAATTGATGACTATAATAGCCGAGAATGACGAGCGCCTGTATGAACATATAATGTCTCAGATTTGACGGAAGAGGGGGCTTGACGGTCCCCTCTTCTTTTGGTAATATCCTATTGCCCAATAATTGATTTATAACCCCCGATTACTTCCCTCCACGGATGAACCTACGGGGGTTATAATTTTGCCTTAATATTGACATTGTGAATTTTAGTATTGACAGACGGATAATGTAAATGTACAATAATGGTAGTTCATAGATTGGAGGGAATACAGAATGGCGATTTATCCATGTAGAGGCTGTAAGTATTTCAAGGTATGCGGTGAAAGTATGAGAACCGTACCTTGCAATGGAAGAGAAACAAAAGGAAGGAGGAAATCAGATGCAGTTTCACGAAAGAGTTAAGAAGCACCTGGAGGACAACGGCATAAGTCAGCGGTGGTTGGCTAATAAGACGGGTATCAATCCGCAGACATTATGGCGTTGGGTACAGGGACAGCGGAAGATGCCCGTAGAGGCAGCAATCAAGATCAGCAAGGCACTTAATTTGCCTATCATCGAAGAGGAGGACAACTAATGAAACTTGAGTTCAGAGAGTTAAGGGCAGACGAGATTGACTGCCGAGTAGGGATGTGTAGACCGAACGGGTGCACACTGTTGCTTTACAAGGATGCCAGATGCGATATGAATATCCTTGACGAAAGCGTAGGTGCTATGAATTGGCAGAGAAAGCACACAAGAGATAATGCTAACTGTATTGTTTCCATTTGGGACGATGATAAGAAGCAGTGGATCGAGAAAGAGGATACAGGAACAGAGAGCAATACTGAGGCTGAAAAGGGGCTTGCGTCTGACAGTTTCAAGAGAGCTTGCTTCAACTGGGGTATCGGTAGAGAACTGTACACAGCCCCGTTCATTTGGATACCGTCAGACAAGTACGAGAAGAACGACAAAAATCAGCCTAAGGTTGGGTTCATTGTAACGGAAATGACGGTCAAGGACAGAAAGATCATTTATCTGTCTATTGCCAATGCAAGAACTAAGGAAGTAGTCTACACATACGGGACTAAGCCTGAGGCAAAGCCTGTTAAGAAAGCCCCTGCAAAGAAAACTATTGCGGAGACAGCACCTACAAAGCCTACGGCTGACATTCCTGAAATGACTAAGGACGAGGCAAGACAGATGTTTATCGACTATTGTTCTGCCAACGGTGTTAATATTCGTGAAGTAGGGCACATGTGCAATCTTAACAAGAGCAGCACGGCTGATGACTTTATGGACGCTTTGGCACTTGCTCAGGGAATGGCAACAGGTAGCATTAACAAGGAGGCAAACGCATAATGCAAGACACTGTAAGTGTAGATCGAGAAGTATGGGAACCTATACAAGGGTATGAAGATCGTTATGCCGTCTCAAGTTTAGGTAGAGTTTGCAGTTTCCCTAAGCAACACAGAAAATATGCAAAAATTCTAAAGAATAAACTTACCAAAGACGGATATTATGAAACCGCTTTAGTTGACGAGAAATGCAAGTATAAGTATGTAAGAACTCACAGGTTGGTTGCAATGGCATTCATACCCAACCCCGAAAACAAGCCTGAAGTCAATCATATTGACGGGAACAAACTTAATAATGCTGTGAGCAACCTTGAGTGGGTTACGTCAAGTGAAAATCAAAAACACGCCTATGCGACAGGGCTGCAAGTGATAAGCGGAGGGGCAATAACAAACCGTAAACGCATTCGGTGTGCAACCCTCGGGATTGAAGAAGAGAGCATCCATGCAATGCAAAGGCGATTGCAAGTATTGGGGCTAACAACAAACCCAAGTGTTAGTCAATTATCAATGGTAATGAACAACGGCAACGGAAGATATTTAGGACTTCAATTTGAGTTTGTGGAGGAATGATATGCAAGACAGCGTAAATCAGAACAGAGAGAAATTTTTAGGAGGCTCGGATATCCCTGCGATTATGAATATCAGCCCCTTTAAGAAGAGATTTGATTTGCTCATGGAAAAGGCAGGACTGAGAGAAAATGACTTTAAGGGGAATGCCTATACGGAATTTGGGAACACCCTTGAACCTAAGATCAGAGAGTATATCAACCGTGAGTACAAGAAGAACTTTGTCGAGGGTAAGCACTTTCACCCGCTGTATATTAACGGTGTAGAGTGCGAGGATATCTCTTGTAGATGCCACACGGACGGGGAGACAAGAAGCACGATACTTGAGATTAAGACAACAAGCATTGAGGACTTTGCTTATCCTGTATCTTCCTATCCTGACTATTTGGTTCAGTTGCTTTACTATATGCACATGAACGGAAGAAAGAACGGAATGCTTGCTATCTATGACCGCCCTGACGATATGGACACTGAGTTTGACGAAAACAGGCTCATTGTTTACAAGATCAAGTTAGAGGACTATACGGACAAGGTTAATGAGATAATGGCAGCCGTAGAAAAGTTCCTGATTGATTTGGAACAGGTCAAGGCAAATCCGACACTTACGGAAGAGGACTTATTGCCCGTAGCGGTACAGGATATCTCTAACAAGATGCTGAGGCTTGAAGAACAGCTTTTCTTATTCAAAGAGGTAGAGAAAGCCTACGAGAGCGAGAAAGCGAAGTTGTTACAGGCAATGCTTGATAACGGCATCCGCTCATGGAAAACGAAAAGCGGTATCAGTATAACAGCGGTCCCTGCCGTAGAGCCGAGAATTGACTACAAGACAGTTTTCGATTCCGAGGCGTTCAAGGCAAAGCACCCGAAGTTGTACAAGGAATTTACGGAAGATGTAGAAGTTAGGATCAACGGCAAGAAACCCTATCTTACAATAAGACACCCAAAGGAGAAATGATATGAACAGTGTAGTAATGACAGGAAGAGTAGTACAGGATTTGAACCTTAAGAAAACGGCTAACAGTCAGTATTGCCGTTTCCGCATAGCGGTAGACAGGAGGCTTAAGAGGAACGAGAGTGACTATTTCACTTGCGTAATATGGGGCAAGGGTGCTGAGGCGTTAGTCAATCACTCTTATAAGGGAGCGAAGGTATCTATTAGCGGTAGCCTTGTAACAAGCGAATATACCGATAATAGCGGTAACAAGAGGATTGATTACGAGATCGTTGTACAGGACTTCGATATCCTTGACTTTAAGACAAAGGAAATGAGAAACCCTATAACAGAAGAGGCTCACGAAATCGCACAACAGCCCGATATATCACAGATCAGTACAGATGACTTAGAGGATATGGGATTGCCGTTCGAGTTCTGAGGTGGCTATGGAAATAATGATGCTTTTGGATATTGACCCTCCTACGATTACGGCACAGCAGAAGGGTGTAAGAGTAGTTCACGGTAGACCGTTCTTTTACGAGAAACACGAAGTCACTCAAGCCAGACGTACTATCGAGTGGGCAATGAAAAAGTACGTTCCTGACGAACCGATAGAGACACCCGTAAGGCTGACAGTCAAGCTGGGCATTCCGACTAAGGATAAGAGAAAGATCAGGAAAGGGTGGAAAGACACCCGACCTGATTTGGATAATATGCTCAAGTTGATGTTGGACTGTTTAACTGAAATGAGTTTCCTTAAGGACGATGCCTTGATAGTTCAGTTAGTAGCGGAAAAGAAGTGGACAGAGAACGGGTACATAATTATCTTAATAGAGGATGCAGTATGAAGTTATAACTTCATTATGATGGTAGGTGAGTAAATATGTTGGATTTTGGTTTTTACAATATGGACTGCATGGAAGGTATGAAACAGTTCCCTGATAACTACTTCGACTTGGCTATCGTAGATCCACCTTACGGCGATGTAACACAAGGCGGTTATATGCAAAATAAAGGAAGAATTAACGACAAAAAAGCTGATATGAAAAACTATCACTTGGGATTATGGGGGCAGAATAAGCCTACAAAAGAATACTTTGACGAACTTTTTAGAGTGTCAAAAAATTCTGTGATATGGGGGGGGAATTACTTTGTAAAAGAAATAGGAAAAGATTCTCAATGTTGGCTTGTTTGGAATAAAAAGCGTGCTCCTGGGACGACATATGCTGACGCTGAATTAGCATGGACTTCATTTAATTCAGCAGTAAGAATGTTTAATTTCAGGTGGGACGGATTTATTCAAGAGGATATGGCAAACAAAGAATTCAGAATTCATCCTACACAAAAGCCTGTTGCGTTATATAAATGGGTCTTGTCTAAATACGCTAATCCTGGCGACAAGATACTCGACACTCATGTAGGGTCTGCATCTTCGCTTATTGCTTGTCATGAGATGCACCTTGATTATGTGGGGTTTGAGATTGATGAGGTCTATTATGAACAGGCGAAAGACAGGTTGAAACGAGAAACGGCACAGATGGATATATATGGCTTTTTGGAGGCAAACAATGATTAAGCGATTAGTAGAAAAACTGTATTACAGGTGTTTCCCTGATAGGAAGAATGAGCATGAAATAGCAACAATGCCTATTCCTGTTATCAAGGAAGAGCGACACAATGTCAGGCACCTTGAGTTTGAGTATTTAATCCCTATGCACGAAGTCGAACTACTTGGCTTAGATCGTTGTATAGAACGGAGGAAGTTTGAAACACGGCACAATATGGGTGACAGGATATCCGACTATATCACGTTCAGACAATATGAGGACAAGCGAGCAGGGGTGTATGTACTTCGAGCAAGGTTAGACGTACTTGAGCGAGAAAGGGGTGTTGAGAATGTACGAAAGTCCGATTGAAGTTATGTTCAGAGACATAGAAAACCGTATTAGAGAACAGGAAGAGAATGCTATTACCGCTGAGGTAAGCCGTCAAATGGGCGTGAACGTAGACAAGGACGAACTGATGAAAGCCTTAGCCTATGACCGAGATCAGTACAACAAGGGGTATGCGGATGCTGAGAGACAGTATCACAAAATAGCGCATTGGAGACAGACCGAAGAACCGTGCCATTGGGACACAATAGAATGCGCTGAATGCTCTAATTGCGGACACAGTTTTATTGTAGATCACGAATATTGGGATTTTGACGAGGCAATCCGAGAAATGAAATATTGCAGTCAGTGTGGCGCAGAAATGTCGGAAGACCCCGAATATGCGGAAGAGGAAACAGACGATGAAACAGAGAATGAGTGAAGTCAGATTGATAGATGCGAATGCTTTGAAACAAATGCTACCTGCACCCATAGAAGATGAATATAAATATGTTCATAAGATTATCGACAATGCCCCGACAATTACACCCGACATGGCACAAGTATTGGCTTATGAAAGTGGAAAAGCAAGTGCGGACAGACCGACAGGCGAGTGGATTTTTGATGGATTTTGTTTTTCCTCATCCAAATTCAAATGTTCAATATGTCATTATCCCGAATTAGAAAAAACTAACTATTGCCCGACTTGCGGTGCAAAGATGGAAGGAGGCAGAGAATGAGACTAATTGATGCAGATGCTTTAGAAAAGCTATTTGAGGAAGAATGTGCAGGGGAATGCCCCATTTGCATATATAGCCATGAAGGATGCCCCTGTGGATTGATAAGAACAGCCCCGACAGTAGACATAACCGAAGAACAGGCGATAGACAAGCTCCATGAGACAGGATGGATGCAGAGGCACGACAAGGAAATGACGGAACGAACGACAGGGAAAGAGTGTGAATTGATGAAACGAGCCTTTTTTAACGCTGTCGAAACGTCCAACCTGATAGAAAAATTAAAACAGGAGGGTAGACAATGAGCGAAGTTAGATTGATAGATGCTAATGCCTTAGAAAAGACGGCAATTCCTTGCGAAATCCATAATGGAGCTTTAACAGAATTATGCGTTCCATTATATCAAATTCGTAATGCACCGACATTACCAAATCCATGTGGAAATCCATGCAATTTTGTGAGACCGACAGGCGAGTGGTATTACCTTAAAGCAAACGAAAAACAGACAGACGGGTACGAGTGTTCAGTATGTAAAGCAACATATCATACGAGAGTGCCTTATTTTTCAGAGTTTAACTATTGTCCAAATTGCGGAGCAAGAATGGAGGCAGACAATGAATGATTTGCCAAGGACATTAGTGTCCCTAACAAAATTCGTCGTCAGTAGAGTGAGGAAGGAGGCAGAGAAATGACATTATTAGATATTATGCCTGTTCTAAGTGATAATTATTTAATTAAAATAGGGTTAGAAGGCGATTATATAGGAACATTCCCCAAGGGTGAAATACAATATCGTTTATTGACGATGACAGTTGTGGGTGTATATCCATCAGTGGTAAATCATGCGTCAGATATCAGAAAATATATCGCTGTTGATTTAATAGACAAGGAGGGAAGAGAATGTGGTACAAGATAACAGCAACATTTGAGGACGGCAAGGTTCTTCATTATGAGGTCAAAGGCTATATGGAAGTCCTCAAGCGTGTAGCCTGGTTAAAAGAAAAAAGTCATCATATCTACTGTAAAAACAGAATGGTGAACTACAAGATCGAGAAGGAAGGCAAGGTGATAAAGGATGAAACAGAGACTTATTGACGCTAACGAACTTATTGCAAAACTTAATGAGAAGAAGGTTGTAGGAAGGTTCAACGTAGTGAGGCTGATTGAGGAAGCACCGACAGTAGTACCTAAGTTCAATTCCGATGCGTTCTATGACGCGATAATCAAGTTCCGTGACGAAGAGATAAGGACGCTCAAGACACGACCTGATATCAAAGAGGGGAACGACCACTATTGCAATCTGTTATCACGACTGTTTGTCCTGGATAAGTCAGACGGACGGATACACAGGATCGGTGACGAAAGGCACGACAGCCTTTGTGTAATGGACGGGGAAATCCACTATCACAATATGCAGAACGGAGACGGTGGGACTACTGAGGACAAAGAGGGATACGGCTATGTTATCCTTAAGACTATGGACGGATGCTTAGGTAGTAAAGACTTGGCTGTTTATGGTTATGCTCCTGACGAAAGGTTCAAAGATCAGATAGAAAAGTATATCGCAGAACAGGAGGAAGAGGAATGAAAAAGACCAAGTTTGCGAATATAAGCACGATGCCGAAACACTCTTATGATGCCCTTACTGACGCTCAGAAAAAGGAAGTGCAGGATCATGTAAAGGGCATTCTTAAAGACGAGTTAATGACTAATAACAGCTTTTGGGAATGTATCATGTCTCAAATGAAAGTCGAAGAAACAGAGGGTTTTGGGCTTACCCCTGAGGGGGATTACGATTGGGTTCATAAATACGGCTGTTCTCTTTGGGTAGAAAAGATAGACCCTATTGTCATTGTCAAGTTAGAACAGGACGAAAATTGAAAATCGTTCTCAAATGTGTTATTGTGGCAGAAAGGAGGCTTTGAAGCATGAGGAACTATTACAGTGATTATGTCGGACACATGATGCGCCAATATATCAAGCTGAGAGAAAACCCTGCCGAGGAACTTTCAGAAACTACCACAATCAACATAGATATTTGCGAGACAGCACTTAAGCGTTTGCCTGACATTGAGCGCAAACTTCTTGAGTCTGTTTATTCGTCTGGTAAAAATCTCAAAGAGGGGATTGCTGTTACAGTCGAAGAGACAGGGCTGAGAGAACGGACGCTATGGGCAATCGTTAAGAACTTCGAGAAAGAGGTAGCGGATGAAAGGGGGCTGACATAATGGCAAGCAAGCGCGGAGGTATTCGCAAGGGTTCTGTTTCGGATCCTTTAGTAAACATAGAACCTGGGGACAACGCAAAGTTCCTGACAACGGCTATGGAAGTACAGGCAATCGGCAGAAAGAAAGCAAATTTCCTTGATGCTGAGGACGTAGAAAGTAGGATAGTCGCTTATTTCAAGCTAATGGCAGAAAGAGATCAGAAACCGACTATGACGGGGCTGTCCATGGCTTTGGGGGTAGACCCTAAGACAATGCGTTCTATCAGAGACGACAAGCCGAGTCCGATAGGTGCAAGATTAGGATATACAAACAACGGTGCAAGTCCTGAGGTGCAGCAACTTGTCAGAACGGCTTGTAATATTATGACTTCCCTGTGGGAAGATTATATGCAGAACGGAAAGATAAACCCTGCAAGCGGTATCTTCTTAGGCAAGAATTTTTACGGAATGCGAGACGAGGTAGAACACGTTGTCAGCACTCCACACGACCCCACCGATGATTACAGCGCTGACGATATCGCAAAGAGATATATCGCAGAAAGTAGCGATAACAAAACAAGCGGGATATCAGACGAGATCGACCCGTGGGATGACAACTTTGTCCCGCCTGACGACCCGTGGGACGATATTCCACCTGAGTAAACAAATCCATTCTTTCATACAACCTCTTACCACCGCTAAACGCTCCGTGATTACAACGGAGCGTTTAGTATAGCCGTAAAATCGCCAGAATTGCCCCTATTTCATCGAGTAGCGGTGAAAATGAATACGGTATAGGAAAACGCGAGAAACGCAATACAGCGCAAATTAGACGGCATAAAAGATTTTTGACAGAAAGGGCGGATATTTTGGGCAATAAAAAAGACCCCTGCCGAAGCAGGGGTCAATATATTGGAGGTTGCCTATTGTCTTAAAAATTACCGAATGTCGGTATAGTCGGTTCGAGATCGACGGGCGCCACCGTGAAGATCCTATTAGACGGCAGGTAGATAGATACTCTAAACGAGTTGCCCTTGCCGTCGGTGTAGTAGTCATCCCTGAAATTGCCCTGACGGACAGAATAGATTAGCTGAAAACGATTGTTGCTCTTTTTCGGTTTCATTGTGATTACCCCCGTCCTATGGTTGTTACGTCAACAATGTCATATCCATTGTTGACAAGAAGGGTTATTGTCTTTACAAGATCGACGTTTCCTATTACTTCCGTAGTGTAATACTGAGCATTGAAGTCGTTGTAATATCTAATTTCGTACTTTCTCATTGTTACTCCCTCCCGTTCTTAAGGTCGTCCCTGAGCGCTTCGAGCGCCGCAATTACAGCGTTGATATTATCTTCCGTGGGTTCCATACAGAACCGCCCCAGAAAGTCATTTACAGTACGGTCTCCCGCCTTGCGATTCTCGTAAATCTCGAATGCGCCTACCCGCTCATTATACTTTGCTGTCATCTTCATTTTCTTCTATCCTCCTTTTTGGTTAAATTTTCATAGTTGTTTAGCTGTATGTCATTCCTTTTGAGTCTGTCAGCAATGTCAGAAAGGACTATGTAGAAAGTCCGTTCCTGGTCCGTGTCTGCGGTCATTGCTTTGTTTTTCAGATCCCAAAGGGTCATCCCAATGTCATACACAATGTCGTCGTTCTTTTCGCAACGTGACATTGTAGCAAGTGCGGCTGCTATCTCGAATGCTTCCGTAGTTGTATCACGGTCGCACAAGAATTGTACAAACTCTTCCTGGGTCATGTCAGATCACCTCCAATAATTGATTTTTTATCACGGCTTAATAACCGCATCAAGGACAGAACGGGATACCGCTCTGCCCTTTGTGCTGTCATCAAACGTTATTCACCTTTACCAGGTTGCCGTCGTTGTCTTGTTCACGGGTAAAGATTTTTGTCTCCCCTGTCTCATTATCTCTAACAGCTATTCGAGTGTTAGGACGGTACCAGCAACACTCTAAACTGTATGCGGTTTCCATTGTATAGGCGGGGCGTGTATACCAGCGCCCGCCTTCAGGCATTATTGTAAACTCTCTCATAACTTTGAACCTCCATTAAAAGTTAGCCAGGTAAACAGAAATGATGTTTTCTGTTTTTGTTTCTTCATCGCGTCCGCGGTTAAGTTCCATTAGATCATCAAACACGCGCCAGGGGCAATATGTTGCAATGTCATCAAGAACCTTGCTGCGCCCGTAGGCGGTTGTAAGTTCTCTCTCAAGCCAGGCTTTTGTGTTGGCTTCGTGAGCGTGAGCAACATGCTCAATTTTGAGCAATTCCGCGCCAGGGATCTTTGTTGCGGGTGTATAGAACTTAATGTTGCCCGCGTTGCTAATGTGGGCTATTTCCTTAAGCGCCTTTGTATCAACGTCGCATACCGTTGCCCCGTTGCCCATGTAGAAAAATTCAAGTTTCATTGTTAGTACCTCCCAATAATTTTATCTGAGTGTTTAAGCACTCAATAGGCGCAGAAAGTGTATTTTCTACGCCCGTTGAATGTTTAAGCTGTTAAACGGTCTCGGAGTTCCTGACGGGCGTCCATTGCCTCGCGTCCAATACCGTCAAGGTAGATCATGTACAAGTCGTTAAGGTAGTCCCAGCGCTGCGTGTAGGTGCCGCGGATTCGCTCCTGATTTTCGACTTGCAAAAGGCGATCTTCAAACAGTGCACGTTCTTTAGCTGTAAGAAGCGCCCATGTCCAGGACTTGTAAATCATGTCAAGCCAGTCTCTTTTTGCGTTTTCTCTATTGCTGATGTTTTTTGTTGTAACGTCGTTCATTTTTCAAACCTCCAAAAAATTTTTTGTTTTGCCACAGAAAGGACTTTTTGAAAACGTGTTTTCAAGTCGGTCACATTCTAAAAAAGCCATTTTTCCAAAACGCGGATTCCGCGTTATTTTGCGCAATTTGACGTTGCGCAAGTCTGTTTTTGAGCGGGCGTGCTGTCCCCGTGCAGGACCCTGGGCGCGCGGCGGCGCTGTCATTGGCGGGGCGTGTTATACCCGCGCGGCGTCGCGTCGCGACTGTTAGCCCGCTGCCATTGCCCTGGCACTCCGATCATAACGGGCGCCCGCTGTCATGTCATACTTCACCACGGATTTGATACAAGCGGCTTTTATATGCAATTAACACGGCGTGCATGTCGTCACGCGATAAATTAACGGCTGCCAGCATTATCAAATCAATTAAATGGCTGATACTATCAGCGTTATAAACCGCTTGAATAAATGCGCTTTTCATTGCTTTTTACCTCCGATCATAAAATATTAAAGTCGTTTATTTAACGGCTTTATGACCGCCAGGAGCGGCGCCCCTGGCGGCTGTAAAAACGTTAAATATTATTCGTTTGACTCAAGTAAATAGCCGCGGTTTTCGTCGTATATAAACGCCCGCGACGGGTAAATAATACGCGTGTATTCTACACTTATATATTTGACTTCCTGCGGGATTCCATAAGTATTAAACAAGTACTGACACGCATGATTATAACTTACGTTCATAGCTATTAACGGCAGCCTGGTTTTTGAGTCGATCATGTTACACTTAAAAATTGTCATTGCTCCGCCCTCCAATTAAAGACTATTGCAATAGTCATAAAACAGTTTACAAGCGGCTTTTTTGGTATAACCGCAGTAAATGCGGTGTATCAAATAACCGTTTACAAGTGCATATAATACAAGCCCGCGCGGACTGTATTCGATGCTTATGTCGTTATAAGTGATATTCTTTTTCATTGTTCTGCCCTCCAATTGATTGATATTTTTGAGACATTATATAAATAGTCTCATACGGCGCCGCCGTGATCCGCGGCGCCCCGTGAAAATATTTATACAGCTTAAAACAAGTTATCAATACAGCGTTCATAAAGAATAACGGCGGCGCGCTTTATTTCTGGCGCGTATTGAGACTGCGTTATAACAAATCTAACATTTTTATATTTTTCGATTTGTTCTTTTTGTGACTCTGTCAGCCTGTCGAACTTGTAAAGATAACCGCGGACAACTTTAGACTGCGCCCCGCTTGTAAACGTTGTTTTAACGGAGTATGCGTCGTAATATCCGCCCGTGATATTTGACAGTGTCATGCATCCTAATTTTTTCTTTTTCATGATAAAAGCCCTCCAATTGATTTTTTATTTTGAGTCGTTAATAACTCAATACGACGCCCGCTCCGATCATAGCGGGCGCCCCGTTGGACTATTAACAATTAAAAGATATAAGTTGCTGTATAAAAGCCGCGCTGCTCATAATCCAATTTATAGCGGGCGGCTATTTTACGGGCTGTATTATAGGCGGTCCAGGTTGCTTCCTGCGGGTATGGTCCATTATAATCATGCTCAATAATTAACGCTTTATAATCGCGGTAAATAGGACCCTCCGCGGTTAATTCCTCCAAATTGTAAAGGGTTTCAATTTTAGCATTCAAGCCCGCTTTTTGTGCGGCTGTAAATGCTTTTTTAATAGTGGCGTTTTTTGCGGGGTTGTATCCGCTGATAATTGTGTTTCTCATTGTTTTACACCTCCAATATAATAACTTGAGTATTGTTTATTTACTCAATACGACGCCGCCCGCAGGCGGCGCCCCGTTGGATAAATAAGCATTTACTGCGCCTTATATGCGCGTTCTGTTAATTCGCGATAAATCAAGCGTGTCATTGTATTTTCCGCGTCTGTCTCCGTATAGCGTGCACGCTCCGCGGGTGTTTGGTCAAGGATATCGCCGACGATATCGACGGCGGGCTTATAATAATACTTAAACAACCCGCCCAGCGCCAATCCCTGCGCCCAGTCTGTAAAGGCTGTAAACAGATTGAAGTGATAATACTTCTCGGCGCCGTGGTACTTTTCAGCCTTGAAAATATCCATAATAACCGCGCACAAATTGTTATCATTTTCAAGTTGATCCGTGGTGTAACTATATTCGAGTTCGATATACTCCGCGGCATTGTCTCGGATATAGTTCATAATGTTCTGTCTTGCTGCCTTTGAATTTGTTCTTAACATTGTTTTGTCCTCCAATAATTGATTTATTAACAGTCATTTGTGACTGTCATCAATACGGCTGACAGATAACCCGCCAGCCGTATTTGTGACAATTACAAAAAGCGTTATTTACCTATTGCAAACTAATGCAATCGGAGCCAGGCGCGTCGATCCCTCCGCAGGGTATGGCGGGCGGCATCCTGGCGCCCGTGAAAACGCGTGAACTATAACGCAGGGGCGCTCCGCCGCGGGTCCTCCAAATCCCCGCCTGGCTATTTCTATTAGGTTATCAAGGTACATTGCGTCGTGACATGTCCAGCGGTTAATGTCCAACCGTCGCGGCTATGATTGAATGCGCTGCCGCTATCCCGCGCCCGTAACTCAATTATTTATATGGCGGTACTTGAGTCATACGGCTGATATTTCCCGCCCGCGCCCACAAGGGGCGCGCCGCCGCAGGTAACCCTGCAACTAACTTAATTATATATCAACGTTGCCAAATTGCAATACATATTATACAAGTTGATGAAATATTTTTTTACAGCCCGCCGCCGTCGATCATACCCGCGGGCAATGTCAGCCGCTCCGATCATGGACCAGGACCGCCGCGACTGTCAGCCGCTCCGATCATACGCGCTGCAGCTGTCAGCTATTGGAGACTTATTTTTTACCCGTGCAAAAAATACCGCGGTTTTTAATCGCGGTTGTTTTTGTGCGGGGCTATATTGCTTTTTATCGGTTATACGATCATAGCGGCGCCGCTGTCATGTCAGCTATGGCATATTACGCAATACAGCCGCCGCGCCTCCGATCTAATACAAGTATCATTTACACGCCAGGCGTCGTTTTTGGGCTATTTCTGGCGGTTTTAACGTGTCCATTTAATAGTACAGTTTTAAGTCCCTTTAATTGGACTTTAGCAAACAATCGTTCGGTGGATTTTAGTACAATTGTTCTGTCCCTTTATTGGTACACTTTTCAAGCGGTATTTTCAAACACTTGTTCTGTACTATAAAACGGACAATCAATTATATTTGCAAACTTATGTTCGCGACCGCTGGCGGTCATTGTTAGCGGTTGCTAATAGTTTGATTATCAAATCGTTAGCGTTGCTAACTCCTGCCTGTTGTCGGTTAGGCTTGCTAATTCGGTTAGTGTTGCTAATAGTTTGACGGTCAAATTGTTTGATGGGCTA
>OCVV012848719.1_pt1 | contig 40952 bp, 31 predicted proteins | sample 1539721 | NCBI WGS metagenome assembly OCVV01 (sample SAMN02144230, study PRJEB22623) | gut metagenome | biome: sheep rumen | host: Ovis aries | place: New Zealand | reverse complement strand
TCAGTGTGCTTTTAGATATTACTTATCTAATATTTTAAAATTAAATAAATATGAGCAAACTTTTGAAACTATTATAGGTAATATATATCATAAAATATTATCAGAATGTTTTGTAGATAATTATGACTATGAAAGTGCATGGAATAGAGAAGTACAAAAATATAAAAAAGAATTTGAGTTTACAAATAGTGATTTATTCTTTTTAGAAATATTAAAAGATGAATTAGTTTTAATAATAGATGTTATAAAAAATCAATTAAATTATACACAATTAAAGAAAAGTATGTATGAAAAAGAAATAATAATTGAAATTGACAAGAATTTACATATTAGATTTAAAGGCTTTGTAGATAAAATTTTATATGATGATTTTGATGGCGATATAGTATGCGCTATTATAGATTATAAAACTGGTAATCCTAATCTAAATTTGAATAATACTATTTATGGTTTAGATATGCAATTACCTATATACGCATATTTAATAAAGAATAGTAATATAATTCAAAATGTAAAAATAGGTGGTTTCTATTTACAAAAAATACTAAATAATGAAATAGATATTAATAAAAAGAAAGAATTATTAAAATTACAAGGATATTCTAATAGTGATACTAATATTCTTTCTAAAGTAGATACTTCATATAATGATTCAAATATTATTAAAAGTATGAAAACTACTAATAATGGGTTTTATAATTATTCAAAAGTTATTAGTAATAGTGAAATAGAATTATTAAATAAAATAATAGATAAAAATATTAGAAATGCAGCTTATAATATTAAAGATGCAAAGTTTGATATTAATCCAAAAGAAATTGATGGTAAAAATGAAGGGTGTGCATTTTGTGAATATAGAGACATATGCTATATGAAAAATGATGACATTGTATCATTAGTAAAACCTGAAAATCTTTTTGGAGGTGATAATAATGGCATGGACTAAAGAACAAGAACAAGCTATATATGATAGTGGATCAAATATTATAGTTAGTGCAGGTGCAGGAAGTGGAAAAACAGCTGTATTATCTGAAAGAGTATTACAAAAAGTATTAAATGGTACTCACGTAAATGAATTATTAATTTTAACTTTTACAAAAGCAGCTGCTGAAGAAATGAAAAGTAGAATTAGAAAAAATATTTCATCACGAAAAGAATTATCAAAAGAACTAAGTTTACTTGATTCTGCATATATAACTACATTTGATAGTTATGCATTAAGCATAGTTAAAAAGTATCATTATTTATTAAACATACCTAAGAGTGTTGATATAACAGATGAATCAATTATTAATTTGCAAGAACAAAGAATAATGGATGAGATATTTGAAGAAATGTACCAAAATCCATCTGATATATTTACATCTTTAATAAAAAAATATTGTATTAAAAATGATAATGAATTTAGAAAATTAATATTAAGACTTGCTAAAAATATAGATTCAAATATTAATAGTGAACAATTTATCAACAATTTAAGAAATAATTATTATGAAAAAGACAATATAAATACAATTATTAATGAATATGAAAAGTTATTTATCAACAAGCAAAATTATATTAAAGATTATTTAGAAGATGCTAATTATTACTTTGATTCTGATTATGCAGATAAATTATATTTAACATGTGAGAGTATTTTATCTACTGATTTTGACAACTTATACACATTTTCTAAAGTAAAACTTCCTCCAGTACCAAGAGGAAGCTCAGAAGAATCTAAATCTTATAAAGAAGAATTAAAAGGCTTATTAGATGAATTATTTTCTATGGGAAAATATGGAAATAAAGAAACAATTTATAATGATATATTATCTTCAAAAGATTATATTATGTGTATTTTAGATATAATACAAAAATATATTGAAAGATTAAGTTATTATAAATTAGAAAACGATCTATATACATTCAAAGATATAGCTTTTAATGCTATAAAAGTAGTATCAGAAAATGAAGATATTAGAGATGAAATAAAATATTCATTTAAAGAAATAATGATTGATGAATATCAAGATACTAATGATATTCAAGATAAGTTTATTAAATTAATTGAGAATAATAATGTATATATGGTTGGAGACATAAAACAATCTATATATAGATTTAATGGTTCTAATCCAAGTATATTTAAAGAAAAATATGATAATTATTCAAATAATAATGGTGGTAGAAAAATAGACTTATTAAAGAACTTTAGAAGTAGAAGTGAAGTTCTTAAAGGAATAAATGATTTATTTGATTTAGTAATGGATAATAATATTGGTGGTGCTGAATACAAAGAGACTCATGAAATGATATATGGAAATACTTCATATGATGAAAATAAAGACAATATTAATTATGATATGCAAATAATTGAATATGATACAGATGAAGAAAAAGTATTCTCTAATTATGAAATAGAAATATTTGCTATTGCTAAAGATATAAAAGATAAAATAAAAAATAAATTAAAAGTATTTGATAAAAAAACATCTCAAATGAGAGATGCTACTTATAATGATTTTGTAATTATATTAGATAGAAGTAAATATTTTGATGATTATAAAAAAATATTTGAATATTTAGGTATACCACTATCTATTTTAAAAAATGAAACACTTACATCTGGAACTGATATTTATTTAATAAAGAATATTATTGATTTTATTATAAGAATAAATGATAAAGATTTTAATGTTGATTTCAAATATGATTTTATGAGTATAGGTAGAAGTTTCTTATATGAATGTAGTGATGAAGAATTATTTGATATATTTGTAAATAATAAATTTGAAGAGAGTAAAATATATAAAGATTTTTCAAATATAGATTCAATAAATTCAATTAGTTCTGGGAATTTACTATTAAAAATTCTTGATATAACAGATTTTTATAATAAATTAAATAAAATTGGTAATTATGATGATGTTAATATGAGAATGAGTACTATATATAATTTATCAACAGAATTTAATAACAAAGGTTATTCAATATATGAATTTAGAGATTATTTAAATAGTGTTATAAAAGAAGGAATAGATATCAGTTATGAAAATAGACAAAATAGTTCAGATTCTGTAAAAATAATGACTATTCATAAATCAAAAGGATTAGAATATCCAATATGTTATTTTGCTGATTTAGATCATAAATTTAATTTAATGGATGTTAAATCAAAAATACTTGTTGATAATAAATATGGTATTATGATTCCATCTAATTTAGAAGATACTAATTCTAGTGTAATAAAAGATTTATTTATGAATGAATTTCTAAAAGAAGAAATTAGTGAAAAGATTAGATTGTTATATGTTGCTTTAACAAGAGCAAGAGAAAAGATGATTATTCTTTTGCCTAAAAAAGAAAGTATTAAAAATGATAAAAATAATAATGGAACAGTAATAGATGAAAAAAGATTAAAATTTATGAAATTATCAGATATTATTTATTGCTGTACAGAAGATTTGGACAAATATTTAAATTATATAAACATAAAAGATTTACAATTAACAAAAAAATATCTATTTAAAAAAGAAAATAAAAAAGAAGCTATTTCTTCAGATAAAACTTTTGATGTAAAAGAAATAAATATAGAATCTAATAGTATTGAAGAAAAACATTTTTCACATGAAAATATAAGTATTGTTAATAAAGAAAAGCATAATAATATGGCTTTTGGTACAGAAATACATGAAATATTAGAATATTTAGATTTTAAAAATTATGATTCAAGTATTATAAAAGATAAATTTATTAGAGAAAAAATAGATGCATTTTTAAATAATGATTTATTAAAAAATGTTAATAATGCGAATATATATCATGAATATGAGTTTATTTATTTAAAGGATAATGTTAAATATCATGGTATAATAGATTTGATGCTAGAATATAATGATCATATTGATATAATTGATTATAAATTAAAAAATGTATCAAATGATGATTATAAAAAGCAGCTAGAAGGTTATAAAGAATATATTGAAAGTATTTCTAATAAAAAAGTTAATACTTACTTATATTCAATAATTGATGGAAACATCTTAAAAATATAGGAGGAAAGAATATGAGAGAAGAAAGTACAGAAGCAGTAACTGAAGCAGTTCAAGTGAGTTCTGAACCAACTACTGAGCATGTTCAAACACCTGAAGAAGCACAACAATCAAGTGGAAAGTTTATTATAGTTTTCCTTTTAGTATTATTAATTGGATCAGTTGGTTTCTTTTATGTAAAAAATAAATTCTTTAATGATGAAAATCAACCAGTTAATTATAATCCACCAATAAAGAATGAAACAGTTGTTGAAGAGAATAAAACTCAAGAAATAAATGAAACTAATGAAACAGAAATAGAGAATAATACTATTGAAGATGATGTAAATGAGACAAACGAAACCGTTGAAAATGGTACTGAATTAGATTTAAACGATTAAAAATTTATAAAAAGATAATAATTAGCACTTGGTATTGACAAGTGCTAATTTTAGTATTAGAATATTTTTTGAAAGTGAGGAATTATGAAAAAGAAAGAATTTAAATCATCATCAAAAAGAGTATTGGATTTAATGATAAATTCCATTTATACTAACAAGGAAATCTTTTTAAGGGAGTTAATATCAAATGCTAGTGATGCTTTGGATAAATTATCATATTTGTCACTAACTAATAAAGATTTAGATGCTAGTAATCCAAAAATCTTTATTGAAAGAGATGAAAAAGAAAGAAAATTAATTATTAAAGATAATGGAATAGGAATGGACGAATCTGAACTAGAAGATAATTTAGGAACTATTGCTGAATCAGGATCTTTAAGATTTAAAGAAAGCCAAGAAAAAGATAGTGAAATTATTGGTCAATTTGGAGTAGGTTTCTATAGTGCATTTATGGTTGCTAAAAGAGTTGAAGTATTAACAAGAAAAGCTGGAAGTGAAGATGCATATTTATGGACTAGTGAAGGAGTAGATGGTTATACTTTAGAAAAAAGTAGAAAAGATCATCCTGGAACAGAAATAACATTATATTTAAAAGATGATGCTGAGGATGAAGATTATTCAACATTCTTAGATGAATATACTATTAGAAGAATTGTTAAAAAATATAGTGATTATATTAGATACCCAATTAATATGGAAGTAACTAATAGTAGACTTAAAGAAGGTTCTGATAAAGAATATGAGGATTATGTTGAAGAAGTTACATTAAACTCTATGATTCCTTTATGGAAGAAAGATAAAAAAACTATTACTGAGGAAGAATATAATAATTTTTATACTTCTAAGTTTATGGATAGTGAAAATCCATTAAAAGTAATTCACAATAATGTAGAAGGTTTAGTTGAATATAAATCATTGCTATTTATTCCTTCTCATGCACCATTTGATTATTATTATAAAGAGTATAAAAAAGGATTAGAACTTTATACTAATGGTGTTCTAATAATGGATAAATGTGAAGAATTATTACCAGATTATTATAGTTTTGTGAAAGGTGTAGTAGATAGTGATGATTTATCATTAAATATATCACGTGAAACACTTCAAAATGATAAAAAAGTAGTAGCAATAGCTAAATCTTTAGAAACTAAAATACATAATGAATTACTAAATATGATGAAAGAAGAACCAGAAAAATATAAGAAGTTCTTTGATGTATTTGGTACTCAAATTAAATATGGCGTTTATGATATGTATGGTATGAATAAAGATAAATTAAAAGATTTATTGATGTTCTATTCATCTAATAAAAAAGAGTTAATTACTCTTGATGAATATGTATCTAATATGCCAAAATCACAAAAAGAAATATATTATGCATGTGGTGAAAGTTATGATAAAATTGATGCTTTACCACAAATTGAACAAGTTAAAAATAAGAAGTTTGATATCTTGTATTTAATTGGTAATGTAGATGAATTTGCACTACAAGTACTTGAAAAATATGATGAAAAACCATTTAAGAATGTTAGTGATAATTCTCTAGATTTAGAAACTAAAGAAGAAAAAGAAAATACTAAAAAAGCTAATGAAGAATCTAAAGATATTTTAGATTTTATGAAAGAATGTTTAAATGGTGAAGTAGTTGACGTAAAATTGACTAATAAAATTTCATCACATCCAGTATTCTTATCAACTCAAGGTGTTATAAGTACTCAAATGGAGAAAGTATTCAATGCAATGCCTATAGATAATGGTCAAAAAGCAGAATTAGTTTTAGAAATAAATGAAAACCATCCAATAGTTGATAAATTAAAGGATTTATATAAGAATGATAAAGATAAATTAAAGGATTATTCTAAAATTCTTTATTCTGAAGCTAGATTAATTGAAGGATTACCTTTGGATAATCCAACAGAAATATCAAATTTAATATGTGATTTAATATCAAAATAAAAAAGTGTTTTAATACACTTTTTTTATTTAGGGTATTGCTTTTTATCATTAATTTTTTTATAATTAAGTCAGTATGATAGGTGAAATCATATTGTACTACTATGATTGAAAGGAGTGATTATGGCAAAGGGTGATGTCGTAGTAAAGGCCGATAGAATTAGAAACTGGCATAAAATGGGTAAATACATTAGGCTAGCATTACTAATACTATTGCTTGTACTTATAGTGATATACCTTGTCCTAAAAGTCTTTTTCAGTGATGGTAGTTTCTCAGTATCCATTGATAACAATGATATGCTATACAGTGGTTTAGCAATGTATGAGAGCAGGAACGATCCTATGCCGAAAAGAAGATTGACGGCCGAGGATGTTCAATTTATGGATAATATTTCTATGAAGTGGTTACCAGCCAATATTGATATTGAGTCTGAAGGATCACATAATGGAGATAACTATATTGCTTATACATTTTTCATTGAAAATCAAGGAGAGTTAGTGTTTAATTATTGGTATACTGTTGCGATGGGAGATGTTATAAAGAATGCTGATGAAGCATTAAGAATAATGATTATCGTAAATAAAGAAAAAACAGTATATGCAAAAGCTAGTCCACTAGATGGTAGTGCTGAATGTGCTCTATATGGTGCAACTAGAGGCAATACTTGCCAAGAAAAAACAGTACCATTTAGAACAGATGGTGATGGCACAATAATTTTACAAAAAAGGGCAAATATGCAACCAGGCGATTTAGATCGTATTACTGTAGTTGTATGGATTGAAGGGGATGACCCAGAATGCCTAGATAACTTGATTGGTGGACAAGTGAGATTAGACATGAAGATTACAGAAGAACATACTGAAGAAAGTATAAAAGATAAGGAGAGTGCTTTATGAGCAAAACAAATAATAAGAAAAGAAGAAACAGATTAAGATCTCTTGTATTGTTACTATTTTTAACAATTGTAATGTTATCAACAGCAACATATGCATGGTTCACATCAAACAGAACAGTTTCTATTAGTACTATCAATGTTAATATTGCAGCAACATCTGGTTTACAAATCTCTGCAGATGCTATAACTTGGAAGGCAGTTCTATCAAATGCTGACTTATCAGGTGCATCAGCAACTTACACAGATGCTGATAACCATTTATTAACTACTATGGCACCAGTTTCAACTGCTGGTACTGTTACATCAGGTTTAGCAAATTTCTATAGTGGAAAAGTTGAAGGTGATGCTGGTGGTAACATGGCACTTACTACAACTGCTATTACAGATGCTAGTAACCAATATGTTGTATTTGATATCTTCTTAAAAGTTGATACACCTTCAAATATTTACCTACAAGGTGGTAGTGGTGTAGTTACAAAAACTGGATCAGAAGATAAAGGATTACAAAATGCTGCTAGATATGGATTTGTAAATGAAGGTAATGTTGCATCTACAGCTACATCATCAGCTGCACAAGCATTAATGAGTGGTTCAGGAATTACTATTGTTGAACCAAACTATGACACTCACACTGCAAACGGAATTGCAAATGCAACTACATATTATGGCTTTACAGGATCAACAAACCCTGCAACACCAACTCAAACAGGTGCTGCACCAGTTCCATATTATGGAGTTAATGGAGCAGTTACAAGCGTAGCATTAACAAGTACTAACCCTCCAGTACTTGCTACCCCTGGTGGTAATTTCTTACAATCTTGGTCTTCAATTATTAAGACTGATGCTGCTTTCAATACTACAGCTTCTGGATTTAAATATATAACTGGAACAGGAAGTGCAACAGCAGGTCACTACCCAGTATTATTTAGCAACCTAGCTGCAGGAATTACTAAAGTTAGAGTTTATATGTGGGTTGAAGGACAAGACATTGATTGTGAAAATAATGCATCAGGAACTGATTTATCATATACAATTGTTTTAGGCCTTGATGATTATAGAGCTAATAATCCATAAAATATATAAATTAAACGTGCTTTTTAGCACGTTTTTTTATTGAAAAAATGGCATAATTTTGATATAATTTTTCTATGATGGGAGAGTAGATTTTTAGCATGCTTAAAAGTTTAATTCAAAAACTTAAAAAGAACAAAATATTTGTGCTAGTTATACTAGTAGTTTTTGCGTTGAACATCGTTATTTTCTATAATACTTTCTCAGAAAAAACATCATCTTCTGTATGGGATGGAAGCATTGCTAAAAGCTTTCATAGTGGAACAGGAAACATTGATGATCCATATATTATTGAAGATGGTTCTGAACTTGCATATTTCTTTACTGTAATTAATGGTAAAAATTATCTAGAATATTTTAATAAATATTATGTTTTAAATAACAATATAGATTTGGATGGTAAAGATTTCTCATTTGCAAAATCTAATAAAAAATTTAGTGGTCATTTTGATGGGCAAGGATATTCAATATTTAACTTTAAATTATCTAAAAAATACTATGATAGTGAAGATGATACATATAACTATAGTTTATTCAATGATTTATCAGGAGCAACAGTAGAAAATTTAAATATTAGAGATGTATCTATTATTCTTGGGGGAGACATTAATGTAATTGATTATGTTGACGAAAATGTTACTATTGAAGAAAACAATACAGTAGTTGATAAAAATGAAACCATAGAAGAAAATAAAACTGCTGAAGATAACAACGAAACAAAAGAAGAAATTAAACCAGTTGAAGATAAAAATGAAACAAATATAGAAGTCAATGAAACAATTGAAAGTAATGAAACTAAGGAAGAAGTTAAAGAACAAGCAGAAGAAAATGCGACTGAAAAAAATGATAGTGAAACTAAGTCAGTTGAAACTAAAAAAGAAGAAAAGAAAATAGATACTAATGAAACAAATGAAACTGCTTATAATATCAATTATTTCGTTAAAAGAGTTAATAATGAAACTATAGAAGAAAATGAAACGGTTACAAAAATTAATGTAACAGGTAGTTTATTTAAAAATGTAAGTGAATCAAATATTAGAAATATTAGTATTAATAATATAAAAATAGAATCAAAATTAAATGAGTATTATGAAGCTGAAACATCATTAGTTGTATTACATGATATTAAAGATAATGAAATATTTAATATAAATGTAAATGGTAATAGTGATTTAAAAGAAACTACTCAATTAATTTATGATTATAAAGATGCTGTAGTTAATAATATTTTATATACAAATGGAGATTTAGATATTATTAATGATTTTGAAGAAAAAGATAGTTTCTATAAATATTCTATTAAAAATGGAGATGTATCTTTTGAAGAAAATTATCCAATTAATACTGTATTAACAATATTAAATGAAAATTCTAAAATAGAGTGGAGTTACTCTAATGATATGTTTAGATTAATTAATACAGGTGTTGATTTACAAAGAAAGAAAATTAGTTCTCTTAAATTAAGAGCAACTGCTCCAGCAGGACATGCTTCAGGAATAGATGGAGATACTGTATATGTTAATAACTATAATATGGATTATAATTATTACATGGGACTTAATTATACATATTCTAGTGACGGAAGAGTTCCATCTAATGTAAATAAAAACGTTTATAACGATACTAATTTAGTGTATGTAGAACTTGATTATTTTGGAACTGATGTAGATGGAGATTATACTGGATATGTTTCATCAACTGAAAGACAAAGCAAATTCGTATATTATGTTGTTTCTCCAGTAGTAGAAGTTCTTGGAGAAGATGTAGTTAAAATTGAATTAATTGATAATCCATTTGCAGATAGACCTAATGGTAGATCATTTAATGGATGGGTTGTTAAAGATTCAGATGCATTAGTTAAATTAGATACAGATACATATACGAGATATATTCAAATACCAGTTTCTTATGGAAATAATGGTGAACCAGAAGCAATAAGTTTAGAAATTTATTCTTCTTGGACTAGAGAACATTATGGAAATGTAAGTGGAAGCTTTACAACAAGCGCATTAGATGATTTAGATGATTATGGTCCTCATTTAATAAATGAACAACAAATAATTGGTGAGGATATGACTGGTTATTATTATCTTGGTGGTCATTTAAACAGAAGAGACTATTATCCATCAGGTTCTTATACTGAAACAGGAACATATATTGGTTATTTATCTTTTACAAGATGTCAAGATCAAGCTGGTTGTGATTATTATTACACAGCACCAGCTACATATAATTCTTCATATGATTATTATGAACTTGTAAATGGTCAAATGGTTTCTTATGATCCACAAATAACAATTCTTGTTGATTATGTGGTTCCATTAGGAAAGTCAGTGGCTGGATATTATAGAAAAGTTAATAGTATTCCTAGAGGTGAAAACTATAGTAATTATTATTATTCATACTCAGGAAATAACTCATCAAATACACACCCATTATTCTATAGTAGGGATGATCAAGTATGTAATACATCTGGAGGATGTACGGTAACTAATAATACTATTTATGAAATGATTCCTTATTATGATGAATATGGTAATCCAAATGTTTCAGAAACAAATGGCGAATATTACTATTTGGCTACTAGAGATACTAATATTCTTAGATTAACTGGAAATGTAGCAGATTTATGGGGATCTGGATATACTAAACCATTTACTTTAACTGGATTATGGGAAAATACTCAACATACATATACTTGGGATACTTCTGATGTTAGAGGATATGCTCGTACAGATTTAAGAATTGAACATTTAAGAATGAGTAGTGATGTTGCTCCAATAAATAATGAAACTAATAGAAACTATAGTGCATATGGAACGCTTCATGCTGGATATAAGAATGTTAAAATAGGTAGAGGTATTACAAAAAGATATGATGAATATACTACCTTTAATGCTGTAGCAGGAAGTTATGGTGGTTCAACTAGTAACATTGATACTGGTTCTACACCAATAAAATATAAATTAATAATTGAATCAGGTTTTTATAATCAAATATCATTAACATCACTTGCTAATGCTAGTGGTACAGCAAATGTTGAAGCAAAAGGTATTTATGGATGTGATTATGATAGAGTACATAATGCAGATAATAGCAAATTAGATGTTAGACATAATGCTGTAGGATCTTTAGCAGGTACTATTAGAAGTGGAAACAGTGATAAAACTGTTCCAGCACTTACAACTGTTATTAAGAGTGGTGTATTTGGAAGCAATAGATATACATATACAACTGGTATATATATTGGAGGTTTAACTGCTGGTACTCATGAGTCTTTAAGAATGGGAATTATTGAAGGTGGTTCAGTTTATAACTTAATAGGTGGACCACTTACTGATTCTGATAATGAATATTATAATGATTCAATATTCTATATAAAAGGTGGCGAAACTGATGTAGTAATTGGTGGTGCCGGAAGAACAGCAACATATGGAAACAGAATTATTCAAATGACTGGTGGTACTGTTAGATATGCATTATTTGGTGGATCTAATGGTATTGCTGGAGAAGATGGTGGAACTCAAACAGCTACTCTATATGGTGATTCATATGTTTATGTTGGTGGAAATGCTGAAGTTGGAAATGAAACGTTAGTAGACAATAATACTATAGAAACAAATTCACAAGTTGAAGCAGGAAGTGTATTCGGAGCTGGAAATGGTAATAGTACTAATAAAGAGCTTGGTTCAGTTTACAATTCAACAATTATTATAGATACTGATGCTACAATTAGAAGAAATGTATACGGTGGTGGAAATTATGGTGCTGTTGGATATAAATCTGACAATCCACCTCAAAATACTACAATTAAGATTTTAGGCGGTACTATTGAAGGCAGTGTTTATGGAGCTGCTAATAATAATGGAGCCGGAAGCGTAGAAACAAGAACTGTAGAAGTTGATAGGGTAACTAATGTAAGAGCAGCGGATAGACAACAATATATTAATCAAGGTTATACATGTACACGTACAAGTGGTAATGGTAATAATGCTAGGTATACTTGTGTACTTAATAGAACAGAAGAAACAGATGTACCTACTAATATTAATATAAGTATGAGTGGCGGTACTGTTAGCGGTAGTATATATGGTGGTTCTAAGAATAAAGGAACTGTTCGTGGTGATACTACTGTAAGTGTTATAGGCGGTACTGTAACAACTGATGTATACGGAGGTGGCGAAGGAGGTTATACAAATGCTAATAACCCAGGAACTTTCGTAACAGGAAATGTTAGTGTAACAATTGGTGACTCATCTGCTAGTACATCGCCAACAATAAGTGGTAGTGTGTATGGTGGTAGTGCTTATGGTACTGTTAATGCATCATCAACTGGCCAAACAGATTCTAGTAAATCAGTAACAGTTACTTTAAATAAAGGAAATGTTGTTAATAATATATTTGGTGGAGCTAAAGGTAGTTCAACTTATACTCCATATGTTTCTGGAAATATAACAGTTACAACTAATGGAGGATCAGCTACAAATGTATTTGGTGGTTGTGATATTGCTGGTAAGCCAGCTGGAACTTCAGAAGTAATTCTAAATGGTGGAACATTCACTAATGTATATGGTGGAGGAAACCAAACATCACTTGATTATACAAACGTATATTTAAGAGGAGCAGAAGTTGGAACATTATATGGTGGTTCTAACCAAAGTGGTGATGTATTAATTACAAGTGTAAATATAGAATCTGGAGAAGTTAATACTGTATATGGTGGTAATAACAGTGGTGGAACTTGTGGAATAGCAAAAACTACCGTAAAAGGAGCAAAAATAAATACTGCTTTATATGGTGGAGGAAACGAAGTTTATACTACTGAAACAGATGTTAGAATTCAAAATGTTACAAATACAGTTCCAGCCGTATATGGTGGAGGAAACTCTGCTGGTGTAGGAACTTCAAATGTTAGATTGCTTTCAGTAAACTCTGCAAATAATATAAATATTACTGATTTATATGGAGGCTCTAATCAAACTGGTGATGTTACTACTGTAAACATTGAAATAAATCATGGTACTATTGGAACTGTTTATGGTTCAAATAATGCCGGTGGTAAAACATCAACAACAAATATAACAGTTAATAATGGAACAATTACTACACTATATGGTGGTGGTAATGCTGCGCAAGCCGACAATACTAATATAACAATGGTTAATGGTACATATACTAACGTATATGGTGGCGGCAAAGGTGAAGGTGCAATAGTTAATCAAAATACTAATGTATTATTTAATGGTGGAACAATTTCTGGAACTCTATTCGGTGGTGGAAATGCTGGTGAAGTTCTTGGAGATACAAGCATTGTAATTAATAGAACATCAAATGCAACAACTGTTGCTAATGTATATGGTGGAGGAAACCAAGCTGCAGTTGATGGAGACACAACTGTTACACTAAATAATGGTTCAATTACAGGAACTCTATTTGGTGGAGGAAATGAAGGAGATGTTCAAGGATCAACAACATTAAATATCAATGGCGGTTCTATTAACTTAGTATATGGTGGAGGAAACCAAGCCGGTGTAGATGAAAATACTACAATTACTATGGTTGGTGGAACAATTACTACTAATTTGTTTGGTGGAGGAAACGCTGGAGATGTTGGTGGAAATACATCAATTGCATATAGTGGTGGTAGTGTTAGTACAATGTATGGTGGAGGAAATGAAGCCGAAGTTGAAGGAAATACTACAATTACAATAGATGGCGGAACAATTAATACAGCCGTATATGGTGGAGGAAATGAAGGTGCTGTTAACGGAGATGCAAATATAACAGTAACAAATTCAGCAACTACTATTCCTGTTATATATGGTGGAGGAAAATCAGCTGGAGCATCAAATACACATATTAATATTAATGAAGTTCAAGGAAATAATTATATTAATATTGGAAGTGTATATGGCGGTTCTAATCAAGCTGGTAATATTGATTCTACAAATATAACAGTTAATACAGGCGTTATTGGATATATATATGGTGGTAATAACGCCGGAGGTGTATCGGATAATACTAATATTGTTTATAATGATGGTACTGTTGGTACTATATATGGTGGAGGAAACCAAGCTGAAGTTAATAATACATCAATAACAGTAAATGGTGGAAATATTGATAGCGTATATGGTGGATGTAATGCAGCTACTACAAACGAAGATACATATGTAACTATTAACGGTGGAACATATACATCAAATATATTTGGTGGAGGAAATGCCGGAGGTGTACTTGGAGATACTCATGTAGTATTAGTATCAAATAGTGGAACTATTCCTAATGTATTCGGTGGAGGAAACTCAGCCGGAGCAACTAATACATATGTAAATATCAATGTATCACCAACTGGTGGAGTTACTGTTGGAAATCTATATGGTGGTTCTAACCAAACTGGTGATATAACTTCAACAAATGTTACTAAAAATGCTGGTACTGTTACTAACTTATATGGTGGTAATAATGCCGGCGGTACAGTAACTACAACAGAAGTCATTATAAATGGTGGAGATGTAACAAATAATCTATTTGGCGGAGGAAACTCAGCTGAAGTAGGAGACTCTAATATTACACTTAACAATGGAACAATTAAGAGTATTTATGGTGGTGGTAACTTAGCACAAATCACTGGAGATACTACTGTTAGAGTAACAGGAGGAATTGTTCTTGAAAATGTATTTGGCGGCGGACGTTTAGGAGAAGTACTTGGAGATACAGATGTACTTGTTAATAATGGCTTAATATCTGGCAGCGTTTATGCTGCTGGTGATGGTAGTTCAGCAATAGTAAATGGAGATACTAAAGTAAGAATTGGTGGCAATTCTGTTATTGGAAACTCTTCATGTACTTTACCAAGTGCTTGTTCAGTATTTGGTGGTGGTAATGCTGCTAAAACTGGTACAGAAAGTCAAAATTCTTCACAAGCAATAGTAGAAATTGCTGGTGGTACTATATATGGAAACGTATATGGTGGTGCAAATACTTCTAAAGTATGTGGTACTACTATGGTTGATATAGGAGCAGATGTTACTACAACATCAGAATTTACTAAAGCACCAATACATATTAAGGGAACTGTATTTGGTGGTGGTGAAGCAAATGCTAGTGGTTCTGCTTTATATGACTGGACATTCGTAAGTGTAACAAATGGAATTGATGTTAATATAAATGGAGCAAATTATGACTTAGATATAGATGGATCTATATTTGGTAGTGGTAATGCTTCAACAACAACAGGTGTAAGTACAGTTACTATTAAGAACTTTGGTTCTTATGGAGCACCTAAAAAATGTATATCTATTCAAAGAACAAATTTATTAACAATAGATAATTCTGCAATAGCATTACATGGTGCAGCCGATAGAACAAATGATTACTCTGATGTTGAATTTACTCTATCATTAATTGATGAAGTAGATTTAATGAATAATTCAACATTATATTTAGAAACTGGAACAAATATAGTTCAAAAATTCAAGAGTTTAACAGCTAGTGGAGAAGTTGCTAGAGTTACAATTGATAGTGAAAATAAAACAGTTTCTAAGAATGTTGATAATAGATTATATGTTATTTCTGGTAAAAATATTAATATTGCTAAAAATGCTAATGTTTCTACGCCAGGTGAAGTAACAGGTATGACATTCTTCGGAATGTATAAATACAACGCAGATGGTACTGTTAATGTAGGTATTTATGATAAATATGATTTTGATCAAGAATTAGATTGGTCTGGAATATTCCCTTATGGTTCTTATGTTTTAGGTCTTCATAAAACAAATCATGATATAGAAGTTGATGGTTTCTATACAAATGTTATGAATGAAACTACTATGGATAATACAATCGAATATATTGAACCAACACCACCTGCCAGTGCAGAATATATGTGGGTTGTTGGTAAGAGTGTTATTTCTTATGAAGTAGACTTAGTAGCATCTAAGTATTCAACATTAGGTACTTCAGAGTTGTTATTAAGAGACTTTACTTTACCAAATACTTCATTTGAAATATTATCAGTTGACTATGGTATGTTAAACGAAACAATTACACTTACTGATAAGAATCTCGTACCAAGAGTTGCTCAAACCGAAGAAGACGCTGATAGTATAATGTCACTTAGTATGGAAACAAGTAACACTGGATGGTTAGTAAATGGTTATACTGAATTTAGAAATAGTCCACAAGAAGAAACTTCAGGAACTATTAACTATATTGGTGGTAACAATACATTAACACCATCATTACTATTCTGCTTACACCATGCTAAAAATATAGCAACAGCAGGTGATATGGGTAGTGTAACTATTCAATTGTTAGCTGTTACTCAATTAGATGATTTAAATAAACAAATTGAAAGACTTGCTATCACAGTAAATATGTCTAGAGTATTATATACAACAGCTGATTATGAAGGTGCTATGACAGCAGGAAGAAAATATGAATTATTTACAAGTACTGCTACAAATATTACATCTTCAGCATCAATTAGTGCATACTTTGCATTATTTAACACAGGAGCTTCAGTTTATAGAGAAGGATATTATAGAACATTAGTATCAAATTATGTTTTACCATTAGGAACTAAGATTACAATGCTAGACCTAAGTGGTGATCGTGTTGACTACTATTATCACGTTATTAGTGCTAGTGATGTCGCGAATGCGCAACAGCAATTGCAGAATGAAGGTGATATTCAATATCTTCTTTCAATGTTTGAAGTTATGGGAGCTCAAAATAGTGGAGTTTACTATAACGATGCAATTAAGAATGTTGAATATTATGATGAAAATGCAACAACTAGTGATGAAGAGTTTATATTCATATTAGATTTTGATGATACGAATATTACTGAAGATCAATTAGGATGTTCTCTATTAATAGAGATGCTTGATGCGGATGGTGAAACTGTTAATACAGTTTTAGGTCCACAACAAGGTAATATGGTATATAATATATATGCTAATAAAGATGCAGTTATAGATATTGAAGGATCATTAAATGATGATACAATCTATAGTGGAGAATCAGTTACTATGGATGTAACAATTGATTATACGCAAAGTCAAACATCTGGTGTAGTTGTTTATGATACTCACTTATTTGATCAAAAATTAGGTATTAAGATATCTCTTATAAATTCAGATGGTGAAGTAGTAACAGGAACATCTTTATTAGGTTTGTACTATTCAATTGGAGAAACAAAATATTATCCAAATATTGATGGTACAACGAGAATTAAAATTGCTGAAAGAGTTGATAGTGTTGAAAAATGGATAGTTTTAAATACTAGTACATCTAAGTTAGCAACTGGTAATTATAAAATAAGGATTGAATCTTTTGGTTCACCAGATGGCATTTACTATGGTCTTAATTCTTCAGATGTGGTAGAATTAGATATAGAAATAATAAATGAAATCTATGGACTTGATGCTCATGTAGATCCAAAAGAGATGATTATTCATGCAGATACTGGATTAAATGCTAAAGATACTGATACAAGTACTTATGTATTTAGTTATAATTCAGGATTAAGTAGTCCAAGCATTCATTTGAAAATGTATAGAAGAGATTATACTGAAGAAACAACTACTGAATATCATTTAGTAGATGCAGCTGATTTCTTTGATAGTGCTCTTGGCTCAACAAGCAATGAAAAAGAGTATGTAATTATAAATAATCCAGTTAATAATAGTTCTTATACATTTAATACAAAAGAAGATTTATTAACAGGAACTTATAAATTAGAATTTATATTATATGATACTGATTCACCAATTGGATCAATAGAAAAGTATATAGTTATTAAGTAGGAAGGATGATAAAATGAAAGAATTGACAAACAAAGAATTATTAGAGACTTATGAATTATTGAAGAAAATCATTAAATCATTAGAAAAGAGTAAGGAGGAAGTTACTCATGATTGATAAACTTCAAAAAGAATTTGATGAAATTACTGCAAACTTAGAAATCCTTCCTACTAATAATGCTAAAAATGTAGAAAAATATATTGAATATATTGATGGATATCTTAAAAAGTATCAAGAAATGTTCAAAGATGCAGAAAGTGAAATTAATGCAAGATATAGTGAAACTTTAAGCAAATATTCTACATTAAAATTTGAAGAAGGAAATATAAGTATTAATTATGGTTCATTTAAATTATCTGATAGTAGGGTACAATCAGATGAAAAAATGAATTTACCATATTTATTCTATAAATTAAGAAATTCAACTAGTCAAAATTTGCAAGAAGTAAATAAAATTATATTTGAAATACATGATAGTTTTAAAAATGCTGGAGTAGTATTAACAGAAAAAGATTTCGATATATCTGAAAATGTTAATCTATATATGAAAACTTTACTTTCAAATAGTGATGTTATTCAAGATGTTTTCAACAATATTTTTTGGAAAACATCTAATCTTCTAGGACAAATAGAAATTAACTATAGATATTTATATAACAAATATAAAAGCAAAATAGATGATTATTATAAACAAAAATATGCAAATTTTGATTATGATAAATATCTTAATTCTCATAGAGATTTAGTTACTTCAAATGAATTAGCTAAGCATAGTAGTTTAAAATACATTTATGATTTATTTATAAATGGTACATATGAAGTAGAAGATTTTGTTAGTGAAAGTAGAGTTCAAAATCTATTTAATAAAGTATTAGCAGATTCTTCTTCTGATAGAAACTATGAAAGTTTAATTAAATTAAAAGGTTCATTAATGGAATATAAAACTTATTTAGATTTTGAATATATTATTAAAGATTTTAAAGAATTATATTCTCATAAAGAAGAATATAAAGATTTATTTAGTAATAAGATAAAAGAAATAAATAAGAAAGAATCTTCAATAGCAGGATTTAATAAAAAAATTAATAAAACAGGTTTATTTAAACTTAATAAGAAGAAAAAAGAAGCTGCTATTACTGAAAGAAATAAACTTATTGATGAATTAATAAATGATTATAAAGAATTAGATGAATTAAGAATAAAAGATTGCATATATAATTATGTAACTCCTGAAACAAGTTTATATAATATATTAGTATTTACATCTTATAATTTAGTATATTTTGTTGGTTTACTTGAAAAAACAGGTGAAGAAATAAATGTAGATGTTGTTAATAAAAATATGCTTAATCTACAAAAGTATTTATATGATTATCATAAAGATATAATTAACAATATATATATTGAAGAAGATAAACAAATTGATAAAATAATTGTTGAAATGTATAAAAGAAATAGTATTGTGTTAACAGAAGATGATATTAGTATTGATAATATTAATAAATATTTAGATTCTGTTAATAAATTAATAGTATATTTTGATGTTTATACGGTTATGATTAATTTAAAAGATGTAGATTTTATATTAAAGGTACCAAATGTACTTAAAAAATAGGTGAGGTGAATATGAAAAAAATATTAGATTTTTTTAAGGGAACAATCATTACAATTTGGGTATTTATTGCTATTGTAACAACAGCATATTTAATATTCTTTAATGATTTTAGTGTAAGTCAAATAGGAGATCTTTCAATATTTATTGTTGATAGTGATAGATTAGAACCTGAATTTAAAAAGAATGATATTCTTGTTGTAAAAAGAGCTACAGAATCAGCATATAAAAAGGGAGATTTCGCATTTTTCTATTTAGATACTGCTAATGATGGTAACTATATAAATTATGCTGAAATCACTGATATTGAGGTTCTTGACCATGCTGAAGATACATATCATTTTGGAGATAATGATGCTGTTTCATATGGTAGTTTAATTGGTCCAGTTAATGGAACTATTAAATACGGAAAAGTAGGATTTATATTAAGAATATTCTCATCTAGAATAGGTTTCTTATTCTTAATTATTTTACCTACATTATTTGCTTTAGTTTATGAAATATTCTCAATTGTAGAAGAAGCAAAAGCTGAGGCAAAAGCAGAGGCTAAAGCCGCTGCAGCACCAGAAAGTGAGAAAAATGAAGGATAACTTCAAAAAAATTATATGGCTATTAGTTTTTATAATGGTTTTTGCATCATTTATTGTTTTTGCTGACACATTAGCATTATTTGAAACAAATGCTACAGGAGAAGCAAAAATGGATATAGGTAAATGGATTATTAAAATTAGTAATGTTGATATTACTAGTGGAAATTCACAAAACATTGTAATTGATAGTTTTACATATGAAGGTAACTCAAATGTTGCCGCAAATAAAATAGCGCCTGGAACAAGTGCGTATTTTGACTTGGTTGTTGATGCATCCGAATGCGATGTATCTGTTAAATATGATATTACATTTAATTTTGATCAAGTAACATATGCAGATAATATTGGATTCAGTGTTGCTGAAGTAGGCGGGGATAGTGTTGTTAGAACTGCTGAAAATACTTATTCAGGAATAATTGATTTAGATACTATTGAAGCAGGGGATGTAGTTACTTTAAGGGTATCTATGAATTGGGATAATATTGAAAGCTATAATACTAATGATACTGAACTTGGAATTGTTAGAGATAGCAAATTAGCATTACCAATAACTGTTAATGCTATCCAATATTTAGGAGAAACTCTAACAGAATATCAAGAGCCTACTAACTCAACTAATCAAGGAAATTAATAATAGGAAGGGATAATATGTCATTCATTAAGAAATTTTTAAAACTAATTGTTGATATTTTAACATTTGTTGTTTTCATAGTGCTTATCATTATTATTTTTTCAAAAATGAAAATGATGTTTTCTGGAAATGACTATTTTGAAGTGGCTGGATATTCAGTATTTACAGTTAAAACTGGTAGTATGGAACCAGTTATAAAGCAAAATGATGTTATTTTAGTAAAGACTCAAGATTTCTATGAAGTAGACGATATTATCACTTATAAAGAGGGTAAAAGTTATATAACACATAGAATTATATCTGTAAGAGGACATGACATTATTACTCAAGGTGATGCTAATAATGCTAAAGATTCTTCTATAACAGATGATGTTGTAATAGGTAAGGTAGTAAAAATATTCTCAAATATGGGAATATGGCAAAAAATATTTACTACACCAAAGATTATAATTATGATTTTTGCTACTTTAATTCTATTTGATATAGCTATATCTTATAAAGGAATTAGAAAAAAACAAAATATTAAGATGGTTGATAAATTAAGAGATGTTTCTTTTGAAAAAATATTAAATATAGAAGACGCACCAAAATTAACTAAAGAAGAAATTAAAGTTCTTAAAAATAAAACTAAAAAAGTTCAAAAAGGTGAAGATGTTAAATTTGATAAAAAAGAGAAGCAATTTATTAACTATACTATTAGATTAGATTTAGGAGAACTAAAAAAAGAAATAGATAATAATGTAAATGGAGAGGATTAATGGTTAAAGACTTTTTAAAGAAATTTGATACACAAAGATTCACATTCGTGGGTAAAATTATATTAATTTTATTCATTTGTGTCGTTATTTTCAATTTGGTTGATAAAGCAAATTCAAGATATGAATCTGAAGCAAATGTTAGTGCTGAAGCAAGTGTAGCATTTTTTGTAGTTGATCAAGGAACATATGAAGGATCAATTTCTTTAACAGGTCTTGAACCAAGTACTCAACCATTTTATTATACATTTTATGTTAGAAACTATGATGAAGCTGGTTATAGAACGGATGTTAATTTGACATATGACATTAAAGTTGAAACAACAACAAACTTACCACTTACTTATGAAATTATAAGAAATCAAAGCTTTAGCAGTTCTTATACTAACTTATTAACAAATTGGACTACTAGACAAGATGATAATGACGTTTTCTATAAAACATCAAATATTTTGGGTACTTATAGCTTTGGACATGCCGCTAATCAAGTTGACCAATATACTATAAAAGTAAACTTTCCAATTTCATATAAAGATTATCCAGAATATCAAGGTTCTATCGAGTTATTTTCTATTATAATTAATGCAACTCAAGTTGCATAATCTTTTTTTATATGCTATAATTTTTATGATTGGAGAATAGCAAATGAAGAAGAAAAAACTTATCATAATGATACTAATTATTTGTATGATAGTTATTCCTTTTAGTTTTACTTTGGGTCGATATGTTACTGAAAATATAAAAGATTATATTATGGAAACAAATCATTTCTTCTTCAATAGCGACAAATTGAAATCAGGTGGAATCACTTATGAAGTTAATAACTGGGGTGGTGCTGATGTTTTTGAAATTCAATTTGAACTTAACAATCACAAAAATAATATCTTAACTAGTGAAGGTGATATCGAATATTCATTATCATTAGATTATGATGAAAATGATACTATTTGTAGTTTAAGCAGTACTAGTGGAACTATTTATGAAGATGAAAAAACAGACAATTTTACATTAACAGTTACTCCACGAAGAGTATTTGATGATGAAGAATCAGTTTATGTTACTGTTAATGCTGTTTCATCAAGCCCTTATGTAAAAACATTAAGTGCAACATATATAATTACCGTTGGTAAAAGAGGTATATCATATCAAATAACAGATAGTGTTAACTCACCATATTTAATGTTTTCTATTACTAATGCAATTGATACATATGTTGTTAGAACAGCGTTTTTAGGTCATGCAGTTGGTAGTATTGTTACTTCAGCAGAATATGTTGCTTTGTCTGATTCTGATAAAGCAAAATGTGCATCACAAGTAATAACACTTTCTTGGAATCCTCAAGATGTAGTAATAGATACAACAAGTAATATTGTAACAAGTAGTTCATCTACTTTTACAACATCTGTTTATAATGGAATATCATATATAAACTCTATAACTTTCCCGGTTGATATATTGAGTAGTACAGAAGTAAGATTTTATAAAAGGAATGTTGCTGTAAACTATACTTATCCGTTTGTTTATCCATCATCAATAGTAACATTTAATGCTTCTTAGGAGGAAATATGGATTGTATATTTGAAGAATATATAAAATTTGTTGAAAATTTCCTTATTAATTACTTTAAATTATTATTATCAGGGGAGTATGAAAGAAGTTTGATTAGACCTTTCATTAATAGATATATAGATGTTAGATATTATAATCAATTTTCTTTTGTTAAAGAACCAACATTTACTCAAAAATTAAATAAAGAGTTAAATAATGTTGCTAAAGAAGTAATGAGTGAGAATGAAGATAAAGTTGAAAAGGTAAAGAACATCTTTGCCTTATTTGGCTATGTTTTATACATAGATGGCTGCTTTAGTTATTCAAATATTAGTACATTAACAAAATCATTATTTAATGACACAAATATTAAGTTAACATATAGTGATAAAACTAAAGCTAGTGTTACAGAATTAATAAGAGACTTCACTGAAAAGAAAAATGAATTCTTTAAATTATTTGATACAGATGAATTTTTCTTAAAAGGAAGAAAATTAAATGGAAATATATATTATGTAGATTTAGGTAATAATTGTCATATATCTAAACTATATAGTGAATATGCTATTGAAAAAGCATATAATTCAGAAGTAGTAGTAGAAAATAGAACATATCTTATGTTGATAATGTTAACTACTAAAGTACTTGCCGAAGCAATAGCACTTAATTTTGATAATACTTATGTAATAGATTTTCCAGAAACATTATTAGAAAAGCAAAAGAAAATCATGAAATATTTAAAATTATTAGATAATGATCTATTAAGAAATAAAGTAGAATTAAAATTTGATTATTCTACTTATAGAAATAGAGTATTGAAGAAAGAAATAAATAAATTAATAAATAAAGATTATAGTGTAAGTATTGAACTTGATGATACATTTGATAGTGATTTTGATAGTTTAGTATTATTTAGTCATATATTTATTAATAAGAAGAAAAAGTATTATCAAAATGTAATAGAGAATAAAGAGGAATATAATTTAAATATAGTGGAGGTGTGATATGCAGACATTTTTAAAATTCTTTTATGAAATATTGTCACAATTCTTTTCTGGACTTAGTACAATAGTAAAAGGTCTATTTAATGGAATTGCTAAAATATTTAATTTTAAAAGTTATATTAATATAGCAAAGAATTATAAAAATGATTTCAATACTGGTGAATGGTTCTTATTTGCAATAGCAATATTATTAATGATTATTATTATTGGATTGATAGTATTGTTAGTAGTTTATTTAATAAGAAAATATATTAGATTTAGAAAAACAGTAGTAGAACAAGAATCAATGCTTGAAGAGATTTCAGAATTAAATAATAAAGTTGCTACATTAGTTCAAGAAAAAGAAGAAATACTTGCTATGAAAGTATCACATCTTGGGCTTAAACCTAATGAATCAGATACTACTGGTACAGTAGGTGAAAATGGTGAAGTATCAAGTGAAGGCGAAGAAGAAATTGATACTAATACATCAATAAGATTTGCAAAATTACATGATGTTGATATTCAATATGCAGATTATAAAATACCTGATTATGGTAATAACTTTACTTTATCAGAATTAGTTGAGTTATTTAGAAACTTTGCAGCAAGTCAATTAGGTTTATATTATAAGAGTGAAATGATTAGATTGTTCTTATCAGCATTAGGATGTACAAAGCTTGTTATCTTACAAGGTATCTCTGGTACTGGTAAAACATCACTAGCATATGCTTGGGGAAAATTCTTAAAACACGATTCATGTGTTGCTTCTGTTCAACCATCATGGCGTGATAGATCAGAACTTTTTGGATACTTCAATGAATTTACTAAAAAGTTTAATGAAACAGATATTTTAAAAACATTATATGAAGCAGGATATACTGATGATATACATACAATAATCCTAGACGAAATGAACATCTCACGTGTAGAGTACTATTTCGCTGAAATGCTATCTATACTAGAGATGCCTAACCAAGATGAATGGATTGTTGAAGTTGTTTCTTCAGGATGGCCAAGCGATCCAATACACTTAAAGAGTGGTAAATTAAAAATACCACCAAACTGTTGGTACATCGGTACAATCAATAACGATGACTCAACATTTATGGTAACAGATAAAGTGTACGACCGTGCTATGCCAATAGATATCAATGATAAAGGTCAAGTATTTGAGCCAACATCAGTACCAGCTCAAGATATAAATTATTCTTATTTAAATAAGCTATATCAAGAAGCAATTGAGAATAATCCAATGTCTGATGAAATGTTACAAAAGATTGAAGAAATGGATGATTATGTTATTCAACACTTCAGAATTGCTTTTGGTAACAGAATTGTTGCTCATATGAAAAAATTTGTACCAATTTACGTAGCTTGCGGTGGAGAAGAAGTAGATGGGGTTGACTACTTTATAGCAAGAAAAATCTTACGTAAATTCGAACAATTAAATATTTCATTTATTCGTGATGAAATAGATGGTTTTGTAGATTTCTTAAATAAAGAATTCGGACAAGACAAAATGAAAGAATGTATAGAATATGTGCTAAGACTTAAGAAATTAGCATAGAAAGGATAAAAAGGGTAATATGCAAGATGATTTAAAGATATATAATTTGTATAGGAATTCTGATGCTTCTAAAGTTGATAAATTTGATGCATCATTAAAATCATCATATTCAATAGCTGCAAATTATGAGAAAATTGAAGCTGATTTTGCTTGGTTGGATATAATGGAAGATACAATTAAATATCTTGATAATATCTTAAGAAATCCAAATAGATTTATCATTAATGATGAGGAAGTTGTTAATGTAGAACAAGCTAGACGTATTACAGTTGAGAGTATTAAACATCTTGCAAAACATACCAATTATATTCAAGAAATAGAAGATAATGGTGATGTTAGACCTTCAAAAGTATTAAATATTAATAAAGATGAAAGTTTTAATACTTACGAAAATAGATTAATTTATACTTTAATTAATAATATGAGAACATTCATAGATTTTAAGGAAAGTAAAAATATAACTGCGTCTTCATTAAAAGATGAAAAGAAATGTGAATATACAGGGGTTACTAAGATTGGAACAGAAAAAATTAGTTATAGTTTTGTTTTAAATGCTAAAACAAATGTTGATAAAAAAGATGGCTTTAAAAATGGTATGAGTGTTGAACAAAGAATTGCTAGATTAAAACTAAGAATCTCTGATTTAACAAATATGCCAGTATATGTTGCTCTTGCAAAAGAACACGTTGCTAAGGTAATACCACCTATTAAGAAAACCAACTTAATTCTTAAGAATACAAACTTTCAATATGCAATGAAATTATGGGATTTCATACAAAACTATATTAAAGATGAAGATACTGTAATAAGGGATAAAAGGGTAATTGAGGAAGATGTGAAACTAAAAGAAATGTTAGATGATGCTTTTTTATTAAATTATTTAGCAGTGTCTAGTATCAATAATAACGAAGATGAAATGGATACACAGGCTAGAGCTGAAGCAGTTGAAAGTTTAACAAATAAAATGATTGAAAAAATAGTTCAATTAAATGCTGATTTACCTGTTGATAAGATGTTAGAATCTATAGGTGAAAAGATAGCAGTTGTTAAGAATAAGAAAGAAGCATCACTAGCAGAACTAGAGAAAAAATATAATGAAAGAATTCAATTATTTATTGATAAAATAAATGAATTTAGTTTTAGGTGATGCCATATGAAGAAATTAAAAGAACTTAGAGATAAAATTGCTAATAATAAGCCCTTAAATATAATTTTAAGCATAATTAAATTTATTATTTATGCTTTTTTGGTATTGTTATTAATTACTATTTTTGTTCAAAAAATATCTCAAAATAAAAAGACTATTGGTGGATTTATGATTTTTACAGTAGCATCTGAATCAATGGTTCCTGAATATAATGTAGGAGATATAATTTTTACTAAAAAGGTTAGTGAAGATGAATTAAAAATAGGTGATAATATTACATATTTAGGTAGTGAAGGATCTGTTAATGGATTAGTTATTACACACAAATTAGTTGAAATAGAGGAAGAAAATGGACAAAAAATATTTACTACAAAAGGTTTAGTTAATATTATTCCAGATCCTCCAATTGTATATGGACAAATATATGGTAAAGTTGTTTATAAAACAGCTATACTTAGTTATATAGGTAGAGTAATAAACAATAAATATGTTTATTATATTTCATTTATAGTTATAGGACTAATTGTATCAATAGAAGTAGTTGCGGCTATATTTGAATCTAAGAGAGAGGATGATGCGAATGGATGAAAAAAAGAAAAGTAAATCCCTCTTCTTAAGGGCCCTAAAAAAGATAAAAATTAGTCATTTAATTATATTAGCATTATTATTAATAGGTAATACATATGCATGGTTTATATATATTGATACTGTTAGTAATAGTGTGGATGTACATATCAAAGCATGGAATATAGATTTATCTGATGATCAAGGTACTGTAACAGATACTGTAACGGTATTTGTAGATGCTGTATATCCTGGAATGACTACATATGAAAAAGAAATAACAGTTAGTAATTATAGCGATTTAAATGCAACTGTTACATATGATGTTTTATCTGTAGAAATAATGGGGGAAAAGACTTATTCTGAAGAAGGAAAAATAGAATATAATCTAGCTCACTCATATGATGACCCAACTAGTGAAGAATTAGTAAGCAAGTTAGCTAATGATTATCCATTTACAATCACATTTGATATAGATAATCCACACTTAGCAGCTGTTACTGGTGTAGCAACATATACTATTAGAATTGCATGGGATTATGAATCAGGAAATGATACATTAGATACATATTGGGGTGAAAAAGCATATGATTTTATTAATGAATCATCTGGAGATCCTTGTATAAGACTTGATATCAAAATAAAAATACAACAAGATGACCAATAGTTATTGTTAGAAATCTTGCTGTATTTTTGTTTGTTTAAAATTATTGTTTTTGTATTACATTTAAATTAACTTTAAAAGCAGCTATACCATTAGAAGTTGTTTCAGTATCTTCAGCATTATCCATAGTTTGAGTATCTACATTATCATTCCATTCAACATAGAATCTAATAGAAGTAACTTTATCTGTAGCATTTACTAAAACATCATCAGTAATGTCATTTCCAATAGTATAAACATAGTTGATTTCACCAATAGTATATTTAGTGATAACTAAGTCATCTACATCATTACCATCAGCATAATCAATGTTAAGAGTATATGTATAAGATACATCAGTACCTGTACCATCTATAATAATATCAAAGTAACCTTCAGATGTAGGAGCAATAACATCTTCTTTAATATTCTCAGTTCCTTCAAAAACAGGGACAATTAGATTAGTAAAGTTAGAGTTTTCCTTAACATCTTGATCATTTACTAAAATATTCCATCTAGCAATAGTAAAACTTGCATCTGTATCAGCAGTAGTAACATATTTAGCATATGTAGCTTGCATTAAAGACACACAATAAAATAGGCATATCAAAGCTACAAAAAACAAAATTTTCTTTTTTATTTTCATAAACTAGACTCCTCCCATTCTATCTTTAATTTAATTATAGGCTGTTTTCAAGAGTATTAACAACGAATAATAAGTAATTTTACTATCATATTTACACTTTTAATATACATTTTATAATGGTATAATTGATATGATAAGATAGGTGACTATATGAAAAAGTTTTTAGCTGTTTTAAAAGAAAAAAATATAGGAGCAGGTTATTTGTATTTTTATATACACTTTATTACTGAAGTTGTATGCTTTTATTTACTATATAAAATACATGGAAACTCCTATTTATTATGGATAATTCCTTTAGTTTATGATGCTTTAGCATTTGTACCTCAATCAATATTTGGATACTTTGCTGATAAACATAAGAATATTAATTTGGGATTAATTGGTGTAGTATTTTTAACTATATCAATGCCAATATATTTCTTATTTCATACACCATATCTAGCAATTGTAATATTATGTATAGGTAATGCATTATTACATGTAGAAGGTGCTGAAACAACATTAAGAAGTTCTAATGGAAAGCTAGCTAGTCCTGCTATTTTTGTAGGAGGTGGATCTTTTGGTGTTGTTACTGGAAGATTACTCGCAGGAACAAGAATTACATATCTGCTATTAGTATTCTTCTCATTAACAATGATTCCTTTTATCTTATTAGCTGATTATTATAAAAAAGATACATTTAAAGATAAAAATCCATGTAAAAACTTCAATTATTATAATAAAGATATGAATATTAAATTAGTTATTTTATTTGCAGTACTTATCGTAGTAGTAAGAGCATATATGGGTTATGGAATACCAACTTCATGGAATAAAACAACTTTAGAAACTATTCTACTATTTAGTATTATGGGAGTAGGTAAATGTTTAGGTGGAATAATGTGTGATTTAATAGGTATTAGAAAAACTGCTATTTTAAGTATAGTTTGTTCATTACCATTTTTATTATTTGGTGATAAAGTTATGTTAGTTTCATTGTTTGGAATAATGTTATTTAGTATGACAATGTCAGTTACTTTAGGAATACTAGTATCAACATTAAAGAAAGCACCAGGACTTGCTTTTGGTCTTACAACAATAGGCTTATTTCTAGGTACAGCCCCTATATTTTTTATTAAATTTACAACACTTTTGGCTAATTGTATATTGATAACTGTATTAACAGCTGTTTGTCTAATAATGGCTTTAAAAATAACTCCTAAGGAGGCTAAAAAATGATAGATTTTAAAATGACAAGTGATTTATTTAATAGCGTAAAAGTTCCGCTATTTATAACAATATTTATTATTGTATTAATAGTATTAGTAACAATTTATTTTGTATCAAAGGAGGTTAAAAAATGATTTTAGATTTAATGCCAGATTTTTCAACAGTATTAATGGCAAGCCCAATATTTGTATATACTTTATCAGCTATTATTATTGCCATAGCTGTAGTAATAACAATAAAGTTTATTAATAAGAATAAAGAAGAGGAAAAAAGTGATAATTATGAGAACATTGAAAATAAGAATAATTAACTTTTTATTAACAATTATTTTATTTATGCCATTAGCTGTTTTGGCTGACGGAGCATCACCTGGATTTGTTAAATATGAAGCATATATAAGCGATAAAGATGGTGCTAGTTTATATGAATCAAACACAGAAAATAATGTCTTTACTAAAACTGACAAGTTATTAAAATATAATACTGATGTTTTAATTATTGATGAAATAAAAGTATCTGAAAATTTATATTATGGAAAAATTGAGAATGATTCTGAAGATTATAATGATTATTATTATATTAATTTAAATAAAATATCAATCCGTAAGAATGAATATACATATAATGATTTGGTAAATTTAATGAGTGAAGATGGCGGCCCAGCAGAAGAGTGGATATACGATCAGGTTTTTTATGAATCAAATATAATTACTCTAGAAGAAATTGATGTATATAAAGGGCCTTCTAAAAAATATGAAATTTATAAAACTGTTGGCAAAGATTCTAATATGAAAATTAAGGGTCAATTAGAAAATCATTATTATGTTGAAGGAGATAATGTAAAAGGGTGGATTGAAAAAGACACATTATTTGTTGAAAAAGAGAATAATAAAATTATTTTTGCATATGATACTGAAACATATAATAATTTATTAATTTTAGGTGGAAAAAAGGAAGAAACTATAATACCTACTGGTACGATTATTGATTCTTATCTTGAATATATAGATGATGAAAATGAAGATAATTCTATGTATAAAGTAAAATATAATGGTGAGGATTATTGGATTAAAACTGATACAGTAGGGTACTATAATACAGAAAGTATAATACTTATTGATACAATATCTGGATATGATGATATAAATGGGGAAACTATAGGAGAAATCCCATATAATACCGAATTTAAAAACTATTACTATATAAGAACTGATGTAAGTTATGATAGTGAAGACTATTGGTATCTTGTTGAATATAATAATAAAAAATATTGGATTAATGATTCTGAGCAAAAAATACAAGGTGAAATAGTAGAACCTTGGTATTCTGAAAATTGTGAGTCATTTGAAGAAGACAAAGAATTGTATGAAAAAGTAGAAGGAAAAGCATCTACAAAGATAATACCTGCTGGCACAAGAATATGTCCAAAATATACATATGGTAAATGGTATTATATAAATACAAAAAAATATAATGGCTGGATAATATATGATAATTATTTCAGTGAAAATGATGATGAAGAATCAAATACAAATTTTGATGTGAATGAAACAAATGAATCTACACCTAGATCAAGCAATGAAACTAATGAACCAGATGTAGTTGTAGTTGATAATAAATTATCTAAAAAAGAAACAATAATAATTGGTGTTATTACAACAGTATTATCATCATTATTTGTATTAGGAATGATATTATTAGTTAATAAAAATTCAAAAGTAAAAAAAGAAGCTGTTCAAGCAAACGTGGAGGCAAAAAATGAAAAAAATAATTAGTATTTTATTAACATTAGTATTATTATTACCACTTATAGTATTTGCTGATGGTGGTAGCCCAACATTTGCCCCATATGATGCATATGTAAGTAATAAAGATGGCGCTAGCCTATATGACTATGATTATGATGATGAATCATATAAAAAAACATCACATTTTCTTGAATATAACCATCAAATAAGAATTGAAGACGAAGAAGAAGTGGCTGATGGTGTTGTATATGGAAGAGTAGAATATGAAAATGCAGATGAAATTGAAGATTATTACATTAATATGAAAAATGTTAAACCTTTAAAAGATGAATATACATATGAAGATTTAAAAAAAGAATTTCTCGGTGAAGACTCAGATTATGCTGAAGATGATGTTTTCTATAATGACACTATAATTCTTGCTGAAGATTCAGTTATATATAAGGGTCCATCAAAAAAATATGATAAAACTGATAAAGTAATAAAAAAAGAAGTTCCAATTACTGAAAAAGCGATAATTGGAGATTGGGTTTATGTAGATGATGGAAGCGTTTCTGGTTGGATAATTGATAATCCAAGTGTAGTTATGGATAAAGAAGAATCATCATTATGGACAATTATTGAAACACCTGCTTTTACAAATCCAAAAAAATTAACTGGTAATCCAGATATAGTTATACCAAAGGATACAAAATTTGATAACGTATATAGTTACTATTATCATGTTGGAAACTCTGAGGATGAAGATGATTGGGATTGGTATGGAGCATATAGAGTAGAGTATGAAGGTAATATTTATTATATAAATGATGATGAATTAATAGCATTAAGCAGAAATAGTAATGAAAGAAGATTTACTTTTGATAAAACAGATTGCTATGATGAAATAAATGGTACAATTATTGCTACTATACCTGAAAATACTGAAGTTATACAAAAATATTATGCTGATAATGATAATAAAAATTCTTACCATGATGGAATGAGAGATGGCGATGAATGGATATATGTTGAATATAAAGGAAAAGGATACTGGGTTATTGAGGAAGGTAGATCAATTAATTTCTTCTCATTAGCAACATATAGTGATAGTAAAATAATGTTAGTTAGTGATTTTGATGCCTCTTTAACATTTGATCATAACAATGAACATCCTAATACTACAATTCCTGCTAATACACAAATAGAAGGTTATTATTATATGGATGATAATGCATATTATGTTGAATATAAAGGTAAAAAGTATTGGATAAATGAATCTGAAAGAGATATTTGCGATTATATAGATGATGATTGGAGTGAATACGAAGTAGAAAATGATATTCATCTATATGACAAAGTAAATGGTGAAAAGAATGATGTTATAATTCCTGAAGGAACAACAGTTAATATTAGATATGAGTATTATGATGAAGACGAAGAGAATAGAGATAATTCAACATATTGGTATTATGTAGATACTAAAAAATATAAAGGTTGGATTAATGAAAATGAAAATACTATGACTGAATTCAAAGAAGAATTAGCTAAGAGTCAAGTTAATGAAACAGTAGAAGACAAAAGAAAAAATTACATTAAACCATCAAAAGTTACTAGTGAACCAGATGTAGTTAAATCAGATAACAAATTATCTAAAAAAGAATTAATTATTATTTGTTCATTATCTGCAGTAATAGTAGCTTTATTGATAGTTGTAATAATATTATTAATTAATAAAAAGAAAAGAGAAAAACAAAATGTTGTTGAAGAACCTACTCCAGTAGCAGTAGCACCTGTAGAAACTTCAATAGAACCAGTTGAAACTCCAAGCGAAGTACCAACTGAAGTTGTAGAAGAAAAAGTAGAAGAAACTACTATGGTAGTTGAAACAAATAAAGAAGAGAATAAAGATGCCTAATATTAATTTTGCATTATATATGCTTATTTGTTTATCTTTAACAATAATAGTAGAAGTTTCAATAGCTTTACTATTAAAAGTTAGAACTAAATTAGATATAGTGAATATTATATTAGTTAATATTCTTACTAATCCATTATTAGTTTCTATGTGTAATTTAATAAGTATTAATTATGGACTAAAAATTGCTTATATATTCTTATTTATATTTGAAATAACAGTTGTATTTGTTGAAGGATTTATTTATAAGAAGTATTTAGATTTTAAAAAGATTAATCCATATGTATTATCTTTTATATTAAATCTATCATCATATTTATTTGGTCTATTAATAAACTTATTTATATAGTTTACATTAAAAGTTGCTTTAAGCAACTTTTTTATTTTATTTATGATAAAATCTATATAGGAGATAATTATGGAAATAATAGATTTATATGATGAAAATGGTAAAAAATTAAATAAAACATATTTAAGAGGAGATAGATCTTATAAATTTAATAAAAATGAACATATTCCGATTGTAATGATATTTATTGAAAATGATAAAGGTGAATATTTAATACAAAAGGCATCAGAAGAAAAGGGTAGTGTTTATTCATCTACTGGTGGACACGTAGATGCAGGAGAAGAACCTGATAATGCTATTATAAGAGAAGTTAAAGAAGAAATTGGTTTAGATATTAATTTAAAAGAAATTAAATACTTAGGTCATATTATCACAGGAGCACCTATTAGATTTTTATATTACTTAAAAAAAGATATAGATATTAATGAATTTACACCAGATAAATCTGAAGTTAAATATGTTAAATATATGAGTGAAAATGAAATAAATAATCTTATTCAAGAAGGATTATTTTTAGAAAGTCATGCTATATGTTTTAATAAAATATTAGAATATAAAGAAAAAGGAATTATATAATGAAAAAAACAGGTTATAGTCTATTTGAAATTATATTAGTTATAGCTATACTTGGATATTTTGCTTATAGTAATTATTATAAAGATGAGATTATTAAAGGAAATGATCCAATTGTTAGTTATGAAAAATCAAATATTCCTGATTATACTAATGAAAGTTATATTTATATTGATAATAATGAACCAAATTTTAATAAAGATGATATGAATACAACATCATTTGAAAATTATAGTGAATTAGATAGTTTAGGTAGATGTGGAGTTGCATATGCCAATCTTTCATATGAATTAATGCCAACAGAGCCAAGAGGTAATATAAGCTATATTAAGCCTTCTGGATGGAGAATATCTAAATATGATTGGATAGAAGGAGAATATTTATTTAATAGATGTCATTTAATTGCATATTCACTTGCTGGTGAAAATGATAATGTAAGAAATTTAATAACATGTACTAGATACTTAAATGCTACAACTATGCAAGATTTTGAAATAAAAGTAGCAAATTATATAAGAAAAACAAGAAACCATGTATTATATAGAGTAACACCTGTTTTTGAAGGTGAAAACCTAATAGCAAAAGGTGTTCAAATGGAAGCATATTCTATAGAAGATAATGGTGAAGGAATAAAATTTAATGTTTTTGCATATAATATTGAACCTAAAGTAAGAATAGATTATTTAACAGGAGAAAATAGTTTAATAGAAGAAAACTAGATTTTTATTAAAAAACGTTATATAATTGTTTCGTGGTGAAAAAAGAATGATTAAAAAAGCAAATAAATTTTTTCATTCTAAAAAGTTTATTGATTTTTTAGAAAAAGTAAAAAATTTCATAGTAGATAATAAACATATAATAATGCTTTGTGTTCCATTTATATTAATGGATATTTTTACTATGTTATTTATTACAAGTATTAATTATACAAATTATAAAATCTATGCCCCAATATTATTTAATATTTGTTGGATAGGTTTATTTGTTGGAATATCTCTTTCATTTAAAAAATGGATAGGAAAATTAATATATATTTTAATAAATTTATTATTTTTAACCATATTTATGGTAAATAATGTGTATTTTTCTATAATGAATACATTCTTTGATTTTAGTTTAGCTAATTCAATGGGTGAGGGAGCACCATATATATTAGATGCTTTAAAAACATGTAATCCATTTGTATATGTTGCTTTTATTATAATATTAGTAGCAATTATATGTAGTGTAAGAAATTTTCCAGTTGTTAAAAAGAATAATTTTCCATTACTAGGTATAGTAATAGGAACATTTATTGTATTGCATTTATTAATACCATTTACTTTAGGTAATGTTAATAAAGAATTAACTTGGTCAAGTTGGAGAAATGCTAGAAATATTTATGAAACATTTAATGATAGTAATAAAAGTATTAAAGTATGTGGTTTTTTTGAATATAATGTAAGAAGTTTTTATATTACATTCTTAAAACCTGAAGTATCTATTACAAAAGAAGAATTAGAATTCTTAGATTCAGCTTATGCAGAAGAATTAAATCCTAAAAATAAATATACTGGAAAATTTAAAGATAAAAATTTAATTATTATTCAACTTGAAGGAATGGATAGCTGGATTGTTAATAAAAATGATACTCCAACAATACATAATATGATGAATAATAGTATTAATTTTACAAAACATTATAGTTTCTATAATGGTGGTGGTAGTACATTTAATTCAGAATTTGCTATTAACACAGGATATGTAACACCATTCTCATATATAAGAAATGCTTATACATTTAATAAAAATAGTTTTCCTAATACTTTAGCTAAAATATTTAAAAATATGGATTATGATGTAAATGCATTCCATATGAATACTGGAGAATATTATTCAAGAAATGTTAATTATGTTAATTGGGGATATGACGAATACTATGGTTTAAAAGAAGTAGGAAAATATTCAGGTGGAACACATGAATTAGATAGAAATCTATTATTAGATGAAACATTTAGAGAATTAATGTTCCCAGAAAATAAAAAATTTGTAGATTATATTATTACTTATTCAGGACATTATCCATTTACAAATACAAAAGGTGTATGTAAATTACTATATAATGAAGATATAGAGCGTGAAATGAATGAAACTGGTGCATTAGAGCCACCTGAGTTCGTTGAAATGGATGAAGAAGAATGTGTTAGAAGACAAAATAAAGAAACAGATGACATGATGAAACTATTACTTGAAACATTAAAAGAAAAGAATTTATATGATGATACAGTAATAGTAGTAATAACAGATCACTATTTATATACAATAGATGATCAAACAATATTAGAAAGATATAAAAATACATCAAATAATTTAATTAATAATACACCATTCTTTATTTGGACAAGCAAAACAAAGAAAACAAATATTAGTGAAGTAACAACTCAATTAAATGTGTTACCAACAGTTCTAAACTTATTTGGAGTAGAGTTCAATAAAAATAATTATATTGGAACAGATGCTCTTGCTAATAAGTATAGTGGAATAGCATTCTTTAATGATTATAGTTGGTATGATGGTAATGTATATGTTGATAATGGTGAAGTAACAAATGATAAAAAGATTTCACCTGAAAAATTACTTGAAAAGAATGAATATGTTAGTTATTTAATTAAAAAGAATGATTTAACATTAAAATACAATTATTTTAAAAAGTCTAATGATTAATAATTAGACTTTTTTAATTGAAATTAAATATATAAAATAGTAAAATGATTATAGTAGGAGGCTACTATGGAAAACGAGAATAAAATTGAGAATGACACTATAGTTACAGAACCAGTTACAACTCCAGAAGTACATACTGAAGTTCCAACTGAGATTAAGACAGAAGTTCCAACTGAAGTTAAAACTGAAATGCCAACTGAAGTACAAACAACTCCTGTTTCTAATGTTGCGCCTACACAAAATGTAGTACAACCAACACCTGTAGTTCCTTCAACACAATCAGTTGTTAATAAAACAGAACCACAAGTTCAAATAGTGATGCAAGATGGAAATAAAGACAAAAAGAAAAAAATGGATAAACAGACTATTATTAGAATTGTAGCGGCATCTGTAATAGTATTAGGTTTAGCAGTATACTTTATTTTCTTCCGTCAAACAGAAAAACCAACTGATGATGGAGATCCTAAAAGTGTTACTACAGCATACTTCAATTTATTAACAGGAAGAAACTTCCACGAAGCAATTAAATATGTATATTTACCTGAAAATAATTATGTAAATGAAGATGATTTTTTTGCATATATTTCAAATAATAACAAATTAAAAGAAATACCTGGAAATAGTGTAAAAGAGGTAAGAAAAACATCTAAACTTGATACAAAGGCTGTATGTGAAGTTACTTTAAGTGATGATAATGTTTACACTGTTAATTTAGATATGCAAAGTGATGGTAATTGGAAAATAATATTAGAAGATTTATATTTAGAGGATTGGAAAGTAGAAGTACCTGGATCATCTAAATTATATATAGATGGTGCTTTAGTTCCAAAAACATTATCAAAATCTAATGATAAAGGACATGATGTATATACTATTCCGGCAATCGGACCATCTAAGAAAACATTTAAAGTTGAGACAACATTCGATGAATTAGAAAAGAAATTAGATGTAGCTGGAAGTAATAGTGGTGAAGAAATAAAACTTGAATTAACAAAAGAAGAAGAAATAAATAGTGCATTAGAGGGCATCAAAGAAATGTGGAATAATATGTATAAAGACTATATTGCTGGTGCAACTAATGATGATGTATTTGAAAAATACTATGATTCTAATTTCAAAGCTAGTGATATGGATAAAGTATTTAAAGAATATTTCGATAGTTTATCTGGAAAAGATAATAAACAATATGTATATAAAGATGTTGAAATGGAAAGCATAATTGTTAATTCTGATAAAAAACATATGATTGAAGGAAATGATGTTATTAGAATAGAATTCGGTTATAAATTAAATGCTACAGTTGATTATATATATGCTGGATCAAAAGATGTAACTAAATCAATGACAAGATATTCTTCAATAAAACTTAAAAAGACAGAAAAAGGATATCTAATAGATGAAATAACTGATGATAAATTATTCAATTATTTAAAATATACAATTCAAGAATATTAAAAAAAGAAGTTCTATCAGAACTTCTTTTATAATGGATATTGTTTTTTAAACATAAATATTGCAAATCCAATTATTAATATAGTATAGAATACTTTTATAATAATCATTAACAAATTAACCATTTTTTTATTTTTAATATGTTTCTTTAAAAATCTTTCAGGTTTTTTAATAAATGTAGTAGCAAATCCTTCATTATAGAATTGTTTTATAAATTCTTTCATTTAGCACCTGCTTTCTTATTTAAATCATCGATAGTAACTTTACTTTGATGTGGAATAGGTTTCCATTCAACTTTTTTAAATACAGCAACATATGTTGTATATCTACCAATAATATCAAAAGTAGGCCATGTAAATGTAAATAATATTTTATCTTTTAAAGACATCTTTTTAATTCTATCTTCTTCAATAATAAATAAGTATATAGCCATAAGCATATTTGAAAAATAAGCACCTAATCTATATAATAATCTAAACCATATAGTCATCAACATACCAACAAATAATGCTTTAACACCTGGCCCTAAAGTTAATTTAATACTAAATATTCCTCTTAATGCTTTAGCAAAATAACTTCCCCCAGAAAATAAATTGACATCTGTAAATCCATTACTATAAGTATAGAATCCATATATTATTACAGAAAATATTAACCATCTACATAAATTAATAAATGATAATGGTGTTAATTGAACTAATGTATCAAATGATGCAAATCTATGTCTAATAGATTCAACTATATCTAACATAAATTCTTTAAATGATCTATTTTTCTTTCTTTTATGCTTATAATTATTCCAATTAGCTTTTAAGAAAGCTTTTCCACAAAAAATATTAATAAAAAGATATGGACCTGATTCAACAAAAGCTTCAAGGTGTCCTCTAGACCAACGTAATCTTTGTCTAAGAGCAATTTTTAAACTAACTGGTTGTTCATCATAGAATTCAGCCTCATCTTGATATGTAATTTGGTATCCTTGAGCAACAGCATCAGCTGTAAGAGCTCTATCTTCAGTTAAACTAGTATAATTCCATCCATTTTTAACTATTTCATTTGAAAATAAGAAACCAGTTCCTTGAATATTAGTAGCTAATCTTAATACACTTCTTGCTCTATGATTAGTTCTAATAGATCTAATCCAGTGTAGGGCATATGTAGAAGCTACCCAGTTTTCATCAAAGTTTTTAGTATTTCTATATGAAGTAATAATCTTACAACCACTATCAAAAGCATCATTCATTTTACTAAGATAGTTTGATTTTAATAAGTTATCAGCGTCAAAAATAAAAAATCCTTCAAAGTTTTCAATTCCATAATCTTTTTCTATATTTTTAAATAGGAATTGTAAAGCAAAGCCTTTAGTTTTATGCTTATCATCAAATCTTTCATAACATATTGCACCTTTACTTCTCGCTATTTCAGCAGTATTATCAGTACAATTATCAGCTACTACAAAGATTGTATATTTATCACTAGGGTAATCTTGTTTTTTAATACTATCAAGTAAGTTACCAATAACATACTTTTCATTTCTAGCTGCTATACATATACCATATTTATGATATTGCTTAGCAGGTTTAAATCTTCTAGTAAAGAACATTCCTATTACAAAATAAAAAGCTTTATGTATTACTATAACACTTAAAATAGTCCCAATTATTGAATTAATTTTAGATCCAGTAGGATAAAAACTACCGATAGTATTTATTATGTTGAGAATCATTTTCTCACCTCAAATAAATTATATCATATTTAACTATTTTAATAAATTTTAAAATATATTATAATTAGTTCAAGGAGTGCATATGGATAATAGTGTAAAAAAAGGTGCTTTTTATGATGCTGATAATGAAGATGTAGTATTATCACCACCAATTCCAGATGAGGACGAAGAAGAGGAAAGTACTGAGTCAAAATAAGAAAAAAGTTGAAAATCCTTGATAATTGATGTATAATATATCTTGTGATTTGACACAGGGGTATGGTGTCAATGGTAGCATGCCGGTCTCCAAAACCGTTTGTGAGGGTTCGAATCCTTCTACCCCTGCCATTTGAAAAAATCGTCGAACCTTTTCGACGTTGAGATAAAACTTGATTGAAAAATCAAGTTTTTTTGTTGTAGGAAAGGTTGTGATAGATATGTTAAATGTCGTTAAAGAAAAACTTGAATTAAGTCCTGATTTAA
>OCVV012861336.1_pt1 | contig 40958 bp, 41 predicted proteins | sample 1539721 | NCBI WGS metagenome assembly OCVV01 (sample SAMN02144230, study PRJEB22623) | gut metagenome | biome: sheep rumen | host: Ovis aries | place: New Zealand | reverse complement strand
CCTCCCCACACGGGGAGGGTGGATTGAAATTCTGAGTATTGGTTTGACGATAGAGGCGACGAACAGTCCCTCCCCACACGGGGAGGGTGGTGCGTCCCACCATCCACCGATTCCGCAGATCAATCGCCGCCTTGGGGTGAACACCGTCCAGCTCTGCCGGGAACGGGATATTTCTATCAATAAACTCTGCACTATGAGCGGCGTGACACAATCGACGGTGAACAACATCGTCAGCGGCAGAAACAAGAGCGTCACGATTTCCACAATCAAAAAGCTCTGCGACGGCCTGGACATGCCAATTGAGGACTTCTTCAAGTCGGATCTATTCAAAGGACTGGAGCAGGAACTCAAGTAATATAATATGACCTGCTTACTGCAGTGCTCCGATCTGCTCGTTTATAACCAGAAATCAAAAACAAGAAATCCGAACCCTTTGCCAACCGGCTTCAAGTTCGGATTTCTTCTATATGGTGGACCTTAGGGGGATCGAACCCCTGACCTCAAGATTGCGAACCTTGCGCTCTCCCAGCTGAGCTAAAGGCCCAAATGAATCGGGGCGATTCGGATTCTTCCGTATCGCTCCAATACTATAGCACAGAGGCGGAGAAAATGCAAGCATTTTTTTTGGAAATTGCCTGCGGCTTGAAAAAGCGACCGGGCGGACCCTTTTGGGTCCGCCCGGTGCATCGCTGCGGTTAGATACCTTACTGATGCACTCTGGTGCCGCTCTCGCCGCGAACGGCGGCGCCTGCGTTCTCCAGGGAGGCGATGATGGCTTCTCCGCCGGTGCGGGCGAAGGAAATCGCTGCCTTGACCTTGGGGAGCATGGAGCCGGGCGCAAAGTGGCCCTCGGTGCAGTACTGCTCGGCCTGCGCAATCGTCATTTCGTCGAGCGAGGTCTGGTCGGGCTTGCCCCAGTTGATCGCCACGCGGTCCACCGCAGTCAGGATGACCAGCGCGTCGGCGTGGACCAGCTCTGCCAGCTTGGCGGAGGCGAAGTCCTTGTCGATGACGGCGGGCGTGCCGATCAGCTTGCCGTCCTTGCGGATGACGGGGATGCCGCCGCCGCCGACGGTGATCACGACGAAGCCCTGATCCACCAGCGCGTTGACCATGTTCTTTTCAATCACGTCCACGGGCTTGGGGGAGGGAACGACGCGGCGATAGCCGCGGCCCGCATCCTCTACGAAGGTATAGCCCTTCTCAGCCACGATCTTGTCAGCAGTTTCTTTATCGTAGAACGCGCCGATGGGCTTGGTCGGATGCTGGAAGGCGGGATCGTCTTCCTCCACCAGGACCTGCGTCACGATGGTGGCAACGTCCTTCTGAATGCCGCGGGCAGCCAGCTCGTTGCCGATCGCATTCTGCAGGTGGTAGCCGATGTAGCCCTGGCTCATCGCGCCGCACTCGGGGAACGGCATGTCGGACTTGATGGCGCCGGCTTCAGCAGCCGTGCTCATGCCGAGGTTGATCATACCGACCTGCGGTCCGTTGCCGTGGGCGATGATGACCTGGTTACCCTGCTCGATCAGATCGACGATGGGCTTGGCGGTCTCTTCGACCAGCTTCAACTGTTCGTAGGGAGTTTTGCCCAGAGCGTTGCCGCCCAGAGCGATGACGATGCGTTTGCTCATAGTTTTCATACCTCTTTCCAATGATAGGCGATCCGCCTTCGGAAGTTGAATTGATCGAGTATTCCGCCGCAGTCCGCCGGATCAACGAATCAGCCGGAGCAGACCGCCGCGAGCTGGAGCTTCGGAAACAAAGCCAAACAAACTTCCATTTTACGAACCTATTGTAGCACAAGTCTTTCGGAAGTCAACCCGGATTTGGAAATATTTCTGCCGCAGTTTTTTCAAACGGAAAACATGATATTGATTTCTGAAAAACCTGTGGTATGATAGAAACAGGGAGGTTGAGACGCCGGAAGGCCTTCCACAAGGAAGCCGGTTTGCTGACGAAGCCGAAAAACACGACCGAGAGCACAAAAACAGAACAGCCGAACAGAAAGGAGAGAATCTGACATGAAAAAGAACGTCACACGAGTCTTATCCCTGCTTTTGATCCTTGTCCTGCTGGCGGGATTCCTGCCGGTGCGCGTCGTCGCCGGCGGCTCCGTTTCCCCCATTACGGAGGCCAGAGTGTTCGTCCATTTCCCCATTGGCGGCCAGGCTCCCAATATGGAGAGCGTAGTGGTTGGCAGTAAGGACTTTACTGTGGACTACGTCCATTTCTTTAACTGCTACAACGGAGAGCCGGTGGGATCCTTCCTGCAGAACATGACCTACGTTGCCGGCAGACTGTACGCCTGCCAGGTGCATCTGGTTCCGAAGGATGCGGAACATGCCTTTACCGCAAGCTCCGCGGTGTATCTGAACGGTCGGTCTCCGGAAGATATCCAACTGAACGACGATGGCTCGGCCTACTGTACCGTTTTCTTCCGCGCCGCTTTGGGAACCTGCACCGTGACCTTTGACACCTGCGGCTTTGGGCCGGCCCACGACCCGATCAAGGTGCCGACCGGCGGCGTCATCGCAGACGCGGTTGCCGACGTCAGCGAACTGACCCCGCCCGATCAGGACTACGCGGCCTTCGTCATGTGGGCCGAGGATCCTCTCTGCGAGCCCTATTCCTATAACGCATTCAGCTATACGGGCGATACCGTTACCGAGTCCATGACCCTGTACGCTCATTGGAGCCGCTGCGTGGACTCCGTGGATCTGTATCTGGAGCTGCCTGCGAACTGCCTGACCGAGGACGTGGGCAAGGCGCAGATCCGGGTCCCGTCCAGAGCGAATTACAGCGTTGAGACGGAAAACTTCTATTTCGGACTGACCTATGATTTCGGACAGGACGATCTGATCTACGTCGGTCCCTTCCAGAAGGGCTGGACCCTCTATAGCTGGGCAACCGTCTACACCCCCGTTGCCCGGGACCTGCCGCAGGTGAATCTGTACGGCGCAAACCTGATCAAGACCGTAAAGATCAACGAATACTCCTTTGTCGTCTACTACTCCGTCAAGATCCCGGACGGCGATTCCCTGACCCAGGCCTCCGCCTATCTCGAGACGCCGAAGGCCGGGCAGAGCGCCGCCAGCTGCAAGCCTTCGGTGGTCAGCCTGACGCCCGGCCTGGAGATGTCCGTCACAGGCTGGTTCACGGAACCGACCCCCTCCGGCACCAGCTACCAGGGTACGCTGAAGGCCGGAAAGACCTACTACGCCCTGCTCACCATCGGCGGTTACGACTGCCCCTACAAGATTTCTGCCGGCACCCTGAACCTGAACCTCAGGGGCTTGAACGTCGGCCTGGCCGGGTCCTTGAGACCCTGCGCCTCCGGTTACGACAACCATATCGAAGCCATGGTGAAGGTGACGATCCCCAACACGTACGACCTGGTGGCCGAGGTCCCCTATGGGGGCGGCAAGGTCCGCACCACCCGGGAGAGCAACCCCAAATGGGTTTCCACCCTGGATCTGAATCTGGAGGAAGGCCGCACGACCCTGGAGGCAAAGGCGGACGCCGACCACCTGTTCAAGAGCTGGTATAACGCGGACACCTATGAGATGCTGAGCAAATCCCCGGCGTACACCTTCAATCTGAACAAAAACGTGAGGATCCGCGCGAGCTTTGTCCGAAAGACGCCCTTTGTGGACGTTGGCGCCTGGGACTACTTCTACGAGCCTGTTCTGTGGGCGATCGAGCACGATCCCGTCATCACCACAGGCAAGGACAAGACCCACTTCAACCCCTACGGCGTATGCACCCGCGAGCAGGCGGTGACCTTCCTCTGGCGGGCCAACAACTGCCCGAATCCCACCTCCAACGTAAATCCCTTCAAAGACGTCAACCCCGGCTCCTACTCCTATAAGGCCATCCTCTGGGCCGTAGAACAGGGCATTACCACAGGGGCCTCGTCCACGACCTTCAATCCCTACGGCATCTGCACCCGGGAGCAGATCGTGACCTTCCTCTGGCGGGCACAGGGCAAGCCGACGCCGACGACTGCCAACAATCCGTTCTCTGACGTCAGCAAGACGAGCTACAGCTACAATGCGATCCTCTGGGCTTGGGAGGAGGGAATTGCCATGGGTACCTCCGGCACCAAGTTCTCCCCTGAGAATCAGTGCACCCGCGGCATGGTGGTGACCTTCCTCTACCGCTGCTACGGCCCGAAGGGCTGAAGCGCGCAGCGCGTAAGGCACCGCCGCAGCGTCGGATGCGGAAGCGAAGCCCGGATCCGACCGGCTGCGGGGAACCCTGAATACCGGATCCAAAGAAGCCTGCGCACGGTTTTTCGAAAGCCGTGCGCAGGACGATTCTTGCGGAAAATCGTCAACGACTGTTTACAAACAGTTTTCTTTTTCATCGAACCTTGTTCAAATTTAGGCGCTATAATGCAAGCGTAAACAAAAAATGCAACTGCAAAGGAGTGCTTTCTATATGGATACCTTCGATTGGAACGAATTGCAGAACGCCGCCGGCGAAGCTCCGGCGAGCGAGCCGGTGAACGCGCAGCCGTCCGAGCCCGTTCAGGCGCAGACGCCCGTGAACGAGCCGCAGTTTGACCCGAACGCTTACACCTACCGCTGGTATGCCGAGCGCCCGGCAGCGGAGGCTCCGGATTCCCGGCCCATTCCCGAGAAGAAGCAGAAGCGGGAAAAGACCCACGGCTTCGGCAAGGGCGTCGTCGCCCTGAGCCTGGTCTGCGCCCTGCTTGGCGGCGTGGTCGGCGCAGGCGGCGTGATGGCGATGAGAAACGGCTCCCAGACCGGAACCAGAGCCGCGTCCCCGTCCGGCACCGCAACGATCCTGGTATCCAGCGCAGAGCGTCCTACCGTCGAGACCGCAAGCGTTGAGACCGGCACGCTGATGACAGCCTCCCAGGTCTATGAGAAGAACGTCAATTCCACGGTCGGCATCACCACCGAGATCACCGGCTACAACTTCTTCGGTCAGCCCACGACCTCCGCTGCGGCGGGCTCCGGCTTCATTCTGACCGCCGACGGCTACATCCTGACCAACCAGCACGTGATCAACGGGGCCAACTCCATCACCGTCACCCTGTACGACGGCAGCAAGTACGAAGCCGAGCTGATCGGCGAGGACGCCAGCAACGACATCGCCGTCCTGAAAATCGAGGCGCAGAATCTGACGCCTGTCGTGCTTGGCAGCTCCGATTCCCTCAAGGTCGGCGAGGACGTGGTCGCCATCGGCAACCCGCTGGGCGAGCTGACCTTCTCGCTGACGAAGGGCACCGTCTCCGCGCTGAACCGCGCAATCACCCTCTCCAGCGGCGTGACGATGAATCTGATCCAGACCGACACCGCCATCAACTCCGGCAACTCCGGCGGCGCGATGTTCAACCTCTACGGTGAGGTCGTCGGCATCACGAACGCCAAGTATTCCTCCAATTCCTATTCCAGTGAGGCCAGCATTGACAACATCGGCTTCGCCATCCCGATCGACGACGTGCGCGACATCGTGACCTCGATCATCGAAAAGGGCTATATCAGCAAGCCGTTCATCGGCGTCACGGTAGGCGACGTCAGCGCCGAGAGCCAGGGCTACGGCCTGCCGCAGGGCGCGGCCGTCCAGTCGGTGGAGGCCGACAGCCCCGCAGAAAAAGCCGGGCTCAAGCCCAACGACATCATCACGCACGTTGACGGCGAGGCCATCACGGGCTTCCGCGATCTGAGCGACGCAATCGCCGAACGCGGCGTCGGCGCAGCAATGGAGCTGACCGTTTACCGTCAGGGCGAGACGCTGACGCTGACCGTTACGATCGGCGAGCACGTTCAAAAGGCCCTGGACGATCAATCCGGCAATTCCTCCAGCCAGAATCAGGGCGGCTACCCCTTCGGCGGCGGTACGAATCCGTTCGGCTGATTCGAATTGCCCCCGCAAGCGGGGATGCTGAACAAGCAAATCACATAGCCAGACTGTCTGGCTCAAGCGAAAACCGGTCTGATGCTTCGGTGTCAGACCGGTTTTCGTTCTGTCAACCCCTGCACACGCGGCCGCCCCCGGCGCATAGAATGAACCGAAGCCAATCTGACCGGAAGGGGGGAACCCATGAAGCCGATCACCTGTATCCTGACGCACAGCACCTGCTACCGCGGAACCACGCGCGGACGGCCCGTCGGCGTCCTCTGGCATGATACCGGCGCGGGAAATCCCTGGCTCAAGCGCTACGTCCAGCCCTGGGAGGGCGAGGCAAACTATGACAGTCTCATCGCCCTGCTCGGGAAAAACCGGTACGGCAACGACTGGAACCACGTGGAGATCCAAAAGGGCGTCAACGCCTTCATCGGCAAGCTGGCCGACGGCTCCGTCGCCACGGTCCAGACCCTCGGCTGGCTGCAAAGACCCTGGGGCTGCGGCACGGGGCGGTACGGCTCGTGCAACGGCAGCCCGGAGGTCGAGCGCTCTCCGTTCTGGATCCAGTTCGAGATCTGCGACGACGGCTGCCGAAGCGCGGAATACTTCCGCGACGTCTACCGGGAGGGCGTTGCCCTGACGGCTTACCTCTGCAAGAAATACGACATCGACCCGAACGGAACCGTGACCTACGCGGGTCAGAGGGTTCCGACGGTCCTCTGCCACCACGACAGCTGGACCTACGGCCTGGGCAGCGACCACGCGGACGTGCTGACCTGGTTCGGGAAATTCGGAAAGACGATGGCGGACGTCCGCGCCGACGTAAAAACGGAACTGGAGGGGAAGGATATGACGGAAGCGGAAACCCGGGAGCTGGTGCAGAAGCTCTTGGCTCCCTACGCAAAGACGGCGGAGGTGGAGGCAAAGCTGAAGCGATTCGCGCAGACCGATGCAGTGGAGAAGCTCCTGCGGGATTATGCGACCCCGGCGGAGGTCTCGCGGCGGATCGAAGCGGCAAAGCGCATGATCCCGGACCTGGCAGACGCGCCGTCCTGGATGCGGCCCGAGCTGAAAACCCTGCTGGAAGTCGGCGCGATCAACGGCGGCACTGAGGGCAAGCCGGACGACGTGAACCTTCCCTTTGAGACCGCCCGCGCCGCCGTGATCGCCAAGCGCTACACCGAAGCCTTCCTGAAAAAGGAGGACCGATAAAGAGCGCCGTCCCCCGGAGCTTGGCTCCGGGGGACGGCGAATCGGCGCTTCGGAAAAGCTTCGTTGACCGGCGATCGGGTCTGTGTTATAATCGAATGAAATGATATCCGCAAGCGACTCGCAAAAGGAGAAACCGCCATGCTTTCAGAACAGTTTGACGCCCTGCTTGCCAAGATCGGAAACCCGACGCTGGCCCATCCGGTCTTCTATGCCTGTCCCGTCGCGCTGCGATTTGCGCTTGGCCCCTCGTCGGCAGAAGTGCCGACGTTTTTGGGATCTGACAAGGACAGGACCGCCAACCCGGCCTATGTCGCCGCCGCTCTGGATCGGGCCGGGGCGATCTACCGGGTCCTGCCGCAGCCGCCCGATCTGCTGCGGATCGACTGCTTTCCGCCGGAACGGGACGCCCAGCCGCCCGCATGGAGCAGGCTCCAGACCATTTTGCCGCCGCCGCACGAGCGGCGGGATACCCGGTCTGACGACGAGGAGGATGCGGTGACGCAGCTCTATTGGGCGCTGGACCGGGAGCATTTCACGCCGGACAGCCTCCTGCGGGAGATCGTCTGCGCAGACCTCGGCGGGGCCTTTCCGTTCCTGGCATCGAGCGTCTGTTTTGCAAGTACTGAGGCAGCCATCCTCTATCACGTCTACGACGACCGCGGCGCAGACCTGGCCGCGGCCTCTGTTGAGACCCTTCGCCCCATCTATCACCGGCTGAATGACTGGCTGCTGGACAATGACAGAGCTGCGATGGACGATCTGTTTGCCTGAGCCAACCGGTTCAGGCGTCCAAAAAGCGGAGGAAGAGCTCCGCAGTGATCGGGGCCAGCTCGTCGGGATAAGCGTAGCCTGCGGTGTGCAGGGGAGCGGTATCCGGGCCGGCTCCGACGCCGAAGAAGCAGGCGGGTACGTGCTTGCCATACCAGCCGAAGTCCTCCGACCAGCGGAAGGGAACGTCCAGATACTTGTACGGCAGACCGTACCGGACGCAGCAGGCCTCCAGACGGTTCAGCAGCGCCTCGTCGTTTTCCGTGGCGGGGAAGACGTCCGTCCGCGCAACGGAGTATTCCAGACCCTCCGCCTCGGCGGTCTCGCGCACGGCCTTGTCCGTCAGCTCGTTCAGCTCGTCGAAGGCCGCAGCCTTCTCCGCCCGGACCGTGACCCAGAGCTTCCCGTCGGACGCAGCCACGCCGAAGGCACGCTCGCCCGTCCGCATTCCCACAATGGTCGCAAGGGCCATGCAGTCGTGCTTCCGCCCGATCTCGGCGGCAAGCAGCGGAAGCCGCAGCGCCAGACGGGCCGCCGCCCCGGTGGGATTCAGCCCGTTTTCCGGGTAAGCCGCGTGGGTCGGCCGTCCCGTGAGCCGGATCTCCACGCCGCAGGAGGCGCAGGCGAAGGTTCCCCGGCGCAGGAGCACCGTTCCCAGCGGCTCGCCGGGGATGTTGTGGCAGCCGATCATCCGGGTGTTTTCGGGCGTCAGGCCCTCCAGGGTGAAGAGCTCACAGCAGTCCGGCGCGCCGAAGCCGGTCTCCTCCGCGTGCTGAAACAGCAGGATCACGTTTTTGCCGAGGCGCTTCCCCTCAAGCAGACAGGCGAGCCCCAGCAGGGAAGCGGTGTGCCCGTCGTGACCGCAGAGGTGCCTGGCTCCGTCTTCGGTCGGCACCGCGTCGTGGTCGGCACGGACGACCACGGTCTGCGCCGCGCCCTCGTCATGCTTCGCGTAGAGCCACGTCCCGCGGTCCACCACTGTAAGCACGGTGTGTGCTCGCAGAAATTCCTGAATAAAAGCCTGCGTCCGCCGCTCCGCCCCGGAGCGTTCGGCCAGGCCGCAAAGCGCGTGTCTCGCCTCGACGAGCAGGCGCGTTTTTGTTTCATCCATTCGGTATTCCTCCCTTGGCCCGGCCTTGCGCCGGTTTTCCAAAGCGCATTATACCACAACTCCCTGCAATCCGCAAGTAGGGACGGCCCGCAGAACGCGGACCGTCCCTGGTCTGGAAGATGCGGGTTTTCCGCTATTGGACGGGCGATTCGTAATCGAACAGGGCAAGGGTGTCGGTGGCCTCGGGGCAGATCTCAATGCTTCTGTAATCCGTTGGGGCGCCCGGGACGCCGATTTCAAATTCAAGATAGAAGCTGTGAGGCGGCAGATACGGAAAGGATTCAGAGGGCGTCTGTCCGTCCGGTCCCGGTCGGCAGTTCCGGGTGATGAAGTTGATGATCGGCAGGCGTCCTGCCGCCGCGTCGGCCAGGATCGCGCTGCGAAGGGCGGCGTGGTCGTTGAAACGCTTGAGCGAATAGTAGTCCCCGGATTCGACGACGGTCCCGTCCCACATCATCTCCTGCGTGCCGTTATAGAGCTGGACCCGCAGGAAGAACTTGGGCAGGGCCTTCTCATACCACGCCGCGGCAAGCTCCGGACGGGCATAGATGGGCGCAAGACTGCGGCAGCGTTCTTCATCCGTCGCGTAGGCGCGGCGCACCGTGCTTCCGTTTTTCAGACGGTAACAGACGTGTACCTTCTCGTACAGTCCGTCGTCGTTGCGTTCGCGCTCGGACAGCGCGGCCTTGTGGAAGTCGCGGACGGTCTCAATGTCCGCGCGTTCCGTCAGGGTGATGCAGTCGCAGAACGCAGGATCGTTCCACGGATCTCCGTTGGTCCAGATCATCACCGAAGCCACGTCTGCCGTATCCGGGACTCTGCGCTGGAAGCCCAGAGCGTCATATTTCAGACCCAGAACGCCGGCAAGCAGCACGACGGCAAAGGCGGCAAAGCCCAGCCAGATTTTTTTCTTTCGGAACACCTTGACGCTTCGCTCAATCATCATCGAGGAGCCGAACCAGCCCAGGAAGCAGCCAAGCACGGCGTAGAAGGGGAAAAGGCCGTCTTCCCCGTTTCCGCTCAGGGCTTCAAAAAAGGCGGTCAGGATCCAGCCGAGACCCAGCGCGCAGCAGAGGGTGAAAACCAGACGGAAGGCAACGCGGGCCCAGGCAAAGGCCATCGGGTCTCCGGCCCGCTCCACCTGGCGGAAACGGTAGTGGACCCAGGCCAGGGCGGTCAGCGCCAGACCCACGGCGGCATAGATCCAGAGCAGCGTCTGATCCGGCCTCCCATCCCGCAGCAGCGCGAGGATCGGGGCCAGACAGAGAATCCTGCTGGAGATCTCGAAATCAAAGCCTCTGAAATAGAGCTGTACCAGCAGCAGAACCATCACGGGCAGGACGAAGCAGATGAAGTTCAGCGCGCCGTAGCTCAGCACGGCGATCACCGTGCTGCCCGAAATATGCATCGTAAAGACGGCCAGCCCGTAGAAGAACAGATAGGCCAGAAGCCACTTGCCCAGCATCGCCCAGGCCGCAGCGCCGCAGCCGCCGACGTTCATGGCTGCAAGGACCGCCAGCTCCAACAGAACGGTCAGCAGGGCAGGAACCGCCCAGAACAGCAGACCGGAGACGGCGTTGGTGAGAAACAGGCAGCTTCGCGTCATGGGGAAGGCGTGCATCATATAGGCCGCCTGAGCCTTGTGCAAATACTTGAAAACCAGCGCGGCAAAGAGCACGGCGGCGCCGGCGGCGTAGAAGACGCCCATCGGGATATCGTTTTCGAATTGGTTCAAAGCGACCTGCCGACGGACTGCCGGAATGGTCTCGTCCAGCTCCCGCAGCATGGGCACCGGTCCGGTCAGAACCAGAAGCACCAGCAGCAGCGCCCAGGCAGGGGAGAAGCGGCTGATATTCTTCCGCAGAAGGGTCGGATCAAAGAATGACAGTTTTGACTTCATAGTCTACACCTCCCAGCTCGTAGACGAAGACCTCCTCCAGCGTCAGCGGGACCAGGTCGTAGAAGATCGGATTGACGGCGGCCAGGGCGGCGCTGACGGCCTCCTGATTGCCCCGGATGATGGCGGTCTCCACCTTGCCCGTCCGGGAGCGGTGCAGGACCTTGAGAGTTTCGGGCAGGTCCGTTCCCTCGCGGAGAACGATCTGAGCCTTCACCACGTTGTCCTGCAGCTCGTCGAGCGTCCGCTCCAGCAGCATCTTGCCCTTGTGCAGGATGCCCACGTGGTCGCAGACGTCCTCCAGCTCGCGCAGGTTGTGGGAGCTGACCAGCACCGTCGTCCCGCGCTGGGCAACGTCCTGCAGGAGCAGACCCCACACCTGACGGCGCATGACGGGGTCCAGACCGTCCACAGGCTCGTCGAGGACCAGCGTCTTCGGACGGCTGGCGATGGCCAGCAGGAAGGCCGCCTGCTTCTGCATGCCCTTGGAAAAGCGCCGAAGCTGGCTCTTCGGGTCCAGGTTGAAGCTCTTGCGCAGCTCCTCAAACAGGGCCGGATCAAAATCCGGGTAGGTCCCCGCGTAGAACTTCATCATGTCGTTGAGGCTCGCGGAGGGGAAGCAGAAGACGTCGTCGGGGATGTAGGCGATTCCGGACTTGACGCCGGGATTCTCATAGACCGGCGCGCCGTCAACCGTGACGGTCCCGCTGTCGGGGCGGAAAATGCCGGTCACGTGGCGGATCACGGTGGACTTGCCCGCGCCGTTCGGCCCGACCAGTCCGTAGACCGCTCCGTCGGGGACGGTCATGTTCAGATCGTCCAGCGCAACGAAGCCGTCAAAGCTCTTGCGCAGATTTCGTACTTCAATCATGTTGGGATACCTCCTTCAATAAGGCTTGCAGCTCTTGCGGGTCCTCTCCGAGCTGCAGCAGCTCGGTCCAGATCGCGGTCAGCTTCTCGCGCAGCTCGCGGCGGCGGCTCTCGTCTACGCCGGAGAGCTTCCCGGCGAAGGAGCCCTTGCCGGGGACAGAATAGATGAAGCCTGCCTGCTCAAGCTCGCGGTAAGCCCGCTGGATCGTGTTCGGATTGATGGCAAGCTGGCTTGCCAGCTCACGCACCGACGGCAGGCGTTCCCCCTCGGCGATCGCCCCGGACAGGATCAGCCGCCTCAGCTTTTCTTCCAACTGCTCGTAGATCGGCCGCGGATCCCGGTAGTTCAGACTGATCAAATCGCATCGCTCCTTTCATCTGCATTAACTGTATTAACTGTAGCAATACAGTTATAGCATATCACAAGCAGCTTGTCAAGCCTTTTTTCGGAAACAATGCGCCGGTAAGATCGCCGGACAGATCGGGCGCCCGGAGGCCATTGTCGCGTTATTCAGAAAAAATATACAAAAATTGTGCGAAAATATAAAAATCAGTTGTTGCATCTGACGAAAAATAGTGCTATATTTGTATTAGCGCCTTGTTCCTGTGAAAAGAGCAATTTTCCATTTTTTTAGAAAGGACATGCGGATATGAGGATTACGCAACACCCGATCCTTACCTTTGAGCGGGGTAAGGAAATCAACTTCACCTTTAACGGTCAGCCCATGAAGGGGTATGAAGGCGAAACGATTGCTGCGGCCCTCCACGCTGCCGGTGTTAAGGTTCTTGCAAAGAGTCTGGAAAAGCACCGCCCGCGTGGATTCTACTGCGCAATCGGGAACTGCGCTTCCTGTCAGATGGTTGTTGACGGCGAGCCCAACGTCCGAACCTGTATCACCCTGCTTCGTGAAGGTATGACGGTTGAAACGCAGGAAGGAAAGGGGACGGTCAAATGAGAGAGACTGAACTGTTGATCATCGGTTCCGGCCCTGCCGGTCTCTGCGCCGCCATTTCCGCGGCCTCGTCCGGCGCAAGGGTGCTCGTTCTGGAGCGCACCTTCCGGCCCGGCGGCCAGCTTATCAAGCAGACCCATATGTTCTTTGGCTCGGAGAGCCAGTATGCTTCTCACCGCGGCGTGGATATCGCCGAGATCCTTCTGGATAAGGTCCGCGAATTCGGCGATCAGATCGAGATTATGCTCAATACGACCGCCGTCGGCTTCTACGAGGACAACGTCGTCACCGCGTTGAAGGACGAGAAGGAGTATTTCAAGATCCGGGCCAAGTCGATCATCTGCGCCACCGGCGCGTTTGAAAAATCCCTGGCCTTCCCCAATAACGACCTGCCCGGCATCTACGGCGCAGGCGCGGTCCAGACCCTGATGAACGTCTACGGCGTTCGCCCCGGCGACCGGGTCCTGATGGTCGGCGCGGGCAATATCGGCGTGATCGTGAGCTATCAGCTCATGCAGGCCGGGATCCAGGTCGTGGCAGTCCTGGACGCTGCGCCGCGCATCGGCGCGTATCTGGTCCATGCCTCCAAGCTCGCCCGCATGGGCGTCCCCATTCTGACCTCGCACACCGTCAAGGAGGCCATCGGCACCGACTGTATCGAGGCGGCTGTCATCTGTGAGGTGGACGAAAAATTCCGTCCCATCCCCGGCACCGAGAAGCGGTATGACGTGGACGTGCTCTGCATCTCCGTCGGTCTGAGTCCGCTCAACGAGCTTCTGGCGATGCGCGGCGTGGAGATGAAATACGTGCCCCAGCTCAGCGGAAGCGTTCCCATGCGGACCGAAAACTGCGAGACCAGCATCCCCGGCATCTTCGTCGCGGGCGACGCCTCCGGCATCGAGGAGGCCAGCTCCGCTATGGTGGAGGGCTATCTTGCGGGTCTGTGCGCCGCCGCAAAGCTCGGCTATGTGCCGGCGGATTATGAGGCGCGCAGACAGGACTACCTGGCGCAGCTTGAAGGCCTGCGCTCCGGCCCCGTCGGAGACCGGATCCGCGCCGGCATGAAGCTCAGTAAGCTGTAAGGAGGGAAGGAAGATGTTTGAAAAAACAGGTGTGGCCACCCGTGAAATGGTCATGACAAAATTTCCTCCCATCGAACGGATCAACAAGGGCCCCGTCGCGGTGGTGGAGTGCTATCAGAAAATCCCCTGCAATCCCTGTTCGACCGCCTGCCCCTTCGGGGCGATCCAGGTGGGTGAGGATATCAACAACGTTCCCTGCCGGGATGAAGACCTCTGCACCGGCTGCGGCAAATGCGTTGCGCGCTGCCCCGGCCTGGCGATCATGATCGTCGATGGCTCCAAGTCCGCCGATACGGTGGAGTTCCGGATCCCCTATGAGTTTCTGCCGCTGCCGGCGGCGGGCGAGACCGTCGTCGGTCTGGACCGGGCCGGTCAGCCCGTCTGCAAGGCCAGGGTTCTCCGGGTTCAGAACCCGCCCGCCTTTGACCGCACCCCGGTCGTGACGCTGGAGGTCGCGCGCAGCTATCTCTATGACTTCCGAAATTTCAGGAGGGAGGAAGAAGCAAATGGATGAGAATACCATTATTTGCCGTTGTTCCGACGTCACGCTGAAGGAGATTCGGGATCTGATCGCCCAGGGCTACGTGACCTACGACGAGATCAAGCGGATCACCCGCATCGGCATGGGCCCCTGTCAGGGCAAGACCTGCGGCCAGCTCGTGCTCCGGGAGATCGCCAACGCCACCGGACAGAACGTTGCCGATCTCAAGTTCCACAATATTCGCCCCCCGGTGGTGGGCGTGAAGCTCCATCTGATTGCAGAGGAGGCGAAGAAGCATGAAGAATAAAGCGGATATCGTCATCATCGGCGCCGGTATGTCCGGCTGCTCCATTGCCTACAACCTGGCCGTCCGCGGTGCGAAGAACATCGTCGTGCTCGAAAAGAGCTTCATCTGCTCCGGCTCCACCGGCGCCTGCGGCGCTGGCTTCCGGATGCAGTGGGGCACCGAGATGAACTGCCGCATGTCCAAGTTCTCCACGGAGTTCTTTGAGCATGCCAACGACATCCTGGAATACGACGGCGACATTGAGCTGCGGCAGAGCGGCTATCTGATGATCGCCGACACGGAAAAGGAGCTGACCCAGTTCCGGAAGAACATCGAGGTCCAGCACGCCTGCGGCATTCCCTCCCGCATGATGAGTCTGGAGGAGGCCAAGGAGCTTGTGCCCCATCTCAACACCGACATTCTCTCCGGCGCAGCCTACTGCCAGAAGGACGGCTTCCTGAATCCCCACAAGACGACGGACGCCTTCTACAAGGCCGCCAAGCGTCTGGGCGTGGAGTTCAATACCTTCACCGAGGTCACCGGCATCAAGGTCGAGCACGGCAGGATCGTCGGCGTGGAGACCAACAAGGGCTATATTGAGACGCCCATCGTCGTCAACGCGGCCAACGCCTGGTCGCAGGGGATTGCAAGGATGATCGGCGTCGAGCTGCCGCTCTATTCCGAGCGCCACCAGATCCTGGTCACGGAGCCGGTAGAGCATATGCAGGACCCGATGGTCATGGCCTTTAATCTGAACCTCTACGTGCAGCAGACGCCGCACGGCTCCTTCATCATGGGCCGCAGCGATTCCGGCGAGCCGAGAGACCTCAGAAGGACCTCGTCCTGGCACTTCCTGGAGGAGATGGCGAAGACGATCGACAACGTGCTGCCTCTGATCGGCAAGTTGCGCGTCATCCGCCAGTGGGCGGGCCTCTACAATATGTCCCCGGACCGCCAGCCCATCTATGACAAGGTGGACAGCGTCGAGGGCTTCTACGTGGCCGTCGGCTTCAGCGGACACGGCTTCATGTTCGGCCCCGTCACCGGCACGGTCATGTCCGAGATGATCCTCGGCATGGAGCCCACCATCGACGCCTCCCGCCTCAAGCTCTCCCGCTTTGCAGAGGGCAATCTCTTCACCGAGCCCTCCGTTGTATAAGCGTCCGCAGGACGCCGTTCCATCCAAAAAACGCGCAAACGATCGCGCCCGGACGAACCGGGCGCGATTGTTTGCGAAAAGAGTGGAAATTGCCCGATCCCTGTGGTATGATAGACCTGCGCCGAAAGGAGGAATGGTTATGTCACGCTTTGTTGCCTTCGACGTGGAGACGCCGAATCGGGAAAACCGGAGGATGAGCGCCATCGGGATCACGGTGATCGAGGACGGAGAGATTCAGGATTCCTTCTATTCTCTGGTCGATCCTGAAACCTATTTTGACTATTTCAACACCCTGCTGACCGGGATCAGCGAGGAAACGGTCTGCGACGCGCCGACCTTCCCGGAGATCTGGGAGAGAATCGAACCGATCCTCTCCAACGGCCTGCTCGTTGCGCATAACGCTGTGTTCGATCTGGGCGTCCTGCGAAAATGCCTGCGGGATTACGGGATCGTGTGGAAGCCTTACGTCCGTTACGTCTGTACCGTCCAGATGGGCCGGCGCATTCTGCCCGGCGTCAGCCATAAGCTGAACGATCTCTGCGCGCGGTACGGCATCGACCTGGACCACCACCATGCGGGAAGTGACAGCCGTGCCTGTGCGGAGATCCTGCTTCGCTACCTGCGCGGGGGCGCAGAGCTCCGCGACCACATCCGAACCTGCTCCTTGAACAAATAAGCGACCAAGACAGCAAAAAAACCGCCGGCTTCGGCGGTTTTTTGCGTATGCAGCTTTATTCCAGCCCGTCCTGGTATTGGTCCAGCAGCTCGTGCAGGCCGAGATGCGGGTCCTCGATCATCCGCACCTGTGCGCCAAGCTCCAGCACCTTGCCGCCGGAGGCAGCGTCGGTCTGCCATTCCGGCAGACCGCTCCCGTTCGGGTCGCCGGTCTTGATAAAGTTGACATAATATTGGAGCATCTGCGCGGACAGGACGCGGTCCGTCTCGTCGTAATTCTGCGGATGGGCGTCCAGACAGCCGTAGAAGTAGGGAAGCTCTCCGGCGTGATGGCAGCCCATGCCCCGGTTGTCCTTCGTAAAATAGTAGGTATAAACCGGAACGCCCTGCGGCGCCAGCAGCCTGGCCCAGCGGTAGTGGCTGTAGCTGAACCAGGCGGCGGAGACGGCCTCGTCATAGGCGCCCTTCGCGCTGCCGCCCCGGTCGATGACGCACTTGTAGAACGGCTCCTGCTCCCTGGACGGAACCAGCTCGGCTGCCTGCGGGGCATAGGGCCCGTAGAGCGGGCGGAGCTGTTCGACGTAGTTCTCGGCGTTGACCCGGGCCGTCATTGCAAAGAGGTCGGCCTCGTGGACGTTGTAGCCCTGGAGCAGGGCGGTCTCGTGGTTTTCGCCCTTCTCATAGGTCAGATAGGGCTGCTCCGTGATCGCCCAGCCGTCCACGGTCATCGCGCTGTTCGTGAATTTGGTTCGGACCAGGTCCTCTGCAGGCACGGCGCGGAGCGCGGCCAGATCGGCGGCCTGAAACTCCTCCTGAATGTCGCGGCCCATTTTAAGGGCGCTTTCCAGCGTTCGGAAGGTGTGATAGGGGACCTTTGCCGTGACGCCGCTGGATTCGGCGATCGCGCGCTGAAACAGACCCTTGCTCAGCGGCGAGACGCAGAGGGCGTTGACGCAGGACGCGCCGGCGGATTCTCCGGCAAGCGTGACCTGGTTCGGGTCCCCGCCGAAGGCCGAGATATTCTGCTGCACCCATTTCAAGGCCTGGATCTGGTCAAGCAGGCCGTAGTTGCCTGTGGTCCCGTTGGGGGATTCGGCAGCCAGAGCCTCGTTCGCATAGAAGCCGAAGACGTTCAGCCGGTACGCAAAGTTGACCACGACCACGCCCTCGCGGGCAATGGCCTCGCCGTTATACTGATCGTACCACGCCTGACCGCTGGTCAGAGAGCCGCCGTGGACGTAGACCAGTACGGGCAGACCCGAGACCTCGCCCGCCGGCTTCCAGACGTTCAGATAGAGGGAATCCTCGCTCATCGGCGCGATCCAGTTGTCGTCCGGGGTAATGCGGAAGGTGTGGTAAACCGCGATCTCGGAGAGGGAGTCAAAGATCGGGCTGTTCCGGGTCTGCATGGACATCGGCGCGAAGGTATCGCAGACGCGCACGCCCTCCCAGGGCTCGGGCGGCTGCGGCTCCTTCCAGCGCAGCTCTCCAACCGGCGGCTTGGCATAGGGGATCCCGGCAAAGACCTCCACGGAGCCGTCTGCGCTGCAGACGCCTTGCAGCTTTCCCTGTTCAACGGTGATCACGCCGGTCGGCTTCGGGTTCTTGACCCGGACCGCGGGAACGGCCCGCACCGGCGGCGCGGACAGCTTGAACACGGCGAAAAACACAAGCAGAAAACCGGCGAAGCCGAGAAGCCGCCAGAGGAAGCTGCGCTCGGCCAGGACGGTCCCGCGCAGGATGAAGTAGGCTGCCAGGCCGAGCACGAACAGACCCCAGCCCGAGAGCGTATTCCGCCCCAGCTCCAGAACCGCTGCAAGCAGAACCGCTGTCAGCGCAAAAAAGAGGATGAATCCAATTGAGGTTTTCATGTCGATCTGCGGCCGGAGGCCGCTTCCTTTCGTGTTCTGCTTGGATTATACCATAATGCTCCGAAAAGGCAACCGTCTTTTTGCAAAAACCGGAACGCCGCGCAAAACAGGCCCGCCGTGACCGGCGGGCCTGTTCGGATCGGTATTGCATTGCGGCGCGGACCCAGTTTATTCCAGAAGCAGGTCCGTAAAATCCAGGAGCGGGCCGTACAGACGGGCGGCCTCGCGGCGCAGCTGAGGATAGCAGAACGGACAGGCCAGCTCCCAGCGGCGGTTGAAGGAGCGGCGACGGATCAGAACGTGCATGCTGCCCTGGCGGAAGAAAACGCAAAGATCGGGGTATCGGTCCAGCATCGAGAGCAGCTTGTCCGCCATTTCCACGGTCAGCAGGGCTCTGGCGTCCTCCACGTTGTCCGTATAGCAGACGAACTGCGCGGCAAGCTCCGGATGGTCCACCACGAGCTCCGCCATCCTCCCGGCCAGCGCGCGGTGGCTGAAGCGGTTCTTGGTGTTTCTGCCCTCCAGAATCAGGGTCCCCTGGAAATCGAAGTTCAGACGGATGGTCAGCCACTGCCCGCGCACCTTGACGCGGTGACTGGCGTAGTGGTCGGAATAGACGCCGCCGCAGGCGATCTCCTGCGAGGCGACCCAGCAGTCGCGGTAGAGTCCCTCCAGACTGTTGGCCGTGTAGTATCGCTCGGCGCGGGAGAGCAGGCCCATATCGACCAGCGGCTCCTCCCTGGCAGCGCGGCGTTTGGCGTCATAGGTGAAGTCGGAAAAGGTCTTCTCCAGCACGTCCGGCATAAAACGCTGCTTGAAGGAACGCTCCACCGACCGAAGCAGCAGACGGCAGGGCATCAGCACGACCACCCCGGCCAGGGCGAGACCGCCGTAGCGAAGCATACCGGCGATGGCCTCCTCCTTTGTGGTCCGGCTGATAAAGAGCAGCATGACTCTTCGCACGATGCTCAGCTTATCCGGGACGGAGTCAGCGACGTTCATCATCTGGTCGTAGGTAAACGGAGACATCGCAAAGCCCAGCCGCGTCACGAAGCGGATAAACAGGAATACGCCGAAGCAGATCACGACGACGCAGACCAGCTCCACGAACAGAAGCAGGATCTTTGCGGCCTCATAGAGAACCATTCGTTTTGTCATAAGCACACCTCCGAGGGGCGGATGAAACCTCAGCTTGTACGGATATTTCCCCGGCGGCGAAATCCCCGTACAAGCTGAGGTACGGCGAACCGTACCCCAGCTGCATGGATAGCATTTGAAATTGTACAACTGCCTACGAACGTGTATATCAACGAACGTCTTCGATCACACCGTAGTCGCCGTCGTTCCGTCTGTAAACCACCGCGAACACACCGTTTGCATCCTCGTCACGGAAGGCGAAGAAGTTGTGCCCCAGAAGGTTCATCTGCAGGATGGCTTCTTCGCGGCTCATCGGCATAAAGGCGAAGGCCTTGACACGGACGAGCTTGTAGTCTCCGGTGTCCTCGGTATCGGGGACGAAGGAGGTGACCTCCGCGCTGCGGACGAAGGCGTCCTGGCGGATTCTGCGGGCAAGACGGGTCTTGTTCTTGCGAATCTGACGTTCAATGTCGGAAACGGCTGCGTCGATGGAGGCGTACATGTCTGAGGTGCTTTCGCTTGCCCGGAAGTAGATGTTGGAGGCGTGAACCGTCAGCTCCACCTTGTTCCGGTTCTTCTCAACGGAAAAAGCGACAAAGGCTTCTGCGTCATCGCGGAAATAGCGATCCAGCTTGGTCACCTTTTTCTCGGCGTAAGCGTGGACACTCTCCGGCAGAGTGACTTTCTTTTCGTTGATCTGGATTTTCATAATGCGTCGCTCCTTTCAAGTGCTTTGAGAAACCGGTTGGTCTCTCTGCTTCCATTATACCATAAATCGGCATGGAATCAAGGACGAATTTTCGGAGAAGGCCGCGGCGGGGCTTATTCCTCCTGCCCTGCCTCGTCCGCCGGGTCGCCCTTTGCGGTCAGAAGCTCGGTTACGGTCTGATAGATGCGGTCTGCACGGGTGTGGAAGGCGTTGGTCAGAAAGGCCGCCTGCCTGGGCGAGGTGCAGCTGTATTCGATCGTGATCAGCGGACCCATCTCGTCGTTGTAGTGCATAACGGCCAGGGCGTCTCCGTTCGGCTGCTCCAGGATCTCCGTGCGGACGAAGCTGTCGCGGCGGACCTCCCGGTTGAAGCGGTCCACGGCGCGGCTGGCGCGCTGCATCACGGGGTAGGCCAGGGAATCCTTGGTGATCGCCGTGTTCTGGCGGCCCTTGTCGGTGATCTGATATCCGCCCTTGCAGGGGGCGAGATGACCGCTTTCCACAAGCTGCGGCACAGCCTGCATGACGTCAAAATAGCTCAGCTTATCATCCTGCAGACAGAGCTCATAGAGCTTATGTTCATCCACCGGGTAGATGACCCGGTTCATCACGTAGAGGATCAGGATCTTGACGTCCAGCATGTCGTTGATGAAGCCATGATGCTCATCCATCTTGGTTCCTCCTTTTTTCAGACGGGCGCAGGCCCGAAAAGTTCCGGTTTCTTTATGATTCCCGCATTTTGCGGTTCCATCCCCGCATCACTCCAGGAAAATGGCCCGGATGCTGTCCAACTGCTCCGCCGGAACGCCGACGGTCTGCGTCAGAAACGCCTCGATCTTCTCGTTGAGCGTGTCGCCGGGGTAGGCGGATACGCCGTTGATCAGAACGTTCAGGTTCTCGCCGGAGACATACTGGGGGAAGGTGAAGCCGGACAGGCAGTACTCAAAGCGCATCTGCTCCTCCGGCACGCCCAGAATGCCCTGCAGCAGAAAGACCAGCGTACCGGTCCGGTCAGCGCCGTAGGTGCAGTGCAGATACATCGGATAGTGGTTGGCGTCAGCCAGCTCTGCGAACAGGTCCCGAAGCGCGGCGAAGTATTCCGCCTGGAAAACCTGCCCGTATTGCGGGGCGGTAAAGAATTTGTGGGTCACGTCCTCGCCCAGCCGGGAGGCGTAGACCCCGGTGAACACAGAGCCGGATCGCAGATCGCAGTCGTAGCGGAAATGGAAGGGCTCTGCCTGGGCGGGGTCTTCCAGGAAGTAGCTCGGTTCGACCAGACCGTCCAGCTCGCCGCCGCGGATCAAAACGCCCTGCCGGACGCGCATCCCGTTCAGCGTCTCATAGCCGCCGACGTCGCGGGTGTTCACAACGCCGTCCAGCCGGACGAAGCGGTTGGAATCCGCGGCCTCGAAGCTGCCGTCCAGCGTCCGGCTGCCCCAGTCGCCGCTGACGGTAACGGTATAGTCGTAGCGCCTGCCCGTCTCGAGGTTGTAGATCTCCAGGACGGAGGCCTGCGGGTCGAGCTCCCAGCTCTGCCCGGCGAGCGTCAAAACCGCACGGTCTTCCGCAGCCATCGAATAGCGGAAGCGGTAAGGTTCGATCGGGCTGTCGGAATGCGAGACGGCCCCCTGAAGCGTCGCGGTCCCGTCGTAGACGGCCTGCAGCGACGGCGAAACCAGCCATACCGTCTCTCCGACCGGCGGAAGCTCGATGGGACCTGCGTCGCCTGTCGTCTGCGCGGCGGCAGATTCCGGCGTCTGGGCGGAAGTCCCTGTCCGGTCCTGGGTCAGATAGAGGGCCAGCCCGATGCCCAGCACGACCAGGATCGCCAGTGCCGCGCAGAGGACCTTCCAGGCGCGCTTGGAGATGCCTTTTTTGCGGCGCTTGGATTTTGCCCGGACGGGCTTCTGGTAGCTTGCTTCGATCAGAACGCCGTCCTCGTCGAATTCATAGGTGCCGCGCTTGACCAGACCGTTCGTGCGGTCGGTGTGGACGGCCTTGTGGTGGCCGCAGACCAGCTCGCCCTCGCGGCCGGCATAGTAGAGCTTGCCGTCTACCTGCACCACGCCCGCGTGGGTCGGGACGCCGTCTTGATAATAGTAGAGATAACCGTCCTCTTCAACGATCTCTCCCTTGTGCGCTTCGTTGGTTTTCATAGCAGATCCCTGTTTGACTGTCAGATTGTGTCCGGCTCCTCCCGCCATACCGTTTTCTTGACGATAGCGGTGTAGCTCTGGATGATTTTAACGACCTTCATGCTCACGTGCTCATCCGTGTAATCCGGCGTGGGCAGACCGCTGTCGCCGACGCGGACGGATTCCACGGCGGTGCGGACCGCCTGCAGCAGAGACTGTTCCGAGATGCCTGCGATCACGAAGTCGCCCTGCTCCAGCGCCTCGGGCCGTTCGGTGGAGGTCCGGATGCAGACGGCGGGGATGGGCCGCCCGATGGAGGCGAAGAAGGAGCTCTCCTCCGGCAGAGTGCCGGAGTCGGAGACCACGGCGAAGGCGTTCATTTGCAGATGATTGTAGTCGTGGAAGCCAAGCGGCTCGTGCGCGATGACCCGCGCATCCAGCCGGAAGCCGGAGGCCTCCAGACGCTTGCGGCTGCGCGGATGGCAGGAGTAGAGGATCGGCATGTCGTAGGTCTCCGCCAGCCGGTTGATCGCGTGGAACAGAGACAGGAAGTTTTTCTCCGTGTCGATGTTTTCCTCGCGGTGCGCGGAGAGCAGAACGTACTGCTTTGCCTTCAGGCCCAGGCGGTCCAGCACGTCGCTGGCCTCGATGTCCGCCAGATTCGCGCGCAGGACCTCCGCCATCGGGGAGCCTGTCACAAAGGTTCGCTCCTTCGGGCAGCCGCATTCGATCAGATAGCGGCGGGCGAACTCGGAGTACGGGAGATTCACGTCGGAGATGATGTCCACGATCCGGCGGTTCGTCTCCTCGGGCAGACACTCGTCCTTGCAGCGGTTGCCGGCCTCCATGTGGAAGATCGGGATATGCAGCCGCTTGGCCGGGATCGCGCTCAGGCAGGAGTTGGTGTCGCCCAGGATCAGCAGGGCGTCGGGCCGGAGCTCGACCATCAGCTTATAGGAGGCGGCGATGATGTTTCCGATGGTCTCGCCCAGATCCGCGCCGACTGCGTCCAGATAGACCTCGGGCGGGTCCAGCTTGAGATCACGGAAGAAGATCCCGTTCAGATTATAATCGTAGTTTTGCCCCGTGTGGGCCAGAATGCAGTCAAAGTATTTCCTGCAGCGGGTGATTGTGGCCGACAGGCGGATGATCTCCGGCCGGGTGCCGACGATGATCAGCAGCTTCAGCCGTCCGTCGCCGCGGAATTGAGCCTGTTCCATATCATTCTCCTTTTCCGCACACGTCCTCGCGGAAGGTGTCCGGGTGATTGGGGTCGAAGCATTCGCTGGCCCACATCAGCGTGACCAGGTTTTCGGTCTGGGACAGATTGATGATGTTGTGGGTGTAGCCGGGGAGCATATGGACCGCCTCGATCCGGTCGCCGCTGACCTCGAAGTTCAACACCTCGTCGCTCCCGATCTTTCGCTCCTGGATCAGAGCGTGTCCGGAGACCACGATGAAGAACTCCCACTTTGTGTTGTGCCAGTGCTCGCCCTTTACGATCCCCGGGCGGCTGACGTTGACCGAGAACTGGCCGTGGCCCTCCGTGCGGAGCAGCTCCGTGAAGCTGCCGCGCGCGTCGCAGTTCATCCGGAGCGGGAAGCTGACGCGCTCCCGCGGCAGATCGGAAAGATAGGTCGCATAGAGCTTTTTGGCAAAGGAACCGTCCGGGATGGGCGGCATCAGCAGCGTGTCGGGCTGGGCGCGGAAGCTGCGGAGCAGGTCCACGATCTGCCCCAGGGTCGCCCGGTGGGAGACCGGAACGCAGCAGTACGCGCCGTCCGGCTTCGGCACGGGGGTCAGCCCGTCCAGCTCGCAGCGGTGGGCCTTGCCCCGCAGGGCCAGAAGCAGCTCGTCCACCAGATCGTCAATGTAGACCAGCTCCAGCTCCACGGCCGGATCGCTGACTGTGATCGGCAGATCGCGGGCGACGTTGTGGCAGAAGGTCGCCACGGCGGAGTTGTAGCCGGGGCGGCACCACTTGCCGAACAGGTTCGGGAAGCGGTAGACCAGAACCGAGGCCCCGGTCTGGGCGGCGTAGGCAAAGAATTCTTTCTCGGCGGCGAGCTTGCTCGCTCCGTAGTCCGAGCCGGCAAACCGCCCCAGCAGGGACGCCTGGGTAGAGGAGGAGAGCATCACGGGACAGCGGTTGCCGCAGTCGCGGAGCTTCTGCAGGAGCGTCTCGGTGAAGCCGGCGTTTCCGGTCATGAACTCGGCCTTGTCCTTCGGCCGGTTTACCCCCGCCAGGTGGAAGACGAAATCCGCCTCCGCGCAGGCCTCGTCCAGAACGGAGTCCGGGGTGTCCAGGTCGTATTCCCAGATCTGTTCGATTTGCAGGTCTCCGCGCGTGCGGTCCTTGCCCTCCTGCACGTTTTTTAGGGCGCAGACCAGATTCTTCCCCACGAAGCCCTTTGCACCGGTGACGAGAACCTTCATGCCCGCGCCTCCCAGCTTGCCAGCTCGTCGCGGATGTAGCGCAGAGACAGAAGCTTCTGCTTCGTCTGCTCCACGTCCAGCCGCCGGGTGTTGTTGGAATTGAATTCGGTCAGCGTGTTCCGCTGGGCGTCGCCCGTTGTGAAGTAGCGGTCATAGTTGAGATCGCGCTTGTCGCAGGGGACGCGGTAGAAGCTGCCCAGGTCGATGGCGTGGGCGCATTCCTCGTTGGTCAGCAGAGTCTCGTACATCTTTTCGCCGTGCCGGATCCCGATCTGCGTGATCGGGTTATCTGCGTGGAACAGCTCCAGCAGGGCCCTGGCCTGCGTCTCAATCGTGCAGGCGGGGGCCTTCTGCACCAGAATGTCGCCGTTCTGCCCGTTCTCAAAGGCAAAGAGGACCAGGTCCACAGCCTCCTCCAGCGACATGATGAAGCGCGTCATGGAGGGCTCGGTCACAGTGATGGGCTTGCCGGCCTTGATCTGGTCGATCCAGAGCGGGATCACGCTGCCGCGGGAACACATCACGTTGCCGTAGCGGGTACAGCAGATTTTCATGCTGCCGCTGGTCCGGCTCTTGGCCACCACGACCTTTTCCATCATTGCTTTCGAGGTGCCCATCGCGTTGATCGGGTAGGCGGCCTTGTCGGTGGAAAGGCAGATCACGGTCTCCACGCCGCAGCGCATGGCGGCGCTCAGCACGTTGTCCGTGCCGATCACGTTGGTCTTCACTGCCTCAAGCGGGAAGAATTCGCAGGAAGGGACCTGCTTCAGGGCAGCCGCGTGGAACACGTAGTTCACCCCGTGCATGGCGTCCAGAATCGAACCGGGATCGCGCACGTCGCCGATGTGAAACTTGAGCTTCCCGGCCTGCGCCGGGTATTTCTGCTGATACAGGTGGCGCATATCGTCCTGCTTTTTCTCGTCGCGGGAGAAGATGCGGATCTCACCGATGTCGGTGTCCAGGAAGCGGTTGAGCACGGCGTTGCCGAAGGAGCCGGTTCCGCCGGTGATGAGCAGTGTTTTTCCGGTAAACAATCCCATTGTGATTGCCTCTTTTCAGTCAGGATCGGCTTCCCGCGCCGGAAAGCCTTATTCTCCGTTTTCGGGGCGGATGGTTTTGCCGATGTTCCAAAGATGGGCCACCTTGCGGGCGGCCTCGATCCGCTCGGCAGGGGAGCGGTACTCAGCGGGCGCGGTCTGCGCGCCGCAGTCCATGCACATGACGTACCAGCAGTAGCCGCCTTCCTCCTCCAGCAGACCGGGTCCGCCGCAGCAGGGACAGACGTGCAATTCAATCTCGTCGTAGATTTCCAAAGTAATTCCTCCGTTCCGCCCGTCCGGGCGAGGCCGTCCTGCAGCAGACAGCCGTGGTTTCGTCCATGTATCATATCACATTTTGCGCCGTAATGCAAGAAAAACCGCTTAAAATTCACCTTCTTGCCGTCCTGCGTGCGGATCATCCTGCGTTTTGACAGAAAAAACCGCTTCCGGCGCCGATCAGGCGGAACCGGAAGCGGGTTGAATCCAGAAACAGTTGTCTTACATGCTGCGGCAGCCCTCGCGCGCCTCAAAGAACAGGGCGAGCGTGCCGGGGCCGACGTGGGAGCCGGTGACGGGCTCATAGCAGACGCTCAGGATGTTCTTGGGCGGCTTGTGTGCGTTCAGCAGGTCGATCAGCCGCTGGGCGTCCTCGGGGCAGTCGGCGTGGGCGATGCCGACGGTCTGGTTTTCGGGATGGTCCACCCATTCGTCGTACCGGGCCGCGAGCTCCTCAATGGCCTTCTTGCGGCCGCGGATCTTGGCAAAGGCAACGATCTTGCCCTCCTCGTTGCCCTTGAGCAGGGGCTTGATGTGCAGCAGGGTCCCGATCACGAAGGAGAGGTTGGAGAGACGGCCGCCCTTGCGCAGATAGCTCAGATCGTCCACCGTGAAGATGTTGCACAGGCGGTTGCGGAGGTCCATCAGCTTTTGATATACCTCATCCAGCGAGACGCCGAGCAGCTTGTCCGCAGCAGCCTTCAAAACCAGAAGCCCCTCGCCCAGCGACGCGCCGATCGTGTCCACCAGCCGGATTTTGCGCTTCGGGAATTCCGGCTGAAGCTCCTCGGCTGCAAGCTCGGCACAGTGATAGGACCCGCTGATGCCGGAGGACATACCGACGAACAGAATGTCCTCGCCCCGCTCCAGGATCGGCCGCATCGCTTCCACGTAGCTCTGCGGGTTGATCTGCGAGGTCGTGACCTCCGCGCCCTCGCGCATCGCGTTGTAGAAGGTCACGCCGTCGAAGCCCTCGGTGTCCAGACAGGTGTTCGAGGCTCCGTTGACGTAGTAGTGGAACGGGATCACAGTTATATTCTCCTCGCGCGAAAGGCTGGTCGGCAGATTCGCGGAGGTGTCCGTCATGATTTGAAACATGCAGGGCGACTCCCTTTCATCTAATATGACATATTAGTTACTGCATACACATAGTATACCGAAACGCAGGAAAAGTCAAGTCCTAATCTGCGATTCTCGCAAGAATCAGGACGGAACCGCCGGCGTCATTGCTTCTTCTCTGCGTCTTCCTTTTTGTTCTCCTTATACAGCTTCGGATACGCCTTTTTGTCCAGCGTCTTCAAGGCGACGGCCAGGGCGGCGGAGGTCATAGTCACCGCCAGGATCAGGATCCAGGTCCAGGTGGAGCCGGCACGGTCATAGAGCCGGCCGACGGAGATATCCAAAACGCCCGTGACCAGCATATAGGCGACGCCCATCAGACTGTTGATCCGCCCCCGGTGGCTGGCCGGGACCCGGGTGGAGACGTACGGCCCCTCCGCCACGGTGGAGAAGATCTCGCCCCAGGTGAAGATCAGCATGGCAAGATAGTAGCTTGGGATGAAGCCCAGCAGCAGAAGGAAGACCAGATAGCCCCCGAAGACCAGAAGCCGACCCGTGAGCATCTTTCCGGTGTCCCGCATTTTGGCAAAGAGCCTTGTAATGATGGGGGTGAAGATCACAACCGTGATGCAGTTGAGACTGGACACCGTTCCGAAGAGCACGGCCCCCTTGTCCCCGTGGACGGCGGCCATGTCCAGCGGCATGATGAAGTTGTACTGACCGTAGGCGGCGGAATAGAGGGTCCCGCAGATCAGATAGAGCAGCAGAAGCGGATTCGCCCGGAGAACGGCGAAGACGCCGACGCCCTCCTTTTTCTCCTGGTATGCAGCCCCCTCGTCGGTGTCCTCCACGGGGCTGATATCCCGGACCAGGAAGGCAATGAGCAGCGTCGAAAGCCCGATGGCGATGCCGCTGATCAGGAAGCTCAGCCACAGGTAGTCCTTGAACAGAAGTCCGGCGATGGTGGGGGAGAGGACCAGCCCCAGATTGCCGCCCAGGTACATCAGGGAGTAAGCCCGCTCCCGATCCTTGGTGGTGGAAAGATCCGCGAAAAGGGCGTCGTAGGCCGGGCCCTCGATACTCTGGAAGACTCCGGCTGCGACGAAGAGCGCGATCGTTCCCATCCCCAGGGGGATCGCCGAGCTGATCAGAAAGCAGAGGATGCTGACGCAGTCGCAGGCCACGATCAGCCATTTCTTGTTGAATCGGTCGGCCAGCCTGCCGCCGATCAAGCTGGCCGGCAGCATGATCAGACCGGAGCCCACGAAGAAATAAGAGATCATCTCCGCCGAGAAGCCCATCTTCTGGCTGAGGATCATGGTCATCACGGGCCAGATCATGCTGCCGAGATTCGTGACGATCCTTCCGAAAAAGAGAACGTAAATCTCCCGCCGCAGCCCGCGGTATTGATTGAGCAGTTTCATAAGCGTCTCCTGCAGGTCGTTCATCATGTGCTGGCGTCGGTTCTGCGCCGCATGATCCGCAGCACGCTGTCTTGGCTGCTGCGTAATCAAATTATACGAAGTATCCCCGGAAAAGTCAATAGAGCGTGAAAACCGCACGAAAAGAATCCGGAACGGCGCGCTGAAATAGGGCTTCCATCCGGGCGAGCCCTGTGGTATAATGGCAAAAAGACCGCCCGCGGGCGGCAAGAGACGAAGAGGAGGCCGGACGATGACGGCACTGCTGCTTGCAATTGTATCCAGCGCGGCGATGGCGCTGGCGCTCAAATGGTTCCGAGACCCGAAGGGGAACCGATACGGACTGCTCTTGGGAAACTATCTGACCTGCGTGCTGATCGCCTTTCTGACGATGCCGGACCGCGGGGCCGTCCTCCACGGCAGCGCCGTGACCCTGATCTGCGGTCTGATCGGCGGATGCTTCTTCATTGCCGCCCTGGTGGCCATGCAGTCCAGCATTGCAAAGACCGGGGCCGCCCTGACCGCTGCCTTTGCCAAGCTGGGGCTCACGGTCTCCCTGCTGGTCAGCGTGCTCTGGTTCGGGGAGCGGCCCACCGCCCTGCAGCTCGGCGGTATCGTGCTGACGCTGGCCGCCCTGGTCGTCCTGCACGGCGGCGCGAAGACCGGCGCCCTCTCCGGCGGCGCGCTGGTTCTGCTGGCGGTGACGCTGGTGACCAACGGCGGCGGAGACGCGATGGCAAAGGTCTTTTCCAACCTCGGCCCGGCGGAGGAGAGCGTGCTCTATATGTTCTGGGTCTTTCTGACGGCCCTGGTCCTTGCCTGCGGCCTGGCCTTTGCGGAATGGAAGCGGAACGGGAAGAAGCTCGTCTGGAAGGAGGTCGCCGCCGGCGTGGCAGTGGGCGTGCCGAACTACTATTCCTCCTATCTGCTCGTGATCGCCCTCGGGAAGCTGCCCGCGATGCTGGTCTTTCCGGCCTTCAGCATCGGGACCATCCTGCTGGTCACGGTATGCAGCCTGTGGTTCTTCCGTGAGCGGCTGACCAAGCGGCAGGCCGTCGGGCTGGCCCTGATCGGCGCGGCCCTGGCCCTGCTGAATCTCTGAAAAAAACCGAACTGCCGCAGGCGTAAACCTGCGCAGCACGAAAAATACGGCCCGGTGCGAATTCGCACCGGGCCGTGGACTGTTTGGAATTATTCCTTGATGACTTCCTTGATGCCGGTGGCAAGTCCGGCCAGACCCTGCATTTCGCTGGGGATGATGATCTTGGTGGACTGGCCGTTGGCGACGACCTGCATGGATTCGAGGGCCTTGAGCTTGATGACCTGATCGTTCGGATGGGCCTCGTTCAGGAGCTTGAGGGCGTCGGCAGTGGCCTTCTGCACGGAGAGGATGGCCTGGGCTTCGCCCTCGGCCTTGAGGATCGCGGCCTGCTTTTCGGCCTCGGCCTTGAGGATGCGAGCTTCCTTCTCGGCGCTGGCGCGGAGGATGGCGGATTCCTTTTCGCCCTCTGCAACCAGGATCGCGGAGTGCTTCTGGCCCTCGGCCTGGAGGATGGCCTGACGGCGGTCACGCTCGGCCTTCATCTGCTTCTCCATGGAGTTCTGGATGTCAGCCGGAGGCAGGATGTTCTTGAGCTCCACGCGGGTGACCTTGATGCCCCAGGGGTCGGTCGCCTCGTCGAGGATGGCGCGCATCTTGGTGTTGATGACGTCGCGGGAGGTCAGGGTCTGGTCGAGCTCCAGATCGCCGATGATGTTACGAAGGGTGGTGGCGGTCAGGGTTTCCATGGCGATCATCGGCTGCTCCACGCCATAGGTATAGAGCTTCGGATCGGTGATGGAGAAGTAGACCACGGTGTCGATCTGCATGGTGACGTTATCCTTGGTGATGACGGGCTGGGGCGGATAGTCCAGGACCTGCTCCTTGAGGGAGACGCGCTTGGCGATGCGATCCAGGAACGGGACCAGAGCGTGGATGCCGACGCCCCAGACGGTCTTGTAGGCGCCCAGGCGCTCGATTACGTAGGCGTAGGACTGCTTGACTACGTGGATGTGCTTGAAGATGATCCCGGCGACGACCAGGATGACGGCTGCGACAATGATGATCGTTGCATATTGATCCATGTTGAAACCTCCTGAAGAATAAAATGATGAGAACTGCTTACTGTTTGACCGGGAGCACCAGGAGCTTGACGCCTTCCACTCCTTGAACGGTAACGACGGTGCCGGCAGGGATCACGGACCCGTCCGCAGACCGGGCCGTCCAGACGACGCCGCTGAGCTCGAGCGAACCGGTGGCCGCCAGATTGTCTACGGTCTCGAGCAGCACAGCCTGCCTGCCGCGCATGGCGTCCACGTTGGTGCGTACCTTCTTGGGGTCGATATACTTTTTGAGGAAGGGACGAACCAGCAGCAGCAGCGCCAACGAGATCAGGCCGAATACCAGCACCTGCAGCCACAGGGGACCGCCCAGCAGACAGACCGCAAGGGCCGCGACCGAGCCGCCCACAAACCAGAGACTGATCAGGGCGACGGTGCCGAACTCAACCGCAAGAAAAACGATGGCCAGAATGATCCAGAGCATATACACGTTGCATTTCCTCCTTTCCGGAATTGATTATAATACAGGTTCCGGCGCTTGTCAATATGCCATCGCCTTTGTGAATTAGACGCAAATTTCGAAAAAATGTTGCAGTTTTTTTCAAATCGTTGTATGATAAGAAAAAAACGGAAAGCGAGAACCAAATGGAACCTTTTACCTATTCCGTGCCCTGCCTGTTCGGACTGGAGGGACTGGTCGGCGAGGAGCTGCGGCGGCTGAAGCTGGACGGCGTAGCCGTCGAAAACGGCCGCGTCCGTTTCACCGGCGGCTGGGAGGCAATGGCCGCAGCCAATATCCGTATGCGGATGGGCGAGCGCGTGCTGCTGTGTCTGGGCTCCTTCCCGGCCCGCAGCTTTGAGGAGCTGTTCCAGGGCGTCCGCGCCCTGCCGCTGGAGGACTTCATCCCGAAGACCGGAAAGTTCCCGGTCAAGGGCCACTGTCTGAACTCCCAGCTCCACTCGGTCCCCGACTGCCAGGCCATCGTCAAAAAGGCTGCCGTCGAGCGGCTGGGCAGGCACTACGGTCTGAGCTGGCTGCCGGAGACCGGAGAGCTGTATCAGCTCCAGTTTTCCATTATGAAGGACCGGGTCGAGATCTATCTGGACACCTCAGGCGCCGGTCTGCACAAGCGCGGCTATCGGGCCGTGGGCAACGACGCCCCCCTGCGCGAGACCCTTGCCGCCGCGATGGTGGAGCTGGCCCGCTACCGGGGCCGGGACTTCTTCTGGGACCCCTTCTGCGGGAGCGGGACCATCGTGATCGAGGCGGCTCTGACTGCCCTGAACCGGGCTCCGGGCCTCAACCGCAGCTTCTCGGCCCAGCGCTGGCCCGTCGTGCCGGAGACGGTTTGGGAGCAGACCTGCGAGGCGGCGCGGGCCGCCGAATTCCGCGGGGAATACCGCATCCTCGGCTCCGACAACGATCCGGACAGTCTGAACATCGCCATTTCCAACGCGAAGAAGGCGGGCGTCGGGAAGCTGATCCGCTTCGAGGAAGCCGACGCGACCAGGCGCGACCTGCCCGCAGAGCGCGGCGTGATCGTCTGCAACCCGCCCTACGGCGAGCGGATGATGGAGCAGCGCTCCGCCCAGCGTCTGTACCAGGCGCTCGGACGCCATCTCAAGTACGCGGACAATTGGGACAAGTGCATCATCTCCTCCGAGCCGGAGTTTGAACACTATTTCGGCCGCCGCGCGGATAAGAAGCGCAAGCTGTACAACGGCATGATCCAGTGCAACCTCTATCAGTACTTCAAGGGGGATCGCAGGAAGTGAAGCATCTGTTCATCATCAATCCGGCGGCTGGCAAGGCCGACGTCACCGCCGATGTGCGGGCAGAGGCCGAGGCGGCCTGCAAGGCCCGCGGCCTGGATTACGAGATCCGCGTCTCGCAGGCGCCGGGCGACTGCACCGCCATCACCCGCGCCGCCGCGCAGAGCGGCGCGGAGACGCGGATCTACGCCTGCGGCGGAGACGGGACGCTGAACGAGGTCGTCTGCGGCGCAGCCGGCGCGGAAAACCTGGCCGTGACGCACTATCCCTGCGGCTCGGGCAACGACTTCATCAAGATTTTTGACCACCCGGAGCGTTTTCAGACCATCGAAGCCCTGCTGGACGCCGACGAGGCGAGATTCGACCTGATCCAGGTCGGAGACGACTACTGCGCGGGCATCTGCTCCATCGGCATCGACGCAAGGATCGGCACATCGATCCAGAAGTTCAAGCGTCTGCCGCTGGTGGGCGGCAAGGGAGCCTATAATCTCTCCACGGTCGTCAACCTCTGCAAGGGCATCTCGCGCCACTACGTCGTGGAGATCAACGGCGAGCGCGTGGACGATCGGTTGACCCTGATCTGCGTCTGCAACGGGCGGTGGTACGGCGGCGGCTACAATCCGGTGCCGGAGGCCAGGCTGGACGACGGCAAGCTGGACGTGCTGCTGGTCAGGAAGGTCTCCATCGTGCAGGTGGCCGCCATCATCGGCAAGTACAAGGCCGGGAAATACGCCGACTTTCCCCAATACTTCCGCCATTATCAGACCGACCGGCTGACCGTCCGCTGCGACCGCACTGAGGTCGTCAATCTGGACGGCGAGGCGCGATACGGCAAGGACGTGGAGATTCGCGTGAGCGACAGGAAGCTGCGCTTCTTCTACCCCCGCGGGCTGAACTATCAGCCGGAATAAGGGGGCGGACAGACGAAACCGGGAGCCCCGGAAGCGGGATTCCCGGTTCCGTCTTTTTTCGTTCCCGCCGTCCTGATTCCCGTTTTCGGCATTTCGCGGAAATCCGCTCGACCTGCCTCCCCCTTTTTCTGTTCACACCTACAAAATTTACAACTTGCCCTCATACCGCTTGCATTTTGGAGTGCTTGCCGCTATAATAAAAAAGTATTTTTAAGGGTTCCTCCGGCAATCGCCGGTACGGACCCTACATTAAAGAAAAAGGAGCGCAAACCATGAGAACCATCGGTACAGTCGTTCGGGGCGTGCGTGCCCCCATCATTCGCCAGGGTGACGACATTGCCGCCATCACTGCCGCTTCCGTTCAGGCCGCCTGGGAAGAGGCCGGCTTCGAGCCGCGCGACCGTGACGTGGTCGCCGTGACCGAATCCGTCGTCGCCCGCGCGCAGGGCAACTATGCGTCCATCCGGGACATCGCCGCAGACGTCAAGGCCAAGACCGGCGGCGGAACCGTCGGCGTCGCTTTCCCGATCCTCAGCCGGAACCGTTTCTCCCTTCTGCTCAAGGGCATCGCCCTGGCCTGCGAGAAGGTCGTCGTTCTGCTCTCCTATCCCTCGGACGAGGTGGGCAATCACCTGGTCGATCTGGATAAACTGGATGCCGTCGGCGTCAACCCCTACACCGACCTTCTGACCGTCGCGGAATTCCGCGAGAAGTTCGGCCGCATTCCGCACACCTTCACTGGCGTGGACTACATCGACTTCTACACCGAGCTGATCGAAAGCAGCGGCGCGAAGGCGGAGATCCTGCTGGGCAACCGCATCACCGACCTTCTGAAATATACCGACGCCGTCATCACTGCCGATATCCACAGCCGTTTCCGCTCCAAGCGCCAGCTCAAGGCCGCCGGCGCCAGGGTCGTGCTGGGTCTGGACGACATTCTGACCGCCTCCGTGGACGGCAGCGGCTGGAACCCCAACTACGGCCTGCTCGGCTCCAACAAGGCCACCGAGGATACGGTCAAGCTCTTCCCCCGCGACTGCAAGGCGGTTGCAGAGCGCATCTCCGCCCTGCTCAGCGCGGCCAGCGGCAAGCACATCGAGGCCATGGTCTATGGCGACGGCGCCTTCAAGGACCCCGTGGGCAAGATCTGGGAGCTGGCTGACCCCGTCGTCAGCCCCGGCTACACCGACGGTCTGTCCGGCACCCCGAACGAGCTCAAGCTCAAGTATCTGGCCGACAACGAGTTCGGCAACCTCTCCGGCGAAGCGCTCAAGGACGCGATCTCTGCGCGTATCCGCGCCAAGACCGGCGAAAGCCTGGTCGGCAAAATGGCTTCCGAGGGCACCACGCCCCGCCAGCTCACCGACCTCATCGGTTCACTCTGCGATCTGACCTCCGGCTCCGGCGACAAGGGAACGCCCATCGTCTATATCCAGGGGTATTTCGACAACTACACAAACGACTAACCGGATGACCACGGAAGCAGCCGAATCTCGCTGCTTCCGTGGTTTCGCGCAAGAGAAAAGGAGACATTATGCTGATTCGCACCCCAGAGGAAGATATCAAGTACGTTCTGTTCACCGAGGAGCAGATCCGCAAGCGCGTGCAGGAGCTGGGGCAGGAGCTGGGCGAGAAGTTCCGGGGCAAGACCCCGCTGATGCTCTGCGTGCTTCGCGGCGCATCCTTCTTCTTCACCGATCTCTGCCGCCAAATGAAGTGCCACGTGAACATTGACTTCATTTCCGCCTCCAGCTATTTCAGCGGCACCAAATCCTCCGGCACCGTTCGCCTGGACAAGGACTCCAGCATCGACATGACAGACCGCCACCTGATCCTCGTGGAGGACATCATCGACTCCGGCCTGACCCTGCAATACCTGGAACGCCTCTTTGAGTCCCGCAAGCCCGCCTCCATCACCACCGTCGCCTTCCTGGACAAGGACGTCAAGAAGCCCGGCCGCAACGAAGTGGACTACCGCGGCTTCGTGATCCCCGATGAGTTCGTTGTGGGCTACGGTCTGGATTATGCCGACTATTACCGGAATCTGCCCTATATCGGCGTGCTGAAGGAAGAATGCTATCAGTAGGATGGAGACCGTGGAAGCGTTAAAAGAGAGAATCCGCAGGGAGGGCAAGATCCTTCCCGGCAACATCGTCAAGGTGGACGGGTTCCTGAACCACCGCGTAGACTGTGCCTTTCTGGGGGAGATCGCCGACGAATTCGCCCGGATCTTTGACGTCAGCCAGGTGGACGTAATCCTGACCGCCGAGGCCAGCGGCATTGCCCTTGCAGCCGTTTGCGCCTACCGCTGGGGCAAACCGATGATCTTTGCAAAGAAGGCCAAATCCGACAATATCGAGGGCGGCCTTTATCAGAGCGAGATCATGTCCTATACCTACAACAAGAAGGTCACCCTTCTGGTGTCCAAGCAGTGGCTCCGTCCCGGCTCCCGCGTGCTGATCATTGACGACTTTATGGCGCGCGGCGAAGCGGCGCGCGGCCTGTGCGAGCTGGTCTCGCAGGCCGGGTGTGAGCTGGTCGGCGTCGGCATTGCCGTGGAAAAGGGCTTCCAGGGCGGCGGCGACCGACTGCGTGAGATGGGCGTCAACTACCACGCCCTTGCTGTTATCGAATCTGCGGAGCCCGACCACATCGAGTTCCGCCCGGAATGAAAGGAGTCAAAAATATGACCAATTCCAACGTGCGTCCCGAAACCATGCAGCGCATCAACACCCCTGCTCTGGCCGAGGCTTTCATCGAGGAGCAGCTCGCCGCTCTGCGCGAGCAGATCGGTGACAAGAAGGTCCTGCTCGCCCTCTCCGGCGGCGTGGACTCCTCCGTCGTCGCGGCTCTGCTGATCCGTGCCGTCGGCAAGCAGCTCACCTGCGTCCACGTCAACCATGGCCTGCTCCGCAAGGGCGAGCCCGAACAGGTCATCGAGGTCTTCCGCGAGAAGATGAAGGCGAACCTGGTCTACGTGGACGCCACGGACCGCTTCCTGGATAAGCTGGCCGGCGTGTCCGACCCCGAACAGAAGCGCAAGATCATCGGCGGCGAGTTCATCCGCGTGTTTGAAGAAGAGGCCCGCAAGCTGGACGGCATCGCCTTCCTGGCCCAGGGTACCATCTATCCCGACATTCTGGAATCCCACGGCGTCAAGGCCCACCACAACGTCGGCGGCCTGCCCGAGGACCTGAACTTTGAGCTGGTGGAGCCGATCAAGCTCCTGTACAAGGACGAGGTCCGCGTGGTCGGCAAGCAGCTCGGCCTGCCTGACAATATGGTCTACCGTCAGCCCTTCCCCGGCCCCGGCCTGGGCGTCCGCTGCGTCGGCGCCATCACCCGCGACCGTCTGGAAGCCGTCCGCGAGTCCGACGCGATCCTGCGTGAGGAGTTTGCCAAGCACGGCCTGGATGAGAAGGTCTGGCAGTACTTCACCGTCGTGCCCGACGTCAAGTCCACCGGCATCACCGACGGCAAGCGCACCTGGGACTGGCCCGTCATCATCCGTGCGGTCAATACCGTGGACGCTGTCACCGCCGAGCCTGCTGAGCTGAACTTCACCTTCCTCCAGAAGGTCGTCCGCCGCATCACCACCGAAGTCAAGGGCGTCAACCGCGTCCTCTGGGACCTCACCCCCAAGCCCTCCGCAACGATCGAGTGGGAATAATCCACGAAACGCTGTAAACCCGCATAAATGCCGGGGTTTTGAGACTTGTAAAGCCTCGTGACAACGTTTTGACAACACTTTAAGCATTACTCATAAACAAAGAGCTAACTGATTTTTGTTGGATCAGTTAGCTCTTTGTCTTTTGTCATTTATACATCAACAGTCTACGACTTTCTTATGTAGTTGTTCCATGGTAGCCCGGCCGAGGAATGGCATCAGGCACTCCATGCTAACAATATAATCATTCAGCGTAATATGCTCCACGCGTTTCGCAAGGCGGCGAAGCGCGTCAGACGAGAGAAATGGTGCGACAGAAGCAAGCACAATCAGGCTGTCGGGGATGACCCGTTCGGAAAGCTGGTCCATCTTTTCCTGCGAGAGATAAGGCCCCAATTCTGACAGCAGGCCCACATCCAAATCGAAGCCTTCCATACTCTCCAGCTTTTCAATCCATTTTGCACACAGTCTATTTGTAACAAATGGTGAAAGTTCAACTACTTCGCCTATGTGGGATGGAGTAAGCTCAGCACCGAGCTCTTCGATCAGATCCGCATCGATAAATGGAGCAAGCTGAACGAGCGTAGCAAGGTTGTGAATGTCATCTTTTTTCGCCCGAACCATTTCCATAAGCTGTTCAGGCGGTAACATAGGAGCAACGGCAGCAATCGCATCAATCGGTGCATCGTTTAAAGTGCCCGGATTGGAAAGAATCTCTTCTGCAAGCTCCAGGTTCTGCGAAGCGCCGACCAGCTTATAGAGGTCAAGCCCCAATAGATTGCACAACATAGATAGATTTGAGATATCAGGGAGCGAAGCGCCGCGCTCCCAGTTAGAAACAGCCTGATAGGTGACGCCGAGTTGTTCTGCCAAGGCACTTTGCGTAAGGTTCTTCTTGATCCGTGCTTCCTTGAGCATATGTGAAACTTGATTGACATCAAACATGGTGAAACCTCCGAAACACTATTTTTCTTGCCGGCAACTCTATTATAATCAAACACTGATGCACAATCAATCAAGCGTTGCTTGAGCGTGTTCTTGCGTCGCAGAGATACTCCCGCCGCGAATAACACTTGAAGTCTGCAAGTAAATCCCTTATAATGATTGTAGGAACAGTTAGACAAACTTGAATTTAACGCGGGGTATCATTGCAAAAAATGTTCAAAGGCATTAGGATAAAATATTGTATAGTTGCTGTACTGAGCAGTGCTTTTCTTGCGTTTGGATTGTATCATGTTCATTCTCTTTCGGGGGTAACCGAGGGCGGTGTAATTGGCTTAAACCTTCTGTTAGACCATTGGTTTCATATTTCGCCATCAATTACAAACTTTATTGCAAATGTAATATGCTATGCATTGGGATGGAAACTTCTGGGAAGAAAATTTATTATTTATTCAGCAGTCGCAACAGTTAGTTTTTCTGTTTCCTATTCGATTTTTGAGCAGTTTGAACCCTTATGGCCGCAACTCGGCAACGCACCTTTACTGGCTTCGATTATCGGTGCGGTATTTGTCGGTATTGGCGCAGGGCTTTGTGTTAAGGTTGGTGGTGCAGTATCTGGAGATGATGCTCTTGCAATGTGCGTGTCCCATGTGTTTCATATGAGAGTTGAATGGGCATATCTTGTTAGTGATATTACTGTGCTTGCATTATCGTTGAGCTATATTCCAATAAGCAGAATTGGTTACTCACTTCTGACGGTCATCCTTTCGGGGCAAATTATTGGATTGATACAGCGTATCAATTTCGGCCAAAATACGCAATCATAATGCCTCAAATTCCAATTTGTCGAAGAGGGCGTGACAATAATCTATGACGTGAAGCCCCTGTTTGCAAAATGGGTGCCGTTCAAGGCTTTGGAAAATGCGCCGGAGCTGTTTTCCAGCGTGGAGGTCGATGTGGGCGGCTATGGGATCGTCTGGAATGATGACCTTGACCTGTCCTGCGATGAGCTGTTTGAGAACGGCGAGACGGTCAAAATGCCCTTTGACGGGCTCATGGCCTTTACCGACGCCACTCAGCTTTGGGGGCTGAACGAAAGCACGCTGCGCAAGGCAATTGCTTACGGCAAACTGGTCAACGGCGTGGATGCCTGCAAATACGGTAAACAGTGGGTCATTTCCACTGAGGCTATGAAGCGGGAGTACGGGCAGCCGAAAGCAAGGAGATAGATTTATGCTTGATAATAAAGGATTCGACCTGTGGGCAGACGGATACGATAAAGCTGTAGGCGTATCTGATGAAGGAAACACCTATCCTTTTGCCGGATATAAAGATGTGCTTGGAACCATCTATAAGACCATCGTGGAGATGCCGAATGCTGTTGTCCTGGACATCGGCTTTGGCACCGGAACGCTCACAACGAAGCTGTACGAAAACGGCTGTACGATCTACGGCCAGGACTTTTCAGCGCGAATGATTGAGCTGGCTTCCCAAAAGATGCCCAACGCTCATCTATATCAGGGCGATTTCACTCAGGGATTGGTGGAGCCGCTTTTGGCACGGCGCTATGATTTCATCGTAGCGACCTACTCCCTGCATCATCTGACTGATGAACAGAAGGTCTCCTTCCTGCGCGTCCTGCGGGATCATCTGAACCCCGACGGACAGATTCTTATCGGCGACGTGGCCTTTGACAACCGAAGCCTGTTGGAGCAATGCCGGAAGGATGTGGGTGACGAATGGGATGACGATGAAATCTACTTTGTCGTAGATGAGCTCAAAGGAGAATTCCCGGAGCTCGGTTTTAAGCAGATCTCTCACTGCTCTGGTGTTCTGTCCATCCCTGCAAAGATTTGATAAAAGCTAAAAGGAGAACCTCCTGCTGACAGTTCGGGATATGACGGAGGATAGATGATGAAAATAGAATCTGATAACATTATTCTACGCGATATGATTGAGTCCGACATTGAGGACTATGTGCGTTGGTTCACGGTGGAACGTGAATGGGAAAACTGGGATGCTCCCTGGGAAAAAGAACATACTTGCGAAGAAACCGAGCGTAAAAAATGGACGGAATACTATGAATCTGTGAAAGATCGTCCAGATGATACTCTCCGATGGAAGTTTGAAATCGATTGGAACGGCAGACACATTGGCTGGGTCAGTTCCTACTGCATTGACGAAAACTACAAATGGGTTGGAAAAACCGAGGACTGTCAAACTGTTTATCATGCCGTTGGAATTGATATTTGTGAACCGGATGTGTGGGGTAACGGCATCGGAACAAACATTCTCCGTACCTTTATGAACTATTGTTTTGAGAACGGTATGAACGAGCTTTACACACAAACCTGGTCGGGCAATGCCCGTATGCTCCGCTGTGCCGAAAAGCTCGGTTTTGTAGAATGCGACAGAGACGTCGGCGCGCTGGAGATTGATGGGCAGAAATATGATGGGCTGACTTTCAAGATAAATAAATGATTATGCACTGATCATTTCGTAGTTTGTGAGGATAAATCGATGAGCAGGACAGAGAATGTGGAACTGACGGTATTGTGCCTTATAGAAGACGGGGACAAGATACTGCTTCAAAACAGAGTCAGGAAAGACTGGCGGGGATACGCATTGCCGGGCGGTCATGTGGAACCCGGAGAATCTTTTGTGAATGCGGTGATCCGCGAGATGAAAGAAGAAACCGGTCTAACGATCCTTGATCCGAGATTGGTTGGAGTCAAACAATTTCCCTTAGAGAATGGAAGATATGTTGTCCTGTTGTTTAAGGCAACACAGTGGTCGGGTGATCTTATCTCATCCGAGGAAGGCCAGATGGAATGGATCAAGTACAGTGATTTTTCCATGGTAAAAACCGTGGATGATTTTGACGATCTTCTGAAAGTAATGAACACGCCGGAGCTGACAGAGTTTCAGTATTTGGTTTCGGGAGACGAATGGACTGTAGTAATTAGATAAATCGGGATTTGTCGGTCAGGCAATAGGCAACAGGCAATAGGGGAATTAGGCAATAGGCAGCAGGCATTAGGCAATAGGAGACGGGGATCCGACAGAGCCTTCCCCCCTCGGGGGGAAGGTGGCATCCGGCGTCTCAC
>OCVV011356485.1_pt1 | contig 40975 bp, 42 predicted proteins | sample 1539721 | NCBI WGS metagenome assembly OCVV01 (sample SAMN02144230, study PRJEB22623) | gut metagenome | biome: sheep rumen | host: Ovis aries | place: New Zealand | reverse complement strand
AAGAAAGATTAAGAAAATAGATATGGTTACAAGTTTAAAAGGAAATGAATAGGGTGATATTATGAATTTGCTTTTAGGATTAATTATTCCATTTATTGGAACAACTCTAGGATCTGCAATGGTATTTTTAATGAGAAATAAATTAAATAATAAGATAGAAAAGGTACTATTGGGATTTGCATCTGGAGTAATGGTTGCAGCTTCCGTTTGGTCTTTAATTATTCCATCTATTGATATGGCTCAAGAGCAAAATATAATAGCATGGTTACCAGCAGCAGTAGGTTTTATATTGGGCATAATATTTTTACTTATATTAGATAATGTAATTCCTCACTTACACATAAAAAGTAAAGAACCCGAGGGATTAAAATCAAACTTAGGAAAATCAGCAATGATGGTATTAGCAGTTACACTTCATAATATTCCAGAAGGAATGGCTGTAGGAGTAGCACTTGCTGGGGCTATTAGTGGAAAAAGTACTATTACTATGGCTGGAGCAATTGCTTTATCTATAGGTATTGCTATCCAAAACTTTCCTGAAGGAGCAATAATATCAATGCCATTAAAAGAAGAAGGGAATTCCAAAAGTAAATCGTTCTTATATGGATCATTATCTGGAATAGTTGAACCAATATTTGGAGGTTTAACAATCATTTTAACTTCACTAGTAGTTCCTATTTTACCTTATTTATTATCTTTTGCTGCCGGGGCAATGATATACGTAGTAGTAGAAGAACTAATACCAGAATCTCAAGTGGGTAAACATTCTAATTTAGGGACGTTAGGATTTGCATTTGGATTTATTATAATGATGATTCTAGATGTAGCATTAGGATAAGTGATCGGAAGATTAAGATATTCCGATGTTCGGAATGTTTTTTTAATAAATGCTAAAGCAGATAAAAAATTTGAATTTTTGTATGATATAATATAATAAAACTAGAAATTAAAAAAAGCATATGTTCCTGATGCGCAATCAACATTGGCAGTTTTATGTATAGGAACATATTTTTAAATATGAAACATGGTTAGATGACCTATTCCTGAATAGGTGTCCACCCATGTAGAATGTGTTTGCTTACTGATGAAGAAATAGAACTGATAATCAGTTCTTTTTTATGATATAATTTGATTAATATATAATTATTAAGGTGTTATATGAAAAAGAGAATAATGAAATATTCAATTATATTACTTGTTATATTAATTATTGGAGTATATTTATATTTTGAAAATAATACGTTAGAAATATCGAAATATGAAGTAAAATCTGATAAGGTTAGTAGTGATTTTGTTGGTTTCAAAATTGCTCAAATATCTGACTATCATAATACAAATTCTAAAATGTTGAAAAATAGTATTTTAGAATCTTTGAAAGAAGAAAAACCTAATATTATTGTAATAACTGGTGATCTTGTAGATAGTAATTGGACTAATATAGATATTTCAATTGATTTAATAAATGAGATTAAAGATATTGCTCCAATATATTATGTTTCTGGTAACCACGAGGGTCGTATAGGTAGTGATTATGATTTGTTAAAGAAAAAACTAATTGATAATAATGTGATTATACTAGAAGATAAAATTGAACAAATTATTATTAATGAATCTACATTAAATATAGTTGGTATAAATGATCCGACACTTGAACATAAATCGTATCTAGAAGATGATGAAATTGTAACAGGAGTTTTTAAAGATTTAGAATTTGATAGCAACATTTTTACAATTTTATTATCCCATAGGCCAGAATTATTTGAAATATATTCAAAATACAAATTTGACCTCGTTTTATCGGGACATGCACATGGAGGTCAAATTAGAATACCATTTATTGGTGGACTAGTAGCTCCTAATCAATTATTTTTACCAAAATATGATGGTGGACTATATGAGAATGGTAATACTAAGATGATTGTTAGTAGGGGAATTGGTAATAGTGTTTTACCATTTAGAATAAATAATAATCCGGAATTAGTATACACAACACTTACAAAATAAATTCTTATATGATAATGATTTATAATTTTGAAGAAAATAATAATGTTCTATTGACTATAGAAACAAATGCATGATATATTGTGCGTGCATCAATCACTTGCCAAGTATTTATGTAGATAATATGTCCGATAAATAATAAAACTATATTTATTCATAGATGACTAAAAAGTCATCTATTTTTTAGTTTGAAATAAAACTTATCAAATAAATACTTATATAATTAGAATTTTTGTTTTTTTAAAATATACTTCAAAAAAATTATCATATAAATCAATTTGATAATGTAACATTTCGTGATAAAATAAAGTAGGTGATAGTATGAAAATAACTTTTTGTAAAATAATCTTAATTTTAATTCTATTAGTTTATTTTACTGGAAAGGCTAAGGCTAATGAAATAGAAAGTGATTTTGAATACTACAATATTTCATATGATTTTTTAAATTCTAATGAATATTATGTTACATATAAATTTAAACCAAGTGAGCATAGCTTAGGGAAATACTATTTAGATGATGAAAATGTTTATTTTGATACTATTGAGCATAATATAGATGATTTTGAACAAAATGAAAGTGCAAATGATTTATATGTAGATATGAGTTTTAATTTAAGTGAAAGTAGGGAGTACTTTATAAGATATAAAGGATTTTTTAATGGGAAAAAAATTAAAAAGAATGGCCTTTCTGTAAAGATTTTTTCAAGATACAAGAGTAATAACTATTTTGATAATTCAAACAAAGCAAGCATTTCTTCCTTTGAATTAAGAATAGAAAATCCAGAAAAAATAGATCTAACTAAAGACAAGATACAAGGAGTTAATAATATGAATTTAAAGGAAGAAGAAGGATTATTTGTATTTACAGCAGGAGATAAATATGAGAAAAGCAATTACAAAAATATAACAATATATAAAGAAATAGTTTTTAAGTCAGATATTGAACATCAAAAGAAAGTTAGAGAAATAATATATATTGCATTGGTACTTATATTTGTTATAGCCTTTGCAATAGTTTATAACAAAAAAATAAAGGAACAAATAGAAGGTGTGAAATGAAGACAATATATTTAATTAGACATTCTTCACCATTTATAGAAATTGATAATTATATTGATTTCAAAAATGTTTCTTGGAAAGATTTTAATAGAAACATGATATTATCAAGTGAAGGTGAAGATAAAGCAAAGAATCTTTGCAATATAAAAGAATTAAAAGAATTAGATGCGATTTATTCTGCTGATTCATATAGAGCAATTGGAACCTCAAAATATGTTGCTGAAATTAATAATTTAAAAATTAGAATAGATAGCAGAATAAATGAAAGAGAATTAGGCATTGAAAAAATTAGTGAACTTCCAAATAATCACAATATTGATTCATTTGCTGATAAAGATTATAAATTTGGAAATGGTGAATCACTAAATGAAGTAGATAAAAGATTTAATTCTTTTTTAAATGATATTTTAAATAGTACTGATAATAAAATTGCTTTATTTATACATGGAATAATAATGATGTCTTTTCTTCAAAATAATACAGACTTTTCATTTGATGGAAAAAATATGAAGATAGTATATAATAATAAAGAAATTTATAATGATAAACCACGAAGCCCTATGGTTTTTAAAATAGAATATGATGAAAATAAATCAATAGTTAATATAGAATATATTTTTACTTAAAAAGGATTAGGTGATAATAATGGATAAAGAAAATGATGATGAAATTAAAAAAGATGATAAGGAAAAAAATAAAATAGTTGCAGATGAAAATAAAGAATTATCTAAGAAAAAAAATAAAAAGATAGATAATGAATCCAAAAATAATAATAAAGAAACAAAAGTGGGCTCTAAAAACAAAAAGAAATTAGAAATAGAAAAATCAGCTAAAGAAGAAACAAAAAACGAAAAAGTAAAAGAGTCAACTAAAGAAGAAAAAAAGGATAGAGTAGAAAATAATTTAAAAGAAGAAAAAATAGAAGATAAAGTAAAACCAAAGAAAAAGAAAAAAATAATATTGTTTATTATTATTGGAAGTATCTTATTTTTATTTTTAATTATTTTTATAATATATGTTTTTGCTATTCCTTTTAATGTTAGTTCTAATCTTGAAGGTGATAGGAAAACAACAACTGGAGAACTTACATTTGAATTAGAAATAAAAGGGAATAAGCCTATTGTAGGAACATACTATTCAATAGATCCAGTAAACGAAAATGACAAAAGAGAGTATGAGAAAGTTATTGGTACTGGTTCGTTATTTAGTAAGAAATTTGAATTTAATAAGCTTCAAATACCTGTAGGAAAAAGAAAAATATGTCTATATGTGGAATCATATTTCTTCACACATGATGTAGTCTGTGAAGATTTAGAACATGATATGGGATATATTAATTCTTTTAATAGCGAAAATGTTGTAAATATAAATAATAACTTTAGAGCTGTTAAAGATGAATTATTAATAACATTTAAAGATAATGTATCTAAAAGTGAAATAGAAAAAATAATAAAAAAATACAATGGCGATATTGTTGGGCAAATTTATTTTGCAAATTTCTATCAAGTTAAATTTGAAGTAAAGAATATTAAAGACTTAACGAGTTTATATGAAAGAATAAAGGAAGAAAGCATTGTAGATACTATAGGATATAATTCTGTTACAAGTACAGAATTAAATTATGAAGTAAATGATAGCGTATATAAAAATGATGATTGGAATAATGAAAGACCATCAGGAAGAAATTGGTATCTAGAAGTAATAGAAGCAACGGAGGCATGGGATTTAATAGAGAAACCAAAAAAAATTAATGTTGGTGTCATTGATAATCCGATTGACTATAAGCATCAAGATATAAACCTACCAATAAAGAATATTTTTTATTTACCTTCTAAAGATTTTCCAAAATATGATGACGTAATTTTATATATTAATAATCATAAGAGAGATGAGAACTACGCAAATCAACACGGAACACACGTAAGTGGAATTATAAGTGCATTACATAATGATATTGGGTCAGCTGGAGTTGGATTAAATGTAAATTTATTTTATTCAAATGAATGGAGATTTGAATATAATAAACATGACGAAGATGCTGCATCATTAGTATTTGCCTTATCTAATTTGGTAATGTCTAATTGCCGTGTAATTAATATGAGTATTGAAGCCGATAACTATAAAGAATTGGTTAATGAACAAAATGAGGATTATCTAGATTATATTGGCTTAATTGATAAAATTTTCAAAAAATATGACGAATTAGGAAAAGATTTTGTAATTACAAAATCAGCTGGAAATAAGAGTGATGATGCTTCTAAATATTTATTAAATTACATATTTAGACATTCAAAATATGCAAGCCCACATGTTATTATTGTTGGAGCAGTAGATAAAGTAGATGCAAGCAAAATGGAGGAAAACTCCGAAATTGTTTATAGTAGAGCAGCAAAGTCTAATTATGGAAATTATGTTGATGTTTTTGCACCAGGAGTTGATATTATAAGTCCTGCTATTGCACCAGATAAAAGTATATTTATGAGTGGAACAAGTCAAGCTGCACCTATTGTTGCAGGAATTGCAGAATTAATATATTCAGTTAATCCAAATTTAAAGTATACTGATGTAATAAAAATGATTAAAAATGTTGATGATAAAGTATTAGATAATAATGGTGAAATTGGATATATTGTAAATGCTAAAAAATCTGTTCAAGCAACACTTGAATTTGATGGTGAATTAAAAGAGCCAGAAATAAAAGAAAAATATGGGTACATTCAAGGAACAATTGTTGATGCAAAAACTGATAAACCTATTGATAAAAGTGTATCTATAACATTAATAAATCATGAAGAGTCAAAATTTTATCTAGCTAATGTTACAATTGGAGGTTATAATCTTATTCTTCCAACTGGTACTTATGAACTTCAGGTTAAATGCGATGGATATCTTTCAGAAACTATATATGATGTTGTTGTAACGGAAGATATAGTAACTTATAATATTAAATTACCAATGGTTAATGATGATAATAAAAATGAAGATGGTACTGTTAAAGGAACTGTTAAAGATGCAATTGTAAGAGATAAAAAAGTACCAAATGCTACGTTAAAATTCTATAGAGGAATAAATAATACTGGTCTAAATAGTAAGGAAGTATTAACAATAGAAAGCGATAACTATGGTAATTATGAAGCAAAACTAAAACCAGGGAATTATACAGTTGTAGTAAGTGCAGATAATTATATTACAAGTAATTCATATGTAGTATCAATTCCAAAAACAACGAAATCTAATCAAGATTGTACGATAAGTCCGATTTTAAATGAAGGAGAAATTAGAGTAGTATTAACCTGGGATTATAATCCATATGATCTAGATTCTCATCTTATAGGACCAACTCCTACAAATGAAAAATTCCATGTGTTTTATAGTAACAAAAACTATAATTTTGAAGGCACAAAATATGATAATTTAGATGTTGATGATAGAAATAGTTATGGACCAGAAACAATTTCTGTTTATAAAAATGTAAATGGTGAATACTTATATTTAGTTCATGATTATACTAATAGAAGTAAGACTGATTCTAGTGCATTAGGAAATTCATCAGCTCAAGTTAAATTATATGTCGCAGGAAGGAAAGAGCCATATATATTTAATGTTCCTAATAAATCTGGAACAGTATGGAAAGTATTTAAACTAGTAAATGGTGAAGTAGTTCCAATTAATGAAATGAGCTATGAATCAAATTCATCAAATGTAGGAAAATAGTAGGATATAAAATCCTACTTTTTTTTAACAAAGTTCTACTTATATTAGTATTTGTTAAATAAAGATATAAATGTTATACTATACGATGAAATAAATTGAAGAGGTAGTATATGTACTTAAAGCATTATTTGGAAGAATTGGATTATTATAAAATTCCCGAGTTTCTTTTAAAATATTTAAAGACTCCATCATTATTAAGATTAAAAAACATTGGTTATTTTTGTGGAATGGATTATGCATCAAAAAATATATATAATTTTAGAGAACATATTACTAGATATGATCATTCAGTTACAGTTAGTTTAATAGTATATAAATTGACTAAAAATAAAGAAGCAACTTTAGCAGGACTATTTCATGATATAGCAACACCATGCTTTTCTCATGTTATAGACTATATGAATGAAGACTATGAAAAACAGGAAAGTACTGAAGAATATACTGAAAAAATATTAAAAGGTGATTTATATTTAAGGAAATGCCTTAAAGAAGACAATATTGATATAAATGATATAATAAATTTTAAAAAATATACTATTGTCGATAACGATAGACCAAAAGTATGCGCTGATAGAATTGATGGTGTTATTTTAACTGGTATAGGATGGACAAAAGACATCTCAAAAAAAGACATAACAAAAATAGTAAAAGATATGGATATATATCAAAATGAAAATAATGAAGATGAAATTGGATTTAAAACACAAGAAGTAGCAAAAAAAGTTTTAGAAGTTAGTAAAAATATTGATATTTATTGTCATTCGAAAGAAGACAATTACATGATGGAACTTCTTGCAAAAATCACAAAAAAAGCTATTAGAGAAGGATATATAAAGTATGATGATCTTTATAGTCTAAATGAAAATGAACTGTTCAAAATAATAAAAGAAAAACATGATATAGAACTTGATACATTATTACTAAAATTTGAAAACATTACAAAAGAAGAAGTTACAGAAATAGAGATACCAAAAATAAAAATAAGAAAATTAAATCCACTTGTTAATGGTGTAAGACTTAAATAAAAAATGACTTAGTTTATTCTAAGCCATTTTTTTATAAAAAAGATTTCAAATTATCAAGATTTTTTTCTTGCATAGTAACATATTTTTTAACAATTTTTTCTACTTCTTGATTTATTAATTTTTTATTAAGTATTTTTCTTCCTTCTATAATTCCCATATTAACTCCTTGAATAAGAAGTTCTGCAAGTTTAGAAGTAGAGTTATCATTAAAAGTTCTCATTTCAATTCCTGACCAAGTCATAGCTTTATTCATAGTACTTGTAGTATGAGGTTCTCCTTTATCATATTTGTAATAAATTTTCTCAATATTATTACTAATTTTTTCATATTCTTGATATTCTGATTCAATTTCTTTTTTTAATTTTTCATCTTCAACTTTATCTAGAATGAATTTAATAGCATCCATTCCCATAGTAGAACCTTTATTAATTTCATCTAATGCATTTATATTTTCTTCCATATTTTCCTCCAATAGTATTATGAATAAAAAATATAAAAGTATACTTTGAAATAATAAACTTAAATCAAATTATAAATTATATGATATAATAATCTATATTTGAATAAATTACTAATTAGAGTAATATTGCAGTTTGTGAGGAGATTTAAAATGGAAGAAAAAGTAATACTAACAGGAGATAGACCAACAGGACCATTACATATAGGTCATTATGTAGGATCATTAAAGAAACGTGTTGAATTACAGGAAAGTGGAGAATATAAGCAATTTGTAATGATTGCAGATTTACAAGCACTTACAGATAATGCTGATAATCCAGAAAAAATAAGAGAAAATATAATGGAAGTAATGCTAGATTATTTAGCAGTTGGATTAGATCCTAAAAAGACTACATTTTTAATTCAAAGTCAAATACCAGCATTATATGAATTACCTATGTATTACTCAAATCTTGTAACAGTAGCAAGACTACAACGTAATCCAACAATAAAGAATGAAATTAAAATGAGAAACTTTGAAAAAAATTTACCAGTTGGATTCTTTACATATCCAATTAGCCAAGCTGCGGATATAACTGCATTTAAAGCTAAATATGTCCCAGTTGGAATAGATCAGTTACCAATGCTTGAACAAACAAGAGAAATAGTTAATTCATTTAATAGAATATATAAAACTGATATTTTAGTAGAACCGGAAGCTGTCCTTCCAGATAAAGAAGTATGCTACAGATTTGTTGGTACTGATGGTAATACAAAGATGAGTAAGTCACTAGGAAATTGTATTTATCTTAAGGATGATGAAGAAACAATTAAAAAGAAAATAATGGGAATGTATACTGATCCTAATCATATAAAAGTAGAAGATCCTGGAAACACAAAGGATAATCCAGTATTTATTTATCTAGAAGCATTTGCAAAAGATGAAGATTTTGAAAAATATCTACCAGAATATAAAAATTTAGATGAATTAAAAGCTCATTATGAACGTGGTGGCTTAGGAGATATGAAAGTAAAAAAATTCTTAAATCAAGTTATGCAAGATATACTAAGACCAATTCGTGAGCGTAGAGAAAAATATGAAAAAAACAAACAAGAAGTTTTTCAAATGCTAATAGATGGAACAAATTACAGTATTGAATATACTAATAAAACACTTAATGAAATAAAAACAAGCATTGGAATAAACTATAATGATGATATAAAATTCAAAAATAATTATTTAGGTGAAGAAAGTAAAAATGAAAAAAATTAAAAGTATATTATTTTTATTAGTAATAACCATTCTCCTTACTTCATGTGGAAGTACAGGAAAACTAGACGTAAATAGTTTATCGATAGATGATTTTGAGTGGAATACAGAGCCAAGTAAATGTAGTGGTCTTAATTGTTATGTCTTTAAAATAAAAAATAATTCTGATTATGATATCGTTGCTGTAGATATAACATATAAAGTAAAAGATGATGTATCAAAATCAGATTTAAAAGTGTATAGAGATTTCATGAAAGAACATGATGATTATATTGATGAAGATGCTTCTTTAAATGATGTTACATTACATGCAAATAAAAGCACATTAATTGAAAAGAAAGAAACATTTGATGGATTAAAATTAACTGTAGGATTTAAGGAATTGTATTGGTATGATTATCCAACTGAAGAACAATTTGAATTAATGGAACCTTCTGAATTAGAACTTGCAATTATTTATGGTAACAAAGCTTATGTAGCTTATTATGATTTTATAAAAAAAGATTGGAAACTTGACAATAAAACAGTAGTGGCAGATGAATGGTCAAATACCGAAATAGCAAAAACATTACCTAAACCAAAAGAAAAGCATCATATTGTAAGACTTGATAAAGATGATGAGTATGAAATATATTCATATGGAATAACAGAAAACGATTATAAATCATATGTCGAAGAAGTTAAAAACGCTGGATTCGAAGGAGAAGGCGATAGTGTATCCTATTTCAAAGGAAAAAATAAAGATGGATATATGATAAAAATTTATTTTTATGATATAGAAAAAAGAATGAGTATCTCTATTGAAAAAGATGATTAACTATTCTTTTTCTTAGTTAGGAGAAAATATTATGAAAGATAATCAAAAGATAGATAAAATAATAGATAAATATATTAAAGATGAAAATGATAAAAATGACTTTTATAATATTATTAATCCAATAGTATCACATAATGAATTTCAAAGAAGATTAACAACTGAATTTTTACACCATAGTGATATTACTCTTGGAGAACATATAATTGAAGATGCAGTTTTAACTTATAAATATTGTAAAAAGAAGAATATAAATGTTGAAGTTGGAGTTAAAATCGCTATGTTTCATGATTTATATACTATTCCATGGCAAAACAATAAAAAGAATACCAAAGTTAAAAGATTTTCTAATAAACACGGATTTAGACATCCTATAGAAGCAGCGATTAATGCTTGTTATTGGTATCCATCTGAGTTTGAAGATAAAGAAAAAGCAAAAATAATAATAGATGGTATAATTCATCATATGTATCCTTTGCCAGTAACAAGATTTAATGAAAAGAACTTTGAAAAATGTGAAATTAGAAATTATGATAAATTTATAGAATTACCTGATTATATTAAAAAGATGATTTATGAATCATGCAATAGAGGAAAGTTATTTAAAGTATCATTTTGTAGGAGTAAATATAAAGAGGGGAGATTAATGTCAAAAGCTGATAAAAAAGTATCCCTTCACCAAATAAAAAATGTAAGTAGTGCTATCTCATTAATAACAGGCAAAAATAAAAGCATAAAGAAATAAATTGTGTTATAATTAATATAGATGTAAAGAGGAGTGAATTAGTATGATTAAATTACAAGCAGCAAAATGTCCACAGTGTGGAGCAGATATAGAAGTAAATCCTAATCTTGAAAAAACAATATGTCAGTATTGTGGAACTACAATATTAATTCAAGAGGCAGTTCAAAAAGTTAAAGTTGAACACACTGGAACAGTTAAAGTAGAAGGAATAAAAAATAGAGATGACTATTTTAAACAAGCAAAAAAACATATTAAAGTTGAAGAATATGAAAAGGCTCTTAGTCTTTTAAATATAATAGTAAATGATGATAAATTTGATATTGAAGCATATTGCGAAATGATTAGATGCTATGTAGGAATAATCAAACGTGATAAACTAGATTTAAATGTTTCAAGATATAATAGAGATGAAGATGCTCAAAGAGCTCTTGATTATGTAGTGGCTACTTTTAATGTTAATGATCGTCTTATTAAAATAGATGAAAATAATGAAAGAGAAAAATATTTAGGAGATTTACAAAAAGATATTGATTCATTTAAAAAGCTAGATGAAGAACATGAAAAAACTGAAGAACGTCGTAAAGAAATATTAGATACAATTAATGACGACATGAAAGACGCTTATAAAAATGAATGCCCACATGAATTTTATAAAATATTAAATGAGACAATGAAAGTTGGAACATTTAATTATACTACAAGAGATCCTAGCTATTTTAGTGTGCTTACTTTTGATGGATATCTTGGAGGAAGAGGATATCCAGAAGATGCAAAAGGAGCAAAAGATATGGATGAAATTGAAGAAAGATTTGCATCATATAAAGAAAAAATAGCTCCTATTTTGTCTAAGGCAACTACTAAACATAATAGAAGAGTTAAAATTGATGAGACAAAAAGGAAAAGCAAACTTACAATAGGAATTATTTCCTTAATATTCTCAGTACTTGCTTTTATTGGACTTGTTGGAGTACACATTGAAGCATTAAGAGAAGGTATTTTTACTCTTATTCTAGTAATCTTTCTTGTTGACACATGGATTGGTGTAGGAATATGTTACTGGGTTGGATTTAGTTGGATGATGGTTACTGATAACAAAAAGCGATAAGCTTTTTTTTTGCAAAAAAATAATATATGTTATAATAAAGATAGATTTATAGGAGGCAATATGAAAAAAATTTGCACTTTATATGTAGTAGTTCCATGCTTTAATGAAGAAGAAGTATTACATGAAACAACAAAAAGATTAAAAGAAAAGATGGAGAAACTTATTAAAGAGAAAAAAATATCTAAATTAAGTAAAGTTATGTATGTTAATGACGGTTCAAAAGATAACACATGGAACATTATTCAAGAAATACATAATAAAGATAACTTATTTACAGGAATTAGTCTATCTAGGAATAAAGGACATCAAAATGCATTACTTGCAGGACTTTTAACTGCAAAAGAATATGCTGATATTGTAATAAGTATGGATGCTGATCTACAAGATGATATTAATGCTATGGATGAAATGATAGATAAATATTATGAAGGATCAGAAATTGTTTACGGAGTAAGAAGTTCTAGGAAAAAAGATAGTTTCTTTAAAAAATTTACTGCACAAGGTTTCTACAAATTTATGAAAATGATGGGTGTAGATGTAGTATATAATCATGCAGACTATCGATTAACAAGTAAAAAAGTATTAGATAACTTTTCAGAGTTTACTGAAGTAAATTTATTTTTACGTGGAATGTTTCCTTTAGTTGGATATAAATCAGATATTGTTTATTATGAAAGAAATGAAAGATTTGCTGGTAAATCAAAGTATCCATTAAAGAAAATGTTAAACTTTGCCTGGGATGGTATTACTTCATTTAGTGTTAAGCCAATAAGAATGGTTTTAAGTTTTGGAATAATAATATTTTTTGTAAGTATAATAATGCTTATATATTCAATTGTAGTTAAATTATTAGGACAAACAGTAGATGGTTGGACATTTATTGTATGTTCAATCTGGTTAATATCTGGAATTCAAATGTTATCAATTGGAATAATAGGGGAGTATGTAGGAAAGATATATAGTGAAACCAAAAAAAGGCCAAGATATTTTATATCTGAAAACTTAGAGGAAACAAGTGATGAAAAAGATATTAAGTAATAAAAATATAATTATATTCTTAATCATAAATTTCATATTAATACTATTATTTGGTTTATTTAAAATAAATAATATAACTTTACTATTTAGTAGTATATTTGTAAATGCCTTTTCTTTATTTCTATTAAAGCTTGTATTTCAATTATTAAATATTAAATTTACAAAAAAAGAAAAAATATTAATTATTTCTTTAATTCTATTTATATATATTTTTTATTTTATAAGTATTACAACAAGAAAATTTATATATTATTGGGATTATTCATGTTATTACAATATACAAATAGCATTAGAAGAAGCTTTTAGTACAAGTTTATTTGAAGGAATAAAACGCTTTTTAAGCTCTACATGGTCTGGTGAATATGGTAACTTTTTATCATTCTTTCCAGAAGTACTATTTAAATTTACTGATAAATCAATTGACTCTTATTTAATAAGTTGTGTAATTATTTATATACCATTTATTGTTATAAGTTTTGCAATACTAATTAAGAAATTACTTTCATTAATTAAAATAAAAGATGAAAGTAGAATATTTAATTCAATTTTATTTACATTTGTTTTATTTCCAATAGTACATGCCACATTTATATATGGTCAACCTGATTTATTTGGATTATTCTTTATATTCATGATAATATCATTAACCATTGATTATAATTTTAATAAACTTGATTTTATAAGATTGTTTTTAATACTAATTTTTACATTTATGCTTATTATTTCAAGAAGATGGTATATGTATTTTGTTCTTTCTTATTACTTGTGTTATGGAGTTAGTATATTATTAAAAAATATAAGAAATAAAGAGGTATTAAAAACTATAATAAAAAATATTTCTCTATATCTATTAATAGTAATATTATTTTTCTCTATAACTTTAGCACCATTAATAAAGAATATAATTGTTAGTAACTTTGATTATAGTTATTATATGAATGGAGGATTCTTTGGAGAATTAACATCACAATTTAAACATTTAGGAATAGCATTTTTCTTTATTATTGTTGTTGGAATAATATATGGATTAATAAACAAAAAATATAGACTTTATAGTATTGTTTCAATAATAGAATATTTTTTAATTGTATTTCTTTTCACAAGAATGCAAAATATGGGACTTCATCATTCATTGTTGCTAGTACCAAATTATATATATTTTATATTTATATTTATAATTCTAATTATAAAATACCGATTTACTTTAGTAATATTTTATATAATTACAGTATGTAATTTCTCAATTGGTGTAATATCTCCTAAAACTATTTTTTATACTGATGTGCCACTAAGTGCTCCAAACGATATAAATTATGAATCAATTAAAGAAACAAGTTTATGGCTTAAAAACAATACTGGAAATGAAAAAGTATATATGATATTTCATAACAATACATTTAATCCAGATAAATTTAGAAATGTATTAAAAAACGATAGAAGCTTATTTGAAAAAATATCATCTGGATCTGCAATAATAGGAGTTCATAAATTTCCTATAGAACTATTTGATTATAAATATATAGTTACAGTTTCACCATTTGAAAATGTATCTATTGAATGGAAATATAATGATGTATTTAATAAGGAAGTATTAAAAGATAAATTTAAATTAATAAATACTATTTCTACAAATTCAAGTTACGCAATACTAATTTATGAAAGAACTAAAAATGTTGATTTAGAAGAGATAAATGAATATAAAGAAATATTAAAAGAAGAAAGCAATAAATATCCAAACTTATATGAAAATGTAATTGACCAATATATAAAAGACAATAATTTGTAGAAGGAGTAAGGCATGGAAGATTATGAAAAAATAGCAAGAGATATACATAAAAGTGGTAAAACTTGTTCATATGCACTATATTCTACTTTTCAAAAAGATTTTAACTTAGAAGGAGAGTTTCCACTTCCAAGAAGCATTGATGGTAAGTGTGGTGCACTACTTACTGCACATAAAATAATGGATGAATTAAATCTAAAAGAATATAAAGAAAGCTTTGAAGAGGATTTTTTAAATAAATTTGGAAGTATAAAATGCTTAGAGTTAATGAAACAAGATAGAAGATGTAACGACTATGTAGGTTTTGCTGCAAATGAAATTAGTAAATATATTAATGAGGTAAATAAATAAAAAGAAACATATCTAAAAAATATGTTTTTTTTAAAGTGAACTAATGGTATGTTTAATTTTTTTATAATTATGATACTATTACGTTAGGAGGATAAGATATGAATCAAGAAAAGATTGGAAAGTTTATTGCAGAACTTCGTAAAGAAAAAAATCTTACTCAAGAAGAATTAGCAAATAAACTAGGAATAACTAAAAATGCAGTAAGCAAATGGGAAAGAGGAATTAGTATGATGGATGTGTCACTTCTTAAACCTGTTTGTGAAATTTTAAACATTTCAATAGTTGAATTATTAAATGGAGAAAAAATAGATGAAGAATTCATCAAAAATAAATCAGATGATACAATAAAAAATACAATAGAATACTCAAATAAAAAAATAAAGAAAAGCAGAATAAAAAACATCGGTTATACAATATTAGGAATACTTATATTAATAGTCACAATATTTTTTGGATATAAATATAGTTTATTAAATGAATATACTTTAAAGAAGCCAGAAAATGTTGATGAATTTTTAAAAGGATTAAAGAATAGCAAAGAAATAAAAATATACAAAAGAACTATACCTGAAAATGAATATTTTACTTTAGGTAGCTTTAAAATGAAAAATGTTCTAGAAGGATATGTTCAAGAAGGAGAAGTAGTAGATATTCAACCATATTTATTTAGAAAAAAAGATGGTGATAAATCATATGGTATTACTTTTCCTAATGAAATAAATAATTATCAAATGATTGATATATATGCAGCAGAGGTAGTATTAGGTGGTATAGAAGGAGAAAACAATTTTGAAAAGAAATTTAACGCTGCAGATAGAAAATATTTCCTATTAAAAAATGATATCAATAATGATGTAGACTTTTATAAATACATAGCTGATAATTATTACAAAGAAAATAATATTTTTATGAGTAAAAGAGAAATGATGGAAAATTATTCATTCAATTCTTTTGTAGCTATAGCTGGTCCACAAATTGAAGAAATAACATATTTAAGTGGGGATTATGAAGGATACGTAATAAATTTAGGCACAAAAAATGGTATTACAGTAACAGAAGTATCTATAATAAAATATGGTAGAAGATTTGGTTTTGTAACTAATGATCCTAGATTTGCAAATGAAGATTTTTTAATTGATTTAATTGGCACTATTGAAATACGTTAAGGAGTAGAGAAAATCTACTCTTTAATAACATAAAAGAGTAAAATACCAAAATATATGTTATAATCATATAGTGAGGTTAATTATGTACAATGTATTAGATTATTTAGAAAATTCATGTAATAAATTTAGTAATAAAATAGCAGTTATAGAAGAAGATAATGAACTATCTTATAATGAATTAGTTAATTATAGTAAAAGAGTAGGGTCATTTCTATCTAAAAAGAAAGCTTTAAATGAACCAATAATAATATTTATGGATAAAGGAATTGATACATTAATTTCCTTTTTTGGAAGTGTATATGCATCATGCTATTATACTCTTTTAAATCCAACTTTTCCATTTGAAAGAATAAGCCAAATTAAAGACGTTTTAAATTCAAAATATGTAATTACAAATAAAGAAAATATAGATATAGCTAAAGTTTATTTCAAAGACTTAGAAGTTTATGATATAGAAGAAATAAAAAAAGAAGAAATAAATGAGGATCTACTTACAAAGGCAAGAGGATATCATATAGATACTGATCCTTTATATATAAATTTTACTTCAGGATCAACTGGTATCCCAAAAGGAGTAGTAATATCACATAAATCAGTTATAGATTTTATAGATAAATTTACAAGATTATTTAATTTTAATAGTGACGATATTATTGCAAATCAAGCCCCATTTGATTTTGATGTTTCAGTAAAAGATATTTATTCATCAATATTAGTTGGAGCAACACTTTTAATTGTACCTAAATCATACTTTTCTAGCCCTGCAAAGTTATTAGATTACTTGTGCGATAAAAATGCCACTACACTTACATGGGCTGTATCAGCACTATGTTTAATAACAACTTTTCATGGGCTTGATTATAAAGTTCCAGAAAAAGTTAATAAAATAATATTTAGTGGAGAAGTAATGCCACTTAAACATTTAAATAAATGGATGGAGCATCTTCCAAATACCATGTTTGTAAATGTTTATGGTCCAACAGAAATTACATGTAATTGTACATATCATATAATTGATAGAAATAGAGTTTATGATAAAATCCCAATAGGAAAACCATTTCCAAATGAAAGAGTATTTTTAATAGATGAAAACAATAATATTATTAAAGAAAAAAATAAAAATGGTGAAGTATGTGTATGTGGTTCATCTCTTGCATTAGGTTACTTCAACAATAAAGAACAAACCAATAAATATTTTATTCAAAATCCTAATAACAATAATTATAACGAATTAATTTATAAAACAGGTGACTTAGCTTATTATAATGAAAATGATGAATTAGTTTTCTCAGGAAGAATTGATTTTCAAATAAAATATCAAGGACATAGAGTAGAACTAGAAGAAATAGAAAAGTCTATAATGTCTATTGATCAAGTTACAAGAGCATGCTGTATATTTGATCAAGAAAAGGAAAAATTATACGGATTTTATATTGGAAACATTGATAAAAAAGAATTGTTTGTAAAACTTAAAGAAAAACTTCCAATATATATGGTTCCAAGTAAACTTATATCTTTAGAAGAATTTCCATTAACTAAAAATGGAAAAATTGATAGAAAAAACTTAATGATTATGAAGGATGAGAAACATGATTAATTATGAAAAAATAAAAGAAAAATTTAAAACTCCAACTTTTGTTTATGATGTTGATATTTTAAAAGAAAGAACTTCATATTTAAAATCCAAGTTTAATAATTATAATTTGGTATATGCAGTAAAAGCAAATACTTTTGTCATAAAAGAAATAGATAGTGGTGTTGAAAGATTTGAAATTTGTTCAGAAGGAGAATATGATATTTGTAACAAGTTAAACATTAATCATAATAAAATGGTTATATCTGGAGTAAATAAAGATGAATCTTTTATTGAAAAACTAATAAAAGAGCATAGCGATGTCTTAAAATACACAATTGAGTCTTATGAACAATATGATTTATTAAATAAACTATCTTTAAAATATAAAAGAAATATAAATGTATTAATAAGATTAACTAGTGGTAATCAATTCGGTGTAAATGAAGAAATACTAAAAAAAATAATAAAAGAAAACACTAACAAGTTTATTACAATTGATGGAATAGAATATTTTTCTGGAACTCAAAAACATTCATTAAAAAGATTAGAAAAAGAAATAGATTATTTAAATGAAATAGTAAATGATATTGAAATAAATTATAATTTTATAATAAATGAAATAGAATATGGGCCAGGCCTTCCAGTGTTTTATTTCCAAGATGACGAATTTAATGAAGATGAATTTTTAAATGAATTAGATAATTTACTAAAAAAGATATCTAATAAAAAAATATCTCTTGAGATTGGAAGAAGTCTTGTAGCTAGTTGTGGAAGTTATTTAACAAGCGTAGTTGATTTAAAAGAAAACAAAAATGGGAAGTTTGCAATTTTAGATGGAGGAATAAATCATTTAGTATATTATGGTCAAACAATGGCTATGAAAATACCTTTTTATGAAATAATTCCAAAGAAAGATGAAATAAAAGAAATATATAATCTATGTGGTTCTTTATGTACAATTAATGATATTTTAGTTAAAAATATAGAAGTACCAAAATTAAAGAAAAATGATACATTTATATTTAAAAATGTTGGGGCTTATTCATCTACTGAAGGAATTGCATTATTCCTAAGTAGAGACTTACCAAAAATTGTTCTACATAGTGAAAATAGTGATATACTAGTTAGAGATGTAATTAAAACAAGTACTATTAATTACCCAGAGTATTAAAGGAGGAAATAAAATGGAAAAATTAATTGAAATGTTAGAGGAACTACAACCAGATGTAGATTATAATACATGTGAGGATTTAGTAGATGGAAGACATTTAGATTCTCTTGCAATTTTAGCTCTAGTATCTGAAATCGAAGATGAATTTGATGTAGAAATACCTACAGTTGAAATAATTCCTTCAAACTTTAATTCAGCAAAAAAAATAATGGCTCTTATAGAAAAATTAAAAGAGGAATAAAATGTCATATTTTGATTTAGGTTTTGCTTTTTTGTTTATTCCAATAGTAGTAATACTATTCATGATATTTCCAAAAAAAGCAAAAGCTTATGTCTTATTACTTTCAAGTTATTTATTATTTTTTATGATAAGTGGTAATCTTATCATATTTTTACTCTTATCAACAATTTCTATATATTTAGCTGGAAAGCAAATAGGAAAACTTAATGATAAAAGAGATGCTGAATTATTAAATAAAAATGAAGACAAGAAATTAATTAAAGAGAAATATAAAAAGAAAAAGAAAATAATACTAGCAATTGTTATAATATTTAATCTTTCATTTTTATTCATTTTTAAATATCTAAACTTTTTTGCAATGAATTTTAGTTCTTTGTTAAATATATTTGGGATAAAGTCAGAGTTTAGAGCAATAAAATTTATTTCTCCAATTGGAATATCATATTATACTTTAATGGCTATTTCATATGTTGTGGATGTTTATAATGGGAAAATAAAAAATGATAATAATATTGTAAGACTTGCACTATATTTATCTTTCTTTCCACAAATAATGGAAGGTCCAATAGCAAAATATCAAGAAACAGCTGAACAATTATATAATGCAAAAAAAGTAACTTATCATAATTTCTGTTTTGGTTATCAAAGAATTCTTTATGGCTTTTTTAAAAAGTATGTAATAGCGGATAGATTAAATTCAATAGTAAAAGTAGTATTTAATAATTATTCTTCATTTGGAGGAATATCAATTTTTATTGGAATAATTTCTTATACAGTTTTATTATATATGGAGTTTTCTGGAACAATGGACGTAGTTATTGGTACAGGTGAAATATTTGGAGTAAATATTCCAGAAAACTTTAAGCAACCATTTTTCTCTAAAAATATAACAGAGTTTTGGTCAAGGTGGCATATAAGTTTAGGTCATTGGTTTAAAGACTATATATTTTATCCAGTATCATTATCTAAACCATTAAAAAAGATTACCAATAGTTTAAGAAAAAGATTTGGAGCTCATTATGGTTCGTTAATTTCAGGAGCAATAGCATTCTTTTGTGTATGGTTTTTAAATGGACTATGGCATGGTGCAGGATATCCATTTTTATTCTTTGGAATGTATCATTTCTTTTTAATAGTAATGGGAAGTATATTTGAACCAATTATACAAAAATTTTGTACAAAAAAGGGTATAAATAGAAATATTAAACCATATAGAGTTTTACAAATAATTAAAACTTCTTTACTTGTATTTATTGGAGAAATGTTCTTTAGAGCAGAAACAGTAAGTGATGGTTTTAATATGCTATCACGAATGTTTAACAAGTTATTTGTTATATCACATGATGAATTCTCAAGATTTGGTTTAGATTATAAAGATTTAATAATTATTATAATTAGTATTGCAGTAATATTTATAGTAAGCATATTAAAAGAGAAAAATATAAATATAAGAGAAAAAATAGAATCTAAAAAAATAGGTTTAAGATGGTTAATATATTACTTACTTATTTTTGCTACTATTATTTTTGGAGCATATGGACCAACTTATTCTCCAGTTGATCCAATTTATGCTGATTTTTAGGAGGATATATGAAGAACGTAATAAAAAGTATATGCTTTATTTTAATTTTTATTTCTATTTTTTCTTTATATATGTTTGCAGTAATTCCTAAGTATAATATCGATAGATACAATATTTTAGATATTGCAGAATATGAAATATTAGAAGAGAAAAAAGATACGATTGATACATTGTTTGTAGGTGATAGTCTAGTATATTCAGCAGTATCCCCAATGGAAATATGGAATGAATATGGATTTACATCATTTGATTGTTCAACTCCTGCTCAACTTATTGAAACAAGTTACAAATATATTCAAAAAGCAGTAGACACACAACATCCTAAAGTAATCTTTCTAGAAGCAAATGTAATATTTAGAGATGCAAAAAAAAGAACTAATGAAAGAAAAATGGATGACTTTGTTAATAGATATATTTTTGTAAGTGATTATCACGATAATTGGAAAAGTATATTTTTTGGTGAAGATATAATAAACATTAATAAAGGCTATTATTTTATAAAGAAAGTAAGAAAAGCTCCAAAAGATAATGACTATATGAAAAAAGAAGAAAGAAAGATTAATATACCAAATGAAAACTTTGATTATTTGGATAAAATAGTTAAAATATGTAACGACAATAATATTAAATTAATTCTATTTAGTATTCCTAGCATGAAAAGTTGGGATTATGCAAAAGTTCAATATACAAAAGAAATTTCATCTAAATATAATTTAGATTATATTGACTTTAATGACAAAAACCCACTTGAAATAAATTGGGAAGAAGAAACAAAAGATGAAGGAAGTCATTTAAATTATATAGGCGCAAAAAAAGTTTCCCATTATTTAGGAAACTATATAAAAAATTTAAACTTAGTTAATAGTCATAAAGAAGATAAAAAATATTCATCATGGAATACTTCATATGAAAGATATCTAAAACTAAATAGTTTCGATTAAAACTATTGCGGTAGCGTATTCATTATCATGTGAAATGGATACAGAAATATTACATGAATTATACTTATTTAACTCATTGTGAAGTAGTAACTCTGGAGCACCACTTTCATCATGAACTACTTCAATATCTTTTAAGGAATAGCTATCTATTCCTTTTTTTATTGATTTTAAAAAAGCTTCTTTAGCACAAAAAATACCAGCCATAGTATGATTATTATAATTTTTTCCTTTTAAAAAATTTAATTCAGTATCAGTAAAAATTTTATTTAAAAATTTTTGATTATTCTTATATTTTTCAAATCTATTCACATAAAGTAAATCTATTCCAACACTATGCATAAAATCACCTGATAATATTATACAAAAAAGTATTTAAATTTGATATAATTAATTACAGCTGGAGGAAATATATGAATAAAATAGTTTTAGCTACAAATAACAAACATAAACTTAAAGAGTTTAGAGATATATTAAATAATTATGAAATATTATCATTAGAAGATATAAATTATACCGATGAAATAGAAGAAACAGGTACAACATTTTTAGAAAATGCGACTATTAAAACTGACACTATATATAATTTCTTAAAAGATAAAGAAGAAAAATATATTATTATTGCAGATGATTCTGGATTATGTGTTAATTCGCTAGATGGAGCACCAGGAGTGTATAGTGCAAGATATGCTGGAGTTCATGGAAATAATGAAGCAAATAGAAAGAAATTAATAAAAGATTTAAAAGGAAAAAATAAAGATGCATATTTTATTTGTACAATAGTTGTGTGTTATCCAGATTTTTCACATAAGAATTATGTTGGGAAAACAGAAGGAACAATAATTGATGAAGAAAGAGGTAAGAAAGACTTCGGCTATGATTGTATTTTTTATTCAAAAGAATTAAATAAAACATTTGGAGAAGCAACAGAAGAAGAAAAAAATAGTGTATCACATAGAGGACGTGCAATTGGTAAAATGGTGAAAGAATTATAAAAGGAAAAGAAGTGATATAGTGAAAATTAAAACACCACAAGAGTTATATGATTTTATGTCAAAAAATATAAATTATGGATATTTAGGAAAAAATGGAAGAGTATATCATATTGAAGATGATGACTTTGATTCTAAGTGGTACGATGAATATGTATTAGAGTCTCCAAAAGAACTTTCAAAAAGTTTATATGGGAATTGTTGGGATCAAGTAGAATTTGAAAGAGAATGGTTTTTATCTAATAATTATGAAATCAAAACAATATTTGAAATGGTTTCACTAGAATATAAAAATGATTATCCAAGTCATTCCTTTCTTATATATAAAGATAAAAACAATAATTGGAATTGGTTTGAAAATGCTGATTTTGACAATAGAGGAATTCACTCTTTTAAATCATTAGAGCAATTAATAGAATACCAATATAACAAGTATCTAGAACTTTTAAAAAAAAATAATATTAAAGATGAAGAAATAGATAAGATAATAATGACATATTTTGAAGCACCAGAATACAATATATCTGCAAAAGATTATTTAACTCATGTAATATCATCAAAGAAAGTATCAATAAATCATAAATAAATTAAGACATAATAAAACCTCCAATAATGGAGGTTCTTTTAATTTTTAATCGCTTCCTTCAAATGAACCAAAATTTATAAAATCCAAAAGGGAAGAAATACTAGGAGAAGTTCTTTTTAAAACTACAACACCGCCAGCATTATAAATGAAATAATTTTTAGTAATAGTGATTCCATTATTAGAAGCTCTTAAGAATTCATCAACAGAAACGTTTTTAATCACTTTAAGAACTTCATCATTACTTGAAACAGTAACTGTACCATATTCGCCACTAAAATCTATTCTAACATCATATTCTTGAGATGTCCTTCTATACCAACTTGTTGTTCCTTTACTAGAATCATTACTTAAATTATAGATATTTCTTCTATTTATAGCTAATGTATTATTTAAGAATATATGGCAACTATCTAAATTAATAGCTTTTGAACCAACATCAATTTTATGCTTAAGAGTCATTGAAGAATCATACATGTTAATAAAATTATCATTATCATTTGATTTAATTAAAAAGATACCTGCAAAGCCAATATTACCAGATCCAAGATTTGTTTCTTTTCCGTTTTTATCAACTACAATATAATTAGCAAGATTACTATTATTACTATTTATCTTTAAAACTACATTTTCATAAAAAGGAATTAATTCAACATTATTTAAATTAGAAACATTTATTTTAGTATTAAGATTTTTTAGATTTTTATCATAGACTTGAAGCACACCACTATTTCCAATAAAATATAATCCATTAGAGTAGTTGACAGAATCATTATCAATTTTCAACAATACTTTATTATCTTTATCTATAACTCCGACATTACCATTGGATGTAGCAGAGAATATACTGTCGTGTAAATATTTAATTTCTTCATATGAGTTTTTAATTATTACTTTATTTTCTTTAACATCATAAAGCCCATATTTATCACTTTTATTATCATATGTAATAAAATATCTTCCATTGTAAATATATTTATTTTTTTCTTTTGTTGAATTATTTGAATATGTAATATTAGACTCTAATTCAATCTTGTCATAATTATTATTATTAAATAAATAAACTATATCACCATTTGAACTTTCTTTATAAACACCAGCAAGTCCATTTTTAACATTTTCAAGTAGAAGTCCTGTAACATCTCCTGTAAATAAATTATTTGAAATATTATCTTTAATAGTTTTAACACTAAAACTACTATTTCCTTTATTAGCTAAATCAACTATGTATAAAACATTGTTAGATCCTTCATATAAACCATAAGAAGGAGTAACTTCCATAATAATAGTTCCATCTAAATCAGTAATATCAAGCCTTTTCTCATCGTTAGAAACAACTGCTATATATTTATTAAAATATACTTTAGCTTTTGAATAATCGAAATCTTCTTCTTTAATTAACTTTCCAACATTATCGTTGCCTTCATTGTTTTCAACATTTTGATTTTGGTTTTGATTTTCTTCTTTATTATCTTGTTTAGTTTCATTTTCTTTTGTGTCATTATCTTTAGAATTACTTTTACCTGAAATTAAGAATAATAATAAAGCAACTAATAATATAACAACACAAACAACTAAAGCAATGATAATAGTATTTTTTTTCTTGTCTTTTTCTTCATAAATTGATTTTTCTTGTTCTTCTTTGCTAACATCCATATCTTCTTTTGAATTGTTAAACTCAGTTCCTTCCATTTTTCTTTTTAAATCTTCTTCCAATAGTCTTTTCAATTCTTCTTCTTTTTTATCCATAATACCTCCAACTATATTCAATTAAATAATACCATACATAAATGATAAATACTATATTATAGGTAAATATGAAGGAATAGTTTACATATATATTTTGACAAATTAGACAAAATATGATATAATGAAGGGCATTATTAGGGGGATATATGGTTAGGTTAGATAGAGAGTATAAAGAGTATATTGATAATTATTATACTTCATTAGAACAATCTGATATAGATGGTAAAGAACTATATTTAAGAGTTCTTACAAATGCTTTAGAACTAGCAGAAGATAAACAACAATTTGAAGAACTACTTAGTTTTGGTAATGAATATGTTTCAAGAAATATCGATAGTATAAAAAGGATCCCACAATTTAAATATGGTCTTATGAAAATAATGGAAAATCAAAAACAAAAACATAACGAAAGGGCATTAGTACCATTTGTCGAAAAAGAAAATGATCCTTATGAAATATATGTAACTAATGATATGATTAAAGTTGCAATGGAAGCATTGAATAAGATTAGTCCAAAAAATAAAGAAGTAATAGAAAAATCAATGTTTGAAGAATTATCATATAGAGAAATAGCTAAGCAATTAAACTGTGGACATGATACAGTAAGAAAATATATTAAAGATGGTATATTCAACATGAAAATGGATTTTCCAGTACTTTATTATAGACATTACAACGATGATAACTGGATTTCATTTCTTGAAGAAAGAGAAGAAGCTAAAAGTAAGAAAAAGATTTAATATAAGAAATATTAAATCTTTTTTATTTAAATCAATTTTTCAAGATTATTTCAAGATTGATTTCGTAAATTTAACATGTAAAAGAGAGGAGGAACTCTATCGAAATATTAAAAAAAGTTAAAATATGCGATAATATTATTGTATGTAAGTATCTACAATTTTTCTTACATATAAAATGAAAGTAGGTGAAATTATAAAAAAATACAGAAATGAATGGAAGTATAGTTTAACAAATCAAGAATTAGCTTTACTTAATTCTAGAATTTCAAAAGTAATGGAATTAGATCCACACACACCGGAAAACGGAAGATATATTATTCATTCTTTATATTTTGATGATTATAAAGATACCTCAGTATATACTACTAATTCTGGATTATCAAAAAGATTTAAATGGAGAATAAGATATTATGGAGATGATTTAAACTATATTGTACTTGAAAGAAAAGAAAAGCTTGAAAACAGGTGCCATAAAAAAAGTTGTCCTCTTACACTTGAAGAGTATAACTTAATTGTAACTGGAAATATAACAGATATATTATATGATACAGATAAAAAGTTAATTAAAGAATTAGCAAGAGATATGCTACTTTATGATTATAAGCCAAAAGTAATAATTGACTATGAAAGAATAGCATACGTTGAAGAAATAACAAATGTAAGAATAACATTTGATATGAAAATATCAGCATCATATGATTTAGAAAACTTTTTAAGTGGAAATTACGTTAAGTATTACATTAACCCAATGGGAATAAATGTTCTAGAAGTAAAGTTTGATGATATTTTACCATCATATATAAGAAAAATAGTAGAGTCATATGGATTTAAACAAACATCTTTTTCTAAATATTACTATGGAAGAAAGATAATAGATTCATATATGAGATAGGAGAAAATTATGATAGAAGTTTTTGAAAATATATTTAATGTATACTCAAACGAGAGTATAACAACAGTAACAATAATATCAGTATTATTAATGGTATTATTTTTAGCAGTTTATGAATTTTTAGTTTATAGATTTGTTTCACATAGATCTTTTTATAATAAGTCATTTAATATTACAATAGCAGTATTACCATTTTTTATATCAACGATAATATTATGCTTACAATCAAATATAATAATTACATTAGGTACAATTGGAGCCTTAGCAATTATTCGTTTTAGAACAGCAATTAAAGATCCCGTTGATATGCTTTATCTATTATGGAGTGTATATATTGGTATAATTTGTGGATGTCAATTATATGAAGTTGGAGTTTTAACATCAATTTTAGTCACATTAGTACTGGTATCACTAGATCATGTAAACTTTGGGAGAAGACCATTTGTACTAATCCTACATAGTGATGAAGATATCGAAAGTGAATTAACTAATTCATTTAAAACAAAAAAAATAAGTAATAAATTTAAATCAAGAAATTATACAAATAAAGGATATGATTATGCAATTGAATTTACAACAAAAGATATAGAAGGATTAAAGAAGGAATTATCAAGTAATAGAAAGGTAAGTAAATATTCAATAATTGAATATGATGCTGATGATATAGTTTAATATGAATAAAAAAGTTTTATTAGCGATTATATTAGTACTGACAGCACTTGCAATAGCAATTATTCTAATTCTTAAATCTACACTAAGTTACAATGAAATAATTGTAGATGAAGGAACCTGGAATTCTATAATAAATAATAGAGACATAAGTACTGATATAAACTTAGATGAAATAGAATTTAATGATTACAATTTAATAATAGATAATGAAAGTAATATTATTTATTATTCAGTTGTTGATACAAGTAAGAAATATAATCCTTCAATTAAATATAAATCTAATCAAAAAGTTAGTATTGCAGTAAATAAAAATCTAAATGATGATGAATTAGATAAAGAAGATAGCATAAAAATAATAATATATAATGATAACGAATATCGTATATATACATTAATCGCAACAAAATATCCAACATTAAGTGTAACTTTGAATGAAAGTACAACAAATAAAAAGAAACCAACATTTAGTATTGAACTATTTGATAATTATGTTGACTCTTCTCAAAGAGTATTAAAATCAGATGGAATGTTTAAAACTATTGAGGAAAATAAAACATATAGTTTCTCATTACACAAACAATCACTTGGAAATAATAAAAGAGAGAATAATATCTCAGTATTTGGAATGGAAAAAAGAAATGAATATATTTTAAATAAAGAAGAAGATACAAGTGAAGATAAGAAATATGTAAGAGTATTTGTAAATAACAAATACATAGGAATATATTCTTTAAATTTTAGAGAAAGGAAGATAAATAATATTGAACGAAATAAAGAAGCAAACAAGTAAAAAAAACATTGTGTTATGGATAATTGGTATAATATTGGTTATTACTATAGCAATATGTTTTATAATTGCATTAAAAAACTATAAAGAAAGCACCTCTCAAACTAACACTAGTAGTACAAATAATAATAATAGTAATAACTATACCTCAAGCCTTTCCATAACAGAAGGTGGAACATATAAAATAACAGGGGAAAATAATTGTATTTTAATTAATACAATTGATACAGTTGAATTATCACTAGAAAACACTGAAATATCATGCGATAATGGTCCAGCAATTTATATAAAATCTGCTGAAAAAGTAAATATAGTATTAACAGGAGAAAATACAATTACAGCAACAACAACAGAAGAGTTAGAAGGAGCGATATATTCAAAAAATGATTTAGAATTCACTGGTTCTGGAAGTCTTAACTTAACATCAAATTATGATGGAATAGTTTCAAAAGATGACATATTATTTACAAATGGAACTTACATTATAAATTCACAAGATGATGGTATTAAAGGAAGAGATAGTGTAGAAATATTAGATGGAACTTTTAATATAACATCAGGTGGTGATGGAATAAAATCTACAAATGATGAAAATGATGAAAAGGGAAATATTAATATAATCAATGGAACATTTAATTTAAATTGTGTAAATGATGGGATTCAGTCAGAGAAAAACTTATCAATTAAAGATGGAACATTTATAATAAAGACGACTAGTAGTTCTAGTAGTGATTCTTCAAAAGGAATAAAAGCAGGTATACAAATAACTATTGATGGAGGTACTTTTGAAATAAATTCAGTTGATGATGGTATACACTCAAATGGAAATATTGAAATAAATAAAGGAAATGTAACAATTAATAGTAAAGATGATGGAATTCATGCTGATGGAATGGTAGAAATAAATGATGGGACATTTAATATAACTGCAAAAGAAGGCATCGAAGGAACTTATGTAAAAATAAATAATGGAACCATAGATATATCTGCTACAGATGATGGCATAAATGCAGGAAATAAATCTAATGCTTATTCTGTGAAAATAGAAATTAATGGAGGAGATATAACAATAAAAATGGGTCAAGGAGATACTGATGGAATTGACTCAAATGGAGATATATACATAAATGGAGGAACAATAAATATTACTGGCCAATCACCATTTGATTATGATGGAACTGCAAAAAAAAGTGGAGGTACAATAATAGTTAATGGAACAACAACAAACGAAATAACAAATCAAATGATGGGTGGACGCGGAGGAATGAATGGAAATCCAAATGGAAATATGAATGGTAATCAAATGGGACCAAGAGGAAATCAAAGGCAAGGAATGAGATAGGAAAGATTCACAATTGAATCTTTTTTAAATTCAAGATTATTTCAAGATTGAATTGATATTATTAATATGCAAAAGAAGAGAAATGAACACAACTGAATATGCACTTAATTATGCTATAATATAAAGAAAAAGGTGATAATATGAAAGTATTAATTATAGAAGATGAATATAATTTAGCAGATGCTATTAAAGAAAGTTTAGAAAAAGAACATCTTGATGCAACAATCGTTACAAATGGATATGATGGTGAAGAAGAAGCACTTACTAATATTTATGATCTAATTTTACTTGATATTATGCTTCCTAAAAAAAATGGGTTTGAAATATTAAAAACATTAAAAGAAGAAAAAATTAAAACTCCAATAATTATTTTGACTGCCAAGTCCGAATTGGATGATAAATTAAATGGTTTAGAAAATGGTGCAGATGACTATATAACAAAACCATTCCACATGAAAGAATTAATAGCAAGGGTAAAAATAATATTAAAAAGAAGCACTAATTTGGAAGATACAAACAATTTGAAATATGGTGACTTAGAACTAGATTTATCTACTGGAAAATTAAAATGTAATGATAAAGAAGTATCAATAAATGGTAAAGAATTAAATTTAATGGAGTTACTACTTATTAATAAAGAACAAATTATGAGTAAGGAAGTATTAACAGATAAAATTTGGGGTTATGATAATGATGCTGAATACAATACAGTTGAAGTATATATATCATTTTTAAGAAAGAAAATATCACTATTAGGATCAAAAACAAAAATATCTACTATAAGAGGAATAGGATACAAGTTGGAGGAAACAAATGATAAAAAAACTAAAGAGTAAAATATCATTAATAATACTTTGTGCCATAGCTATACCACTAATTATAATAGTATCAATCTATACATATTCCTATTATAATGACACCATTAGAGCAAATATAGGCTTTGTTGATAGATTTATTGGAGAGCCTAATCATGATTTTGAAGAAATAGATGAAGTAAAAAATAAAAAAAGAGATAAGCCACCGGAAATCCCTAATATGGAAGGAATATATTATATAACAATAACAAATGGGTACATAACTAATTATAGCGATAATACTACTGATGAAATTAAAGATTATGCTTTAAAAATTTTAAATAGCAATAGTGAACATGGTATTATAAAAAACTACATATACCAAAAGCGAGTTCACGATATGGAAAAAGAAATATCGATAGTTTTAGTAGAAAGTAGTAAAGAAATAAACAAATTAAATATATTAGTTTTATCATCGATTTTTGGCTCAATAATAGGAGTAGTATTAATCTACTTCCTTTCTAAAAAGATAGCTTGCATAATAGTAAAGCCAGTTGAAGATACATTTAAAAAGCAAATTGATTTTATATCAGATGCATCACATGAGCTAAAAACACCACTCGCAGTAATACAAGCAAATGCTGATGTTTTAGAAGGGGAATTAGAAAATAATAAATGGCTTACATATATACAAAATGAAACAGATAATATGAGTAAACTAATTAATGAAATGCTTTTGTTAACAAAGATAGAAAACATAGATAGTTTAAGAGAGCCAGAAAGATTCAATATGTCCGACCATATAGAATTAATTGTATCATCATTTGAAAGTATGGCTTTTGAAAAAAATGTGAAAATCGAAAGTGAAATTCAAAAAGATATAGTAACTGACAAATTTAATAAAGATGATATAACTCATATTTTAGGGACATTAATAGACAATGCAATTAAGCATACTGAAGAAAAAAAGAAAGTAATAATATCTTTTAGTAAAAATAAAGATAAACTAGTAATAGATGTAAAAAATAAAGGAGAAGAAATACCTATAGAGGAAAGAGAAAAAATATTTGATAGATTTTATAGAATAGATAAATCAAGAAATAGAAATGAGAAAAGATATGGACTAGGTCTTGCCATTGCAAAAGCAACAGTTTTGAAAAATAATGGTACAATTCAAGTAGATTGTAAATATGGATATACAACTTTTACTGTTGAATTACCATTATAGAGAATTCAATACTATTTCAAGATAAATTTAATAAAATAAACAATTGAAGAGGAGGAATAAATATGAAAAGAAAAATATTAGGGATAATGTTATTATTTTCAACGATAACATTAGCATTAACAGGATGTTTTGCAAGTAAAAGCACAAATAATAGTAGCAATTCGACGAAATTACTAAGTAATAATGATATATTTACAGATAGAGATTTAAAACAAAATGTAGATGTAACTTCTGCAACAAAATATACAGTAAGTGATAATAATAATATTTCTATAACTGAAGAAGGTACTTATCTAATCACTGGAACAGCTAATAATGTAACAATAACTGTAAATACAACTGATGACTCAAAAGTAAATCTAGTACTAGGAGACTTAACAATTGAGAATCAAAATAGTCCATGTATTTATGTAAAAAATGCAGACAAAGTATTTATCACATTAATGGGAACCAATAGTCTATCAGTTACAGGAACATTTACTACAGATGGAACAACAAATACAGATGCAGTAATTTTTTCAAAAGATGATATTGTAATTAATGGGACAGGAGTGTTAAACATTTCATCTACTGATAATGGAATAACAGGAAAAGATGATTTAAAAATTACTGGAGGCACTATAAATATTTCTTGTGATTCTGATGCATTAGAAGCAAATAACTCTATAGCAATATCAGATGGCGTAATCTCAATTAATTCTAAAAAAGATGGATTACATTCTGAATATAGTAGCGATGAGTCTGTTGGCTATGTATACATAAGCGGTGGAACCATTAATATAACAGCAAACGATGATGCGATACATGCAACAACAATCGTTCAAATTGATGGAGGAACAATAAAAACATCATCAAGAGAAGGTATTGAAGGTACATATATTCAAATAAATGATGGTGATATTAACATAACGGCTAGTGATGATGCAATAAATGCAGGAGCAAAATCAGATTCTTATACTCCAACAATAGAGATAAATGGCGGAAGCTTAACAATAGATATGGGACAAGGCGACACTGATGCAATTGATTCAAATGGTAATTTATATATTAATGGAGGAACAATTAATATAACTGCCCAATCTCCTTTTGATTATGATGGTGAAGGAAAACTTAATGGTGGAGAAATAACAGTAAACGGAAATAAAGTTACAGAGCTTACAAATCAGATGATAGGAGGACAAGGAGGCAACATGAACAATCAAAGAGGAAATAGAAGAAGATAAGAAATAAGAGCCTTTAGGCTCTTTTTTACTATATTAGCTTTATGTTATACTATATTTAATAGGAGAGTTATTATGTCTATAGAAAAAGATACAATACTAATAGAAATATCAGCTTATAAAGAAAGTGAATTATTAAAAACAGTACAAAGTGCTTTAATTCAAGCAGATAATCCAAATAGAATTCATTTAGCAATTTGCTATCAAGATAATGACTTAAAAATATATAATGAATTAATAAAAATAAAGAATTGTAGAATTAAATATTTCAAGGAAGAAGAAACAAAAGGATTATGTTTTGCTAGATATCATTGCCAACACATGATAGAAGATGAAAAATATATTTTACAAATAGATGCACATATGAGGTTTGTAAAACACTGGGATACTGCTATGATAAAACAATTGCTCGGAACAAAAGATAAAAGGGCAATTATATCTTTTTATCCACAAAATTGCAAAGAAGAAATGATGTCTTTGGAAGTTGATGATGAAATATTTGACAATCCAAGTAAAGCTTGTGTTTTATATGCTAAAAACTTTAAAGATTATCCAAGCTATTTTATTAATCTTAGTTCATACCCAATTGAAAAAAAAGATGGTTTATATAGAAAAAATCCTTTTATTTCAGGAGGTAATTTTTTTTCTTTTAGTAAAGTTCACAAAGAAGTATACAATGATCCAGATATGCTTTTTTATGCTGATGAACTTGCGATGGCTATTCGCCTTTTTACTTATGGATGGAATGTTTATGTTCCAAACGAAAGTTATATTTACCATCAATATGAGAGAAAAAATAGAGCTTTTCCAAAAATTACGAATGGCATGATAAAAGAATATAAAAGATTTTCTCAGTTAATAAGAATATCTAACAAAGAAAACAATTTAGGGGAATATGATTTAGGAACCAAAAGGACACTAAAAGATTTTGAAAAGTTTTCTGGGATTGATTTTGAAAATAGAATTATTGCACCCTTTGCTAAAAAAGGTAATTATGAATTAAGTAAAAAAGAAAAAAATTCCTACCCAGTAAAGAGAATAACTAAATCTGTTACTTCTATTTTACAAGAAAGAGAAAACATATATGTAATAATAATAGACTTATTTGGAAAATACAAAGAGTGCGTTAATTCGTGCCTTATCAATAGTACTAATCCAGATAATATACATTTTATTGTTGGAACAAAAGGAATGTTAATACCATCTTCTTCCTATGAAAAATATCATATCCTGTCAATTACACATTTTGATATTAAAGCATCATATAGTGAAATATTATATAAAATAATTAATAATATAAAAGTTGGAACTATAGCTATTGTTGATTCGAGTTGTGTATTTTTAAATGGTTGGGATGAATATTACATTAAACAATTATCTCTTTGCGGTGAAAAATCAATTTTAACTTCTTGGATATGGTGCTCAAAAAACGGAAAAGAAAATGTTCTTTCAGATCCATATAATAACATAATATTTGAATTTTCAAATTTTGAGAACTATCTTCCAAAATTAAAATATAATAAAAAAATAGATTTATTAAAAAGAACTTACCCATACAAAGTTGCATTTAATCCTAATGGATTTTATTTTGGTTATGCAAGTATATTTAAAAAAGTTCAATTTGATCCATATTTAAATTTTAAAGAACAAAATGCAATATATTCTTTACGTCTATGGACTTTTGGCATAGATATATATGTTCCACAATGCTCATATATTTATAGAACAATCTCAGAAGATGATATATGTTCATCTAATAACAATTATCCAGTATTATGTAATTTTTTTGATAATGATAAATCCTATTCTAAAATGCTACCAGATAATTATTTATACGGTATAGGAAACGAAAGACCAAAATGGACATTTTTTGAGTATGCAAATATAAATAAAAATGATTAAAGTGAACTAACAAAAGGGAGTGAATTATAATGAATATTAGAATTTTACATATGGTAGAAGGAGCAAAAAAAGCAAAAGGATTAACAGTAATAATAGATGTTTTTAGAGCATTTACTGTTGAAGCTTATTTAATGAATAATGAAGCTCAAAAAATAATACCAGTAGGAGATGCAGAAATTGCTTATCAATTAAAAGAAGAAAATAAGGACTTTATTCTAATTGGAGAAAGACATGGAAAAAAACTACCAGGGTTTGATTATGGTAATTCACCATCAGAGATAGAGAATGTTAACTTCAAGGGAAAAATTGTAGTACATACAACAAGTGCTGGGACTCAAGGTATAGCAAACGCTAAAAATGCAGATGAAATATTAACAGGTAGTTTAGTAAATGCAAAAGCAATAGCTAACTATATCTTAAAAAATAACTATAAAGAAGTATCTCTAGTATGCATGGGATTAGATGGAAAAAGTGAAACAGATGAAGACAATTTATGTGCATATTATATAAAAAGCTTATTAGAGAATAAAAAAATAGATTTAAAAAGTGAGATTCAAAAATTAAAGCAAACATCAGGGAAGAAGTTCTTCGATCCAACTATACAAGATATTTTCCCAGAAAAAGATTTTTATTTGAGCACAGAAGTAGATAAATTTAACTTTGTTTTAAAACTAGAGAAAGACGAAAATAGAAATTTAGATTATATTAAAAAAATTATAATTGAGAATGAATAATAATGATAAAAACATAAATTAAAAAGGAAACTAAAAAAGTTTTCTTTTTTTATAGAAAAAATGTTCGATTTTAGATAATATGCATTATAATATAAGTAGTTTACGAAGGAGGTATATTATGGAGCAATCTTCATTATTTGATAGAATTGATAGTGAGCCATTAGCTTCTCGAATGAGGCCAAGAAGTTTAGATGAGTTTTTTGGACAAGAACATTTATTAGGTGAAGGAAAGATTCTTAGGAAAATGATTGAAAATGACAATATATCATCAATGATTTTTTGGGGACCTCCTGGAGTAGGTAAGACTACATTAGCAAAAATTATAGCAAAGAAGACTAAGTCAGAGTTTATTACGTTTTCTGCTGTAACCGCTGGGATTAAAGAAATAAAAAAAGTTATGGAAGATGCAGAAAACAATAAAAAGCTAGGCATAAAAACAATTGTATTTATAGATGAAATACATAGATTTAATAAAGCTCAACAAGATGCATTTTTACCATTCGTAGAAAAGGGATCAATAACTTTAATAGGAGCAACAACAGAAAATCCCTCATTTGAAGTAAATAATGCCTTACTTTCAAGATGTAGAGTATTTGTATTAAAAGAATTATCAAGTGATGAAATTATAAAACTTTTAAAAAGAGCACTAACTGATAAAAGAGGATTCGGAAATGAGGAAATAATCATAAGTGATGATAATCTTAAAATTATTGCAAATTTTTCCAATGGAGATGCACGAAGTGCACTGACAACCTTAGATATGCTAGTAATAAATGGAGAAACAGATAGCGATGGAAAGATAATTATAAATAAAGAAACAATTGAAGAATGTCTAACAAAAAAAACATTACTTTATGATAAAAATGGAGAAGAGCACTACAATATAATTTCAGCATTGCACAAATCAATGAGAAATAGTGATCCAGATGCCGCAGTTTACTGGCTATCAAGAATGTTAGAAGCAGGAGAAGATCCAATATATATAGCTAGAAGAATAACAAGATTTGCAAGTGAGGATATTGGCCTTGCCGATACAAATGCTCTAAATGTAGCAATTAATGTATATCATGCGTGTCATTTTATAGGAGTTCCAGAATGTAATGTACATCTTGCAGAAGCAGTTATTTATATGTCATTAGCACCTAAATCAAATTCTTGTTATATGGCTTATATGGCTGCTTCAGATGATGCTAAAAAAATGTTATCTGAACCAGTTCCACTAGTGATTAGAAATGCACCAACAAAATTGATGAAAGAATTAGATTATGGAAAAGGATATCAATATGCACATGATACAAAAGAAAAATTAACAAATATGGAATGTCTTCCACCATCACTAAAAGGAAAATCATATTATCTACCTAGTACACAGGGAAATGAAATAAAATTTAAAGAAAGATTAGATGCGATTAAGAAATGGAAAAAAGATAATTATATTGTAAGTAATCAAATAGACAAATAAAAAAAATTCTAAATCTAGAATTTTTTTATTTTTTTCTAACTTTTTCAAGAACTGTTTCACAATATGGACATTTTTCTATTTTTTCACCCTTTAAATTAGCACCACACTGAGGACACTTCAAAGGAACATATTTAGGACTACCAGTTGCTTCAGCATATCCTTCACCAAATGCTTTACCAATTTTTTCTAAATGCTCATAATGATTTTCCATAATTTTTTTTCTATTAAAAATATTATAAACTATTGCTGAAAAAACACCACCAAAGAACAGAGAAAATAACGATCCAATAATATTATAAGCTATATACCCATTTTTTGTCTTCTTTTCTAAATCCAACTTTTTTTGAGTTAAACTAGAAATTTTACTATCGGTATCATAATATTCTTTTGTAAATCCTTGATTGGTAAATATTTCAATTTTTTTGGCTTGCAGAGTATTTAATTCTTCAACAACTTCATCAAGCTCATTTTTATACTTTTCTTTGTCATTAGTAAATACTGGTCTAATTATTATTACAGATATACATATTGCTATTGTCATAATAATGCAAACTGCAATTATACCTAAATTAATTTTCTTTTTTTCTTCCTTTTTTTCTTCTTTTTCCATAATTTAAATCACCATAATCATTATATCATATTATTTAAATATTTATAAAATTAAATTATTTAGAAACTTATTTAAGAGGATATACTATTGAATATGAAAGAGATAAAGATAAATACTTTCAACAGATTATCTTAAGTTATAAAGATAGAATGCATAGTGAAAATAATTGTGGAATATTTTTTCATAATAATAAAGAAGAGTATTTTAATCATGATAATAGATTCAAAATAATTAGTAGTGTTTCAAGAAGATATAGTAGAGTAATCCACACTTTTATGATACAATTTAGTCGTTAGGAAGTTATTTCTATGAATGATAATAAAACTAATATAAATTGGTTGGCTTGTATTTATGCTGTACATCAAGGAAATCATTATAAAATAGGACTTTTTAGCAAATGAGATCTTGCAAGTTTTAATAAAAAAGAAAGAAAAATAATAAAAAATAGGGTAAAATATACTCATTTTTGAGAGAAATTAGGGTACTGGCTTGTAATATGCCGACACATTTTATATTAATAAAAAAAGGTGATACAATGACTTTAGATGATTTAAAAATAGAATATGATAAACTTCAGTTAAAGTATGGAGCTAAAGAATTAGACTCTATTTATAATGGTGGATGTATTGATAATCCAGATATATGTTTTGTATTTATGAATCCAACTGGAAAAAATATTGCATCGAATAAATCATGGAAAGGATTAAAATCACCTTGGATTGGTACTAAAAACATTTGGAATTTATTTTATGAATTAAAATTATTAGATAAAGATATATATGACAAAATAAAAACTATTAAAGGAACTGATTGGACAGAAGATTTTGCAAATGAAGTTTATAATAATGTAAAAAAACATAAATACTTTATTACTAATTTAGGTAAATGTACTCAAATTGATGCAAGGCCTCTTCCTGACAGTGTATATAAAGAATATCTACATCTACTAGAAAAAGAAATAGAAATAATAAATCCTAAGGTAATAGTATTATTTGGCAATCAAGTTTCTTCTATTGTTTTAAATAAAAAAAATTCGGTTTCTCAGTGCAGAAAAAAGAAATTTGAAAAAGATATTAATGGTAAAAAATATAAATGTTATTCAGTATTTTATCCAGTAGGTAATGGTAGATTTAATATGGGAAAATCTATTGAAGATATTAATTATATTATTGATAATATCAATGAAAAAATACTGGTATAAGGGAGTGATTTTTTATGAATAATGAAGAAAAAGTGTTTCAAAAGAGCAACATCAATTGCTTGCATTGTATTTATACTGTACATCGTTTAATCCCTTATAAAATGGGAATTTTGATGAAATGAGATCTTGCAAGTTTTAATAAAAAAATAAGAAATTATTAAAAAATAGGTTAAAATATACTTATTTTTAAGAGAAATTAGGGTACTGACTTGTAGCACTCTGACACATTTTATATTAATTAAAAGAGGTGAAATATATGAAATTAATATTAAGTTCTTCAGATTTTATTAATGAGCACTCTAAACAAGTAATATTAAATAATATTGATAAAGAATTGTCGGATAATAAAGTATTATTTATACCTAATGAGAAGGCAACTAGAGAAAAGATAAAATCAGATAAATATTATGATAGATTATATAATGATGGTTTTACAAAAAGAGATAATATTTATATATTTGATGAAACTGAAGTAGATAGATTTAGAAATCTTAATATTGATTTGATATATGTTAGTGGTGGTAATACTTTTGCGACATTAGATAAAATAAGAAAATGTGGTTTTGATAAAGATATAATTAATTATATAAAAAACGGTGTAATATATATTGGAGGTTCTTGTGGTGCTCACATAGTAACTAAAAATATCAAACACTTAGAAAAGTTAGATGACAATTATTTAAATATTAAAGATTATGATGCTTTAGGGTTATTTGATGGAATAATAATACCTCATTATAATGAAAAAGGATATAATCCTGAATTAAGAAAACAAGTGTATAACAAATTAATCAATGAAAGTAAATATAAAGTTTATGCGTTAACAAATGATGATTCATTAGTCATTATTGAAGATAAAATTATTGAATATAAAGGAGCTGATCCAAATGACTGAAAATAAAACTAATATAAATTGTCTGATAACGCTTTTTGCAACACTTTTTAAAAATTCTTATAAAATAAGGCTTTGCGAGATTTGAAATCTTGCATTTTTTATATAAAAAGATACTAAAAATAAGAAAAATTATAAAAAATGGCAAAAATCGAAGGAAAATAGTGTTAGCATTTAGGGGTGATATTCCTATGCAACACTTTTATTTTTTAATCATAATGTAGTAATATTGCGATGATTAGAACAATCCTGTTTTTGTTTGCAAATATAAGTGTTTTAATGTATAATAAAAACTTGTTTGGAGGGGTTTGTTTATGGAAAAAATAAATACTGAAATATTAGTATCATCATTATTTACAATTGGTTTTGATAAAGTTGATGCTGTACTTTTCACCTATACTTTAGGACAATTATCAATTGATAATCAGCAATTACAATTATTTGAATTTGAAGATTCTGAAATACATCAAATGTTTAATAAATATGTTGATTATGATGGAATTGTTTTTAAATTAAAAGATGGAATAACTCTTGATACAATGGTTAGTTATAATAATAAAACATTTTATCCATTGAGAAAAATGTTAAATACAAATAAAAAATTAATTGAGCATTTATCTCAATTAGATTTTAGTGAAATAGTATTAAAAAAAGCAGAGGCATACGGTATTCAAAGTGCCGGCAATATAGAATCTAGTTTATTTAGTGAAAAAGAAAAAGATATTTTAAGACTACTATATGAAAAACCAGAAATAAAAAGGAAATCATTATAGCAGGAGCAATCCTGTTTTTGTTTGCAATTATAAGGGTTTTATGGTATAATAGAGAGCAATTTGAAGGGGGAAAATTATGACATCTATAGTATCTAATTATAAAGTGAATATGGATAAGTTCATAGAAGAGTTAAATTCAGATGGTAAATTTGAATTAAGCAGAGCAGAACAAGAAATGGTTAAAGAACAATGTGAATTCCATTTAAGTCATGTAACACCAGGAATTATATCAAAAGAAGAACATAAGGAAACACATGATGAATATAGTAGAAAAAGATAAAACGGGAATACAATACAATCCTGTTTTTGTTTGCAATAAAAAAATGATGAGATTATTTCTCATCAATTGATTTAATAAAATATTCTGGATAGTGTTTATTACTAA